>Ga0068714_10005248_pt1 | contig 13847 bp, 8 predicted proteins | sample MTBNYHSulfiMetaG_FD_62988 | JGI IMG/M metagenome (GOLD analysis project Ga0068714, IMG submission 62988) | Enrichment culture microbial communities from rom New York Harbor, USA that are MTBE-degrading - MTBE-NYH (New York Harbor Sulfidogenic)... | ecosystem: Environmental > Aquatic > Marine >... | reverse complement strand
TACCGGTTGAACAGGAAGCCGACGGCGAAGATGATTCCGATCAGGACGTACCAGTAGTCGCGGATGAAGTGGCTGATCGCCAGAAGCACGAGCGTCGGGGTGGGCAGCTTCGCTCCAAAACCCTGGAAGATCTTCTCGAAAACCGGGATGACGAACACCATCAGGATGATCACCACCGCCACGGCCACCGTCATGACGACCGAGGGGTAGATCATGGCCGACTTGACCTTGCGCTGCAGCGAGCTGGCTTTTTCGAGGTACAGGGCCAGCTGGGCCAGGATTTCGTCCAACATTCCGCTGGCCTCGCCCGCCTTGACGAGGTTGACAAACAGGCTGGAGAAGATTCTCGGATGCCGGGCCAGGGACTCGGTCAAGGTCTCGCCCCCCTCGACGTCCTTCTCGATCTGCTTGACGACCTTGCGAAAGGTGGGATTCTCCATCTGTTCGCCGAGGATGTTGAGGCCTTCGATCAAAGGCAGTCCGGCGTTGACAATCGTCGCCAGCTGGCGGCAGAAGATCACCAGGTCGTCGATGCCGACGCGGCGGCGTCGCCCGCTGCGCTTGGCCGCCTTGGCTTTCGCCGGCTTGATCGAGGTTACCAGCAAGCCCTTTTCCTTGAGCATGGCGACGCCGGCGCTTTCCGTGGCGACCTCAATGGAACCGATCATTTTCTGTCCGTTGCTTCGATTCAGCGCTACGTATTGATAACTAGGCATTTTCTCTCGGTCACCTCCTTCCTCATCTCACTGTTTCTTGTTGCTTTTGAAAGAATCTTCTTGTTCGTTTCATGGCGACACCTTTCTGCCCGGGTCAGCTCTTTGCTCGGCCGCCCCGGGGTGAATTAATTCTCGAACGAGACGCTGAGCACCTCCTTGACGGTGGTCAGCCCGGCGAGCACTTTGCGGATGCCGCTGTCCCGCAGGGTCAACATGCCCTGTTTGCGAGCCTCGCGCTTGAGGTCCTTGGTCTGCATGCCCTGCATGATGCAGTGGGAGAGATGGTCGTCGATTTCCATGACTTCGAACAGCGCGATGCGTCCCCGGTAGCCAGTATCGCTGCAGGCCGGGCAGCCTTCGCCTTCGTAGAAGACCAGCTCGCGTCCCGGCTTGGGCCGGATGCCCAGCTGTTGAAGCAATTCCGGCGTCGGTTTGTAGCCTTTCTTGCAAGTGGGGCAGATGCGTCGCGCCAGGCGCTGGGCGATGACCAGGATCAGCGAGGCGGTCACCAGAAACGGCTCGACCCCCATGTCGATCAGGCGCAGCGCCGTGCTGGGAGCGTCGTTGGTGTGAAGGGTGCTCAGGACCAGGTGGCCGGTCAGGGCCGCCTTGATGGCGATTTCCGCCGTCTCGAAGTCCCGGATTTCCCCGATCATGACAATGTCGGGGTCCTGGCGGAGGATGGAGCGCAGCCCCTCGGCAAAGGTGAAGCCGATATCCGGTCGGGCCTGGACCTGGTTGATGCCTTTGACCTGGTACTCGACCGGGTCTTCCACGGTCACGATGTTCTTCTCGGGGTCATTGATGGTGGACAGGGCGCTGTACAGGGTGGTGGATTTTCCGCTTCCGGTCGGCCCGGTGACCAGGATCATGCCATAGGGCCGGCGGATGGCCCGCTCGAACTTGGCCATCGATTCCTTCTCAAAGCCCAGGCTGCTCAGGTCGAGGTTGAGGTTGCTCTTATCGAGAAGGCGCATGACGATTTTTTCGCCGTGGATGGTCGGCAGGCTGGAGATCCGGAAGTCGACGCTGCGCCCCCCCTGGCGGATCTTAAAGCGGCCGTCCTGGGGTTTGCGTTTCTCGGAGATGTCCAGCTCGGCCATAATCTTAATGCGGGAAATAAGGGCATTCTGGAGCCGCTTCGGGGGAGCGGGCATTTCCTTGAGGGCGCCGTCGATCCGGTAGCGAAGCCGCAGTTCCTTTTCCTCCGGCTCCAGGTGGATGTCGCTGCAGCGGGTTTTGATCCCCTCGGCCACGATCATGTTGACCAGTTTGACCACCGGAGCGTCATCCTCGGTGATCTCGACCTCGTCCTGTTCGTCCTGCCGCTGGAGCAGCTCGACCTCCTCGCCGTCGCCGAAGTCCCGCATCATGTCTTCCAGCGCGCCCTTGCCCCGGTAGTACTTCTCGATAGCGGCCTCGATATCCGAAGGCAGACTGATCAGGGGAATGATCTCCATCTTGGTGCGCAGTTTGATGTCGTCCAGCAGGAAGATATTCGCCGGGTCGGCCAGGGCGACCGTCAGGGTGTTATTGGTGCGGTCGACCGGAATGATTCGGTATTTCGTGGCCATGTCTTCCGAGATCGAGCCGATCACTTCGGGGTCGATTTCGTATTCGGACAGCCGCAGGTATTGCAGCCCGTGTTGCTGGCCCATGGCCTCGGTCAGCTGCTCAAGGTCGACCAGCTTCATCTCCATGAGGATGTCGCCGACCTTCTTCTGGCTCTTGGCGTGCTCGTCCAGGGCCAGCTCGAGCTGTTCTTCGGTGATCATGCCTTTATCGAGCAGGATCTGGCCGAGACGTTTCTCGCTCCGTTTAATGGTTGAGGCCATCAGCTTTCCCGGCCGCTGGCGGTAGGAGAAGAGTTGGATGTAAATTTAATTTACTTTAGCCTTTCCGCAAGCGGCTATGTTATCTTAACTCAAAAACATAATATGTCAAGATGTATAACCAAAGAAAACTAACTTTACATCTTTACACTTGATACAGACTATACGTAATTTAATATTACATTCTATTCATTCAGGGCGGCCTTCCTATGGGGGACAGTCTTTCGATGCTGAGAAAGCAGGCTTATCGGGAGGCGACAGCAGCGTTCTGTCTAACTTGGCACTACAAAAGCGCGTCTGAGCCGTTCAAGAATTGAGGTATGTCTGAAACAGCAGAGAACATAAAGGGGGGTGGCTGGCCCACAAGGGTTGGGTGCAGGGGGAAAACCGGGTTTTGCGGAAGAAGATAGGAGCAGGAGTGGCTGGGGAGGTTCCGGCGGAGATTCGGGATGTAATTCCCTGATATGGAAAAAGTTATATCTTAGCTGTTGAGGTGGAGAAAAAAGAGTTTGACAGTAATTTTCGGCCTAGGTATTATTATAGGTATGATAGAAACCAGCGCGGGTGAGGATAAGCCGCCTCAATGGGGTTTCCTTCGAGCCGCCGGTGTCAGGTGAACCCGGTTCCTTCTTGGGGAATCGGTTTAATCATTCTTAAGGGCAGAGGAGTCACCTGGGAGCCGGTCGGCCGAGGCTCACTTGCGCCGGGAAGCGGGCTGAGGTTGGTCTGGGTCGACTCGTCAGGCGCGAGGATTTCTCCAGCCTGACAGCCAAGGGCGAAGCTGCCGGGGGGGGCGGCGGCCTGAGCGGTAAGGGTTGGCCGGCGAGAAGACTGTCCTATCCCTGTCCGAGGCGCATTCAGACAAGCAGGAGCCGGACTTGAGCCATATTCCATCGGTAGTCCCGGAAGTCTGCCAGGAGATTCGGCTGAGGGATAACGAGGAGTCGGTGCGGCTCTTCGGCCAGCGGGATGAGTTTCTCAAGATGGTTGAGGAGGCTTTCCAGGCCCAGGTGGTGGCCCGGTCGAACGAAATTCGTGTCAAGGGCGAGCCGGAAGAGGTGGCGCTGGTTGTCGAGGCGTTCGACCACCTGCTGGCGATCATCCGCCGGGGGCACCGGCTGGAGAGACAACAGGTCCGCTACGTGATCGCCCGCCTCCGGCAGGGGGAACAGCCTCAGGTAGGCGAGTGGATGGATGACCAGATTCTCAGCACGCACCGGCATAAGGTGATTCGCCCGAAGAACGCGGGTCAGAAAAAATACATCGATGCCATCCGGCGCAGCGACATCGTCTTCGGCATTGGACCGGCGGGAACCGGCAAGACCTACCTGGCAATGGCGGCCGCCGTGTTGGCGTTGAGCAAGGATGAGGTCAGCCGGATCATTCTGACCCGGCCCGCGGTGGAGGCCGGCGAGTCTTTGGGGTTTTTGCCCGGAGATATGCTGGAGAAGGTCAATCCCTATCTGCGCCCGCTCTACGACGCCCTGTACGACATGATGGACTTGGGCAAGGTGCGGCGTTTGCTGGAGCGGGGCGTGATCGAGATTGCCCCCCTGGCCTTTATGCGGGGGCGAACCTTGAACGATTCGTTCGTCATCCTGGATGAGGCGCAAAACACGACCTCGGAACAGATGAAAATGTTTTTGACCCGCTTGGGGAACGATTCAAAAACGGTCGTCACGGGCGACATCACCCAGACCGACTTGCCGGTGGGCAAACGCAGCGGCCTGGTCGAAGTGAGCGAAGTCCTGGCGGACGTGAAGGGAATCGATTTTGTATGGTTCTCCAAGGCGGATGTCGTGCGGCATCCCCTGGTGGAGAAGATTCTCGACGCTTACGAGCGGTATGCGTCGAACGGCCCGGAAGGCCGGCGAGTTGTTTAAGGGGCTTCAAGCGAGATTGCAAGGGAGATCATGAAAGCGCGTTCTTCGGCTCAAAAGCGCCATCGGCTGAACGGCGGCACCGGCTCCTCCAAAGGAAACGGCGGGGAGGAGAGCCGGGAAGGGAAGTCTTCCCGCAACGGGCGAAGCTCCTCCGGCCGGCTCGCTCGTCTTGCTCCCGTTCTCGTGCTGGGGGTCGGGTACCTTCTGTTGGTGGCGTTGCTGTTGCTGCGGCTGCGGCCGATGATGCCGGAGTATGTCGTGGGCCATCCGGCGCCGGCGAAGCTCGTCGCCCGGCGGGCGTTCGAGATACCCGACCCCGAACGGACTCACGCCTTGCGCCAGCAGGCGGCGCAGAAGGCCATTCCGGTCTTCGAGGAGCGGCCGGGCGTGGTTCAGGCGGCAAGAGAACGGCTGGACCAGCTGTTCAAAGCGGCGCAGATCCTTTCCTTGGAGTCCGGTCTTTCGGCCGAGGAACGGCGGCAGCGGCTGGCGGAAGCCGTGGATTTGGACCCCTTGGAACCCAAGGAGACCTTGGATTTACTGCTGCAATACCGGAACTATACGTTGCTTCAGAACACGGTCGAGGAGCTGCTGACTCAGATTCTGAAAGACGGGGTGGTTCCGACGCACGAGGATTGGATCGAGGTCCAGCGCCACGCGCGGGAAGGCATTGACTTGGTGGATGCCGAGGGGCGGGTGACCCGCAAGATGCAGGTGGATGCGGTGCTGGACGTGGCCGCGGCCAGGCAGGAATTCCGTCGTCTCATTGCCGAGCGGTTCAATAAACCGGAGGAAGATGAAGCCCCCCGGAGCTTGGCCGGCAGCCTCGGCGATCGGCTCATTGAACCAACGCTGGTGCCCTCTACCGCGCTGTGGCAGGAGCGCCGGCAGCAGGAAATGGACAAGGTTCCTCCGGAGATGGTCCAGATTCAAAAGGATCAGAAGTTGATCGATGAGGGCGAGGTGATTCTGGAAAAGATCACGGTCTCCACGGTGGATAGTCGACAGGTAAGCGTGGGCGCCCAGCGGCTGTTGGACGCATTGCGCCAGCAGGGCGGCTACCCGGGGTGGGGCCAGGCGGTCGCCCGGGCCTTTCTGGTGCTGGTGCCGTTGCTGCTGTGGGGGGTTTATGTTCGCCGCTACCATCATGCGGTCTGGAGAGATCTGACGCAGTTGTCCTGTCTGCTGGCGCTGGTGGTTCTGGTGGTGGGCGTCGGGCAGGTCTTAAGCTATCTTTCGGTGGCCCTGGAGGACAACCTGCAGCATATCGGTTATGCGATGCCGGTCGCTCTGGTCGGCTTGGTGGGCACGCTTCTGTTGGGGCCGCAGTTGTCCTTATTCACCGTGTTGATTGCGGTCCTTTACGGCGGCCTGTTGTTCCCGCGGGTTGATTTTATCCTGGTCGCTTTGACCGGGGGCATGGTGGCGATTTTCAGCACGAGCCGGGTGCGCCGGCGTATTGACATTACCTGGGCCGGCACCAAGGTCGCCTTGGCGGCCTGCGTGGTTGCCACCCTGTTGTATTTGAGCCAGTCGAACAGCTGGACCGACCTGCGGGCCGATCTCCACCCTTGGATGTTGATTTTGATTTGGAGCCTCTTGCACGGGATCCTGTCGGTCATGCTGGCGGGGCTGCTGCTGCCCGTGTTGGAGTCCCTGATGGGGGTGGTGACCGACTTTCAACTCCTGGAGCTGGGGCAGAAGACCGAGCTGTTGAAACGCCTCGAGGCGGAAGCCCCGGGCACCTACCATCACAGCCTCAACGTGGCCTCCCTGGCGGAGTCGGCCGCCGAAGCCATTGGGGCAAACGGCCTTCTGACCCGGGTGGCTGCCCTGTACCATGACATTGGCAAGCTGGGCAAGCCCCTGTACTTCTCGGAGAACCAGGTCGAGCCGACGGACAAGAAAACGCACTCTAAACTGACGCCCAGCATGAGCCGGCTGCTGATCTGCAACCATATCAAGGACGGGCAGGAAATGGCCGAGGAGCACAATCTGCCCGAGTTTATCCGAGACGCGATCGCCCAGCACCATGGAACGACCCTGTTGACCTATTTCTACGACAAAGCGTTGCAGGAGGATTCCAAGGCCGTTGTTAATGAGAGCGACTACCGGTACCCGGGGCCCCGGCCGCAGACGGTTGAGATGGCGATACTGATGCTGGCCGACAGCCTGGAGGGAGCCTCCCGCAGCCTGCCGGCGGGCATCACTCAAGGGGAGGTGTACCAGTTCGTACGCAAGATCATCAACCAGAAGTTTATGGACAACCAATTCGATGAGTGCGACCTCACCCTGTCCGATCTCCACCGGCTGGCCGAGGCTTTCAGCCGCAGCCTGGTCAGCCTGCTGCATCGCCGGGTGGCCTATCCGAGAGTGCCCTTGGATGCCGAAAAGCAGGACAAACAGGTGTTTCCCGAGTCCCGGCCCCAAGCGGCATCGCCGCCCGACGAGGCGGCAGCGCCGGTCGGCGTGGGGGCCGGAGAGAGTCAGGACCATCCGGCGAGCGGATAGCGGATAGCAGGAGAAACGCCAGGAACGATGCGACCTTCATTTTTGGGACAGGTGTTCATTCGCGGCTAAATACGAATCGAGGAGTGTTCTAAAGAGCATGGCCCTAGAGATTATTGACGAGCAGAACGTGCCCAATCTGCCGGAAGAAGAGATGAAGCGGCTGGCGCGCGTCGTCCTGGAAAAGCAGGGGCATCGGGGCAAAGAAGTCGCGTTGCTGTTGACTGATGACGCCACCATCCAGAACCTGAATCGGTCGTACCGGAAGGTCGATCAGCCGACCGACGTGTTGGCCTTTCCGATGCCGAACGACGAGGAGATTCTGGGGGATATCGCGATCTCGGTCGAGAGTGCCCGACGCCAGGCCGCTTGCGCCGGCCATGACCTGGAGACCGAGCTGAAGTACCTCCTGCTGCACGGCCTGCTGCACCTGTGCGGCTTCAACCACGAGAGTGCTGCCGAGGCCCGCTGGAAAAAGGTGGAGGAGAAGTACCTGCGGTTGGTTTTCGGCTCCACGCCGTCGATCACTTCCCGAGGCACATAAGGCACGCCATGGACCCCACCCTGGTTGTGGAAGTTGCGTCGTTTCTGGTGTTTCTCTTGCTATCGGCTTTTTTTTCCTCATCCGAAACCGCGTTGACCTCGATGAGCAAACTCCACGCCCGCAAGCTGCGGGAGAACGACTCCGCCGTTTCCCCGCTCGACGTGTGGATTGAGGATCCCAACCGGATTCTGGCCACCTTGCTGGTGGGGAACAATATCGCCAATGTGGGCGCCTCGATTCTGGCGGCGTTCATCGTGGCGCGCCTGTTCGAGAACTTCGGCCTGGCCCACTATCAGGGTGTGGCGGGACTGGTGGCTTTCGTCGGCACGACCTCGGCGCTGCTGGTCTTCGGCGAGATCATCCCGAAGATTTATGCGAAGCAGCATCCGGAGAAGCTGGCCCCGCGGGCGGCCCGTCTTCTCAATCTGCTCTATGCCTTTCCTCTCAAGCCGGTCATTCTTTTTTTCCTGAGTGTTTCCAATACGGTGGTCCGCCTCTTCGGGGGCGAGGCTTCCAAGGAGGGGCCGTTTTTGACGCAGGACGACATCAAGTTGCTCATCGAGGTCAGCGAGAAGGAGGGGGTCCTCGAAGAGGAAGAGCGCGAGATGATCCACAGCATCATCGAGTTCGGCGATACCATTGCCAAGGAAGTGATGGTTCCCCGCACGGCGATGGTTCGCCTGGAAGCGGATGCCACGCTCGAGCAGAGCCTGGAAATCGCGGAGGCCGCCGGGCACTCGCGCATCCCCGTTTATGAGGAGCGGATCGATAACATCATCGGGATCCTTTACGCCAAAGACCTGCTTACCTATTGGCATCGGGCGCAAAAAGCCAAGGCCGGCCTGGCCGCGGGCGAAGGCTCGGCCGCCGGCGTCGAGGAGCACTTTGACCTGAGGACCCTGGTGCGTCCGCCGACCTTTGTGCCCGAGACCAAGCGGGTGAGCGACCTGCTGCGGGATTTTCGTCAGAAGCGGACGCACATGGCCATCGTCGTCGATGAGTACGGGGGTACAGCCGGCCTGGTGACCATCGAGGACGTCCTGGAGGAAATTGTCGGCGAGATCCAGGACGAGTATGACCGGGAGGGAGAACTGTATCGGCCTCTGGGCGATGACCGCTATGAGGTGGATACCCGCATCAGCCTGTCCGACCTGGAGCATGAGCTGGGCGTGGTGTTGCCCGAAGGGGAGGACTTCGAGACCCTGTCGGGTTTTATCTCATCCATTGCCGGCCGGGTGCCGGAAGTGGGGGAGACCGTCGTCTACGAAGACTATCAGATGACCATCCTGGAAGGAGACGAACGGCGCGTGTCCCGGGTGCGGCTCGAAAAGCGCCGCCGCGAGGACCTCCCGCGGAGGAATCCGAGCTAGGCGTCGCCAGGATTCACGCCGGGACAACTCTCAATGAGTGAAGAAAAAAGCTTTCATCTCTTTCGCCAGCTGAGAAACCTATTCATTACGGGCTTGCTGGTCCTGGTTCCCTTGGGAACCACGGTGTGGATCGTCTATAAGCTGTTCGATCTGGCCGACAGCAAGGTTCGCAACCTGCTCAAACCGCACTTCGACACCCTTTGCCGCCAGCTGTTCGAGCGTACCTTTCCCATCCCCCCTTACGGGGTCGGCCTGGTCGTCACGGTTCTGGTGATTCTTGCCGTCGGGGTTCTGGCGAGAAACCTGATCGGGCGGCGGCTGATTTCCATGATGGAAAAAGTGATGCTTCGGCTGCCGGTGGTGCGCCAAATCTATCTGGCGGTGAAGCAGATCAGCGAAGCCTTCTTGCAGCGTAAACGGGCGTTGTTCCACGAAGTGGTCTTGATCGAGTACCCCCGCCGGGGCGCCTATTCGCTCGGCTTTGTCACGAACGACGCCCCGGCCTCCTTCCGGTCTGTTGCCGACGACCTGGTCTGTGTCTTTGTCTCCACGACTCCGAACCCGACCTCGGGCGTGTTGGTTCTGGTGCCGCGCCGGGACGTGATTCCTCTGAGCATCCCGGTCGAAGACGGCATGAAGATGGTTATCTCGGCCGGAGTGGTCGTCCCGGAGCAACTGGAAGAGCCTTCCGCACTGGCGCCGGAGGGGGAGGCGCCGCCTTCGCTGGCCGCCTCGGACGGATCACCGGGTCGTGGTAGTAAGGACTTCAGTCCTTAGATGAGGAAGGGGATCGTTGGGAACGACTGAAGTCGTTACTCCGGGGGCATCTCTCCAAGCCCCGCGCCCTGCAACGACGACCGATGCGATGCGCTCCTTTTGCCGATTGCTCCCCCGGCGGCCTTCTGCTAGAATCGGTGGGTTCACAGCGATGAGCAATGGCGAAACCCAAAATGAAGGTCTTCCAGGGGACCGTCGGGCCAGGGGGTGCCGGAAGCCTGCTCGATCCGGGCGGCGTTGCCTGGCTGTATCAGTTGGAGCGCCGGGCCATTCTTCCGGTCAAATGGCTGATGTGTCTGCTGTGCGCCGCCCTGGTTTTTGTACGCTCGCCGGAACATCTGCCTCCCGCCAGTGAGTTTGTCCTGCTGGCTTTTTACTTCGTGACCAACGTGGTATTCAGCTATCTCATCTATCTGGGCCGCATCGCCCCGGGCGAGCTGCGTCCTTTCAGCATTGTCTCTTTCGCCGTTGATGTCTTTGTCATGGCGGGCTTCATCTTTCTCACCGGGGGGATTGACAGCGACTTTTTCATCCTGTTTTTTCTGGTGATTCTAAGGGGCTTGGGGTTTTTCCCCACGGCCCGGATGAACCTGCTGGCCAACGTCGTCATCGGCCTGATCTACATCAGCTCGATCCTGTTGGCGGGTTTCGACAGCCCGCTGGTCCATGAGCAGGAGTTTTATCAGAAAGTTCTCTTGGTCGTCGGCGTCGTCCTTCTCAGCTGGTTCCTGATCGAAATCCAGGCCGAGCAACGCCAGCACCTGCTGGAGATCAACCGGCGGCTTTACCTGGAGCGCGCTTACGTCCAGAATCTGCTCGAGTCGATGACGGATGGGGTCGTCGCCTTCGACGCGGACGGCCGGGTGACGACGATCAACAGCGCCGCCCGGCAGATCCTGCAACTGCCCCCGGAGGGGCAAGCCGCTTCGGGCCGCCTCGAGGAGCGCATTCCAGTGCCGATCCGCCAGGCGTGCCGGCGTTTGATCCAGAGCGGCCGGATGACGACCGACGAGACCCTCGAGGTCCCGCTGCCCGCGGGGCGTTCGAAAACGCTGCGCCTGAGCACTCGGAGCCTGGAACACCCCGAGCAGGAGCCGGCGGGCGTCGTGGCCATTTTCGAGGATCTCTCGACGCTGCGGCGCATCGAGGAGCAGCTCTGGCAGTCGGAAAAGCTCGCCTCGGTCGGACAGTTGGCCGCGGGGGTCGCCCATGAGTTGGGTAACCCGATCGGGATCATCAAGTCCTGTGCCGAGTATTTGAGAGGGCATCTCCGGAAAGCTTCACCGGGCGAGGAGTATCCGGCCCCGCCTCAGGAAGAGCTGGAGGTGATCGCTTCCGAGTCGGCTCGCTGCCAGCGCATCCTCAAGGAGCTGCTCTCGTACAGCTCCCAGGAGGCGGTCGCGCTGCAAGAGGTGGACTTGAATGAGCTGGTCCGGCGTGCCGAGGGGCTTGTCGCCTACAATGTTCCCGCCGAGCGCATTCGGCTCGAGGCGCGGCTGGCGTGCGGCCCGATCCGGGTGAAGGCCGATTCCAATCTGCTCATTCAAGCGCTGGTCAACATTCTGCTGAACGCGATTCAGTCGATCGAGGACGCCGGGCGGGTCCTGATCCGCACCCGAGAGGAATCGGTGCCGGGGGGATCGGCTCTGGGCGCACTGGTCGAAATCGAGGACACCGGTTGCGGGATTCCCCCGGCGCAGCAGGAGCATCTCTTCGAGCCGTTCTATACCACGCGCAAGGAGGGCACCGGTCTGGGATTGGCGATTACTCAGCGAATCATCCATCGCTTGGGAGGAGTCATTGAAGTCGAGAGCAAAGTCGGCCGGGGAAGCTGCTTTCGCATCCGGCTCCAGCGGGCGGGCGACAACGACGCCGCTTCGCCGGGAAAGGGGTGAGACAGGCGCATGTCGCAGATCGAGAACAGTCAAACGCTTCAGTTGACTTTGCGGGATATGCTGGCTGCGGGGGACGAAGAGGCCCTGCGCACGTTCTGCGCCGAGCAGCGACCGGCCGATCTGGCCGAGGCTCTGGAGCGACTCGCCGTCGAGGAGAAACAGCCGATCTTTCGCCTGTTGAGCCCTTCCCAGGCCGCGGACGTGTTGAGCCAGTACGAGGAAGATCGACGCGCCGAGCTGATGAAGGCGCTGGACGAACACTCCCTGCCGCGCGTGTTGGAGCGACTGCCGCTGGACGATGCCGCGGACGCGGTGGCCGACTTGCCCGAAGAGGAAGCCTTCCGAGTACTGGCCCGGATGAATCTGGAGGAATCCGAAGAGATTCGGGAGCTGCTCCGGTACGACGAAGAGACCGCCGGCGGCATCATGACCCCGGACGTGATCGCCTTCCCGAAAACGACCACCGTCGGGGAAGTCCTGGATGCGTTTCGAGGGGCGTGGAGGGCGGCCGAGATGAAGCAGCTGGACCCGCAGGTCCGGGCGGACTGGGAAGCCGCCTACGAACTGATCCGCGAGGAGAACGTTTACTCGATCTTCGTCGTGGATGAGAAACGTAAGCTGGAAGGTTTTGTCCGGTTGCAGGATCTACTCCGCTCGGATCCCTCCTTGCCCCTGTCGGAAATTCTCGACACGGATGTCATCTCGGTCCGCACCGACGAGGATCAGGAGGAAGTGGCGGACTTGGCTCAGAAGTACGACCTGGTCTCCATTCCCGTGGTGGATTTACAGGGACGCCTCGTGGGGCGCGTCACCATTGACGACGTCATTGATGTCATCGAGGAGGAAACCACGGAAGATATGCTGAAGATGGCCGGAACAACGGAGGACGAGCTGGTGACCCGCAGCGCCTTACGCTCGATGCTCCTGCGCCTGCCCTGGCTCCTGGCGGCGCTGGCCGGGCTGCTGCTTTCCAGCACAATTTATCGAGTCTTCCAGCCGCGATTCGATCTGGCCATCATCGCCCTGTTGTTCCCCTTTATTCCGGTCATCGGCGGGTTGAGCGGGAATACCGGTGTGCAGTCGGCGACGATTGTCGTCCGGGGCTTGGCGACCGGACAGATTGACGTCCGCCAGTATTTGCATCTGGTCTGGAGGGAGGTTCGCATCGGGTTGCTGTTGGGGGCTGTTTTCGGGATCATCGTCGCCCTGATCGCGTTTGGGTTGCTGGGCCGCTCGCCTGTCGCCTGGATCGTGGGAACGGCCGTCTTTGCGGCCGTCACTTGGGCGTCGTTGCTGGGAGTTCTCATTCCGATTGTGATCGCTCGCATCGGCAAGGACCCGGCGGTGGCTTCCGGACCGATGCTCACGTCGCTCAACGACGCAATGTCCGCGATTATCTATCTCCTGACCGCTCTGCTCATGCTGGGCATACTCGTTTGAACAGCGGGCCGGCAAACCGGTTTCCCTCCAGCCGCTATTGCCGGGCGGGGGTCAGCGCCCAGGGCGGGATGATCTGCTCATTTTGACCCGGCGCCGTCCAGAAGAGTTGTAACTGCGGAAACCGGCCGCTCTGCCGGTACTGAACCTTCAACACGTGAGAGCCTTCCGACAGCTCGACCTGAGCCGTAGCTTCCGAGCGCTGCTGTTGATCCAGGATCAGGACGTTGTTCACAGAGACGCGCGCCCAGTCGTTCGATTTCACCCGGAACGAATAGTCGCCCGAGGCGGGGGCATGGAGCCAGCCCTCCCAGCGAGCGCTCCAGGGACTCTCAAACGGCTCGGGCTGCCAGTACAGAGAAAGGAGCGGATCTCCCTGCCGGTGCGCCGGCGGTTCCTCCCATCGGGGATTGTCATAATAATAGCCGAGCAAGCCGAAGGGGGCGGGGGACCGATTGTAAAGATAGTGGTCCGCCACGGGCCGAAAGGCTTCGGTCTCGGGCGGCAGCCAGCGCAGCTGGAGCGGCGCGTTGCCCTGCCAGCGCCCCTCGACGGTCAGCGAGTTCCAACCTCGAACCAGCACCGGAGGCGGCGCGGCAGGCAGGACGACACTTTCGTTCACCAGGACCTCCCCCTTCAATCCCCCGGTCACGTCGAAAGAGTAAGCGCCGGTGGCCGGAATGTAAAGCAGCCCCTCGACGCGCAAAGACGCCGGGAGAGCGGTGCCCCGCTGCTGCGACCATTCCTCAGGCGTCAGGAAAAAGCGAGGCAGCGAAAACTCCCACTGCACCTCATTGGTTTGCCCCGGCAGGTCCGGGCTGCGAACCCGCACCCCGCGCGCGCGGTTGATGGACTTCCCCGGCACGCTCAAGGTGAAAAAGATAG
>Ga0068714_10005247_pt1 | contig 13848 bp, 8 predicted proteins | sample MTBNYHSulfiMetaG_FD_62988 | JGI IMG/M metagenome (GOLD analysis project Ga0068714, IMG submission 62988) | Enrichment culture microbial communities from rom New York Harbor, USA that are MTBE-degrading - MTBE-NYH (New York Harbor Sulfidogenic)... | ecosystem: Environmental > Aquatic > Marine >... | reverse complement strand
AACCTGTAAAACTGATTCTTGTTACATCATTATTATTGAACTGAAGAAAGGTATTATCTCGCCATTCATCGAACTTGCGGTTAAATGTAAATGAGAGAAATCCGTCCACCGCGTATATTTCCTTTTTGCCGGAAACTCTGACATAGGAAATACCCTGAATATTATTACCACTATATCTGGCATACGGATCATTGATCTGTTTAAAGCTAAACTTTCCGATCATCAGATCGGCCAGTTTCTTACCTTTCTCATTCTCGATACTTACCCTTGTTGCAAGACTGTCGGTAAGTTCATATTCTTCCCATTTGGATTTATCGGTCGCAGCAAGCCTGGCAGGTTTAAGATTCAGTATTTCTGTAATAATATTATTTACAGCATTCTTTTGAGTGGAAGCAATGATGTCCCCCTGTTGTACAACCCATTTACCCTGTTTTTTATAAAATTCGATATCATTATTTTCCGTTCCTGCCGTATGAAGAGTTATCCGGCTTATCCTGGTACTGTCAATATCAAAAAACTTATCTTTTAAGGTAGCTTTTTCTCCGGGCACCTTGACTACCATGGTTAGAACAAGTATTATGACCAGGGCAGCGAAAATGTAAAATAATTTTTTATTGTCAAATCGTTTACTCATAATTCACCTCCATTCTTCTGATACGTTTATTCCGGTTAAATTGCATCCTTACGACGCCATATATAATGATCAGGATAATCGGAACAAGGAAATTGCTCCATTTAATAAGTGCTTTCGTGGAATCTTCCAGTTTTCTGATGGGGCGTGAAGTAATGCCTTTTGTCCTCAGATCTATCAGTCCTGTATCATCCGAAAGCCAGTCAATACTGTTGATCATCAGGTTAATATTGTCTTCAGGTAATGTGTTCCCTCCCTGTGGATTACCTACTGCAAAATCACCATCAGAAATAATGATCATCTTTGAATTAGCATCACCGGCCAGTTTCCCTTCAAGACTAGCGGCAATGACTATATCCGACATAGTAAAATCATTTTCTGTCCACTGTTTCTGAACTTCAAAATATAATGGAGTGTTGAGGGTTCCTGATTTCTCAGAAGAAAATGCCATTGGAGCATACTTTATTGTACTGTCACCGGAATAAGTTATAGGGCTGGCAAACTGAAGACTCACTGATTCCAGTCCCTTTGTAACCGGATGTTCTGCAAACTTATGTATGACCGGAAGATATGGAAAAGACATTTGTGTTGACATGGTCATGTTTCCATATTGCTGTTGCAGTGTAACGGCACCGCAACTTGCATCCACAATAAAATCCGGTGAAATGGTAAGGCCTTTTCGTTTCAGCCAATCCTCTAAACCTACACTGATTGCCGAACCCATTGCATTTGAAAAATCCCCGGAAACCCGGTTCAGTGCAAGGAAAATATTCCCTCCACCCGTCAGATAGTCATCGAGGATGGACAACTGTACCGGAGATATGGTATCTGTCGGCCGTACAATAGCAATAGTTTTAAAGTCGGCGAGATTCAGGGTAGTATCAGTAAGCATGAATGGCTGCACCTGGTAAAGGATGCTTAAATCATTATAAACCTGGAGCAGTTCACTGAGCTGGGGTTCTCCGTGTCCCTGGATCAGGGCGATTTTCGGTTTTTCTGTAACCGATAATTTTTTAATTGCAGTTGAGAGAGCATATTCCATGGCTGATCCCGGCTGGAAAAATGGGATGGTCTCTTTTTCTTCTCCCATTGAAACAACAGCTCCCATATAAGCTTTTTGCTGTTTGACCTGATCTTTCTCCCTGACATTGATCATAAGTGGTTGAATTCCGTTCTGTAATGCCTCCCCCTCCAATTTTTCATTCTCATTTGGATTCATGAACTTATACACCACCATTCCATCAGAGCGATTACCATATTCAATAAGCATATCTTTAAGGTCCCCTGAGACTTTCCCGATATCCGGTGGCAGATTTTTCGAAAAATAAGCATTTATTGTAACCGGTTCTTCCAGGTTCTTCAGGATATCCTTTGTGGCCCTACTGAGTGTATATTCTTTATCCTCCGTGAAATCGAGCCTGATATAATAATTTTCAGAAAGGATATTTACAATTATTAATATGGCTGCAATCAGTAATATTGTAGTTGATATTTTTGCTGATCTCATGATGCAAGACTTTTAATTGAATGCATTTCGTTTGGACAATGATACTTCGGTTAGAAATAATCCCATGAAAATAATGGATCCGAAATATATCAGGTCTTTGGAATCTACAACTCCCCGCGCAAGGCTTTCAAAATGAACGGACATACTCAGGTAATTGATGGACTGCCCTATAAATCCAGTCATACTTCCCGCAATAATCCGGAAAAGTATATGGAAAAATAATCCTATACATAAGGCTGACAGGAATGCAACAATCTGGTTATTGGTTATACTGCTTGTAAATATGCCTATACTGGCATAAGCAGCACTCATCAGCACCAGTGCAAGATATCCGCAGGCTGCACCCCCTGTGTCAAGGTTCCCTATCCCCGCAATGGTTATTACATAAGGCAATGTAAACGCAAGAGCGATACATATCAGGATGAGGGTTGCAAGGTATTTCCCCAGAATAACCTGCCTGTCTGATATAGCTTTGGTAAGTAACATTTCAATTGTACCGGTCTTCTTTTCTTCAGCAATCAGACGCATGGTCAAAGCTGGGATGAAAAAAAACAAAGTCCAGTATGCTATTCCGAAAAAACTGCGAAGGCTGGCCTGGCCAATAAAGAAAATATCAGAACCTGATATCCAGGTAAAAAACCCGCTGAATCCGAGGAAAAGGACAATCATTATAAATGCGATCAGTGAATCAAAGAATGAATTCAGTTCCCGCTTAGTTAATATCCAGATTTTTTTCATTGCAAATTGATATTAATTCATGGTCAAATCCCTGAAGATGTCTTCAAGTTTCGTTTCAAATGGAGTCATTTCGGTCAGCACCCAGTTCTTCTCCACGCATAATTTGAAAATTTCCCGATTTGATTCATTACCGGAGCAATGTATTTCAAATTTATTCATATTCCGGTCGATGAATTCAACTGTGGAAACCGATTTAATACCCTGAAGTGATCTGAAGATCTGGTTCGGATCCCCGTCTTCAATCTTAACTTTAAGGATATCAGCGCTGCGTGCCTGTCTGCGTAATGATTCTGCTGTTCCGTCAGCAACCAGTTTTCCCTTGTTAATGATGAAAATCCTGTCGCAGGTTGCTTCTACTTCCGGAAGAATATGAGTGCTCAGGATTACCGTTTTTTCCTTTCCCAGTTCCCGGATAAGTTTCCGAATTTCCGCGATTTGGTTGGGATCCAGCCCGGTTGTTGGCTCATCAAATATCAATATCTCCGGATCGTGGATCATGGCCTGGGCCAAACCCACCCGCTGCTGAAATCCCTTCGATAATTCACCGATCTTCTTGTGCTTTTCCTTATTGAGACCGGTGATCCTGATCATTTCTGCGATACGGTCAGGAATATGGCTTTTTTCTAAACCCTGCACACCAGCACAGAAACTAAGATAATCAATAACCGGCATTTCATGATAAAGCGGATTGTTTTCCGGCAAGTATCCAATATGTCTTTTGATCTCATGTGGATCATCTTTAATTGATTTGCCCCCAATATAAACCTCTCCCTCATCTGGGGCTATGAAATTTGTGATAATTTTCATCGTAGTGGTTTTCCCGGCACCATTTGGACCAAGAAAGCCCAGTATCTCACCGGTAGCTACCTTCAGCGAAATATTGTCTACTGCTTTCTGGCTGCCATATCTCTTTGTAAGGTTCTCAAGAACAATATCCATAATGAAATTTTTTCATGATGATTAAATCAATAATGGATGCGATGATATATTTTTCTTTAAAAAAATAAAAATGAAAGTTGTTAAAAAATGTTAAATCGAAACTTGATTTTGTAATTGGAATCATACATTCAGGGCATCCCTAAAGAATTAAAAAAATCAATTCGTAAAAATCTGCAGATCTTTTAAAGTTCAGTAATGAATTTCTTTATAATGATTATGTTTTGCAACAAGATATTTTTCAAATAAAAAAATTCAAGCTATATTTAAGATAGAATATTGAGTTTTATTATTTTTTTAAATTCAAAAAAATGAAAAGATCGATTGTTTTCCTTAAGTTCCTTGTATTGTTTACAGTGATCATGATGATACCCTCATGTGCGATAAATCCTGTGACGGGTAAAAGACAGTTTATGCTGATGTCCGAAGCACAGGAAGTCCAGATGGGGGTTGCCTATGATCCGCAGGTCCTGGCCACTTTTGGTGAATATAAAAGCGATAATCTACTTGCCTTTATCCAGCCAACAGGTAATGAAATGGGTTTAATTTCTCACCGACCAAAGCTTCAATACCATATAAAGATACTGGATTCCCCGGTAATTAATGCGTTTGCAGTTCCAGGCGGGTATATTTACCTCACAAGAGGAATACTGGCACAATTGAACAATGAAGCTGAGCTGATCGGGGTAATCGGCCACGAGATGGGTCACATCACAGCACGCCATTCTGCCAGCCAGCAAAGCAAACAGCAATTGGCTCAACTGGTCCTGATAGGAGGGATGATCGCCTCCCCAACCTTTGCCCAGTATGCAGAGTATGCGATGCAGGGTATGCAGCTCTTGTTCCTGAAGTTCAGCCGCGATAATGAACGTGAAGCGGATCGGCTGGGAGTGGAATATTCATCAAAAATCGGCTATGATGCCCATAAAATGGCAGATTTTTTCCAGGTTCTCAATAAAATGAATATGGCTGAGAGCGAAGGAGGTGTTCCAACTTTCATGTCAACCCATCCCGACCCGGGAGATCGCTATAATTCTGTCAACCAGGATGCAACAGCATGGCAGAACAAATTGAGTAGTCCCGAATGGAAAGTAAACCAGGATAATTATCTGCAAATGATAAATGGAATTATTTATGGTGAAGACCCGAGGCAGGGTTATGTCGAAGGGACTACCTTCTATCACCCGGATCTCAAATTTAAATTCACCTATCCAACAGGCTGGCAGTTCGAAAATCTTCCGACCCAGGTGAATATGGCACCCCAGGATGGTAAAGCACTGATAATATTTACCCTTGCATCACAACAAACTTTGCGGGCAGCTGCTGATTCAACCATCCAGCAGTTAGGTCTAACCCTTCAGGATAGTAAACAAACCACCGTTAATGGTTTGTCAGCCCTGGCAACCCTTTGCAAACAAGTAAACCAGGATCAGTCGACCGGTCAGCAATCGACCAATGTTGTGCTCTCTTATTATATCCAATATGATAAATATATCTATGTTTTTCACGGAGTATCCACTGAGGCTGATTTCAGCAACTATTTCAGCGCATGTGAGTCCACCATGAAAACCTTCTCCAGGCTCACCGATCCTTCAAAAATAAATGTCAGACCTAAGAAACTCCTGGTTAAAAAGGTACAGAGGACCGGCACACTCACCGATGCTTTCAGGTATTACGGTATTCAGCAGACCGAAATGGATAAAATGGCCCTACTCAATAATATGGAACTTACTGACCGGGTCCCGGCCGGCAAACTGATCAAGATCGTAGGATATTAGTCTTCCTTAAATAAGAAAAGAGGTTGTCTCAATAATGATCTCAGGGAGACAACCTCTTTTCTCTTTCATGACTTCAGCTCCCGTGCTTAAGATGTCCCGCAGATTTTTCCTGATTGAAAACCTGACAAAACAATACCATTTGTCAAAACTTTAAGTTTCATATTGACTATTAAATAACAACAAAATCACAGAAAAATAATAATTTCATTCCCTTAATTAACCTGTAAATCTTATTATAAACAAATCTCTTAAACCATGTTGAAAACCAGAAAACTTCTTTATGAGATCATATTTGAAGCTGATACCCGCGCAGGTAAAATTTTTGATGTAACATTATTGCTTATTATTCTTCTCAGCATACTTATCGTAATGCTGGAAAGTATCAGTGCCATCAGGTTTAAATATGCCGATCTGCTGAGATCCGCTGAATGGATCATCACCATTATTTTCACAATTGAATATTTCACCAGGATATGGGTCACTGACAAACCTCTTAAATATATCCTGAGCTTTTATGGTCTGGTGGATTTGTTTGCTATTTTGCCAAGCTATTTAAGTATTTTTATTCCCGGAGGACAGAATCTGATTGTAATCCGAGGTATTCGGTTACTGAGGGTCTTCCGTATTTTAAAATTAAGTCGCTATACCCGGGCAGGCTGGCTTATCATTAGTACGCTCTGGAATAACAGGGAGAAAATAAGTGTTTTCATCATTTTCGTATTTACACTCGCCATCATAATAGGTACAATAATGTACCTGGTCGAAGGTGAGAAAAATGGTTTTACGGATATCCCTACCAGTATTTACTGGGCCATTGTTACCCTCACAACAGTTGGTTATGGCGATCTGGCCCCTTCCACCGGACTGGGCCAGTTCCTCTCGAGCCTGGTTATGATCCTGGGTTATTCCATCATTGCCGTTCCCGCAGGAATAATTACAGCAAAAATACTCACTAAGGATGATAACTATAACACACAGGTTTGCTCTAATTGTTTGTTTGATAAACACGATAATGATGCACTTTTTTGTAAAAAATGCGGTACCTCCCTGGATAAAAAGAAATCATCCGGCTCATATCCACATACAATATAGTTTCAGAACTTTGCAGCGCTTTTTAATTTTGACAGGACCATTTTAATTCTCAGACAATGCGGGAAAACTATTATAATCATACCTTAATTCACTAATCACTAATAACTGTTCACTAATCACCTCTCTTCCTTGCTTTTTGAATTCAACATTTATAATTTTGATCTTATACCCTTCCCTCTGAATATGAAAAGAACTGTTTTATTCTTATCAGTGTGTGTATTTATCATAAGTTCACATTGTACACGTCAGGAGAGCAGCTGGAAGATCAGTGATAATCCCCTGCTCACCGAATGGTCATTAAAAGTTGATCCGCTTAAGCCATGGCCCGAATATCCAAGGCCTGACATGGTCAGAAAGAACTGGATCAATCTGAATGGTCTCTGGGATTATGCCATTACCACGAAAGCAGAGAAACCTGTAAGCTGGGAAGGCACGATCCTCGTCCCTTTCCCGCTTGAATCAGCATTGTCCGGAGTGAAACGCCGTATCACTGATGCTGAAAATCTCTGGTACAGGACCACATTTACTATACCGGCAAAATGGAAGAAAAACCAGATCCTTTTGAATTTTGAAGCATCAGACTGGGAGACCAGGGTTTGGATCGACGGTAAAGAGGCCGGCATTCACAGGGGAGGCTATGATCCGTTTTCCTTCGAGATCTCAGGTTTATTAAACGAATGCAGATCTCACAAGTTACTGGTATGCGTTTGGGATCCTACGAATAACGGACCTTACCCGCGCGGAAAACAGGTAAATAAACCGGCTGGCATATGGTACACCCCGACAACAGGGATATGGCAGACGGTGTGGCTTGAACCGGTTGACAGATACCATATTACCTCATTCAGGATGGTTCCTGATATTGATTCGTGCATCATGTCTTTTACCGTTAACTCATCTGACACAAAGGGCAGTATTGATATTAAGGTATCTGAGAACGATAAACTCATCTCTGAAGGCACAGTTAATCCCGGCCGGGAAATCAGCCTGAAAATTAAGGATCCGGTCTTGTGGACGCCGGATCATCCTTATTTATATGACGTTTCCATTGAGCTGAAAGTTGATGATCGCATCACAGACAGGATCACTTCAGTTGCAGGGATGAGAAAGATCTCCCTTGGAAAAACGAAGGACGGGTTTACCAGGATGTTGCTCAATAATGAATTCGTTTTTCAGAACGGACCTCTCGATCAGGGATTCTGGCCTGACGGATTATATACCCCTCCAACCGATGAGGCTATGGTCTATGACTTAAAAATGACTAAGTCAATGGGTTTTAATATGCTTAGGAAGCATGTCAAGATCGAGAACAGGAGGTTCTATCACTGGTGTGATAAACTTGGTATTCTCGTCTGGCAGGATATGCCCAGCGGTGACAAACATGTGGGCGGATCTATGCCCGATATCACTAAATCACCTGAATCAATAGCCCAGTTCGAATTTGAGCTGAAGCGAATGATTGAAACGAAATATAATCATCCTTCCATCATCATGTGGGTTCTATTCAATGAAGGCTGGGGACAGTTTGAAACAGGAAGAATGACAGACCTTATCAGGGAGTATGATCCGACCAGGCTGGTCAACAGTGCCTCAGGATGGGCCGACCGCGGAACAGGAGATGTTCACGATATACACTCATATCCTGAGCCTGTTTGCCCTCCGGCCGGTGACAAAAGAGCGATTGTAATTGGAGAGTACGGCGGACTCGGTTTTCCCGTAAAAGATCATCTGTGGGAAGCCTCCAGCTGGGGATACAAAACTTTTAATGACAGTCTTCAGCTCCTGGCAACCTACGAATCCTACCTCGACCGCATATACCGGTTTGTTGATCAAAATGGCCTGAGTGCGGTTGTATACACCCAGACTACCGATGTTGAAACAGAAACCAATGGACTAATGACCTATGACCGGAAAGTTGATAAAATGGGCGCGGAGAATGTGAAGAAAGCAAATACCGGGATAACTCCACCCATCCTGGAGAGGACGGTTCATGTTTTTTCAGATGAGTTCCCTGTTGTACTGACCATCCATGATCCTGAAGCAATGATTTACTACACACTTGATGGTTCGGAACCAGATAAAAATTCAACTTTGTACACAACCCCCTTCATTATAAAGGAAACCTGCGTATTAAAAGCGTTTGCTCAATATGGTAATGAATACAGCCGTACAATATCTTACCCGCTTATCAGGAAGGAAATTATACCTGCACCATTTACCGGAAAGTATAAGAAGGGTCTGAAGGTAAATATATACCAGGGTGAATTCAGATCGTTGCCTGATTTCAGTGTACTTACACCCAAAAAAAATACTGTATCAGCAACAGTGACCCCGGGAATAACCGAAATGACTCAAAACTTCGCCCTGAGCTTTGATGGATTCATACTGATCCCCGAAGATGGGATTTATGGATTCTTTATTAATTCCTATGCCGGAAGTGAACTTGTACTGAATGACACTGTAACTCTTTTAAACGAGGGGGTACACCCGAAATCCATAGCAGGGGAATATTATGCCCTGGGGAAAGGGTATCATAAGTTGCATATCGGATATTTCCAGACAACCGGAAGAGGCCCCATACTGAGATTTATGATCGAAATACCAGGTAAACCGACAGCAGAAGCCTCTTCAGAATGGCTTTATCATTAAGTAAATATCACTATAATTATGTCTGAATAAATACCGATCCTCGAACATTGTATGAAAAGAAAATTTATCATTGTCAAGCTTATTGTTATTCTGTTCATTGTCATTCAATCCGGATGCAAACCTTCTTCCGCTGAAGAATCAATTAAAGCAGATGTAATCATTTACGGGGGGACACCTGCTGCTGTTACAGCTGCTGTTCAACTCTCACGCATGGATATAACAGTGATAATAGTATGTCCTGAAAAATATTTAGGAGGTATGTCCTCAAGTGGCCTGGGGTATACTGATACAGGTGATAAGAGTGTAATTGGAGGGCTCGGCAGGGAGTTCTATCAGCGTGTATATGATCATTATCAGGATGAAAAAGCATGGAGATGGCAGGACAAGGATGAATATGGTAACAGAGGACAGGGCACACCTGCCATTGATGGTGATCTGAAAACGATGTGGATTTTTGAACCACATGTGGCTGAACAGATTTTTGAAGATTTTATCAGAGAAAATAGGATTAAAGTAATCCGGGATAAATGGCTGGACAGGGAAAAGGGAGTTAAAACAAAAAATAAAAAGATCATCTCCATCAGAATGTTAAGCGGTGAAGTGTTTCAAGGCAGTATCTTCATAGATGCCACTTATGAAGGTGATCTGATGGCAGCAGCCGGTGTAAGTTATCATGTTGGCCGGGAAGCAAACACTGTATATAACGAAGAATGGAATGGGGTACAGGTTGGTGTATTACATCACCGGCATCATTTCGGGAATATGCAGATCAGTCCATATTTTATGCGGAATGATTCCATCCGAAAAGTATTGCCTCGTATTTCAACTGCAGATCCTGGGAAAAGAGGTGAAGGTGATAAACGTATTCAGGCTTATTGTTTCAGAATATGTCTTACAAAAGTGGAAGAAAATCGTGTCGCTTTTGAAAAGCCCGAAGGATATGATCCGAAACAATATGAATTATTGGTCAGGATCTTTGAGAAGGGATGGAATGAAACCTTTCAGAAATTTGATCCTATACCCAATAATAAAACGGATGTAAATAATCATGGTCCATTCAGTTCTGATAATATTGGCATGAATTATGACTATCCTGAAGCTTCTTATGAGAGAAGAGCAGAGATTATTAAGGAACACGAAAACTATCAAAAAGGTCTTCTTTATTTCTATGTCACTGATCCAAGGATCCCCGTGGAAATACAGGAAGAAATGAAAAAATGGGGTCTGGCTGGAGATGAATTCAAGGACAACAACAACTGGCCTCATCAAATTTATGTACGTGAAGCCAGGAGGATGAAAGGTGAATTTATTATGACTGAAAATGAGGTTCTGGGAAGAAGTGAAGTCCCCCATTCCATAGGGATGGGATCCTATACCATGGATTCTCATAATGTACAACGATATATAACAGCTGATGGATTTGTTCAAAATGAAGGTGATATTGGCGTTCAGCCTCAACAACCTTATAAAATTGACATGGGTGCTATATTCCCGAAAAAAGAGGAATGCAAGAACCTGCTGGTTCCTGTTGCTGTTTCATGTTCACATATTGCTTTTGGTTCCATACGGATGGAACCTGTGTTTATGATCTTAGGCCAGAGTGCGGGCGTTATTGCTGTAATGGCGATTGAACAGGGGAAAGAAGTACACGATTTGATTTATAATGATATTAAAACAAAATTAATAGAATACGGACAAGTTCTAAGTAAAGTTGATAAATGACTTACAAACGAAAAAAATAAAATGAAACATTCAACAGGAAAATTTAACCAGAAAAAGTTCTATGAATACCCGGAGAATTTTGCCCGCTTTTATGACCTGATCTATCACCACCACCGTGACAGTGTTGATAATGATTATTTCCAGAAGGAAATCAGGAAGACAAAAGGGAAAATACTGGAAATAGGGGTCGGGACAGGAAGATTGTTCACATCTGCATTAAACCAGGGAGCGGATATTTACGGATTGGACATAAGCAAGCATATGCTCGAGGTTCTGCGCAAGAAACTCAGGGATGATCAACATAAGCGGGTCAGCTTGCAGAACATCACAGATTTCAGGTTTGACTTTAAATTCGATCTGATCATTGCCCCATTCCGCGTGATGATGCATCTCCTCGACAAAGATGATCAGATAAAGGCATTGAACAATGTTTACCGGCATTTAAAAAGGAACGGAAGGTTTATTTTTGATGCATTTGTACCTGACCTGAATCAATTGATAACCGGGATCCATAACTTCGTGGATTATGAGGGTGAATATGTTCCGGGTAAAAAAATTAAACGGATCGTATCAAATACTCCTGATCTGATTAACCAGATCATACAAATCAGATTTCGCCTGGAATGGGATGAGGATGATACGCTGAAACATGAAGTATGGGATGTCCCTTTAAGATTCTTCTTCAGATATGAGCTGGAACACCTGGTTGAAAGAAGCAAATTTGAGAATTATAAGATCCTGGGGGATTACGACGGGAATGAGTTAAATCAGAAATCCAGGGAGTTTATCCTGATTTGCCAAAAGACGAAGTAAGAGTATAATACCTCATTTTTTTCTTTTATTTTATGGGCATTTGAAGCATGGTCAAAATGAGAATGAGTTAAGATCAGAAGATCAATATGATCGACATTTAGTTTTTGTAAACGTTTATGCAGGACTGTCCACATGAAAGCTGTACTTGTATCAATTAAAATGTTTTTCACTTCATTTGTCAGCAGAAAAACATTGCTTCTTCCGGATAGTACCCTGATTATCCTGTAGCCACTTTTAGTAAACCATGTCTTCATGCTGGGGAGTGTTTGTGAACAGAGAGAGCCTGGGAGAAAACTCAATTTTAAATCAGTAGTGTCCGGTTAAAATAATGAGATTCTTCGCTTCGCTCAGAATGACAAGTGTTTATAGTGTCTGTGAGAGGAAGGGGGTGGCTGGAGGCGACGCCTCCAGCCACCCCCTTCCTCAACAAAATAAATGCCTGTCATTCAGAGCGAAACGAAGTGAAGCGAAGAATCTCATTTTAAGGTCAGCAAATTATCCGGTTAATAGTAATTTTAAATATAAAAAAACTTTCTTAATGGTTTGACATTGATCACCGGCGAAAACGAAAAGTATAGATTTTCCTGCCGGTTATAACTGATATAAATCATACATTTTATGTTCAGAAGAAAATTATATGATTATATTTAAACTCAGACTATTTTCAAGTATCATGAAACATTAAAAACTGAGGATCATGGATCGGAGAAAATTCATATCAGTAGGAGCTATGGGAATTGCTTCCACCGGATGTTCAACATCAGTAAAAAACTGGAATAAAGGAGATATCTCTACAGTTCATAAATATGATATCATTATCGCGGGTGGCGGCCCGTCGGGTTGTGCTGCGACCATAGCTGCCCGAAGGATGGGCGCCAGGGTCGCATTGATTGAGCAGCATCCCTGTTTCGGAGGTGTCTGGACCATGGGTGCCCTGGCCATTATTCTCGACAGCCAGAACAAAACGGGATTGATGAGGGATATCGTCAACAAACTGAGGAAAGATGATCATCTGCATGATTTCTATAACGATCCGAAAAAAAAGGTCTATAATGTCGAAGCCATGAAGCTTTTTCTTGACGATGAGCTGTCTGACTCCGGCGCCTTCCTGCGACTGCATACCTTCGTTGCCGGTGTCGAAAAGTCAGGAGATGAGATCACCGCGCTTATTACTTCATCGAAAGGCGGGTTTGAAAAATGGGAAGCCAAAATTTTTATTGACTGTACAGGTGACGGGGATGTGTCTGCACTGGCCGGGTGTGAATATCATATGGGAAGGGAATCCGACGGACATCTTCAGCCGGGAACAACCTACGGGCTGGTAGGCGGGTGGGAAGGGGAATTCCCCAAACGTAAAGAACTGATGGAGATCTTCGAGAAAGCAGGCAAGGAACTTCCATACAGCGGCATCTATATCTTTGTTCAGGACGGGATGCACAATATGGGTTATCTCATGCCGTCACATATCTATGACCTTGATCCTACGGATCCGGACAGCCTTACCAGGAGTGAAATTGAAGGCCGCAGGCAGGTAAGGTATGTGGTGGATGTGCTGAAAACACATGGAGGCCCGAGATTCAAGAACTTTTTTCTGGCTTCCACTGCACCTACTATCGGAATACGGGAAGGAAGACGCATAGTTGGCAGGTATTATCTGACACTGGAAGACCTGGAAGAAGGGAGAACGTTCCCTGACGGAATCTGTGATGTCGTTCAGGCTGTAGATATTCATCATGTGGCCAAAAAAATCGGGACCGGTCTTGATCTTATCCGGACCAAACCATACCAGATCCCTTTCCGATGTCTCCAACCGAAAAATATCACGAATCTCTTAACAGCGGGGCGGTGCATTTCAGGATCGTTCGAGGCACATGGCAGCTACCGTGTAACAGGTAATTCAGTTCCGATAGGTGAAGCAGCAGGACTTGCCACTGCCATGGCAGTAGAGAAGAACATATCCCCTGCTGATCTCAAGGGTGAAG
>Ga0068714_10005246_pt1 | contig 13850 bp, 13 predicted proteins | sample MTBNYHSulfiMetaG_FD_62988 | JGI IMG/M metagenome (GOLD analysis project Ga0068714, IMG submission 62988) | Enrichment culture microbial communities from rom New York Harbor, USA that are MTBE-degrading - MTBE-NYH (New York Harbor Sulfidogenic)... | ecosystem: Environmental > Aquatic > Marine >... | reverse complement strand
GTCCTCGGCTCGTCCCGCACAACGGAGGCGTGGTGATCGAAGACTTCGTGGAGATCGGCGCCAACACATGCGTTGACAGAGCGAAATTCGGCAATACGATAATCGGCGCCGGTACGAAGATCGACAATCTCGTTCAGATCGCTCATAACGTGGTCATCGGCAAGTGCTGCATGATCTCGGCGCAGGTGGGCATAGCCGGCAGTTGCCGGCTGGGCGACGGGGTGGTCCTGGCCGGGCAGGTGGGCCTGTCCGACCACATTGAGATCGGGGCCGGCACGATGGTTGGGGCGCAAGCCGGCGTGATGAACAATGTGCCGGCCGGCGAGCGACTCGCCTGGTCGCCCGCCGTCAACGTGAAAGAGGTGACCAAGATCATCGCGCATGTGTTCCGCCTGCCCAAACTCGCACAACAGATGAAGCGCCTGACGGCGAAGGTAGAGAAGCTTGAAGCTGCAAACGACGATCAAGGGTGAGGAGAAGCTGGCGGGAAAGGGCCTGTTTGGGGGCGAGGAGGCGCGGGTGACCTTTCGTCCGGCGCCGGAGGACGCGGGCGTGGTCTTCGTGCGGACCGACGTTGCCGGGACGGTGCGCATTCCCGCCGTGGTCCCCAACGTCGCGGAGCGCAGCCGGCGCACGAGCATCAAGAAGGGCGAGGTCAGCGTCGAGACCGTCGAGCATTGCATGGCGGCCATCAGCGCCCTGGAGATCGACAACCTTCTCGTGGAGATCGACGGCCCCGAGCTGCCGGCTCTCGACTGTAGCAGCGCGGACTACTTCCAGACGCTCAAGCACGCCGAGATCGTCGAGCAGAAGAACCCGCGCCGCGAGTTCGTCATCAAGAAACCCGTCACGGTCAGCGCCGCCGACGCGACGATCTACGCGCTGCCCTACTCGGACCCCGGACTCAACATCACCTATGACCTGGACTACAGCGGCCATACGGGAATTGGCCGGCAGATCTACAGCTATCGGCTCACCTCCGAGAGCTTCGAAACCACCATGGCGCCGGCCCGCACGTTCCTGCTCGAAGTGGAGGCCCGCCAGTTCCAGGCCCGCGGGATCGGCACACACGTCAGCCCGCGCGACATCTTGGTCATCGATTCGGACGGCCCGATCAAGAACACCTACCGTTTTCCGAACGAGTGCGTCCGGCACAAGATCGTCGATCTGATCGGCGACCTGGCGCTGGTCGGGCGGCCGGTCATCGGGCGGGTGGTGGCCTACAAGAGCGGGCACGCGCTCAATCAGCAATTGGCCCGCAAGCTCTACGAGCAGGCCGAGCAGCAGGACCGGATCGAGCAGTTCGGCACCGATGCGGTGCTCGACATCCGGCGGATCCAGAAGATTCTGCCCCATCGCTATCCGTTCCTTCTCGTCGACAAGATCATTGAGATCGAGGGCGATACGAAGATCCGGGGCGTCAAGAACGTGACGTTCAACGAGATCTTCTTCCAGGGGCACTTTCCCGGGACGCCGATCATGCCCGGCGTGCTGATCGTCGAGGCGATGGCCCAGGTCTCGGGCCTCCTGTTCGCGCAGAAGCTGGAGCATACCGGGCAGTTGGCGCTGCTGCTGAGCATGGACGGTGTCAAACTGCGCAAGGCGGTCGTGCCGGGCGACCAGTTGATCCTGTCGGCCGAGACGATTCGGCTGCGGAAACGAACGGCCCATTGCCGCTGTGTGGCCATGGTAGGCGACGCGGTCGCCGCCGAGGCCGAGATCAAATTCATGCTCGTGGACGACGACAAGATGTGAACGGGCCACCGCCCGAGGTATTGTTCCGAGCGCAAGCTCAGTGAGAGGCAGGAACCGATAAGATGGCGAAGATACACCCCACGGCGGTCGTTGGGAAGGACGTGCAACTCGCGGAAGACGTGGTCATTGGACCCCTGTGCGTAGTGGGAGACGGCGTGTCGATCGGCGCCGGGACCGTCCTCGACGCGCACGTCGTGATTGTTGATCGGGTCACGATCGGGCAGGGCAATCGCTTCTATCCGAACTGCGTGATCGGTTGCTGTCCTCAGGTTCTGGGGTTTGATCCGGGCTCGAAGATCGGCACGCTGGTGATCGGGGACCGCAACGTGATCCGCGAGAACGTCACGATCCATCCGAGCCGATACGAAGACGCCTGCACGCAGATCGGCAGCGACAACCTGATCATGGTGGGCACGCACATCGGGCACGACTGCATCATCGAGAACCGCATCGTTCTGAGCAACAGTGTGCAGGTGGGCGGCCACGGCAAGATCGAGGAGGGGGCCTGGATCAGCGGCGTGGCGGGTATGCACCAGTTCGTGACGGTGGGACGCTGGTGTTTCGTGGCGGGTCTGGCGGGCCTGTCGCACGATGCGCCGCCGTTCATGATGGTCAGCGGGCATTACCCGTCGTGCGTTCGGGGCGTCAACAAGCGCGGGCTGCACCGGGCCGGGCTCAGCGAGCAGCAGCAGGAGCGCGTCTTCGAAGCGTATCGACGCCTGTATCGCGAAGGGACGCCGCTGCTGGTGGCCGCCAAGGCCATGGCCCGCGAAGACGGGCTCGATGAGAACGTCCGGTCGATCGTCGAGGCGGTCCTGCGGAGTGGTGAACATCGCTTCGGCCGATACCTGGAGAGTCTACGGAGATAGCGAATCGGGACACGCGCCCGCCGGCGAATGGGCAGGCGAGTGAGCCGGGAGCTCATGTATGGACGAAACAGCGAAGATTCGAACGGCCGTCGTCGGCGCCGGCAAGATGGGTTCGATCCACGCCAAGGTCTACAGCCAGTTGCCGGACAGCGAACTGGTGGCGGTTGTCGACACGGACGCGAACCGGGCCAAGCAACTGGCGGAGAAATACGGCTGCGCGCCGTACACCGACTGCGCCGACCTGCTCGGCAAGGTGGACGCCGTGACCGTCGCGACCCCGACGACCACCCATCTGCAATTGGCCAAGCTCTTCCTGAAACAGCGCATCCCGGTCCTGATCGAGAAACCGCTGGCCGCGAGCGTGCGGGAAGGACGCAAGATCGTTTCCCTGGCGCGGCGTTTCGACACCGTCGTCGCGGTCGGGCACTCGGAACGGTGCAATCCCGTCGTTCAGGCGATGAAGCGGCTCAGCATCGAACCGAAGTTCATTGAGGCGCACCGCGTCAGTCCCTATCCTTTCCGCTCGACCGACATCGGCGTCGTGCTGGACATCATGATCCACGATATCGACATCATTCTGTCGCTGGCCGCCAGCAAGGTTCGGCGTGTCGACGCGGTGGGCGTCGGGGTGATCGAAGGAGCCGAGGACATCTGCAACGCGCGGATCGCGTTCGACAACGGGTGCATCGCCAACATCACCGCCTCGCGGCTGGCGCTGAAGACCGAGCGTCGCGTCCGTGTCTTCTCGCGGCAAGCCTACCTGAGCGTGGACTATCTCAAGAAGAGCGGAATCGTCATCAAGACGGCGCCGAACACGAACGTGGTCGAATGGATCAAGCAGCAGCGGGAGCGCGGCGACTTCGACTGGACGAGCGTGAACTGGCCGGACCTGCTGCACATCGAGCAGCTTCAGATCGACGACAAGGAGCCGGTGCGTCTCCAGCAGGAGGCCTTCCTCCGCGCCGTCAAGGACCGGTCCTTCACGCCGGAAGTCAGCGCCGAGGAAGGTCTGGCCGCCCTGAAGTGCGCCCAGAAGATCCTCACCGCCGTCCGACGCCACAAGTGGGATTGATCCCGGCAGAGCATTCGTCGATTGTGGAACAGCGAAGTGAAACCCGAAGGGCGGATCATCACGGTCGGTCTGTCGCCGGCGTGGGACGTCAGTTGTCGCGGTCGGGGTCTCGACTGGGGCCTTCATGCCGAGATCGACGAGCAGGTGATCCGGCCGGCGGGCAAGGCGCTGAACGTCTCGTCGGCGCTGGCCTGGATGGGCTGCGAGAGCACGGCGGCCGGGCTGTGGGGTAGTGAAGACCACGAGCAGATGTGCAGCAACGTCGCCCGATGGGGCAGTCGCGTGAAGGTCCGGATGACGCGCGCCAAGGGGCACACGCGACTGAACGTCACCGTCGCGGACAGGCGCGGCTGTCGGGAGATGCACCTTCGCAAGAAGAGCGATCTGGCTTCCGCTTCGTCGTTGCAGCGTCTGTGTTCCGACCTGCGCCGGCTCGTCGGCCGGGAGGACATCTGCGTGTTCTCCGGAGCGATGCCGGCGGGACCTCTGCTCGATCCGGTCCTGGTGTGTGTGCGGGCCTGCCGCGAACTCGGGGCGCGACTGGCCCTCGACACACACGGGCCGATTCTCAAGGCGGTCGTCGACGCGAAACTGGCCTGGCTGATCGCACCCAACGTGGAGGAGCTGGGCGAGCTGCTCGGCTCGCCGATACCCGACACAACCGCGAAGCTGGCAGCCGCCGGGCGGAGCCTTCTGGGGAAAGTGCAGGTCGTTCTGATCAGCCGGGGCAAGAAGGGCGCGATGGTTGTGACGAAAGACGGCCTCTGGAGTGGACACACCACCAGCCGGGCCGGCGTGATCGAGACTGTCGGTTGCGGCGACTACCTGCTGGCCGGCTTCCTGGCGGGCATGGCGCGCGGGCGTCCGGCCCGCGCCGCCCTGGAACAGGCCCTGAAGGTCGCCACAGCCCACGCCTATGGCTGGACCGAAACTCAGACCTGGACCCGGGCCAGACGAGAAGTCGTGGTCAGCGTGCAGAAGCTCTGAACCGACAGGTGTTTAGGCGACGTCGGAACGGTCAACGCTTCGGTTCGCTGCCTCTTCTGCGAAAAAAGGCGAAAAAAGTTGCATTGGGTGGGGCGATCCGGTATAGTTGCCGCTTTGCGGTAGTCTTGTCGCAAGGGGTAGACTCGGACCGAACAGACGGTCACAGGGGTCAGCAGGATCACGGCATGGCTGACTCAAGCCTCCGGCAAGGCCTTACCAGACCGCTCCAGAGCGGTCTCCGTGACAAGCAAGAGCATTGATTGTTGATGATTGATTACTGATTATTGTTGCAGGTCCGCAGGGGAGCTTCGCCTGCGAATCATCGATAGTCAATTGACAATTACCAAGGGCCATTACCCGGTGGTGTAATCGGCAACACATGGGTTTTTGGTACCCATATTCCAGGTTCGAGTCCTGGCCGGGTAGATGAAGGAAATTGATTCGTGATGATTGACTATTGATGGTTGACGGTAAGTCTCTTTTCCTGCACGAGTTATCACCCGTCAATCCACAATAGTCAATTCGATCTGGAAAAGGGCGTATGGCTGAGAGAGTAGCGATACTGTTGGCGGCCGGGGTGAGCAGTCGGATGAACACCCAGTTGCCGAAGGTGCTACACGAGGTGACCGGCCGGCCGATGTTGGCCTACGTGCTCGACGCGTGTCGAAGTGTCGGTGTGGAAAAGATTTACGTCGTCGTCGGCTTCGGGGCCGACCAGGTTCAGGATCGCTTTGCCGACGCGTCGGATATCGTATGGGTGCCTCAGACCGAGCAGAAGGGCACCGCGCATGCGGTCGGTTGCTGCCGGGAGCACTTGAAGGACTTCAGGGGTCAGACCCTGGTTCTCTGTGGTGACGGGCCGCTGATTCGGGCCAAGACGCTCCAGACGCTGATCGACAAGCACCAGGCCGAGCACTCGGCGGCGACGCTGGCCACGGCGGTCCTGGAGGACCCCACAGGCTACGGTCGCATCGTCCGGGATGCCTATGGGAACATCCAGGGCATCGTCGAGGACAGCGACTGCACGCCGGCGCAGAAGGCGATCCGAGAGGTGAACCCGAGCTACTACCTGTTCAACAACCAGGCGCTGTTTGCGGCGCTCGAGCAGGTCAAGCCCGACAACGTCAAGCAGGAATATTACCTGACCGATGCTCTGTCGGTGCTGATCGCCACCGGCCACAAGGTTGTCGCCATCACAGCGGTGCGGCCCGAAGAAGCGATGGGCGTCAACAGCCGGGCCCAGCTCAGCGTTGCCAGCAAGATCATGCAGCACCGCGTCCAGCAGGAGTTGATGGAGAAGGGCGTAACCATCGTCGACCCCGAAAATACCTGGATCGACGCCCGGGCCCAGATTGGCCAGGATACGGTGATCGAGCCTTTTACCTACATTCACGGCCCCGTTCGAATCGGACGGGATTGCCGAATCGGCCCCTTTGCCTTTCTCCGCAACGAGACCGTGATCGAGAACGATGTCGTTCTGGGGGTCTTCACCGAGGTCAAGGACGTCGTCCTGGCCGATGGAGTACGAGCGCGACACCACAGCTATCTGGGCGACGCGGTCATCGGACGGCACGTCAACATCGGCGCCGGATCGATCACCGCCAATTTCGACGGCCAGACCATCAATCGGACAGCCGTAGGCGATGACTGCTACATCGGCTCGGGGGCCGTGCTGATCGCCCCGCTGGTGCTTAAACCCGGCGCGCACATCGGCGCCGGGATGGTCGTGTCGCAAGAGAATGTCGACGAACTCAAAGAGAAGCAGAAACAGGGGTAACCGGACGCACAAGTTGCCCGACAGGTACGCCGAGAGGCCGACAGAAGATGTTTTTAAACGACAGCCTGAAGATATTCTCCGGAACGAGCAATCCCGCTCTGGCCGGGGCCGTGTGCAAGTACCTCGGAATCCCCGTGGGCGGCGCGAAGATCAGTCGCTTTCCGGACGGGGAAAAACTAATCCGGATCGAGGACGACGTCCGGGGTCGGGACTGCTTCGTCGTGCAGTCGACCTGCAATCCCGTGGACGAGCACCTGATCGAGCTGCTGATTTATCTGGATTGTCTGCGTCGCGCCAGCGCCAAGCGCATCACGGCGGTTGTTCCCTATTTCGGCTACGCCCGCCAGGATCGCAAAGATGAGGGTCGGGTGCCGATCACGGCGAAGCTGGTGGCCAACCTGATCGCGACCGCGGGCGCCGACCGCGTGCTCGGGATCGACCTGCATGCCCACCAGTTACAGGGTTTCTTCGACATCCCGGTCGATCATCTGACGGGAGAGCTGGTGCTGAGCCGGTACTTCCGCGAGAAGAAGATCGAGAGCCTCACGGTGGTCTCGCCGGACGTGGGCAACATCAAGACGGCCGCCCGGTATGCCTCTCACCTCGGAGGCGACCTGGCCATCGTCCACAAGAGGCGATTCAGCGGAGACCGCGTCCAGGCTGACGAATTGATCGGCCATGTGGAAGGGCGCAACGTCCTGATGTGCGACGACATCATCGCGACCGCAGGGACCGTGTGCAGTGCCGCCGAGCTGGTGAAGCAGCGCGGATGCAAGAAGATCCTGGTCGGTGCCACGCATGGTGTCTTCGCAGGGCCCGCCCTGGCCCGGCTTGCCGCGGCCCCGATCGACGAGGTGGTGGTGACCGACACCATTCCGTTGACGGACGAGGCCAAGAAGATCAGCCGCATCAAGGTCCTCAGTGCCGCCGCCATGCTGGGCGAAGCCATCAAGAGGATTCACCGGGATGAATCGGTTAGCAGCCTGTTCAGCATGGGCGTGTAGAGTCCTGTTTTGCTGTCGGGAAGATTTGATCGGATAGGACTGTCTGGATTTCGTTTTTTCGGGTGAAGAGATTATGGACAAGACGTTGTTGTTAGAGGCACAGGTCAGAAAACACACCGGTTCGAAAGCGGCGGCGCACATCCGCAAGCAGGGCCAGATCCCCGGGATCGTGTACGGCCACAAGCAGGACCCGGTCGCGATTCTGTTGGACGCCCACGACTTCGCGGAGGGTCTGCACCACGGACATCGGCTGATGGACATCAAGATCGGCGACAAGACCGAGAAGATGATCGTCAAAGAGTTGCAGTACGACCACCTCGGCCGCAACATCGTGCACGTCGATTTGATGCGCGTCGATGTGACGGAGGCCGTTTGTGTGACCGTGCCGATCGAGCTGAAGGGGACGGCCAAGGGGACCCACGAAGGCGGGATCGTCGAGCAACACGCCGACCGGATTGAAATTGAGTGTCTGGTCACGAACATGCCCGAGTCCATCGTGGTTTCCGTCAAGGACCTGGGTGTTGGCCAGGCGATCCATGCCGGCGACGTGGCCCTGCCGGAGGGGGTGACTCTGGTAAGCCCGCCGGAGATGCTGCTGGCGGGTTGCCATATCGTGGCGGCGGCCAAGACGACCGAGGAGATCGAGGCCGAGATGCCGGCGGCGCCGGAAGTGATCGGCGAGGAGAAGGAAGAGCCGTCCGAGGCGAGTGAGTAAGATGGATGCCGCAAACGACGTACAGGATCGGAACCGATGGCGGATCTGAAACTGGTCGTCGGTTTGGGAAACCCGGGGCCCGAATACGCGGAGACGCGCCACAATCTTGGGTTCAAGGTGATCGAGGCCCTGGACGAGGCGCTCGGGATCGCCGTCGGGCAGCAGAAGTTCGGCGCGCGGATCGGTGAAGGCTGGTATCGTGAGCGGAAGGTCATGCTGATGAAGCCGTGGCAGTTCATGAATCACAGCGGTCAGGCGGTCGCCACGGCAGTCGGCTTCTACCAGCTCGCCCTGGAGGATTTGATGGTGATCACGGACGACAAAGCTCTCGCGCCGGGCCGGATTCGGATCCGGGCGAAAGGCTCGGCTGGCGGGCACAACGGTCTGGCGGATATCATTGCCCGGCTGGGCAGCGACGAATTCGCCCGCTGCCGGGTCGGCATCGGTGACTGCCCTGGCGCCGGGTCGGTCGACTACGTGCTGGGCCGGCCGAAACCGGAGGAGCGCCCGCTGCTCAACGAGGCGATCGTCCGGGCGCGCGACGCGGTGTTGTGCTGGCTCGAATCGGGGATCGACAGAACGATGAATGAATTCAACAGCGGCCCGGCGTGACAGAGCGCCGGACCGGCATGGTTCGAATAGAGCTTGGATTTCTGAGATTGCTGTTTGTAATCAGGAGGTAACAGGTTTGGAAACGGTTGCGAAGCGGTTATATGAAGGGATGTTCCTGATCGACTCCGCGCAAGCGACGGCGGATTGGGAGGGTACGCTCTCCGTGATCAACACCATCCTCCAGCGTGCGGATGCCGAGGTCGTCTCGGTGCGGAAGTGGCAGGAGCGCAAGCTGGCGTACGACATCGATCACAAATCCCGCGGCACGTACATTCTGTGCTACTTCAAGGTCGATGGGCGTCGGATCTCGGGGATCGAGAAGGACGTTCTGCTGTCGGAGAAGGTCATGCGTGCGCTGATCCTGACGACGGAGAAGCGTCCGGCCGACATGATCGAGCGCGACATCAAGGGCGAGCCGATCGCCAAGCCCCCGGAACTGCCCGGCGCGCCGGAAGGGGCCCAGGAGCCGAGGACGTTCCGAGGTCCGCGATCGCTTGCCGACAACGACGATACGGACGACAGGGACAGGACGGCAAGATAGAGATGCTGCGTCGCCCCCGCGTCGGCGCGCCGCGTCCGTGGGCAGGGGATGGACGTCCTGCCGGGTTTGAGATTTGACGGAGAGGTGGACTATGGCCAGTTTCAACAAAGTTCTGCTGATGGGAAACCTGACCCGGGACCCTCAGTTGTCGTACACGCCGAGTCAGACCGCGGTGGTCGACTTTGGCGTGGCGACCAATCGCAAGTGGACGGCCCAGGACGGCAGCCAGCGCGATGAAACCTGTTTCGTCGATTGCCGCGCCTTCGGACGCATGGCCGAGAACCTGAACAAGTATATGAGCAAGGGCAAGCCGATCTTCATCGAGGGTCGGCTGACCTACGATACCTGGACCGCCCAGGACGGGACCAAGCGCAGTCGCCATCGCGTGACCGTGGAGAACTTCCAGTTCATGCCCGGCGCCGGCGGGGGAGGCGGGCCTGACCAGGCCGATCAGAGCTATGGCGGGGACCAGGGAGTGCCGCAGACGCGGTCGCACGACCAGGTCGGCGACGATGAGATACCGTTTTAGTGCAGGTCGATTCGAAATTCAGCTTACGTTGATAGCGATGAGGTAAAAGATGGCACCACGACCACAAGTACAGAAGAAACGACAAAGACGACGACCGGGATTCGCCGGGGCACGCGACCAGACCCAGTGCCGCTTCTGCCGGGGCGGAATCAGCTACATCGACTACAAGGACATCGACACCCTCCAGAAGCTGCTGACCAACCGGGGCAAGATCTATTCGCGCAAACGCAGCGGCAACTGTGCCGGCTGCCAGCGGAAGGCCAAACGAGCGATCAAACGGGCCCGGTTCATGGCGCTGCTGCCGTATTCCACATAGCAGTTCGGCCCCGTCGCACCGGCGCCCGGGCGCCGGGTCCGGGTCTGGGCTGGAAAAGAGAACGTTGCGAGGAATAGACGATGAAGGTTTTGCTTTGCGAAGATATCAGGAAACTGGGGTGGCTCGGTGACGTCGTCGACGTGACCGAAGGGTACGCGCGGAACTACTTGCTGCCGCAGGGCCTGGCGAAGGTGGCCACCGATGGGAACATCCGGGCGATCGCCAAGGCCAAGGCCGAACGCGCGGCGGAGCGGCTGAAGGAGCGCAAGCGTCTGGAGACGGCCGCCGAGGCGGTCAATGGCGCCGAGGCGGTGCTCGCGGCCAAGGCGAACGAGCACGGTGTGCTGTTCGGCTCGATTACCGACCGGATGATCGCGGCCAACCTGCGCGAGCAGGGATTCGCGGTGGCCGATGACGTGGTGCGTCTGCCCGAGCACATCAAACAGGTCGGTACGCACAGCGTGACGCTCAAATTCGCCGACGACGTGACGGCGACCGTCAACGTCGTGGTTGTGGCCGAAAAAGCCGAACAGAGCGAAGAAGAAGCACCGAAGGAACAGGAGTAGACGTCGTGCGATGCGCCGTTGTCGGCGGCTTTTCGCAGGCGTGACGATCTGCGTAGCAAGAGTGATTTCCGCCTGCGGGTCGCGTGATCGAGCGTTGGGGGGCACGATCGATGCGGCGATGTCCGGGCTTTTGTCAGAGGTTCGAACGTCGGCGCTGCGCCTTGCCCCTCCGGGCGGCGCGCGCCGCGGCGTCGAATGCATATCCAACGTCCCCCCCGCGTGATTTCCGTTCCGGACCCGTGACAGGGCCTTCGATGGCGCATGCGACATTGTCACTTCGTCGGCGCGGCATCGCGTGTTCTGCCGTAGCGATGACCGGTTCTCAACTATGGACAACTATCCTGGTGGCACGAGACAAGCGCGGTTTTCAGTATGGAGACCGCGCACATTCCTGGTCTCGCGGCGGGTCCATGCACAGGTTTTCCACAAAGCGGGTTTGCGTCGTGCAAAACGTGTTGACAACTAAAAATTTTCGTGCGCAAAGCCAGTGGCTCTCAGTCCCTCTGCTTCGTGGAAAAGAAATGACCTGGAATGGCATTGATTTGGGGGCCATCCGCGAAATAATAACCTCTTTCGATGTTCGATTTCCCTGGGGGGGGTCGGACCCTCTTTGAAACAACAAGACATGGCTGATAAGAACTTGATTATCAGCGCTGATAGGGAGATGTCGATGCAGGGCACGATCATGGATGAGGGTTCCCGCACAGTGGGACCCGGCGCCGAGGCGATCGCCGAAGCGCTCGTGGGACGCATCGGTCCTCAGAAATACAAGATCTGGTTTCAGAGTTGTGCGCGGTTCATGTTGGCCGAGGGAAGTCTGAAGATCGGCGTTCCGAATCCGTTCATGGCCAACTGGCTCGAGAGCCATTTTCTTCGTGACATCAAGGCGGCGGCGCACGCAGCCACGGGCAGCCATCCGATCATTTCGTTTGTGATCGAGTCGGAGCTTTCGGAGAAACGCCAGCGTCCGGCGGTGGAAACGGCCGCCGCGCCGCAAGCGAATCCCCGGAAGGCGGCCGAGGCGGTGTCTTCGGCGGCGTCCAAGGCCCTGCGGCTTTCGCTCGATACGTTCATCGTCGGGCCGTCGAACGAGCTGGCCTACAGCGCCGCCCGGGCGGTCGTACGGGAGCAGCACAGCCCGTTCAACCCGCTGTTCATCCACGGCGGCTACGGCGTCGGCAAGACCCACCTGCTCCAGGGCATCTGCAACGGCGTGACCGAAGTCCGCCCGCAGACCAACTGGCTCTACCTGTCGGCCGAGGAGTTCGCCAATCAGTTCGTGCTGGCGCTCAAGACCAAGAAACTCGAAGCCTTCCGCGCCCGCCTGCGGAAGACGGATCTGCTGGCCATCGACGACGTGCACTTTCTGGCCAGCAAGCCGTCGACCCAGGAGGAGTTTCTGCACACCTTCAATACGATCAATCTGGCGGGCAAGCAGGTGGTCCTGGTCTCGGACGCCCATCCGAAGATGATCGGGCAGTTGTCGGAGAAGCTGGTCAACCGTTTCGTCTCGGGGATGGTGGTGAAGATCGAGCCGCCGGATTTCCAGACGCGATGTGAGATTTGCCGGCAGTTCGCCCAGCGGATGGTCGCCACCGCGTTCGGCGACAGCAAGGCCGCACAGGCTGGACTGATGTCCGAGGGCGTCGTCCGCTTCGTGGCCGAGCGAGTCCGCACCAATGTGCGCGAGCTCGAAGGCGCCTTGCTGAAGCTGGTGGCCTACGCCGCCCTCCAGAACGAGAAGATCACTCTGGCGATGGCCCAGAGCGTGCTGGCCGAGCACATCGAGCGCTGCGATCCGATCGTGCACGTCTCCGACATCGAGAGCACGGTGGCCGCCTATTTCGGAACGACCGCCACGACGCTCCATTCGGCCAAGAAAGACCGCACCGTCTCGCTGGCGCGGCATTTCAGCATGTACCTGATCCGCAAGCACACCAAGATGTCCAGTTCCGAGGTCGGCCGGGCCATGGGCAACAAGAATCACGCCACCGTCCTCGTGGCCTGCAAAAAGGTGGAGGACCTGCTCCGGCGCAACGAGGACGTCAACTGGCAGGGTCCTCACGGCAACAAGGTGGTCAAGGCCCAGACCGTTCTGGCGGACCTGGAAGACGGCATCGCCCGCTGACCCGGGCTCGTGCCGCAGCCCGACTCGAAACCCCTCCCCTGACGGCGACTCGCCGCCAGCTTGCTCGAAAACAGCCTCGTCTATTGACCCGCACGACCCAGGCCCGTATAACGTATGGCCTCTGGAGCAAGAAACCTTTCGGGATTCCATTCGATGCCTGATGACAAAAGAAATACCTGGGGTGCCAAGATCAAGAGGACGTTCACATCGGTCCTGCCCGTTTCCAAGCGGCGCAAAGGCCGATGCGTTCATTGCGGTGCCTGCTGCAAGCTGCCCAACCCCTGTCCGTTCATCAAGAGCAATGGGGACGGCAAGATCTACTGTTCGGTGTACCCCTTCCGCCCCTTGAATTGCCGCAAGTACCCACGAACCGAGTCGGAGCTTATCACCGCCGACACGTGCGGGTATCACTTCGACTGATCGGGACGAACCGCCCCTTCCGCGCGATGCAGGTCCGCCTCTGGCCGGACCCTCCGAAGCGACCGGCGCGGCCTTTTTTGCCTCGAAGTCGCGATTTCGCTGCACGCCGGGGCGCTTTCGATTAGAATGTGCAGACTGATAGCTTCATTAGGGTGATTCTCTTTATGAGCAGTATGTTGGAGAAGATCAACGACCCGGCGGACCTGAAGAAGTTGACGATGCCGGAACTGGAGGCCCTGGCGGAGGAGATTCGCCAGTTCATGTTGCGTTCGATCAGCAAGACGGGCGGGCATCTGGCGAGCAATCTGGGCGCCGTCGAGATGACCCTGGCGCTGCATTATGTCTTCGACTTCAGGCGGGACAAGCTTCTGTGGGACGTGGGGCACCAGTGTTACACGCACAAGATCGTCACGGGGCGCAAGGCGGGATTTGAGCGACTGCGGCAGGTCGGTGGGATCAGCGGATTCCCCAACCCGACCGAGAGCGAATACGATCAGTTCACCGTCGGGCACGCCGGAACGTCGGTGACGACCGCCATCGGAATGGCCCTGGGCGAGCA
>Ga0068714_10005245_pt1 | contig 13851 bp, 12 predicted proteins | sample MTBNYHSulfiMetaG_FD_62988 | JGI IMG/M metagenome (GOLD analysis project Ga0068714, IMG submission 62988) | Enrichment culture microbial communities from rom New York Harbor, USA that are MTBE-degrading - MTBE-NYH (New York Harbor Sulfidogenic)... | ecosystem: Environmental > Aquatic > Marine >... | reverse complement strand
AGTAGCTGACCGAGCTGACTTTGCAGTTAACTCTGAGCCAGGGGAGAGCCATCTGATCGAAGTAGAAACCCGAGTACGACATGATCTTGGCCTGCACACCGCAGCCGCGAAGCTGAGGCACCTGGTCAAACGGAGGCGGTTGCTTGCCTCGGGGAATCAGAAGACAGTCCACCGGGGGAGGTGCCGGCGGTTCCCGATTGACACCAGCGCTCCTCAGGGCATCCAAGAGCTGGGGTAGCCATTCGTGCTCCGGCCTGCCAGCCACATCGATCCACTGACGTCCGGCCAGCATGTAGCGAACCTGTCCTGGAAGTTGCACTGTCTCAAGCATCACCGGAACGATATTGCGGTTGCTCTCCCAGGCCAGTTGGAGTTCCTGTTGTACATTGCGGGACGAAACAGAGACGCTCGTACACATGAGCAAGACGACAGCCGCACCCTCCACCCCGGCGACGATCTCCGCTGTCCAGGGGCGTCCGCCCACGATGCTCTGCCGGTCGATCCAGACAGGCACGCCACGTGCCTCAAGGGCGTCCACGATGCCGAGGACCTGAGCCTGGTTCAAGCTTGAGTAGCTGACAAAGACGTATGGTTGAGAGGGGTGCGGAATCTGTGCTCCGTCCACAGGATACCCTCCCTGCGGCCCCTGCCGGCGGGGGGCGCCGGATTGCGGCATGCAGACTAAAGCTCAGTTCTCCAGGCGCCAAGCAGTTCCTCCAGTCGCTGCCATCTAGTGCTCAACCGACAATGCCGAACCAAGAGCTCGGGTGTCACCCAACGAGTCGATGTTCATCACCAGGTCCAGAATGTGCTCTGCCTGCCTTTCACTGCAACCCCTGGCTGCCATACCCCTGTACTTCGCCTGAAGCTCCGCGGAACTCAGGGGATTCTCGGGGCACCCTTTTGGCCAATCGACCCTTTCACGGAAAACGCGACCATTCCGCGTGCGCAGGACGACTATGGAGCTGTACTGCTTCGGGTAGAGCTTGTCGAGTTCGTCGTCATAGATCAGCCGGCAGTTCCGGCTGAGGCGGAGAACGACCGGGTCAGTGAGCCTGTCATGGAGGATGTCATCGATCGTTACTCCGCCTTTCTGCGCCGCCACGGCGAGTATGTATTGGGCATTGTGGGACTTGAGTTCGTTGTTGTCGATGATGACAGCGCCGGAACGGGGAAAGTGAAGGTCAATCGACTCAAGGTCGTTCCCCGTGAGGTGTTCCCGGCTCATAACGCTCAGCAGCGCATCCAGGCCCGGGTGGAGAAAAGAGCAGCTGGCGTAGAGCTTGAAGGCAAGCTCCTTTATGTACAGCCGAGTTCCCATCCTGTCGACCAGGCGCTCGGGTCTCTTGACACCGGAGAATGCACTGAAGCAATCGTGCTTGCCGTCGAGTGGATGCGGGGGCCCGCCAAATCCCAACGCTGCCAAGGAAGCCGCAGTCACGCCGTTGCGCGCTGCCAGACCAGGGTTGAACGGACGGGAGTGCTCCGTATGGTCGCTTGCCCAGGCGAGCAAACCGCAGGCCTGCTGGGATGCCAGGCCATAGGCATTATGCCACTGAGCCGCACTCAGACCCCGAAGGTATCCGGAAGCAGCAGCGGCGCCGAAAGCTCCGGCAACCGACGTGGGGTGGAATCCGCGGGCGTAGAGGGCACGTGGGTCAAGAGCAGCGCTCATTCGGCAAGCCACGTCCACTCCAAGCACGACGGCGGTCATGAACTGCTCACCGCTAGCCGAAATGGCTTCGGCGGTGGCAAGAGCAGCGGGAATCGTCACCGCGGCTGGATGAAGTACCAGCTCTCCGTGATGCGGCTCGCTGTCGCAGTAGTAGCCCAGTGTGCCGTTGACGAGAGCGGCCAACGAAGGAGAGGTCCGAACGGCACGCCCGACTATGCTTGAGAGCGGGTTCCCGCCTTCCTGCCTTAGAAAACGCTCCAATATGGCTACTGCTGAGTACCTAGGCGAAGAAGCGGCAAGCATTGTGCCAAAGAGATCGAGCATTACGGCCTTGGCAGCTGACCGGGTCTCCTCATCTAATGATTGCGGCTGAAAGGTGTGGCTATAGTCCACGAGAGCCTGGGTTAGGCTGCGCTCAGCCCCGTCCTGCGCTGTCATACTGCATGCCCCTCCTAACACGGTCGTGTCGTTGAGGTGTGACGGATGATTGGCACTCTCAAACCGCCTCAATCAGAGGAAAAGGCCCGAAGTCTAGCCCTCCGGACCTGCAGTTTCCTGGTGGAGCCGAGGGGAATCGAACCCCTGGCCTCCTGAATGCCATTCAGGCGCTCTCCCAGCTGAGCTACGACCCCACGCTATGCGTCTTGCAGCCGCAATCGACTTGATCGCAGCACGCCCCATTATAAGCTTGGGCCGTCTATCGAGTCAACGAAGCCCTCGCTTGTCCGATAACTTCCTCAAGCTGCTTCGTCTCGGCTTCGGCCCAGAGGCGTTCGAGGTCGTAAAACGCACGCTCTTCAGGCAGAAACACGTGAACGACAACGTCGCCGTAGTCCATCAACACCCAACTCAGACTGGTCAGCCCCTCGATGTGATGGGGACGGCGGCCGGCTGCTTTGAGCCGTTCCTCGATCCCCTCGGCAACGGCCTTGACGTGCGGCCCGTTGCGCGCGGAGCAAATGACAAAGTAGTCACAGACGATGGTGAGAGGCCTCAGGTCGAGCAGAACGATATCAAGAGCTTTCTTGTCCCGAGCCGCGGCGGCTATCAACTCGCTGCATTCTAAAGACTCCAGGTCTACCGTGTCCGCACCCCCTGCCTTGGTTGTCGTCCTCTGCCTCTGTCGTCCTCTGCCTCTATAGTATCAACGCCCGGCGAAGGTGAAGTCCTTCCCGACGATGACCGTGACGTCGTACCCCGCGTCAGACATCACTTCCAGGAAGAGCCCTGCGTCCGCCGCAAAACGCAATACGCTGCGAACCACGAGCTTGCCGGGCCCCGTGTCAGCCGTATGGACGATAACCCTGGTGTCCGCGTCGGCGGAGGGGTTCTCCGCGTTGCCGACCTCGACGATCTGAAAGCCGTCCTCCGCGAGCTTCTTGGCCATCTCTCCAGCTGCGCCGTTGACTCCGGACCCGTTCATCACCCTTACCTTTACGCCCGCGTTTTCCACGGGGTCGATATCCCAGACAAGCTTCTTGATGAGAAGCTCGGTTTCCGCCTCATCGAGAACCCAGTACGAAAGCTCGGGCCGGCCCGGGTCCGTGATGTTCCGGACATGGCCCGGCAGCGTAGCCATCTCGATCTTCGGGTCTTCGATCCGCGTCGCCAGCAACACGAAGTCCAGTATCTCCCCTGTCGCCAGGTTGGTGTCGATGTACTTGATGGCCTCGCGGGCCAGCGATTGCGCCCGCAAGAGAGTACCCAACGACATTGCCTCCCGGACGACCGCGGCTATGAACTTCTGCTGTCTTCGGATCCGGGCGATGTCCCCTCCACCGTTGCGGAACCGCAGGTACTGGAGGGCCTTGTCTCCGTTGAGGGTCTGCAGCCCCTTGCGAAGGTTGATGACCAGGTCCTGCGCCGGATCGACGTAATGCATGTCCATCTCGACGTCGACCTCGACACCACCCAGCGCGTCAACAATGGCCTCGACGCCCTGGAAGTTCGTGCGGATGTAGTAGTGAACCGGGATTCCAAGCAGGTCTTCCACCGAGCGCATGGCCAGCAGAGGGCCGCCGTAGGCGTGGGCTGCGTTGATCTTGTCCCACGACCTGCCGGGGAGGTACGCACGTGTGTCCCGGGGGATGGATATCAGGCTTGCCTCGTGAGTCTCGGGGTTCAGGGAGGCCAGGATCATCGTGTCGGTCCGTCCCCACGAACTGCGAAGCGGCACGTCGATCGCATGTCCTGACTCGTCGGTTACCGCGTCAATCCCGAGGAACAACACGTTTACCCGCTGGCCGGGCTTGGGAACGGGGACTTCGCCCTCCAGCCTCGTATGTATGCCCCGGATCAGCGTCCAGACGGCCGATCCGAGGAAGCCGGATACCAGGGCGACGATCAGAACCGTTCCCAGTAGAAACCACAGCGCGCTCCGTCTGGTCCGCCGCGCGCGCCTGCTCTGCCGGGTCCCGCTTCGGTACCTACGGGTCGACCTGGCGGATCCGGTAGAAAGGATATCCGGGATCGCGTCTCGACCTCACTCATCTGAAGTGCCGCTCTAGCAGCAGAGATAATCATGACAACTTCGCCACAGGGAAAGGCAATCCCTATGGTCGGGCTTTGTCACCGTTATACCACTTTCGACGAATGAGGGCATGCTTGGTTCCATAAGAGGGCGGTCAATGCTGCATTGCAGTAACCTGGAGAATTGCGATCTGCTATGAACTTGTCGGCCGAATGGGTCCCGCTCACATGCGGTTCTGGCGTGGCCGCGCCTCGTTGACGACGATCAGCCTCCCGTCAAGGTCCGTGTTGTTCATCGCATTGATCATGCCTTCGGCGTCAGCATCGTCGACCTCGATGAAACCGAAACCGCGCGACCGCCCCGTTTCCCTATCCGTGATGACCCGGCAGTTATGTACCGCCCCGTGGATCGAAAAGGCCTGTGCCAACCGATCCTCCGACGTAGACCACGGCAGGTTGCCCACGTACAAGGTCTTCAATATCTCACCTCCCCCACGCGAGATCCGGAACCGGAGGCGCCTCCCTGATCGTCCGACCGGTGACCGGTATAGCAACATGAAAAACGCCAGATCGGTCTGGCGCAACACTAGACCAATATAGATATGTAGTTGCCAAGCTGAATACTGCAAACAATGCCGAAACCTCACGCCCAGGACGTCGCCGGCTTCCTTTTGCGCCAGCGGTTTCCATTATTCTTTGTCTATCGGCTAATACCTCCTGTGTACAGCCTTTGTTCCCTGATGTATCCAAAAACCCTTTCTGGGACGAGGTAGCGAATTGAATCCCCACGCTCAGCCATGGTCCTAATCAGGGTGCTTGATACGTGAATCAGCGGCGCGTGGAAGCCGACCACCTTCCCGCCGAACGCGCGAGTGAGGCCTGCCGCGAGGGATTTGAGGCGCCTTTCTCCGGCCGCCCCGGGCCTCCTTGCCACAGCCACGACGGCGTTCGACAGGATGCGGCCCGGATCATGCCAGGTTGCCATCTCCTCAAGGGCGTCTGCTCCGCAGACGAAGTACAGGGGGCCTCCGGTGCCCGCCCTCTTGAGCTCGGCGACGGTGTCCGCCGTAAACGACGGCCCTCCGCGACGGAGCTCCAGATCGCAGGCTTCAAACGACTCGTTTCCGTGGATGGCCTGAAGGACCATCTCCCATCGCTGGAATGCTGGGGTAACCTCGCGGTCGGCCTTGTGGGGCTGAAGCGCCGCGGGAATAAACAGCACCTTGCCGAGGTCCAGCGCCACACGCGCGGCCTCGGCGATGATCAGGTGTCCCAGGTGGGGAGGGTCAAAGGTGCCACCGAGCAGGCCGGCTGCCATTGCGCCGGGGGCCGCGGCGCCAGAGACCTCGGCGCGCGGGGCCGAGGCGCCGGAGACCTCGTCACGGGAGACCGCATCGCCGTCAGAGGTGACGCCGCCGGCGGTGGCTGCTCCCGCACCGCCGGACTCCCCGGGCTTGCCGCAGACCCATAGAACTCTCATCGCCCGCCGATTTCACCTTGCACCGGGATGCTTCCTTCACGGGCGCCCGCGACCAGCTCGGCCAGGCGGGCCGCGAGGTCCTGGACACCCTCGCCGCTCACGGCCGATATCGCGTATGCCTCCTGCCCCTCTTGCGCAAGGGCAGCGACAAGCCTCTCCGCCTGCCGCCGGGCCTCCGGAAGGTCGATCTTGTTGATTGCGACCAGGGCGGGGCGCTCGGCCAGGCCCGTACCGTAAAGGCGCACCTCCCGGCGGACGGTGTGGAGGTCGGCAAGCGGGCCGCCCTCCGACGGCGAGCAACCGTCCACCAGAAAGACCAGTACCTTTGTGCGCTCGATGTGCCGCAGGAACTCGTGTCCCAGGCCGAGGCCACGATGAGCGCCCTCAATGAGCCCGGGAATGTCGGCGACCACGAAGGGCGGCACGGAGGTTCCCAGATCGACGAAACCAAGGTTTGGCTGAGTGGTCGTGAAGGGGTAGTCGGCGATCTTCGGATTTGCCCGGGACATGCTCGCCAGGAGGCTCGACTTGCCGGCATTGGGAAGCCCGACCAGCCCCACATCTGCCAGGAGCTTGAGCTCAAGGAGGACCTCGCGTTGCTCGCCGGGCCTGCCGTCCTCGGCCCGGCGCGGGGCGCGGTCCACCGGCGTGGCGAAACGAGCGTTGCCGCGGCCGCCTCGCCCCCCCTTAGCGAGGAGGGCTCGCTGGCCGGGCCTCACGAGATCGGCTATCAGATCGCCGGTTGATGCGTCGAGCACGGCTGTGCCAACCGGCACGAGCAATTCCAAATCCTCGCCGCCGCGGCCGCTGCGCCGGCTTCCCTCGCCGTGTTCCCCACGTGGAGCTTCGTAGTAACGTTGGTACCGGAAATCGCGCAGGGTCATGAGCTTCTCGTCAGCCACGGCCCAGATGTCCCCGCCTTTTCCCCCGTCCCCTCCTGAAGGACCCCCGCGGGGCACGTACTTTTCGCGCCTGAAGGCGATGATTCCATGTCCCCCGTCGCCGGCCTTGGCCTTGATCCTTGCCCGGTCGACAAACACCGCACGTAAGCCTCCTACACGTAAGCCTCCTATATGTGAAAAACGGCCCCGGCCTGGTAGGCCGGGGCCACCCGCATCCTCACGCGGGCAGGACGTGCGCGTACTTGCGCCCGTTTCCTCCCCTGAAGTGAACATACCCGTCAGCCTTGGCAAACAGCGTGTCATCGCCGCCGATGCCTACATTGGCGCCCGGGTGCACCTTGGTGCCCCGCTGGCGCACGATGATACTGCCGGCCGTCACGAACGTGCCGTCGTGGCTCTTGACTCCAAGGCGCTTGGAAGCGCTATCGCGCCCGTTGCGCGAGCTCCCCATGCCTTTCTTGTGTGCCATCCGTTGCCACCTCCCGGGCCCCGCTGGGCCGGATTACTGGGTGTTTATCTCCTCGATCCGCAGCTTGGTGTAGTCCTGACGGTGTCCCGTCTTGCGGCGGTAGTTTGACTTGGCCTTGAACCTAAAAACGATGATCTTCTTGTGCCGTCCGTGCTCGACGACCGTCGCAACGGCCCGCGCTCCGGGAATCACCGGGTCCCCGACAAGAACTTCGCCGTCGTCCTTGGCAACCAGCAACACGCGGTCGAGGTCGACCTTGTCGCCAACCTCCACCGCCATCCGGTCGGCGAGGATCATGTCCCCTCGAGTAACCCTGAACTGCCGGCCTTTGGCCTCAACGATTGCATACATCAGGCGGGCTCCTCCTGCGAAGTCGTGGCGTGACGAACGATTGATTCTAACATACGCAATTTTGCAGTGTCAACGCGGTTTCCCGGGTCATTGCCGGCGGCTTCCCGTCTCAGGTTCTGCCGCGTGCTCGACGGCCGGCCCTTCTTCCGCCGCTTGCGACGGTTGCTTCTTGCGTTGTGCCGGTCTGCCGCGGCGGCCCCTCCGACGGCGCGGTTTCGGCCTGCCGCCCGCCGGCCCGTTCAGGCCGGCCGCCGCCTCAGTCTGCGCCGGGGCGGGCTCGGGATCGACCTCTGCCTCAGGATGTTGATCCGGGTGCTCGGGCGTTGCTGCGGGCGCCTTCTGTGCCGTTGCCGCCGGACCGCCCGGCTGCGCGGCATCCTCCCGCAGGCCTCCACCGTCCGCCGGCACCGCCCCGGTTTCCTGCTTGGCGCGAGCCCGGGCAGCTCGTCTCCGTCTTGCGCCGCGCGACCGCTTCGAACGCTTGGCCGGCTGGGCAGCAGCCGCTTCCTCCTGCCCTGCCTGCGGAGGCTCCGGCTCGGTCCCTGCCGGCGCCGCAGCCTCGCCGCCGCTATCCTTCGCGGTGTCGCCGGCCGGCTCGACCAGCTTTGCCCTGGCGTGGGCACGATGGACCTTGACGACCTCCACCTTGACCCGTTCGCCTACCAGCCCGCCGCCGCCCTCGACTTCCAGGGCGAATCCCTCTATCCTCGCCACGCCGTCAACCGGATTCGTGGTGTGCCGGCCTTCGATGCGCAGGTCCAAGACGTCGCCCACGCGCACGGGAACCGACGCCGCCTGGATCTCATCCCGGCTCTCAAAGGTGCGGAACTTGGATCCCTCGTACGTCTGGTCCGCGGCCCCGCGGATGTAGATTATCTTCCCGGTTTCGCGCTCAAGCTCCCTCACGCGGCTCCCGCCCGGGCCGATGAGCAGCGCGGCAACCGAGGGGTGCACCTCGACGAGCAGGGCCTCCGATTCCGTCGTGCGCATCAGCTTGCGCATCTCACGCCTCACGCGCGAGGCGGTCGTCGCCTCGGATGCGACCCTCCCGCGGCCGTCGCAGAAGGGGCAGACCACCGTCAGCATCTCGCCGAGCGACTGCCTGACCTTCTTGCGCGTCATCTCGACCAGCCCCAGCTGGGTGATTCCGAGAACGTGACTGCGCGTGCGGTCCCGGCGCAGGTGTTCCTCGAAGTGCTGGAGGACTTTCTGGCGGTGCTCGGCGACGTCCATGTCGATGAAGTCAATGATGATGATCCCGCCGATGTCACGTAGCCTGAGCTGACGGGCGATCTCCGCTGCGGCCTCAAGGTTGGTGTCGAGGACCGTCTGCGCCAGGCTGGTGGACCCGACGTAGCGGCCGGTGTTGACGTCGAATACCGTAAACGCCTCGGTGTCGTCGATCACAAGGTACCCGCCGCTCTTGAGCCAGACCCGCCGCTGGAGCGCCCGCTCGAGATCGTCTTCGATCCCGTAAGCCGCAAACAAGTCCTGCTTGCTTGCATCAAAGAGCTCCAGGCGGTCCCGCATCGCCGGCGCGATGTCCTGGAGCAGCTCGCGCACCTGGGCGTGAACCTCAGGAGAGTCGGTAACCACCCGCTCGACCGTCTGGTTGAGCAGATCGCGGACGACGCGTCCTGTCAGCCCGAGGTCGCTGTGCAGCAGCCGGGGTGCCTTCATCCCGCGCGCCCGCGTCCTGACCCGCCGCCAGACGGAGTTGAGGTACGTGACCTCCTCCTTGACGTCCTCCAGGTCGTGGCCTTCGGCGGCGGTCCGTACGATAACGCCCATTCCCCGTGGCTTTGCTTTGCTGGCCAGCTGGCGCAGGCGCTGCCGCTCCTTGGGGTCGGCGATCCGGCGCGAAACCCCGACGTAGTCCACGCTCGGCATCAGCACGACCAGGTGCCCGGGCAGGGTGACGTAGGCGCTGACTCTGGCGCCCTTTGTGCCGATCGGGTCCTTGATGACCTGGACGACGACCTTCTGCCCGTTCTTGAGCATCTTGTTGATCGCCATGCCGCGGCGCGGTTTGGGCGTGCCCTCGCCCTCCAGCTCGTCGAAGTTGACCGCGGGCACCGCATCCGCGACGTATAGAAAGGCGTTCTTCTCGAGGCCGATGTTCACGAAGGCGGCCTGCATGCCCGGCAGAACACTCTCTACGCGGGCGTTGTAGATGTTCCCGGCGACGCGCTCGGAATCAGGGCGCTCGACGTGGATCTCAACCAGCCGTCCGTCCTCCAGGACGGCAACGCGGATCTCCCCCGCCTCCTGGTTGATCAATATCTCTCTTTTCAAATCTGGTTGCTCCTCAGGCCTCCCAGGGCGATACCTTGGACCCCCTGACCAGAGGCCAAAAATCTGTCTTCAGAAGGGACCATCCGGCCGGGTCCAGACCGAGCAGGGCCAATACCTCATCTGCTCTCGCGGTCCCGGCGGGTCCGCTTGAAAGCTCCATTTTCAACAGGCACGCAGCTCCATCGTCGCTCCCGCGGGCGTCCGCTTCAAGCGACGCGATCAAAGGCCTTAGGTTGACGTTCTTGCCCGGGCGGCGCTCAACTTCCAGCGACGCCCGCTCCAGGACCTGGCTTACCCGCTCACGAACGTCCTCGCATACACCGGTTGCCGAAACCGGGCCGTCCAAGGGCCTCGCCACGTAGCGCGATACCGCCTGATAGGACGCCAGCGCCTTGCCGTGGACCGGTGCCCCGCGCACTTCCCGCAGCTCAAACCCCGGGGGCAGGACCGCCGCGAGCCTTGCGGCGACGTCTGTAAGACGCACCGGCTCCGTCATCTCAACATCGACGAACTCGGCCTCGCTCTCCAGGCCGAGCGCCAGCGCCGAACCAAAGGCGATCTTGAGGTGCGGGTTGTATCCCTGGCTCAGCGCGACCGGGAGCCCGGACCTCCTCAAGGCACGGAGCAGGGCCCTCAGCCCGTCGAGGTGCGAGAGAAAGCGGGCCGCGCCGCGCCGGGCGAGCCGTAACCGGTAGCGCACAGGTCTCCCCTCGGGCCTGCCCGGGCGGACCCGCGCGCCCCTCCCCCCCGATCGCACCAGCCCGGTCCGCATCAGAGCTGTTGCTCCTTGTGGACCACGGGCGCCACTCCAAAGGTTGCGCACACCCCGCAGCCGGCGCAGTTTCCGGCACGGCAGTCCGGGGTGCTTTCGCCACGCAGCGCCGCCTCCCGCTCCGCCAAGAGGTACTTCTTGGTGACGCCGCTGTCGATGTGATCCCAGGGCAGCAGTTCGTCGCGGTCCCGCTCGCGGTTGGCGTACCACGCAGGGTCCAGCCCGGTTTCGGCAAATGCCCGTTGCCAGAGGTCAAAGCGAAAGTGCTCGTCCCAGGCGTCGAACCGGCACCCCAGGCGGTACGCGCGCTCGATCGCCTCGGACTGCCTCCGGTCGCCCCTCGCCAGGGCGGCCTCGATGAAGCTCTGCCGAACGTCGTGCCAGCTGAACTTGATTCGCTTTGGCAAGGCCCGGCGCAAAACTTCCTGCCTGCGGAAGAGCTCTTCGCGCCCGACCTGGGGCTCCCACTGGAACGGGGTGTGCGCCTTGGGCACGAACGACGCACAGCTCACCGCAAGCCTCAATCCCCGCCCGGGGCGCAGTTCGCGATGCCGCCGCCAGACCTTCCCGGTCAGCCCGGCGATGGCAAGCAGGTCCTCGTCCGTCTCGGTCGGGAGCCCGATCATGAAGTAAAGCTTCACGCTGTCCCACCCGAGGCCAAAGGCCGCTCCGACGGCGTCCAGCAGGTCCTCCTCCGTTACGTTCTTGTTGATGACCGCGCGGAGGCGCTCCGTCCCCGCCTCGGGCGCAAAGGTGAGGCCGCTCTTGCGTACCTTCTGGACCTCGTCCGCGAGCCCGACCGAGAACGAGTCAATGCGCAGCGAAGGCAGCGACACCCCCACTCCGCGGCCCCCGTACTCGTCGACCAGCTCCTTTGCCAGGCGCCTGATTCCTGAGTAGTCGGACGAGGACAGCGAGGCCAGCGAGATCTCCTCGTGTCCCGTGCTCTGAACCTGCCGACGGGCCAGGTCCAGAAGCTCCTCCAGGGGCCGCTCGCGCACGGGCCGGTAGATCATCCCGGCCTGACAGAAACGGCAGCCGCGCGTGCACCCGCGGCAGATCTCGAGCGTTATCCGGTCGTGGACCACGTCGAGAAAAGGGACCACCGGGCTTTCCGGGAACGGGGCACCCCCCAGGTCGGGGACCAGTGCCTTGCGCACCCGGGCGGGAGCGCCGTTAGCGGCTTCCAGGCTGGCGAGCCTGCCGTCACCGGCGTAGCGTGGCGTGTAGAAACCAGGCACGTAGAACCCATCGGGCCCGCCGTCGCCGCCCAGCTCCCGGAGGAGCCGGGCCCTGTCCCCGGAGCAGGCGAGGCAGGCCTCCACGAGCTGGACCGCGGCCTCCTCGCCGTCCCCGACGACGAAGAGGTCAAAGAAGTCGGCCAGCGGCTCCGGGTTGAAGGCCGCCGGTCCCCCGCCGACCACGAGCGGGCAGCCCGGGCCGCGGTCGGCGCGGCGCAGCGGGATCCCGGCGAGGTCCAGCATCAGGAGGACGTTGGTGAAGTTCAGCTCGTGTTGCAGCGAAAAGCCGATAACGTCGAAATCGGCCAGGGCCCGTCCCGACTCCAGTGCCCACAGCGGCGTCCTGGTTTCAACCAGGAGCTCGGCCATATCCGGCCATGGCGCGAACGCCCGCTCGCAGGCCACGTCCTCCCGCCGGTTGAGGATGTCGTAGAGCAGGCGCAGGCCGAGATGGGACATTCCGACTTCGTAGACGTCTGGGAAGCAGAGGGCAAAGGTCAGCGCGACCCGCCCGTGGTCCTTGTGGATGGAGTTTAGCTCGTGCCCAAGGTAACGCGCAGGGCGCGCGACCCTGGCGAGCAACCGCTCCCGTGCGGGCTGTAACAAAGCCTGAGAACCGCTCCAGTCAAGAAAATCTCGAAGGCAGCGCTCGGCGCCGCCGCTATACCAAAGCCGCGTGACTTCCAGTTGGCTTGATTATACCCAACCTAAAGAGGCCATGCTATCTGCCCGCGGCGCAGGCACGGGCAGGGGACATAGCCCGGACCGGGCCAGGACATGGCCGGCAGGACCGGACCGAAAATCGCAGTGTGTGCCCGACCCGGGATGTGGCGGCAGGCTATCAGGTGCCCGCACGAACTGATAAGCAGCCGACACTTCTGGCGCGGATGTGTCGCCTGGCAGACATGAGGGCTCTTAGTGGCGGCTGGCTATCAGGTCCCGGACGGACCTGATAATGTACCGACAGGTCACCAACAGACCTGTCGGCTGCTGAGCAATAAACTGCAGTACGTCCGCCCCTAGAGCAGTTCCGGTCCCCAGGCGAGGTCCCCAGGGCCCGTTCCTCCGACAAGCAAAACAACGCTGAGCAGCGACGGCCCCGGCCGTGAAACCGCAACGCCCCAGTCGGGTCCGGCAAGGGCCATCCGCGCTCCCCCGCCGGGGCCGCCCTGGCGCCCCAGCGTGACTGCCTCCAGTGCCGCGCAGGCCCAGGCCCTGGCGTCCGTCGCGGAATGCAGGACCAGTCCAACAAGCAGCTCGCAGGCATCCAGCGTTTCCTGCGACGCACGCCAGGCGGCCGGGCTTCCCGGCGGGGCGAAGACACCCAGGTAGCCGACCCGCAGCACCGGGCTTCCCGAGCCCGGCGCGGACGCGACGACGAGGCTCCCGGAGCCCGACGGCGAGAGGACTTCCTGGCAGATGCCAGCCCGCTTCCCGTCCAAGACGTCGCCGAACAGGCCCCAGTCCCAGTCCTCCCGCGGGGGCCCGCCAACCGGACGAAACCCGAGCTCAATCGTGAAAAACGACACGAGGGAGCGCGCATCCGGCACCCGCCCGAGAGTCCTGTGCCATATATCCGGGGCCGCAGGCCGGCATAGCGAGGTCCCCACGAGCGCGGCCGCGATCGCCAGCGCCGTCACGACGGCTATGTAAAGTCGCCGGTCCGCAGGAAAGCAGTAAATCGCCGCACCCCCCCAGCACGATGGTACCCTTTCCCAGCATACACCACGTCGCGGTGCCCGTGGTCTGTGCTTGCGGTTGACGCACGTGGACTAGCCGCCTTTGCCGGTCCGCGCGCACTCCAGCGCGGCTCCGGCCGTTGCCTCAAGCCCTAGTTCAAACACGGCATGCGCAAACTCGTCCTCGGTAAGATCACCGAGCCGCCGCCCCTCGACGTCCACAACGACCACGAGGTGGTACCGGTCCGGGCGCAGCCGTCTCAGGAGCACGCCCAGGCGGGCATCATCCCGGGCCACGAGGAGCGCTCCCGGTCCGGCGCCGCCGGCAAGACGGCTCCCGCCCTTCCTCACGGCCCGGAGCAGGCTCTCCCTTCCGGCCCCGGTTGGACGGCCGGCCGCGCTGTAGAGAAACCAGCCCAGCAACCACGGTACCCAAACCGGCTGCCGCACGACCAGGCTCAAGGCCGCGGAGGCAGCCATGCCTATCAGGCCCAGCGCGCGCCCGGCCCGGGCGAGGG
>Ga0068714_10005244_pt1 | contig 13852 bp, 13 predicted proteins | sample MTBNYHSulfiMetaG_FD_62988 | JGI IMG/M metagenome (GOLD analysis project Ga0068714, IMG submission 62988) | Enrichment culture microbial communities from rom New York Harbor, USA that are MTBE-degrading - MTBE-NYH (New York Harbor Sulfidogenic)... | ecosystem: Environmental > Aquatic > Marine >... | reverse complement strand
GATATTGAATGGACTCAATCAACCTGGAATCCGGTTACTGGCTGTACAAAGATCAGTGCGGGGTGTAAACACTGCTATGCAGAGCGCATGGCATACCGGCTGCAGGCCATGGGTCAACCCAATTATCGCAATGGTTTTCAACTGACGCTGCATGAGCATGCACTGAACCTGCCTTTAACCTGGAAGCATCCTCAAACAATTTTTGTAAACTCTATGAGTGACCTATTTCATGAAGAGGTGCCTTTGTCGTTTATTCAGAAAGTCTTTGAAGTCATGAGACAGGCATCCTGGCATACTTTCCAGGTATTGACCAAGCGCTCAAAGCGCTTACAAGAACTAGATACCAGCCTTGATTGGGTAGAAAATATTTGGATGGGTGTCAGTATTGAAAATTGGGCAGTTCGCCATCGATTAGATGACATCCGTACCTGTCATGCTCAGATCAAGTTCTTATCCTTGGAGCCATTGCTTTCCTCCTTGCCGAATCTGAATCTTACAGGTATTGATTGGGTTATTGTGGGAGGAGAATCTGGGCCTGGAGCTCGTCCCATGGAAGAAACCTGGGTGTTGGATATTCGTGACCAATGCTTGGATGCCGATATTCCATTTTTCTTCAAACAATGGGGGGGTGTGCGTAAAAAGAAGAAAGGGCGATTATTGGAGGGAAAATTGTGGAATCAAACACCTGTGTTCACATGAGTTGGTGCGGCGCGGTTGTATTTTGGCCGCACCACTTTTCACTCTCCCGTATCCGGGCCTGAAAATGATATAGCGATTTTACGCTTTGGGTGCGCTGCCGGTTTAAACTTCTCCTTTGAGGATCCTGAAGCTAAGGTGCGTGCGCCCGCCGGGGAATTCCACGACCTTCATCCTTTCAAGGGAAACCGGTTCCATCTCCTCCATCTCCGCGAACAGCCGCAGGCCGCCGTACAGCAGCACCGGCATGATGTCGATGTGCAGCTCGTCGGCCAGCCCCGCTTTGAGGACCTGCCGGGCAATATTTGCGGACCCGATGATGTTGACATCTTTTTCCCCCGCCGCGGCTTTGGCCTGTGCCACGGCGCTCTCTATCCCCTCGGTCACGAAGGTGAAGGTCAGGCGGTCGTTCTCTTTGGGTTTCTTTGTGGGCGGGTGATGGGTCAGCACGAAGATCGGTGCCTGATACTCGTAGTTATCCGCGTATAAGTCCGGATCTTCCGCCAGGGCGAACGAGTTGCGTCCCATGATCACGGCGCCGGTGGTTTGGATCGATTCGCGCCCCAGCTGCGAGCCGCGCCACTGCTCGAGATCAGGATACAGCGCGGCCATGCTGCCGCTGCGGTCATGGAGATAGCCATCCAGTGACAGGGTCGCTCCCAGAATTACTTTTGACATGGTGGTCCTCCTTTCATTTAAGGGCAAACAACTAAGTCGTTCTCTCGCTATGTTTGTGAGACATTATTTTCATACGTAGTTGGGTTGAGGAATATCTTCTGTGGATAACAAGCTGCCCCGAAACCCAATATCTGGCTGATAATGTTGGGTTTCGCTTTGATCCTTGCCAGGTTTGGACCTGCCATGCGTCGCTCAACCCAACCTACAAAATCTTTAAGGGCAAACAGCTGCGCACGGTGAGTACGCTGCGTACTTATTATATCGATTTTCCGGTTTGGGTTGCGCCGCCAGTACATCCTTACCTCTCTGAGGTAATTTAAATCAAAAGGCGCTTCCGCGGCCGCAATCGGGCTGGGCGGAAGCGCCTGAAGTGCTTCTATAAGCGCCTTAAGGCGCGGGGTTGAGCTCCACGGTGACACTGGCTTTGGCGTTGTAATTGACCAGCGATGCCCGGGTGAAGGACAGGGTCAATACTTCCGGTAGCGGGCCGGATGGGCTGATGCCAATGGTAATGTCGATGTTTGTGGATTCCGGCGGCATCGTTTCATCTCCGCCCCCGCCACCACCACCGCCGCCGCCCACAACCAGGGGCACAGGATCATCCAGGGTGTACATCAGACTCGTCAAACCAAGCCCATCCACAACCGGCACCGGATCGAAAATCAATTTAAACAGGATCATCGGTGGGTCGGCGGCCATGGGAGACTGGTCCTCCTCGATGCTGACCCCGGAAAGGTGCACCGGCAGCCCGGCGATCTCGAAGGATTGGTCCATCTCAATGGTATCGCCAACCGCGTAGCCTTCGGGGAAATTCAGAACGGTTGAAATTCCCTCAAGCGGCAGGCGCGCCATCAGATATTCGAGCGATAGAGTCACCTGGCGCGCGTCCGGCGCGAGGGGTTCAAAGGTCAGCGCGATGACCCCGGCCTCGTCCTCGACCTGGGGGTAGGTCAGGTAGACCTGTTCATAGGTGCGGCCCTGGTCATCGACCAGTTTTGCCGGGAGGAAATCCCCCACCAGCTGCCAGTCCGGATCCACGCTGTGGACGGCCACGCGCAGCGCGGTCTCGCTTTCCGCCCGGACGATCTCCAGCACCTCCAGTTCAACACCGCTTTGCGCGGCTGGCTCCACTTGCGCTGCCGGCGAAGGCGAAGCATAAGGGGCCGGCGGTTGGGTTTCCACCTGCCGCGGGGCGTACTCGATCACCGGCAGCTCCGGGACATCTTGCGCTTTGACCAGCCGCAATTCCGCGCGCCAACCGTCCGGCATGCGCTCCGCCGGCACGCCGGGGATGGCAGTCAATTCCAGGGTCAACGCATCAATGCCTGCCGGGAGCGGGGCACAGATCAGGTCGCCATAATATAAGCTGGCATCTTTGCCCTTCGTACCGAACCCGCCGGAAAAATGATCGACGGTTTCACCGTCCGGCAGATAAAGCCGCGCGGCCAGTTCAGGTTCGGTGTTTTGTCCCTCCAGCTCTTCCTGCATCTCCAGCAGGGTTGGCCAGCCATCAATTTCAAACCGGATGCGGGTGTGGTCAGCGTCTACAACTGCATTGGTAACGGTATAGGTGACGCCATCTTCGGTGTAAACCACCGGTTCGGCCAGTACCCGCACCGAATCGCGATCCACAAACCCGATCCCGGGGATATAGCCCAAAAGCGCGCGCACCTGGGCGGCAACCTGCTGCGGTCCCACTGCCAGTAAAATGATCACCAACACCAACAATAAGCCCGCCGCCGTACTCAGAACGCGGCGCTTGCCCCAAAAATCGGACACCTGCTGCCAGAATGTGCGGCGCGCAGGGGCTTCCTGGCGCGGCAGGACCTGCAGCTTGCTCTCCAGACGATCGACAAACATTTCTGAAGGCCGCGGTGCCGAAAACACGGCGTCCAGGACCTCTTCAACCTTGCGGGTTTCTTCAGGATTCCAATATTCACTCATCAATCCACCTCCCAGGCAGCGTTCAACCGCCGCAGAATGCGATAAACAGCCATTTTGACCGCGGCCTCGCTGCGCCCGATCACCTGGGCGATTTGAGCAAAGCTCAACTGGGCCGCGAAACGCAGATGGAGCAGTTCCTGCTGCTCCGGTTCCAGTTCCTGGAACAGACCCCTGAGCCGGTCCAGCGTTTCCATTTTCAAAACAACCTGCTCCGGGTCAGTCCCTTTGGCGTTAGCCGCCGATATCCACTCTTCGAGGGGCAGATGCCAGCGCTCACGGCGGTAGCTGTCCGCCAGTTTGTTGCGCGCCAGGGTGAACAGCCAGGCTTTGAAGTTGCCCTGCTCCTGATAGCGGTGCAGGTTCTCCAGCGCGGACACAAAAACCATCGTGGTCAGGTCTTCCGCTTCGGCGGCATTGCCAGTCCTGCTGTAGAGATAGCGGTAAACCGGGGTCACATAACTGCGGTACAGGGCCGAGAAAGCGGCCGGGTCCTGCCGCGCCGCTTTGACGCGTTCGGCATCATTCACCGGCATCTGATCCTCCATCCAACCGCGCGTCATCACCTTCGTTTCATTCATAAGACTTTACCTCTTTCTCCGCGGCGGCAACCCGGGGGTGCCAGCGGATTACAGGTTTTTGTTGATTATCTTGATCCATACAATATACTCCTTGAAGTTCAGGCTGCTGAGCCGCCTGTGATCCAGCGGTCCAGTCCACGGTGTGCGGCACACTATCTATATATCGTGAAAAACGCCAGAAAGTAACACCCTTATGCTAAAGCCTGCTGGCAAGAAGCGCGGAACCAGCATTGCGCTATCGAGAGACGGTGTTTCGTCCTTTATATGGAGTCACTTCATTATAATCTTGCGGATTGCCTTGAGGCTCTTGACAGGGAGGAATAATTTCTGTACACTGTTATTAACATGGTGTAAGTAATTGTTACATGATGTTAATATTTGAAATAATTTTAGGGGAGAGGCATGCCTCTCTGCTGCAACTGCAACGGGTTGTGTGAGGAGAATTTTGTGAGGTTTCCGGCGACAATCACCGCGAATGAGATGCGCAATATCAACCGCACGGCTGTGCTGGAGGTGATCCGGCGGAGCGGGCCGGTGGCCCGCTCGGATATCGCCCACGCGCTCAACATCAGCCTGCCAACGGTGATGCGGGTGATGGAGGAGCTGGTGGCCGAGGAACTGGTGCGCGAGACGGGTGAGTCGGAATGGAGCGGGGGGCGGCGGCGCCCGCTGCTGGCGCTGAACGCAGAGCAGCACCTGACCCTGGGTCTGGATCTGGGCGGCAGCGCGTTCTACGGGGCGGTGGCCGACCTGGGCGGGAAGGTGCTGTACGAGAAAACCCTGCCGCTGGACGGCGCGCGGGGCGAGGCGGCCTACGCCAACGCGGCAGCGCTGGCGGCGGACCTGCTGGCTTTCGCGCGCACAACCGGGCGCGCGGTGCGCGGGATTGGGGCGGGGGCGCCGGGGGTGACCCTGCACGAGGAGGGGATTGTGCGCTGGGCGCCTGGATTGGCGTGGCGCGATTTCCCGCTGCGCGAGCGGCTGATGGCCGATTTTGACCTGCCGGTGATTGTGGAGAACGACGTCAACCTGGCGGCGCTGGGGGAGATGTGGTTCGGGGCCGGCCAGGAAGCCCGCAACCTGGTGCTGATCTCGATCGGCAACGGGATTGGGGCCGGGATCGTGCTGGACGGGGTGCTGTACCGCGGCACCAACCAGTCGGCCGGCGAGATCGGCTACCTGCTGCCGGGACGGGAGTTCCTGAAACAGGATTACACGGATTTTGGCGCGCTGGAATATCTGGCAGCCGGAGCGGGGATGGCCCGCCGGGCACAGAAGGAGGCCAAGGGGTCGCTGCCCAAGGCGGCACGCAAGGCGCTGGCCGCGGCAGATGTGCTGGACGCGTCCCGCCGGGGCGAGGCCTGGGCGGCGGGGATCGTGGAGGAAACGCTGGACTATTTGGCGCTGGCGGTGGCCTCGGTAAGCGCGTTCTTCGACCCGGAGGTGGTGGTGCTGGGCGGTGAGCTGGCGCCCGCCTTTGACCGCCCGGTGGAGCGCGTCCTGGAGCGGGTGGCTGGCAAGGTTCCTGCCATGCCCATGCTGGTAGCCTCCACCCTGGGGCGGCGGGCGGCGGTGATGGGCGCGGTGATCAACCTGCTGCACAACACGTCCGATTTTTATGTGGTGCGAAAGTTATCCTGAGCGCGACGCTTCAGGTTTTTATTGATGATGATGGTTTTGGAGGTGAGCGAATGACGATCTATTCTGATATTTTTGAACAGCCGCGGGTGACCCGCCGCCTGCTGGAAGAACAGCGGGAGAGCATCGCCGAGACGGCGCGTTTCATCCAGGAGAAGGGCCGCAACCACGTGCTGATCGTGGCCCGCGGCACTTCAGATAACGCCGGGCGGTACGCCAAGTACCTGTGGGGCTCGATGAACGGGCTGCTGGTCTCGCTGGCGGCGCCGTCCCTGTTTACCATGTACCACATGCCGCCCTCTCTGGCGGGTACGCTGGTGGCGGGCATCTCCCAATCCGGCCAGTCGCCCGATATTGTGACCGTGATGAAGGAAGCCCGTTCGCAGGGCTGCCCGACGGTGGTCATCACCAACGCGCCGGATTCGCCGCTGGCCCGGCATGCTGACCGGGTGGTCGATGTGTGCGCGGGAGAGGAGAAGGCGGTGGCGGCCACCAAATCTTACCAGGCGCAGGTGATGGCGGTGGCCATGCTCTCGGCAGCCCTGCGCGGCAGCCCAGAGATGGGGGCCGCGCTGGAGAAAGTCCCTGGCTGGATCGAAGAAGTGCTGGAGAAGGACGCCCAGATCGCCCAACTGGCCCAGCGCTACACTTATATGGACACCTGCGCGGTGGTTTCGCGGGGCTACAACTACGGCAGCGCTTTCGAATGGGCACTTAAGATGAAGGAGATGGCCTATGTGGTGGCAGACCCGTATTCCACGGCCGATTTCCTGCACGGGCCGATCGCGGTGGTGGAGCGGGGTTTCCCGGTGATGGTGATCGCGCCCAGCGGAGTGATGTACGACGACCTGAAAGCGCTGACCCGCAAACTGCATGAGGAGACCCGGGCCGATGTGCTGGCGATTTCCGATAACCCCGAGCTGGCGGATTTTGCCACGTCGTTCGTCCAGCTCCCGGCGGGGATCCCGGAATGGCTTTCGCCGGTGGTCAGCATCGTGCCGGCCCAGCTGTTCGCCTATTATCTGACCCGCAGCAAGGGGCTGGATACGGAGTCGCCGCGGGGCTTGAAGAAGGTGACCGAGACGCTTTAGCGGTATTTTCGAACCGATTGTGCTGTCACAACACAGCGATGCGCCCCTCTTCCGCTGGTGGAAGGGGGGCGCGCGGTTTTGGGGAAAAGGGTTGTTCTCACGCGAAGGACGCGAAGGCAAAACACACCGCGTGGCACAGCCTGCAGTAACGACTTCAGTCGTTGAACCTGATCAGTCCTGCGATATACAACACACATGAGTTTCCCGCGGCTTCTTAAATGCCACAGGCGCGGCTTACATGGCCGCGCCTGTCGTTGAGACACCGCGTTTTTTTATAAAAACGCGGTGTCTTGCTAAACTAATCCAATATCAACCTTGTGCGCTGGAAGCGGGCCAGGGCCAGGGTGATCAGCACGATGTCGGCAATCACCAGCACCGCCCCGCCGACCCCGGCGGCCAGCGGCAGGTTAATGTTTCGCAAAAAGGCGCCAAACGCGGCCACATTTTCTGCCGGCAGCACCTGCACCAGGATGGTCGGCGCCAGGAACAGCCCCAGCATAACGAAGCTCATCCGCTGGTAGGCCACCCGCGCGGTCGGGGCGTGCAGCGAGACGAACACCCCGATGGTGCCCATCAGGAAGGCCACCAGGAAGCTGAACACTACCATTCCCAGGAAGAGACCCGGCTGGTAGAACAGCAGGCCTTCTTCAGGATGGGCGATATTGACCGTCACCACCCCCAGCAGCACGCCGATCATGGCCATGCCCCAGCCGTACAGCACCGCCGCGCCGATCTTGCCCAGCAGGATGGCCCGGTCTGACAGGCGGCTGGCCAGCAGGGTTTCCAGGGTGTGCCGTTCGCGCTCCCCGGCGATGGCATCGGTGACCACACTGACCACCAGGAAAACCGGCAGCCAGGCCCATGAGACCATCGAGACCGGGTTGGTCAGCCATTCGGGGCCGGTCTGCAGCGGCAGGTAAACCCCGATCAGGCCAATCACCACCAGGATGCTGAGCAGCCCGCTCCGCATGGTACCGCGGTTGAACACAATTTCTCTGATATCCTTGCGGATAATCGTCCACATATCCTGTATCATTTCTCTTCTTCCTCCATCAGCGCCAGGAAGACCTCTTCCAGGCTGGTTCCACTCTTACGCACTTCATCGACGTCCGCGCCCCGCATCACCAGGAAACGCACCAGGTCAGCGGCGTCCGCGTTCTCTTTCAAATCCATCACCAGATGCTGGTTCACCAGGCGAGCCGCGGCCACTTCGGGGAGGGCGTTGAGCTGGGCCAGCAGGGTTTCGCTATCCAGCTTGCGGCCGTAGATCTCCACTCGTTGGGCGCTTGTGCGGCCGCGCAGTTCTTCCGGCGCGCCCACCGCCAGCAGGCGGCCTTCGCGGAGCACGCCCACCCGGGCGCACAGCTTTTCCGCTTCGGCCAGGTTGTGGGTGGTCAGGAACACGGTCACCCCGGACTGCTCCGCCAGGCGCAGGAGATCTTCCCGCAGGGCGGCTGATGCCACCGGGTCCAGCCCGGCGGTCGGTTCATCCAGAAAGACAAGCCGGGGGCGGTGCAGCAGGGCCCGGGCCACGGCCAGCTTCTGCTTCATGCCGCGGCTCCAGTTGCCGACCACCTCTTTACGGCGTTCCCACAGGCCAATGCCCTTGAGCAGTTCCTCGATCCGCGCCGCCTGTTCGGCTTTCGGCAAATGCCACACCCGCCCGTAGAATTCTAGGTTGTCCAGTGCCGTCAGGCGTTCGTACAGGCCGGTGTGCTCCAGCAGTGCCCCGCAGACCTCGCGCACCGCGCCGCCCTGCCGGATGGGGTCCATCCCCAGCACTTCCGCCCGCCCGCTGTCGGCTTCCAGCAGCCCCAGCAGCAGCCGGATGGTGGTGGTTTTGCCGGAGCCGTTTGGCCCCAGCAGGCCGAACACCGTGCCGGTCGGGATCTCGAATGAGATCCCTTTGAGCGCCTCAATGCTGCCAAAGCTGCGCGATAAATTCTCCACTTTTACTGCGATTGCGTTTGTTTCCATCTTGCTTCCTTTAAATATTTGCTAAAAATGATTTCAATTGTTTGCGATAGCCCTCAAAAGCCTCGCGCCCGGCGGGGGTCAGCCGGCAGATGGTCTGCGGCAGTTTCCCGCGAAAAGTTTTTTCAATTTTGACATAGCCGGCCTCTTCCAGGCGGGTGAGGTGGGCCGAGAGGTTGCCCTTGGTCAGCCCGGCCTCCCGCAGCAGGAACAGGAAATCCGCTTCCTCTGCCGCGAACAGGATTGACATGATCGCCAGCCGGGCAGGCTCGTGGATCAGGCGGTCCAGGTCTGTGATACTGCGGGCGTCCTCATTCATGTTCCACCTGCGCAGGTTCGGTGTTCCGCAGGTAATTCCTCAGGGTGAACAGGCCAGAGAAGACCCACATCAGCCCCATCCCGCCAAAGAACACGCCCATCAACAGCGTCCCCTGGAAGTTGAGCAGCGCACAAGCCACGCCAAGCAAAGCGGACAGGACCGCGATGACATAGAACCGTGTCAGTCCGAAGGCGTAGCCCAGATAGGCCAGGAACAGCCCGATCATCACCCCGCTCACCAGGAACATCAGGTTCTCCGGCAGCCCCTCAGAGACCAGCGCCACCACCGCTCCCACCGCGGCCGCGATCAGGGCGGTCTGCAAAATGCGTTTCCAGCGCCCGCTGCCTTTCTGGCGGGGATAAGCCACATAACCGGTGCGCGGGAAGGTCAGGGTCTCTTTGAAGTGCTGCACCGCTCGTTTGACCAGCAGCCCGCCCAGCAGGATCACCAGCGGCTGCCCCAGCCCGAGGGCTACGGCCGCGATCTGCGGGCTGCCCGCGGCAAACAGACTGACTCCGACCATGTAGGCCGCGTAAAGCAAAATCACTGCCCCGCCACCCATCTCGGCCAGGCCGTCTACATACCAGTAGCGCCGGGTGCGTTTGATCATTTCATCAATTGGATTGGTTTCTCGAGTCATGTTTTCTCCTTGTAAACCAGTTTGTGATACAAACCAGTTTACAGTATATTATCGCGATTTTTGGAGCCTGTCAAGGGTTTTTTTGGAAATTTCTCGCTGATCCCTGCCCTCACGGGCCTTGAAAGATTTCTACCCTTCGGGCACGATGTCACTGCGTTCGAAATGACAGCTGGAATGGCTTATCCATCGGGCACAATGTTGCTGCGTTCATTATGGCACCCGCGATTGTCATTTCGCGACCACTTCGACGACCACTCCCCTATGTCATTTGGACGACCACTCCCCTATGTCATTTCGACGACCGTAGGGAGGAGAAATCTTGACCTCTCTTCCCGGCGGCAGTCTCTTTCCATCAACTTCCTCGCCGGTTACCCCAAGATTTCTCACTGCGTTCGAAATGACAGGTTCGATCCTGCGGCAGCCCCTTTCCATCACCCTCCCTCGCCGGTACCCTCAAGATTTCTACCCTTCGGGGCACGGTGTCACTGCGTTTGAAATGACAGCTGGAATGGCTTGCCATTCGGGCACAATGTTGCGGCGCGTCCGAAAAGCAATCTGCGGTAAATTGCTGCCCCAATTTCTCAAAATCGCTTTACCTGCGGCTTTATTTGTGCTTTAATAGATTCAACAGACCTCTTTCCGATCCCGCAGAAGAGGTCCCTGAACACAACACAGCACACAATACTCCAATGCAGCACCGGTCGCCTCGCGGCAGGTGAAGCGCATTTAAGCGGTTGATATGACACTGTCCTCGATGAAGTCAGGGAGGTGTACCGTGAATCCAATCCGAAAGCATGTTCCGGCACTGGCGGCCTGGGTTATTCTGTTTTCCGGCCTGCGTGCCCTCGCGTCCCGATCGGTGGAGAACGCTGCCCCAACGAGCAGGCCGGGGTGCTGGAACTGCGCGCATCTACAGGTCGGGCATCTGGACTATCTGGTCAAATGGATGCGCTGCAAGCGCGGACACCGCCTGATTCCCGAAGGAAAGCTCATTTGCCAGCATTATCTCTTCAATGACCCCGGAGAACGCGTTGTGCGGACGACGGTCGATCATTGGACTGAAATTGACGGAGCCGGTCCACCCCGATTAGGGCAGCCCGCCTGCGAAGATTGGTCGGCGAGCGGCCGCCGGATCGTGCTGGCCCCGCCCGCTCTGATGTAATTTAACTGCCCGCCTACACGCCGCCGGGAAGCATCACGCGGCCCGGAAATTCCGGCGGGCAGTCAGGAGAAAAACAGAGAAGATGAATTTTGTGCAGATCGTTCTGATTGTTGTGGGAGTTCTGGCCGTGGGATTGACCGCGGGCATTCTGGTTAACATTGCCCGTTTCCGCCCCACGGCGCTGCAGGCCCTGGCCGGTCAGGGCAACACCAGTGAGCTGCTGAACGCCATCAGCAGCCCGATGCAGCGGGAGGATGACCGTCTGGCCGCGGCCGCGGCGCTGATCCAGGCTGCCGCCCGCAGGCAGGATAGAGCCCAGCTCCGCAAGGCTGCTGACCTGCTGATGGATTTCATCCTGGCCCGCTCCACTTTTCAGACCCGCAAAGCGGGCAAACTTCTCCTGCAGGCCAACCGGATCCTCAATGATCCGGCGTTCCGCGAAGCCCAGGCTGTCCGTCTGGCGGAGGCCGATCCGCGGCAATGGTCCCTGGAAAAACAGGAAGAGATCATCCACATTCTTGAAGACCTGGCGGCTTCCGACATCGGAAATGGCGGCAGCCCGCTGGAGATGCTGGTGCTGGGCGCGAAAACCACCCTCAACGGGGACACCCACGCCCAGGGTATCGCCCTCAAGGCCTTGCTGCAAGCCGCCCAGAAATCTGATCCAGCCATCCGCAAGACCGCGGTGGCCGCTTTGGGACAGGTTGCCAGCCGCTCCCGCAACCCGGATTTTCAGGCCCGTGCGATTGGCGGGTTGATCGCCTGCCAGCAGGACCCCGGCAAGATCATCCGCCTGGCAGCCACCACTGCCCTGGAAAGGACAGCGCTCAAATCTGGCGATTCCGAGCCCCGCCTGTGGGCTGTGGAAGCCCTGGCAGCATCACTGCACGGCGCCGACCCGGCGGTAAGCGGCGCGTCGGTGAACGCCCTGCGGCACATCCGCGCTGCCCTTCCTCACCTGCGTCCCGACCTGGATGCTGCCTTGACCGCCGGGCTGCGTTCCGCCTCATCGACGGTGCGCCAATCCATTTTGGAGACGCTGCGCGGCAGCCGCCTTGATCTGGCGAGGAACAGCCGGCAGGCGATGGTCCTTTCCGGGCTGGAGGCAGCCGTCGTGGATGCCACCCCGCTGGTAGGGCGCCTGGCTGTTGAGATGCTGGTGGCCCACGAACCACAGATCCGGGAGCCGGACCTGCGCGAGCGGGCGCTTAAGGCCCTGTTGAATGGCCTTTCCCACCCCGACTGGCGGGCTCAATATCTGGCCGGGGAGCATCTGATCTCCCTCTTCCACAGTACCGCCCTCACCGGGCAGCAGCGCGCGGAAATCCTGCTGCACAAAGACGAAATCAATGCCAGCGGAGCGGCTTCTGCTGACACCCGGAGCGGGTGGTGCGTCAAATGCGGTAGCCAGGTGCCCCTGCGCCGCGCGCACCCCTTCACCCAAACTGTGCAAAAAGACGCGGATGTTTTCCACCCCGCGGAATACCGCGTCACCCAGACCCGTTATTTCTGCCCGCAGTGCTACGAGGCTGGCAGCGCGGAATGGCCGGAAGGCACGCTGGTGGACAGCGAGAATCACATCATCAGCGGCCCGCCCGCGGGCATCCGCCGCTGGTGGCAGACCGAATAGCAAAATTCCAGGATCCAATCTTTCTGGTGTATCCTGCCCCCGAAACCTGAGAGGAAGAGCCAACCGGCTCTTCCTCTCACAATTTTTGTTCCAACCTTCGATTTATCCTGGAAATCATTTAAAAAGTATCTATTGCGTCTCTGCGTTAAATGGTTTCGCTTCGCACGGTGATCTTAAACTCCGGGATTGTGGTGGGGGACAGCTCCATTTCCTCGCTCCAGCGGATCCCATCCACCTCTGCCGACACCCGGCAGGTGTGTCCCACACAGACCGCGAAAACCCCCGGGAAGAGGAAAACCCCGTCCGGGCCGGACAGCGCTGCCTGGAACTCGTTTCCCGCGCCGTCGCAAACGCTCAGGACAACCTCCACCTCAGGCAGCGGCACCTCTTTGCCATTTACCCGGCGCACCACCTGGCCCCACACGCCGCTGGCGATGTTCCCTTCACGGGTATGCAGGCGCCGGGCAAACAATGGATAATAACCCCGCCGGGCAAACAGCTCGCGGAACTCGGTGCTGGCATCGCGCAGCATGAAACCGGCCAGGGCCAGCGAAACCAACCCCAGCACCAGCGCGGGCGCGCTCCAGTTCCCCACGACAGTGGTGCGCACGGCCATCAGCGGGACACCCTGCGCCGCGCCTGCCGCCAGCTTGCCAGCGTTCAACAGCGCGTAAGCCCCCAGGTACAAACCGGTCACCCGATAGAACTGCATGTAGCTGGAGGTCAGGTACAGGTATTCCCGGCCTTCACTCTCCAGACAGGCCCACAACGCGTCATAATCCCAACACTGGCTGGCGAACTGGTCCTGCGCGTAAAAAGCCGCCAGCCGCGGTGAAACCTTTTTCAGCCAGCCGTGCAGGGTTTTCGCCAGTCCGCCGACCGGCGAAGAGATGACATATCCCAGCACCACCGACGCCAGCAGAATGATTTCCACCGCAGGCGGTTCTCCCGGCGGCGCGAGCGCGGGCACGAACAGCAGCGCCCCGATCACCGTCGGCAGGATATATTCCAGAAAGTCCCGGAACAGGAAAACCGAGGTCCCCAGGTCCATCAGAACGGTTTCCTACGATTCATCCAGGATGATTTCGACCTCAGGCAGCATCTCGCGGATATCGCTCTCCCGTTCGAGGATTGAGAGGCGCGAACAGTGATGCGGGCGGCAGTTCCCCGGTCCCATCTTCAGCTTTCCATGCCATCCGGACTGCACATCCCGTGCCCGAACCTGGACAGTGTCCTGCTCTTTGGCATGGTGAACGCCGGCGGACATCAAGGCCGCCCCGCACAGCCGGTACTCTTCCATAGTGCGGATCGTGCCAACATCCTCAGCGCGCTTGAGGTCTTTGTAGATCAGGTTTTGCGTGGAAGGGAAAATCTTATACCCCTGCTCTTCCAGGATTTCCGCGGCGCGGGTCAGGAAACTTTTGCGTTCCTTTTCGCTGGAAGATAAATGACGGACAAATTTCTGCTGTTTTCTTGGTGACACAACACACCTCCTCTAAGAT
>Ga0068714_10005243_pt1 | contig 13852 bp, 12 predicted proteins | sample MTBNYHSulfiMetaG_FD_62988 | JGI IMG/M metagenome (GOLD analysis project Ga0068714, IMG submission 62988) | Enrichment culture microbial communities from rom New York Harbor, USA that are MTBE-degrading - MTBE-NYH (New York Harbor Sulfidogenic)... | ecosystem: Environmental > Aquatic > Marine >... | reverse complement strand
AAGAATTAATCAATTCGGTTACATTTGTTGTAGATGACTGAAGAGGTTTCTTATTCAAATGTAACCGATACTTAATCTGTTAACATTTACAGCTTTGTTTAAAATATCTTAGCAAAAATTAATTCTGGATGAATTTTCCTTAAATAAATAATTAAATCGATAGCAGGAATTTAATTTTGGCTTAATGGCTTATTTTTTTTATCTTTTACATAAACTGTTATTTATCAATATTCTTTGACCCAAAAACAATGATTTAAACTAAAAAAAATCAGTGAAGTGTTAAGGTTTACTCATGAAATACATCATAGCAGATGACCTGAGCGGGGCTAATGATACAGGTGTAAAATTTATCAAAAAAGGCTATAATGCGATTGTATCGATAATGAATAAACAACCAACCATAGCTATTCCTGATAATATAGACGTTTTTGTGGTGGATACAGAGACCCGGGAATTAGAAAGTGAAGATGCCAGAGAAAAATTATACAGTATACTGAAAAAACTAAGAATTGAGCAAAATGATTTTGTGTATAAAAAAGTAGACTCAACAATGCGGGGTAATATTGGCGCAGAAATTGAAGAAATAATGGAGTTTTTAGAAAAGGATATTTGCATATTTAGTCCCAGTTTCCCTTCACATCAAAGACTGACCATAGATAGTTTTCTAGTGGTTGATCACAAACCTCTTGGGGTAAGTGAATATTCATCAAATCATTTAAATCAGGAACAGAATTCCTTTATCCCTGCAATCCTGAAAAAACAAACTGACTTCTCGGTTGGACAAATTCACTTACAGGATGTTTCCAAAGGGCAAAAAGCTATTTTATTAAAAATGAATGAATTGTATAAAAAAGGCAATCAAATAATAGTTATCGATTCCACCGTAGAAAATCATCTTAGAGATATCTTTAATAGCGGTTTTAAGTTTGATGGATCAGTTTTATTTTCAGGCTCCGCCGGTTTAGCAAATCATTTTCCAAGAAATAGTGATATGCCTAAAAAGTTGGATACAAAAATTGAAAATACTAAAAGTCCGGTCATCATCGTTGCGGGTTCAAGGAATTCTGTTGTAGGCCAGCAGATAAACTATCTTAAAAATAACGTAAATCTTCCTGAAATTAAAATAGATTTAGAGCAAATATTTTTTGATAAAGAACATATGTTAGAAAATTATGCCACTAAATCGATTGAAGCAATCAATGCTGATCAGGATTTACTGATATACACCGATTCTACTTATAATGAGAGACAATCAATTAACAATAAATTGATGTTGAAGTACCGATTGAGTTTTAGGGAATTAGAGATTGAAATTAAAAAAATATTCGGTAAACTTATTTTTAAAATAATTGAAAATAGTAATGCAAAAAATTTAATCTTAACAGGCGGAGATGTGGCATTAGGAGTGTGTAAAGAATTGAATATATATGTTATGAATATTATAGATGAACTTTTACCCGGTATTCCTTTGGCTATTACGAATTATAAGAATCTTACCTTAAAAATAATTACTAAAGCAGGCGGGTTTGGCAAAGCAGACACCTTATATCTTTTGCTTGATAAATTAAAAAACTATTAAGAATGGAGGAATGGTTTCTTATTTATCGATAAGACCATATATTTACTCAAATGAAGAAGCCAATTATTTGTATCACTATAGGAGATCCTGCAGGAATAGGAGCTGAAATTACAGTAAGAGCTTTAAGTAAAAAAGAAATCTATAAAAAATCAAAACCAGTAGTCATTGGGAGCAACTCAGTTATCGATGATGCCATAAAATTTATTCCTTCCAATTTAAAGGTAAATATTATTAAGAACATGGAAGAAATAAGAGGAGAATTTGGCATAATTGATTTACTGGACTTGGATAATATAAGACTTGATGAATTTGATTATGGAAAAGTAAGTGCGAAAGCAGGAAAAGCATCATTGGAATATATTAATCGTGGCATAGATTTAGCAATGAATGGGCAAGTAGATGCTGTTGTTACAGGTCCCATTCACAAAGAATCCATAAAGGCAGCCGGTTCACCCCATGCCGGTCATACCGAAATCTTTGCCACCCGTACAAAAGCAAAAGATTATGCCATGATGCTGGCAGATAAGCATTTAAAAGTGATTCATGTATCTACCCATGTATCATTACGAGAGGCCTGTAATTTAGTGAAAAAAAATCGGGTGTTAACTGTTATTCAGTTGGCAAATCAAGCTTTAAAGAGCTTGGGTGTTAAAGATCCATTGATTGCCGTAGCAGGATTAAATCCCCATGCAGGGGAAGGAGGTCTCTTTGGCAGGGAAGAAATTGAAGAGATTGCCCCCGCCATCAAGCAGGCGCAGGAGACAGGCATCAATGTAGAAGGCCCTATTCCCCCGGATACGGTTTTCTCGAAGGTGATTGGCGGGCAATACGATATTACCGTCGTCATGTATCATGATCAGGGACACATCCCCATGAAGGTGACCGGGTTCAAATATAACAAGAAAACAAACAAATGGTCAAGCATGAGCGGTGTCAATGTAACGGTAGGGCTGCCGATTATCCGGACCTCCGTGGACCATGGAGTTGCCTTCGGGAAGGCAGGAGAAGGCAGAGCAAATGAAGAAAGTATGGTTCAGGCAATTCAAATGGCCATTCAATTTATCAGCTGATATTTTTTGAAGTATAAAGATTCACTCGATTGATATTATTTTCAGTTTCAGGCAAAATAATCTGAAAATAAGATCGAAAATTGCCTAAAATTTCGTAGAGATGAGGAATGAATTAAGATGAATAAATCTTCCAGCATTGAGTCAATTAAGATTAAAAAAATTAGACAGATATTTTGTCAGGATCGGATTAGTGATATCCCTGCCTATATTCACCAGGCATTTAAAAGCTCTGATTTGCCCGTTCGCATTAAACCTGGAGATAAAATCGGAATAACCGTTGGAAGCAGAGGAATCACAAACATTAAACTCATTGCCCAGCTAGTCATTAAAGAATTGATGGCACTTGAAACAAACCCGTTTATTCTGGCAGCAATGGGAAGCCATGGAGGTGCTACGAGTGAGGGGCAAAGAGAAGTATTGGCCTCATATGATATTACTGAAGAAACAATGGGCGTTCCGATTCTGTCTTCAATGGAGACAATCCAAATCGGAGGGACTGAAGAAATGGTTCCTGTGTATTTCAGCCAGGAAGCAATGAAATTAGACGGAATCATTGCCTTAAACAGGGTCAAGTTCCATACAGATTTTAAAAGCGATACGGTAGAAAGTGGAATATCCAAAATATTGGTAATTGGGTTAGGTAAAAGAGATGGTGCTGAATCAATTCATTCTCTGGGTGTCTATGGGTTAAAAAACATTATTCCACAAGCAGCTAAGTTAATTATTGAGAAAGCGTCAATCATTCAAGGCATCGGTATTGTAGAGAATGGTTTTGATGAAACAATGGAAATTAAATTCAGTCCACCGGAGCATATTATTACCACTGACCATCAATTGCTGAAAAAATGTAAAGAAGTTTTTCCTTCTTTACCATGCGACAATATTGATGTGTGCCTAGTACAAGAAATGGGTAAAAATATCAGTGGTACCGGACTGGATACCAATGTTATTGGAAGGTTAGATATTAATGGTGAAAAAGAAGTGGGGAAGCCAAAAATAAATAAATTGGTTGTATTTGATATTACTGAACAATCTCATGGTAATGCTTTGGGTGTCGGCCTCTCGGATGTCACAACAAGAAAGCTGGTCAACAAAATTAATTTTATTGATACCTATGCAAATACGATCACCAGTACTTTTCTTAATCGTGCCAAGATACCGATTACTACTGAAACAGAAAGAGAAGCTGTGGAAATAGCACTGAAAACCTGTTGGCAACCGAATCGAAATAAGATAAGACTATTAATTATGAAAAATACACTGGATCTTCAGTACCTCTATGTTTCAAAAAGCATTTGGAATGATATCAAGGATAATAAAAACATTAAACCATTTGGAAGTTGGGAACAACTATCTTTTACGAAAGATGGAGAAATGAAAATTAAATTTTAAAAGACAAAAACATGATGATTATTGAATAAGAATAAATAAATAATTTCAGGAATGAAGTATCACGCATTTTTTAAGTAGCAATATAAACATTAATTATGTTATACAGCAGAAAGCTTAGGGAAACGAATCAATGTGTTTTTTATCTTTTCATCAATTTACTCTGTATCTTCGGAAAACACTTCAATATGTTGATCCCCTTTATGAGGATACAGTCTTTTCTTTAAAGGAGCAATTAATTTCTCCAAATACTGGCTGGGAGCCAGATTATTCCTTACCATACTCTCATAAAAAATAATTTTGATTAACTGACTATGAGATAACCCCACTTTACTAGCCATAAAAGTTAGTGAGCCATTTACAGAAAGAGCGGGAGTTCCGTTTATGTCAATAACAAAGAGATTGCCTTCCTGATCTTTTTTTATATCAAGGCGTACAATATCGCTGGCTTCAACCGCAATAAAGCTTTTTACGGATATATTCACCAATGATGAAAATAAGGAATGTTTATGATCAATAATCTTAAACTGATTTTGCATTCGGTATTCTCTGTTTTTGGTTCGAGTATAACGAATTCCCCAATTTTCCGGGAAGGCTACAATGGGAAGAATATATTTTGTTTCACTTCCCAATACAGCAACAGTAAATTCCTGACCTGGCAGATATTGTTCTACAATCAATTTCTCCGGTCCTAGTGTTCTTTTAAGATATTCGATTTTATGCTTTAATTCAGTTAGATTGTAAACTACTGATTTTGGTGTTATGCCAATACTATCCCCTCCGCCTGCTGGTTTAATCATAAGAGGATATCCAATGCGATTGATTTCCTGTAAAAACTTTTTTCTCCTAAAACGGTAATGAGCATCAAACACAAAAAAATCGGGAATAGAGACATTATATTCCTTCAATTTCTGATAGGTAAAGTCTTTATTTCGGCATATTTGCATACTTTCAATGCTGGCATGGCTTGAAGGAATACAGTGTTTTTTTAGTTGTTCTCGTACCCGGGCAGCACCAAAACCATTGTACAGGGTAGTGGGATCATCCTTGTAGCCTTCTGCCAGGACAAAAGCAAAATCAATTGGTTGATTTTCTATAATAAAAATTTCTAATTGCTCCGGGTTGTAAAGATCCAGAGACAGAATGTTGCATTTTGTCTTAATTAAAGCTTCCCGAATAGCCTTGACATCTGTATCCAGGGTACATTCCCGGAATATACCATGTTTGTATTTTTTACTTACCTGATTATAGACAAATAAAATATTTTTTGGCAAAATAATCACCATCCTATCTTGGATTAGCAAATGGATTATTTTATAACTCAATATTACAATTTTATTAAAGTAATTGCTATAAGTGTGACATTATCATTACAGTTAGGCAATTATTATTTTTTTTATCTAAACTTTTTGTTGATAATAAATAATATTACAATAATAACATTCGAGAAGGAAAGAATAATGGTAAATAATTAATCAATTAATAGAAGAAAAATTTCCAGCAAAAGGAGGATATTCGGTTAGCTGCATATTCTTTAAATAACTTTCTTATTGTAAAGTATAATATAAGAAATAACAAATAGAATGATTTCATTTCTTCCAACCTAAAGTTAAAGGTATAAATCATAATTAAAGTAAATATTCTATTACATTATACTATATATTTAAAAAAATCACATCATGATTTTTTGCATTGAGCTATTGTTTGGAGTTTACAATGGAATTATTTTTTCCAGAATTCAGGTACAACCATTATAAGCACTGTATATATTTCTAATCGCCCTAAGAGCATGCAAAGGCTTAAAATAATTTTTCCAAAAGGAGGTATAAAAGCATAATTTTGGGTAGGGCCAACCAAACCCAGGCCGGGACCGACATTGCCCAGGGTTGCTGCAACTGATGAAATGGCGCTTATCATATCTAATCCCAAAGCTGCCATAATAAACGTACAGACAATAAATATGATGATATATAGAAGGAAAAAGGAAGTTATATTACTGACCACTTCATCGGATATTTTTTTGTCACCCAGATGAATAGCGGTAATGGCTCTGGGGTGCAGAATTTTTTGAAATTCACGACTTGCTTTTTTTAAAAGAATAAGGATACGTATATTTTTAATTGCCCCACCTGTGGAACCGGCACAACCACCGATGAACATTAATAACAGTAAAATGCTTTTAGAAAGAGCCGGCCATTGGTCAAAATCAGTTGTAGCAAAACCGGTTGTAGTGATCATGGAAACAACCTGGAAAGAAGCATAGCGAAATGCCGTCAGAATTGAATGATAGATATAGACTCGCAGTTGGGTAGCGACAATTAGGGTTGATAGGATGATAACACTTGCATAGAAAAGAAATTCCCTATCTTTTAGTAAGCTTTTCAGATTACCATGTAATACTTTGTAGTGTAAGGTGAAATTTATCCCGGCAATAAACATAAAAATGATAATAATCATATCATAAGTGGGATTATTATAGTGACCGACACTAAGATTTTTTGGAGTAAAACCCCCTGTAGCCATGGTGCCAAACATATGAGTAATGGCATCATATAAAGACATTCCCGTGATATAAAGAAAAGCAACCTGAAGAACCGAAAAAATAACATAGACCATGTATAGTAATTTAGCCGTTTCTTTGATGCGGGGTTTTAATTTGTCCGGTTCAGGTCCCGGTACTTCTGATTTGAATAGCTGCATTCCTCCCACTCCCAGTGCCGGTAAGATCGCTACAACCAGAACAATAATTCCCATTCCGCCCATCCATTGGATTTGGTCTCGCCAGAAGAGAACAGATAAAGGATTTCCTTCAATAGATTCAAGGACAGTTGCCCCGGTAGTGGTAAACCCGGACATTGATTCAAAATAGGCATCAATAAAATTTGTAAAGGTACCACTGAAAAGGAATGGGAATGTTCCGAAAGCTGCAGCTAATATCCATCCCAGGGTAGCGATGGCAAATCCTTCTTTTCTACCAATGCCGTTTTCTGGAGTAAAGGCATATTTTAAAAAAAGTCCGGACAGTGAGGTGATGATCATAGAGGATATAAAAGCATATATGATAGTATTTTCTTGATAGTAAATGGCATAAAATAATGGAAATACCATGCTTATACCTAAAAAAAATATCAGGCTTCCTAGTGTATTAAGAACAACTTTATACTTCAATGGATTTATTTATGCCTCCAGCCATCAAAAAGTTGTTCTAATTGTTTCATTTCTGCTGTTTTGGTAAATACGATTACTTTATCGCCTTCCATGATAAAGTCTTCTCCGTGAGGAATAATCACTTTATCTTCTCTGATAATTGCACCAATAATGGCGTTCCTGGGAAGGTCAACTGTCTTCAAAGGTTTATCAATGATTTTGCTATTTTTATGGGCAATTAGTTCTGCTACCTCAGTTTCGCCTTCTTTTAAAAGGGTTAAGGAAATCATTTCTCCTCGCCTCAGAAAGCTTAAAATAGCAGAGGCAGTGGTTAAACGAGGATTGACAACTGCGTTGATACCGATTTTTTCTAAAATGGGGATATAATTGGTTCGGCTGATCTTTGCTATTACTTTTTTAGTGCCAAGATGTTTAGCCAGAAGGGATACCAGCAAGTTTTCTTCATCATAACCGGTAACAGCTACAAAACCGTCGATTGTTGCAATCCCTTCTTCCTTTAAAAGATCGATATTGGTGCCGTCTCCGTTGATAACGAGAGTTTGAGGTAATAATTCGGCGATTTTTTCACATTTCTGTTTATTCACTTCTATCAGTTTGGTCTTAATTCCTATTTTGTTTAAAAGGGAAGCAGTCTGAACACCAATATCACTGCCACCTAAAATAAGGACATTTTGCATAGCACAGGATTTTTGATTGCAAATTAATTCCAGGTCTGTATAGTTTTCTTTCTTGATTAAGACATATACTTTATCATCGATTAATAACTCATCATCACCACTCGGGATAATTAATTTATCTTCCCGATAAATTGAGGCCAGCAGGGTGTTTAGTCCGAAGTGAATATCCTTAATTTTTTGATTGGCACAACGACATCCTTCTTCGATTTTTAAACCAAATAGGGATAATCGCCCACCGGCAAAATCCTGGGCTTCGCTGACATTGGTGGGTGTTTTTAATAGTTTTACAATTTCCTTTGCAGTGGCTCTCTCCGGATTGATGACAAAATCAATTCCTAATTTTTCTTTAGAAAGAGAATTGCTATACATATATTCGGTGTTTCTGATACGGGCAATCTTTTTGGCAACATTAAACTGCTTGGCAGTCATACAGGCTATCATATTGACTTCATCTATACGGGTAACGGCAATGAGCATATCAGCCTCTCTAATACCTGCCTGTTCCAGGATTCGTACATTGGCACCATTGCCCACGATGGTCATGATATCCAAATTGTTATCCAAATCCTGTCGAATATCCTCCCGTTTATCGATAATGGTTACATCATGGTTTTCAGCTGAGAGTGTCTGGGCAATCTGGCTACCCACCTTACCGGCACCGATAATAATAACTTTCACAATAATTCTCCTCTTGATATTATAATAATTGAAAATGAAAAGTTTTTAGTTAGAAAAATATCTATTAAAGTTAAAAAGAGAAACTATTTTATAGTTTCTCATCATTAATGATCTGTTATTTTTTATCAATAAAGGCTACAGTCTTTATTAGGCCGTTTAATTTCCGGCCTAGATAAAAATGAGTATCTTTATCCACCATTATCCTCTAAAAATTGTAATTCACAATATCTTTTCTTATTCACTATCGAGGGCATTTTATACCCTTTTTAATCTTTTGTCAACCGACAAGCAGGTAGTCGTCTATATCGGCAAGTGTCTTAGTAAAGACTATCTGAGCAATTCTTTGGATTAGGTTAAAGATCATATTTTCCAGGATATCAAAGGTTAACCCCTTTAGGGGAATTTCTATCTTGACCTGGGGCTGGGGGATGGTTATTGTTATCATATCAGTATTCATGGGTGTAGTCTTACCCCCTTTTATTAAAGGATACTTTGTTGAGTATTTTAGGTAAGTCTACACCTTTTGTATAGGTTGGGGCAAGTTTTCTAAATACCCCACTAAATTTTACGCTAACACAACTATGTATATTGAAATAAAAATGCTATTATATACATTAAGTATTGTTTATCCTTTTCTATACAGTTGAGCAGCTGTGAATATTGGTCAATTAGATATTATATTTTCATTAAAAGAAGGAAGGATAAGGTGTATTCCATTAACCAACATCCCCGATTACTTTTAATTAATCCCTGGATAGTTGATTTTACAGCCTATGATTTCTGGTCTAAACCATTGGGTTTACTTTATATTGCTTCCCTATTAAGGCAGAGGGGTTATCAGATAGATTATATCGATTGTATGGACCGTTATGTTCCGGAATTATTAAAAACACAAAATAGGACTTTTCCTGAAACTGATCAGGATGGAATGGGCCCCTTTTATAAAGTAAATATATCTAAACCCAAAATGTTGCAGCATATTCACAGAAATTACAACCGTTATGGTATACCTGAAGAAATATTTTATGAAAAAATAAAACGGATAAGAAAACCGGATGCCATTCTGGTGACCTCAATCATGTCTTATTGGTATCCGGGTGTATTTAGAGTAATTGAACTTGTGAAAAAGCATTTTCCGGGTTGTCCGGTCATCTTGGGAGGTATCTACGCTATACTCTGCTATCAACATGCAGTTGATTTTTCAGGAGCTGACTATATAATAAATCACTTCAAGATTTCTCATCTGGCTGAATTACTGAATAATATTACTGGAGTTCAAACGAAACAGGTTCTTTTAAATAATGACCTTCAGCACCTGGATTGTTATCCCTATCCGGCATGGGATTTGTATCCAAATCTAGACTATATATGCCTTATTATCAGTAAAGGATGTCCCTTTCGATGCAGTTATTGTGCATCATATCTTATTAATCCCGATCTTGAATTCCGGAATCCTCATCATATTGTTGAAGAGATTGTTCATTGGAAAGAAGAAAAGGGAATTAATCATTTTATTTTTTATGATGATGCTCTGTTAGTTGATGCAAGGCAACATTTTATTCCTACGATGAAAGAATTAAAAAAACAAAATATAAGCATCAATTTTTATACCCCTAATGCCCTTCATGCCGGCTTGGTTACTCAATTCATTGCTCAATTGATGATTGAAAATGGTTTTAAAAGAATCTGGCTGGGATTTGAAACGGCTGATTATGAATTACAGAAGAAAACCGGAGCTAAAATAGATAACCAAACCTTTAAAAAGGCAGTTGATATTTTATTAAAAGCAGGTTTTTCTAACAAGCAGATCAGTGCCTATATTTTAATTGGTTTACCCGGGCAGAGCTTTAAAAGTGTAATTGATTCTATTTATTTTGTTATTGGTACAGGAGTTAAGCCTTATCTGGCAAAATTTTCCCCTATTCCCGGGACAATAATATGGAACCAGGTAATAAAAGAATATGGATGGCAGAAATCGGTTGATCCACTCTGGCATAATGATGCTTTAATGCCTTACCATTCTCCATTTATCAATCATCAACAATACCAACAAATAAAAATGATGATACAGCACTTCAAGGTATAGCAGGAAAGGAGATTATCAAGAAAAATGTTTTACAAAAATCTAACACTATTTCAGGGAGACAAACGTTTCTGACTGCCGTGTCCTTAACATGTTTTATCACAATAGGCTATTTCCCTATTTAAAATATAGAAATTTCAATAATCTCTGAACTTTGAATATAGTCCCGGGGTAATTATTTTTATTTACGCTACAAATTTGCTATAATAAAATATAATAAGCCCAGGAGTTTCGGGGAAGAAGGCTCCCCTGACTACCTTGATTTATTTAAGGGGGTGAAAATAAATAATCAAGGTTCATTTGTCTGTTGAACAGAACAACAATGAATCACAAGAGTGGCAGAAATATTTAGAACTTAAAAGAAAAGTTGTTGGTACATAGTTATAGGAGGTTTTAAATGGAATTGTTAAGGGTATCTTCAAAATCCAGCCCAAAAGCAGTTGCCGGTGCACTAGCAGGAGTTATCAGGGAACAGGGCAAAGTTGAACTACAGGCAATTGGAGCAGGTGCAGTAAATCAGGCGATTAAAGCAATCGCAATTGCCAGAGGATATACTGCAACTAGCGGTATCGATCTTGTTTGCATTCCGGCCTTCGTTGATGTAGAAATCGACGGAGATGAGCGGACTGCAATAAAATTTTTAGTAACCCCGAGCTGATACCCTAGGTATTGGTAATGAGTATTTATTTTACAGGTTAAGCATTACAATTAATTGGTAAATAAGGAGTAGAATTATGCAGGAAGAAGATAAAAAATCAATAAAAGAAAAAGTACAAAAAGTTGAACAGGCAAACAGAAAAATTGAAGAAAAAGGAAAATCTCAAAAGAGCATTGAAAAAAAAGAAGATATTGTTAAAAATCATGTAGGAGAAATCAAGATAGCCCCCGAAGTTTTAGCTACTGTTGTCAGTCGTATAGTGATTAGGATTCCAGGCGTGGCAGGATTAGTAGCTCATTCTAAAAGTGGCTTTGGAACCCTGCTTGGTGTTAAGGAAATGGAAGAGGGGATTAAGGTGGATCTGATTGACGAAAAGCACATGTCTGCCTATATTTCGGTTATTGTTGAATACGGGTCTATAATTATTGATGTAGCAAAGAAAATCCAATCTACGGTAAAAAGTGAAATTGAGAACAATACAGGACTCCTGGTTAAATCGGTAGATATTAATATTATGGGTATACAGGTGGCTAAAAAAAATGTAAAAACCAACCAAGTGGAAAAATAAAGAGGCACTTCAATAAAAAACAGGCCTGTTTATTAATAAAAAACGACAGACCTGTTTTAGTTATTACTATACTTATATTATTATTAATTTACCTTTTCTTTTAATTCCTTGCCGGGCTTGAAAAACGGAACACTGGCTTTCGGTAGAGAAATGTTTTCGCCTGTTCTGGGATTGCGGGCAGTTCTGGCTGCTCTTTCTCTAACCCCGAAAGTTCCAAAACCAACTAGCCTGACAGATTCTTTTTTGGCCAGAGCTTCGGCAATATTATCAAATAGACATTCTACGGCAGCTTTGGCATGAGCTTTTGTTACACCTCGATCACATGATAATTTATCGATTAATTCACTTTTGTTCAAAATATGACACCTCCTTTCTTATACGAACAAAATATTTATTATTTGTGTTTTATTAACAATGCTATATCTAAAAAATAAATCACATCACAATTAGAATAGTAAAAATAAAGGCTTTTGTCAATCATTTTTCTTATTTAATCTTGAAAAAACAGGAATTATTGGTTTCATTGAAATTGGATAGGTTTTAAAGAAGACTGTACCAATAACTGCAATTGGATTGAATAGGTTTACAGAGGAAGTTATGGTATAATTGTTATAAATCAAATCTATAGTTGATTATTAAGAACATACTGTAAAACCAAGGAGGTTACATTATGAAATTATTTCAAAGAAACAGTAAAAAAAACTTACCTGTTAGATTTGCTCATTTCGGTTATACCTGCTTGTTTATTTTAATTTTACTAATCAATAGTTCAGCTTTTGTTATGGCTGATGAACAGGGAGACATGAAAAAGAGTATTCAGATTATAAATCCCCGACCTGATTTTGCTTTGTCTTTAAGATTAGATAAAGGAGCGGGTGCAACCTATGCCCCTGGTGAGAGAATTCGGGTTTATTTCAGATCAACCAAAAATGCTTATGTTACCCTTTTTGGTTACGATGCTCGTGGAAATGTACGATTATTGTTTCCCAATCAGCATCAGAAGAATCAATTTATAGAGGCTAATCGTGAGTATTATATAGATGGCGTGATTGAAGCGGGTACTCCTACTGGTATTGAGTATGTACAGGGCTTTGCCACCACTGAATCTGTTATTGTTACCCGGGAGCTGGAAAGAAGACTTGCTGATGAAAACTTCCCAATAATAGAGGAAGGAATTAGTAGGTTTACACAGAGGATTAGAGGAATATTAACGGGTTTACCTTCACAAAGATGGGTTAGTAGTGAGGTTTTACATTATCAGGTAGTAGATCGGATAATGGAAACCGGACGGCTACAGGTTACTTCATCTCCTTCTGGAGCTGACATATATCTTAGCGATCGTAATGCGGGAAAAACGCCTTTGTCCATGGATCAAGTAAGAATCGGAGAATATGTGATCCGGGTCGAGAAACCGGGTTATCAGGTCTGGAGCAGTACAATTCGAATTAACCCTAATCGAACCACAACGATGCATGCCGGTCTGGAAAGAATCCAGCAACATGGCACTGTTGCCATTCGCTGTAACGAAGGCAACGCCAGAATTTACCTGGATGGTCAGTATAAAGGTTTAACGGAAAGGAATAGAAATGTTTTATTAGATCAAGTCATCGAAGGTTCTCATGATATTAGAATTACCTTAAGTGGCTATCGTGACTGGTCTCAAAGGATAGAGGTAAGACCCAATCAAAGAGTTCAATTAACCGTCAATTTAGAGAGGATTATCCAGAGAGGTTCTATTGCCATTCGCAGTAATGAGAATAATGCCAGAATCTATGTTGACAATCAATATAAAGGAACTACAGACAAGGATAGAAATATTATAATAGATGGGATAACCGAAGGTTCTCATGATATTAGAATTACCTTAAGCGGCTATCGTGACTGGTCTCGAAGGATAGAGGTAAAACCCAATCAAAGAGTTCAAATAACGGTTGATATAGAGAAAATTATTCAGACCGGAAGTTTAGAGATTACCAGTGATG
>Ga0068714_10005242_pt1 | contig 13855 bp, 13 predicted proteins | sample MTBNYHSulfiMetaG_FD_62988 | JGI IMG/M metagenome (GOLD analysis project Ga0068714, IMG submission 62988) | Enrichment culture microbial communities from rom New York Harbor, USA that are MTBE-degrading - MTBE-NYH (New York Harbor Sulfidogenic)... | ecosystem: Environmental > Aquatic > Marine >... | reverse complement strand
GGTTTATTTATCGACAGGCCGGTGATTAAATCCGGAAGAACCGGAGTTATCGGCGGCTACAACGGTTTCGGCGACTACCTGTGGGGATATTTATATACTCCGACAGGTAAAGAGGGAGACATTCGTAAGAACCCGAATGTCAAAATACCGGTGGTAATTTTATTACATGAATATTGTTATCCTTCGGGAGTTAATTATCGCCAGGCTCCTGTTATAAACGACATTTTATCAAAAGGGATCGCAGTCTTTGCTCTGGATATGATAGGATTTGGTTCCAGGGTTGAAGAGGGGACCCATTTCTATATCAGATATCCCCACTGGTCAAAACTGGGGAAAATGATTACCGATATCCGTGCTTCGGTTGATGTCCTGGAAAACCTTGAATTCATTGATAAAGAAAAAATATTCCTGGCGGGATATGCACTGGGGGGAACCTTAAGTTTATATGCGGCTGCAATGGATGACCGGGTTGCCGGTAGTGTGGCAGTCAGCGCATTTACTCCCTTGAGAAATGCTGAGGCGAATAAAGATAATGAAGGTATAATGGCTTATTCAAATCTTCATGGTTTGATCCCGCGACTTGGTTTTTTTATTGGAAATGAAAACCGGCTGCCTGTCGATTTCCCTGAAATAATTTCCTGCATCGCACCCAGACCGCTGCTGGTTATAGCACCTGAACTCGACAGGCATGCAAATAAAGAAATGGTCAGCCAGTGTATGAAAGAAGTATCCTCAGTCTATTCATTTTTAAAAAGTCCGGGAAATCTGACTTTAAAGACACCACATGAGTTTAACAGGTTTGTGACCTCACAGCAGCAGGAGGTGGTTAAATGGCTCGTTGAAATGACAAATAAATAAAAACTTAATATGATGGTAAAAAATGAAATTGCTCAGCCCGTTTTATTCCTTCTGCCTGTTATGATCGCAGCCGGATCCTGTCAGTGCATGAAAGATGAACCGGAAAAACCAAATATTATTTTTATGTTAACTGACGACCAGGCATGGAACATCCTTGGACGGGAAGGAAGGTATGAATTCATGCATACTCCTAACCTGGATCAGCTGGCCGGTGAAAGCATGGTTTTCAGAAATGCCTATGTGACCATTTCACTCTGTTCTCCCAGCCGTGCATGCTATTTAACGGGGTGTTATCCGCATGTTAATGGAGTTTATATCAATGAATCAACGGATCCTGATACGGCCATCCCTATGGTGCAAAAAGCTTTACAGGAAGCTGGTTATGAAACAGCCTTTGTTGGGAAATGGCATATGAAAAGGGGCTCAGAACCACGTGATGGGTTTGATTACTGGTTGAGTTTTGATGGACAGGGGCAATACATCAATCCGGAACTCAATGAGAACGGTAGGAATTTCAGGGAAAAAGGGTATATTACTGATATTCTCACCGAATATGCTCTCCGGTGGATAAGAAAACCCAGGGAAAAACCATTTTGTCTTTTTCTCTGGCATAAGGCCATCCATGCACCTTTTACTCCTGCTCCCAGGGATTCTGCTGCTTTTGCAGATATCAGTATACCAGAGTATGACAACTGGTATGATACCATGGAAAAGAAGCCTGAATGGCTCCGGAGAGGATGGTTATATGGTGTGCACAATAAAGTGTGGCATGAAAGTGAAGGAAAGCCGGTACCTGAGAAAATTAATCCCCGTCCATGGAATCCAAAGGAACCCCGTTTGCTGAATTACTTCAGAACTATGCTTGCTGTTGATCAAAGTGTCGGGTATGTACGTAAATGTCTGGAAGAGCTGAATATTCTCGATAAAACCGTTCTGGTTTTTAGTAGTGATAACGGTTATTTCATTGGAGCACACCAAAAGGGTGACAAACGCCTGATGTACGAAGAATCCATCCGTATTCCATTAATGATAAGATATCCCGGGAAAGCGAAGCAGGGAAGAACGAGTGATCATATTGTGCTCAATATTGATGTGGCTCCTACATTAATTGATATTGCAGGTGGTACTATTCCCGGTATCATGCAGGGAAGATCAATGATGCCTTTATTGGATGGCAGGGAAGGAACGCAATGGAGGAAATCATTTCTCTATACATATTTCCGCGAAGAATATGCTCCCGGTATTGTCACAATGGTCGGTGTCAGAAATGACCGCTATAAGTACATTCATTACCCTGAGCTTATAAATGATATTGATGAATTGTATGATCTTTCGGAAGATCCTGGGGAAATGAATAACCTTATTGGGGATACTGACTACAAATTAGTTCTGGATACGATGAAAACGGAGCTGGAAACATTAATGACCGAAACAGGATATTTCATTCCTGAAAAAAGATAATATCCATTTGTGATCACTTAATTTCCGGTCAGATATTCTTGTTTTTTATTTCGAATATCATTAAAACAAACATTGCATTTAAATATTCCTTTACATCCGAAGTATATTTAACCTGGTGAAGCCAACCTGCCTGGATGGATCCAAAATACATATCGTATCCAAGTCCGACATAAATCCTGTTGATCTCAATATCCTTGAGATAAAAAATATCATCATATGCAGAAGCATATAAGGTTTTTGTTTTTAATATTGAATTAGTCAATGGTATGTCCAATCCAAAGCGCATCCTTAGCCTGTTTCTGTAACCATCGGAAGTGAATCTTTGTTCCAGTCGGGTCCTGTTTTCGAGACTAAACCTGGACAATGACCATTCAAGACGGATTTCTTCCCAGAACCTTGTCTCATTTTGTGTGAGAGGTTTGATGAAATCACCCCCTTTCGTATAATCAATATATTTTCCTATCCCGGGTACAAGGGTAATCCAGTCATTCAGATCATACAAAACATTGAACTTCGTTTCAACATGATAAAACTGCCGGTAAAAAGCAGAGCTTCTCATCTGAATATCACCCATGAAAGAGATTTTATCGTTAGTTTCCCACTCAAGGCCAAAAAGGTTCCAGGCTCCGAATTCATCTGAATTTTGGGCATTTAGCATCGTCAAACATAACCAGAGAATACCTGCCAGGCAATATTTCAGAATCCTTTTATTAATGGGAGAAGTTCTCACTATGCATGGTTTGGATTAACGATTATCCTTGAATAACCATTGTATGGTCTTAATTCATGAAACTTAAAGGAAATAATCTTTTCCCTGACAAGGGGTAATTTATTGAGCAGTAGTCTTGCTTCAATAATATTTTTACATTCCAATATCAGGACAGCATCATCATTTTCAGTAAAATATATTTCCCTCACTTTCTCATTCAGGTATAACTTATATGCTTCATAAGCTTCATGCTTAAGGGTTTCATTCATTTTTTCCCAGTCAACATCTTTCAGGTATCTGCTTATTGCCAGTATTTTCATGATAATTAAATATTTAATAAAATTTCTCCCTTTAGATACAGGTTTGCTTTTCCTCCGATCTTCACTCTTGATCCCTTATTCTCACAATATATCATTCCTTTCCGGTCAGAGAGCTGCCTGGCCAGTAGTTTTAATTTATGTAATTTTTCTGACCAGTAAGGGATCAGTGTAGTATGCGCTGAACCGGTTACGGGATCTTCATTTATTCCACACCGGGGGGCAAAGAACCTTGAGACAAAATCCACATCCTCACCTGGTGCAGAAATGATCACTCCACGATCTCCGGCCTTCGACAGGAGGCTGAAATCAGGCCTGATATCTTCAATTTCTCTCTGCGAGCCATAAATCAAAAGGAAGTCACTAAGTCCTTTATAGGATTCCAGGGGTTTTTTGCCGATTCCCCTGATGATCTCATCCGGCAGGACAGTAGTGAAAAAATTATCTTCCGGGAAATCAAGGATGATCATTTCATTTTTTCTTTCAACAAAAAGCTCTCCCCTGGACAGGGTCCTGAAAATGATTTTTTCCCCCGATGTCTTTAAATAATTAAAAAGTACAAAAGCTGAAGCAAGAGTTGCATGTCCGCAAAGTTCCACCTCGACGATCGGGGTGAACCACCTTATTTCGAAATGATCTTTGGCCGGGAGTACAAAAGCAGTTTCAGAAAGATTATTTTCTGCTGCGATTTTCTGCATCAGCTCATCAGGCAGCCATTTATCCAGGATGACCACCGCAGCAGGATTCCCTGAGAATGGGTATTCAGCGAATGCATCAACCTGGTATAAAGGCAGTTTCATAATATATAAGGCATTTATGAGATAAAACCGGGATGAAAATAATTAAACTTTTTTAAATAAAAGATATTTAGCACATGACAAAAATTGATGTTATCGTTTGTTTATGGTTCATTCCTTCTAAATTGGAGGAAAGGATTTAATCATCAGGTAAAAAAACAATGGTTTGGAACGCGGATTTTCGCTGATTTTCAGCCGCGGATTTTCGCTGATGTATCCGTGATAATCCGCGTCATTAATCCGAGTTTATCCGCGTGCCATTTTTTAGAATGCGGATTTTAACCTATGGATGAATTCTGCAGTAAATAAATATTTCAGGAATTTTCCATCACCTGTGGTTTTAATGATTATGAAATCGTCAATCGTTATTCATTATTCTGTAATCCTACAAATAAGGATTCCCCCGGGCAAGGTTCCTCACTTCTCCGCCTTTCGGCGGATCCGTTCGGAATGACAGTGCCCTTAATGGTGTTAATGGGAGAAGGCGGCGGGCAACGTCCGCCGCCTTCTCCCATTTCATATAATAATGACATTGTCATTCTGAGCGTAGCGAAGAATCTTGCCAGGAATATTCCCATTACTCTGTTCAAACCTTATCCTGTCATTGGTAACGTAGCGAGGAACCGAGCTTCGCAACCGCTGAATCCGCCAACAGGCGGAGAAGGCGCTCACTGAAAGTAATATTCTGTTTATTAAGGTGGTCATTATTTATGGTATTTAGAATTAATTGCATCGAACTCATGTAAAAAGAAGTTTACTCAAATTTAAGAGATGCATTTTACTCTATCATAAGAGATCAGTTGAATGACATGTTTTGATTTGAGACACAAAAGAATTGAATAATTTATGGAAGGGCGGGAGGATAAAAATATTTTTTATTCATATCAGATGATTTAATGACAATAATGTGTACTTTTGTGATTCAAATAACAATTAATCTGAGAAGCAGCTGACTGTTGCATCAAGGAGATTAACATCAACCAATCTGATCCGGAGGAGGAAACTTATGGAAAAGAGAATAGGAAGTGCATTGATCCTTATACAGGACAATTCAGAGGTATCCCGCCTCAATGAAATTTTATCCCGTCATGCGCATATAATAATCGGACGACAGGGCATCCCCCTGCGGGAGAGAAAAATTAATCTTATTTCACTTGTTCTTGAAGGTTCCACTGATGAGATTGGTGCCCTTACCGGTCAGATAGGCCGTTTGAGGGGAATAGAGATCAAATCAGTATTAACCAGATTCAAGGAACAGGATCATGAATAGAATTATTTCAGCTCTCATTTTTATTTGCATTTCAGCATTTTTATCCGGTCAGGACAGGAGAATAAACGGTAAAATCACTGAACTTTCAAGCGGTGAGCCCCTTTTTGGAGCCCATGTTATGGTATATCTTTCCGGAAACGGGCACATATTGGGACAAACCATTTCAGGGAATTCAGGAGAGTTTACTGTTTCAGGGCTTCCGGCTGAAAACGTCAGGATAGTCATTACCTATATCGGGCATAAGTTTCACGAACAGAAATTATCCCTTAAGGATGCAGATCAGACCGGTCTTCAGGTAAGGCTCGAGAATTCGCCTGTACCGGTAGGGGAGGTTACAGTCAGCGCATTGCGCCAGGACATGGTACAGAAGAATGTATCCCTTCCTTTATCTGTTGTGACAAAGATGCAGCTTGAAAAAAATGCTGGGATCACAACCTCTGACATATTGAAAAATGAACCCGGCATTGCACTGGCCAGGGATGGGATCTGGTCAACCAGTGTAAATATAAGGGGCCTGACCGAACAACGAATACTAATACTCGTTGATGGTAACCGGATTGAGACTGCAACAGATCTGACAGCCGGCATGGCAATGATCGATATGAATGATATCGAGAGGGTAGAGGTGATCAAAGGAGCAGCAGCCTCTTTATATGGTACAGGTGCCATGGGAGGAGTGGTAAATATTATTACAGGGAACGGTTATTATAATAATGATTTTTATGTAAAGGGAAGCCTGGCCGGTGCATATATGACGGTGAATAATATGAATTCTGAAAATCTCACTCTTAACCTGGGAGATTCAACATGGTATTTTTATGCGGGAGGAACGTACAGAAAGGCATTAAACACGATGACACCTGAGGGGGAATTACTGAACAGCCAGTTCAGTGATAATAATATCTCAATCAAAGCAGGTGTCAGGATATTCAGGAATCATGAGTTAAAACTCAATTATCAGCGGTTCTTTGCAAAAGATGTAGGGATCCCCGGGGGGACTCCTTTCCCGGCAACGGCAACGGCAACATATCCGCGGGAGCTAAGGGATATGTTCTCTGCCGCCTATGGTATCAGAAATCCCGGTAAAGTGCTTGAAGACATTGAACTGAAGTTTTTTCACCAGTATATTCTGAGAGATACACGTCTTATCCCCGGGCCAACTGTGATTACTACTCCTTCAGGTTATCATGACACAAATGGCGTGCAATTACAGGGAAAACTTATTTTGGGAAGGAATCATGAACTGATTGCAGGAATTGATGTATGGCAGAGACACCTCAGGACGGAAAGAGAAAAGAGGCTCACACAGGTAACTAAAGATTCCCTTGGAAATGTGATCAGCACCAAAGTGACCATACGGGGTGAAGTGCCTATTCCCGATTCACGCTTCACCAGCGGAGGATTTTATTTCCAGGATAAGACAAGTTTGCTGGATAATAAGCTTGAGATCAATTTCGGGGGAAGGTTCGACCTGATCCATGTGGTCAATAAGACTGCCGTGGATCCGCTTTATCTTGTAGTCAATGATGTGTGGAATAATGAACCACCCAACCAGAGAATCAGTTTTGAGGCCGGTGAAGCTGATAATACAAGCTGGAGTGCTGATATAGGATTGTTGTATCATGCATTGCCTGATCTTGATCTTACTCTCACCGCGTCCAAAGCTTTCAGGTCGCCTTCGCTGGAAGAAAGATTTAAATATATTGACCTGGGTACGACAGTAAAAATCGGTGATCCTGATCTTCTTCCTGAAGACGGGTATTTCTTCGATGCCGGTGCAAGGATCTGGAAAGACAGATTTCATCTTTCAACTAATATATTTATCAACTCCATGAGGAATCTGATCGTGGAGATCCCGGGTGTTACCTACTATAATTATTCAGATCAGCCCGGCCGGACAGATACCATTCCTGCACTCATCAATTCCAATGTGTCACGAGCCAGACTTTATGGATTCGATATGATGACGAATTATAATTTTTTTGATGGACTGACCCTGATGGTTTCAGCTTCATATGTGAGAGGCAAGGATACGAAAAACGATTCAGATTTACCCCAGATACCTCCATTGAGCGGACGCTTTGGGACCCGTTATTTTTTACCTGAATGGATCGGCGCTGAATTGTATGCAAACCTGGTGGCAGACCAGGATAAAATAGCTGAAGGTGAAATGGTTACAAAAGGTTATGCGACATATGATCTGAATATTTTCTCAGCGCCGGTTAAACTGGGAACTGCCAGCCTGAAGATATTCGGAGGCATTGAAAACATAACCGACAGGGCATACAGGAATCATCTGGCAACCAACCGTGGAATCATAAAATATGAGCCGGGCAGGAATTTTTATCTGAGGTTAAAACTGGAATTCTAAAGAAAGATAATGGGAATAAGCAAATCAATAAATAAATACAACTTTCAGGAAAAAATTCTGAATAAGTTGAATCTTCCTCCCGGTCAGGGAATGTTAATAAAATAATACCGGATTGGATATCATTAAATCCAGAGACTTTCTTAAAATAAATCTTGAATTTCAAGAAAGTCTCTTATAAATTGGGAGATTTATAAACAGAATTGTTTTATAATTCTTTTATTCCGGCTTTGGGAGCATTTTTCCTGACGGATTCAATCCCGTTCTTACAACCGCTTTCGCTCTTGTAATTCTGGCTTGTTCCAACTACCTGGCTGTTTGGTGAGGTTAGATTAAAACGCCACATTTTAGTAGGAGTTTGTGTTTTATTGAACCTGTTAAAATCAACTGAATTTTTTTTCACCGATTCAATACCGTTCATACATGAAGCTTTACTGGAGTAACCTTCACTGCTAAGAATGGTTTGTCCGTTGCCTGCTTTCAGGCGGAAGCGGAATTCTTTGTCTTTCCCGCTCTGATAAACTTCAAAAGTTGCCATAATTGTTGTGTTTAAATTAAAAATAAATAATTGGAAATATTTAAGTAATAGGCTTAATCAGCATATTATTAAACAATTTTAGTATTGATGAAATTAAATATAAACACTATTTTGTTATTTACATAATATTATTTTTCCTGATTGTTCATATTTGCAGATTAAATAAACCTCCTTCGTTAATATAAATATTTGTAAACCGACTGAATATGAGCAATTTAATATATTAATAAGACTGAGATCATATTCATTTAAACCTGTTGTTAAGTATAATATCTTATTCCTGTTCTAATATTTTAAAATTGAGTTCCCTCCGAAAATATTTTTTCAAAATTTTATGAAAAATATTGCCACAAATTTCTCAGATTTTCAATTACTTAACGAAAATAAATCTGTGAATCTGTAGCTTTTTCTGAAATAATTTAACTTTTCGGAGTGGACTCAAAATTTGAATTGATGAATAAAATCTATACTTTAACTTTTAAATTATAGTATTGAATATTAGGATAAACAGGATTTAATTATTCCGACCATGGATAAAAAAAGTACTTTTTCTGCTAACATCAATCAAGGGTATGCATGCAAAGGAGATTCTATTATTCTTGGGGGCGCCATCCTGGATGGTGAACCAGTACCGGATACCCATATTCATATCCCACTGAAAACCATGAACAGGCATGGGCTGATTGCAGGAGCTACCGGTACAGGTAAAACCAAAACCCTGCAGGTGATTTCAGAACAGTTATCTTTAAAAGGAGTTCCTGTTCTTGTGATGGATGTGAAGGGAGACCTGAGCGGAATTGCCGTTCCCGGGGAGGGAAAACCTTTCATTCTTGAGAGACATAAGAAGATTAATTTACCTTATTCGGTCAAAGGTTTTCCCGTTGAACTGCTTACTCTTTCGAAACAGGATGGAGTCAGGCTGCGGGCAACGGTATCCGAATTCGGCCCGGTTTTGTTGTCACGTATCCTTGATCTGAATGATACTCAATCGGGTATCATTTCTATCATATTTAAGTACTGTGATGATCATCATTTGCCCCTGCTTGACATAAAGGATTTTAAGAAAGTGATTCAGTACCTGACAGGAGAGGGGAAGAAGGAACTTGAGCGTGATTATGGCAAAATATCCACATCATCCACCGGTATAATCCTAAGAAAGATGATTGAACTTGAACAGCAGGATGCTGATTTGTTTTTCGGTGAGCTTTCTTTTGATATTAGTGATTTGATGAGAACTGACAAAGATGGTAACGGTTATATAAACATTGTAAGGTTAAATGATATTCAGGATAAACCAAAGCTTTTCTCGACATTCATGCTATGCTTGCTGGCTGAGGTATATAGTCAGATGCCTGAAAAGGGCGATGTGGCAAAACCAGAGTTGGTGATTTTCATCGATGAGGCACACCTGATATTCAATGAAGCGAGCAAAGCTTTGCTCAACCAGATTGAGATCATCGTCAAGTTGATCCGTTCAAAAGGTATCGGGATCTTTTTTGTCACACAGAATCCAACTGATATTCCAAAAGCGGTACTGGCCCAGCTTGGTCTGAAAGTACAACATGCACTAAGGGCGTTTACTGCCAATGACCGTAAAGCTATAAAACTGACAGCGGAAAATTATCCGGTTTCATCATATTATAAGACAGAAGAGACCCTAACTTCCCTTGGTACAGGTGAGGCACTGGTTACTGCCCTGAATGAAAAAGGTATTCCAACGCCTCTTGCCGCCACATTGCTCCGTTCCCCAATGAGTCGTATGGATATTCTTTCAGCAGAGGAGATCAGGAGCATCAATGCTGCATCTGAACTGATACGTAAATATAACCAGACCATTGACCGGGAAAGTGCATATGAATTACTAAACGGTAAAATAAAAAGAATTGAGAAGGAAGCTGCGGATGACAAAGCAAGGGAAGAGAGGAAGAGTAAAAAGCAATCAACCCGAACCACCAGCAGAAGTGGTACAAGGAGAACAAAAAGCACAGTTGTTAAAGTGCTGACCAGTGCCACTTTCATCAGGGGCGTGCTTGGCATCCTGAGCAAGGCAATATTAAGGTAGAATAGAAAGACTTATCTGGATCCAGACAAATTAATTAGGAAATTCGAGACTTGCCTTCTTTCCCGGGTGTTTAAGTCTATGAAAAATAATTTTAATCTAGTGTTTCAGTAATTTTTTTTATCACCCTGAATTGCTGAAAGAATGTTCTTGCAATCACCCTGAATACCGTATATACAGGTGTAGCCAATAACATGCCCAGGATACCGGCCAGGCTGCCTCCTATAATGATGATGAAAAAAATTTCGAGAGGATGCGCTTTCACACTGCTTGAATAAATCAGGGGAACCAGGATATTATTATCAATAAAATTTGCAGTCAGAAATACGCCAAGAATCTTTATCAGGACTGGCCCTAATTCAGAATATAATCCGGAAGCAAGGGTCGCAGTAATACCTAAGATAATTCCGATAACAGTGCCAATAATGGGTCCGAGGTATGGAATTATATTCATAATACCTCCAAAGAATCCAATAAGGAGGGCATTTTTAATACCAAAGATCCATAATCCCACTGTTATTATTGTCATCACACCAAGAATTTGAAGCAGAATGCCAATGAAATAACGGATTAAAAGTTCTTTTGAATCATTAACCACTTTGATGGTTTTGGTATGATGCTTCACAGGAACAAGAAGAAGCAGTCCTTCCTCGAACATATTCTTATCCTTCAGGAAAAAGAAAGCAATAAAGAGAACCGAAAATAATCCCACGAATACGGTTCCGGCTACATTGAAGAAACGGTTTACTATGGTTGTCATACTGGTGAGATTCACCAACGATTTTGCCTGGATGATGATCAGATCCTGTAATGTTTGTCCCTCCTGGATTACATGAATTGAATGCAATTTTTCGTCAATCCATTGCAGGGGTCCCTCAAGGTTTTTAGCCAGGAGGCTGACATCAATTCTGGAAATAGTTTCGGCCTGATTTACTATCAGCGGCACAAATATGGCAACTAATCCAAACAGAAAAAGCACAATGGTCAATAAGGCAAGCAAGGAACTGACAGAGTGAGGCATCCTCCATTTTCTCAGATGCACTTTATCAAAAAAATGCACCAAAGGATGTCCTATAAAGGAGATGACTGCAGCAATCAGTATCCATGCAATCATATACCAGAACCGCCAGACCAGATAAACAGCAACAAATAACAGTAAAAAGTAACCAGCATACTTTAAAATCTGTTTCATGGAATTTAGTTTTTCAGGTAATAAATGTAAGAAAAAAGTAAGGGATTGACTATAATCTGTGAGAGGAATGAAAGTAAGAAAAATTATAGCTTAAGAATTTATTAACATAACTCATAGAATATTATGTCATTGTCAAAAATAATTTTAGATATAGATCGTTTCATTTTTTATTGATCAACAAAGATATTTTTTTAGTTCATTTATTTTTGAACTAAAAAAACTTATTTTAAATTTGCAGGCTTAAAAAATAAAAGATATGATTTCAGAAGAAAGGATCAGAAAACAAAAAGAATTGGTTCAGGACATGGGCATGTTCTATGAAAAAGGGGGCCTGCAGCCGGTTGCTGCCAGGATTCTCAGTCTGCTCATCATAATGGATAAGGAACAATACACCTTTGATGAAATTGTCGAAGAGCTGCAAATAAGCAAAAGTGCTGCAAGTAATTCCTTACATATACTTGAAATCCGCAATTTCATCGAAACTATAACCAAACCGGGTGACCGGAAAAGATACTTCCGATTCAGGAAGATGGATAAGTTTGCTATTATTGATGACCACAGAAACCGGCTTCAAAAAGTTGCTGATTTTCTGAAAAAAGTACTTGAGCTAAAAGCTAACCAGAATTCCGAAAATTCGATGCATATAAAAGATCTGATAGATATGCTCAGTTTTTTTCTATGCAAATTTGAGGATCTTAAAAAAGAATTTCTGACCAGTCAAAAGGTATAACATGATATAGTTCTTTTTGTTATGAAATTAGTAAACCAAACGATAAATTAAGTATATAATATGAAAGTGAACAGAATTTTCTCTCTGATTGCCCTTTTCCTCATGACCTCCCATATCCATGCCCAGGAGAATACTTATGTGCTGAGTCTTGTCCAGGCCCGTGAATATGCACTTCAGCACAATAAAACATTGTTAAATGCACGGGATAATATTGTCTCCTCAAAGGAAATGATCAAAGAGACTATTGCTCAGGGTTTGCCGCAGGTAAACGGAGGGATGGATTTTATGACTTATTTCAATTACGAGCTGGAATTTAATTTTATGGGTAGTGGTGAAGCCATTAATTTGGATCCCACTGTCCTGGATGACGGAGATTATCAGATATTGGGCGCATTGAATCAAATGTTCGGATCATCTGAGCCTATTATCATGGAAAACCAGTTAAGTGGGAAAATCCAGGTATCCCAGCTGTTATTTAGCGGCCAATACTGGGCTGGCATACAAACTGCCAGAGTAGCCCGTGATCTTGCCGACCAGAACCTGGTAAGAAGTGAGCTGGATATTAAAGAAAACATCACCAATTCATATTATGTCATCCTTACCCTGGAGCAAACCCTTCAAATCATTGATGATAATCTTCAAAATCTGATGACTATCCTCCAGCATACCGATAATTTATACAGGATGGGAATTGCGGAAGAAACGGATGTTGACCAGTTGAAAATAGCGGTAAGCCAGCTTAAGAACACTCAGAAATCATTGGAAAGGAATATTCAGCTTAATTATAACATGATGAAATTCCAGCTAGGGGTGGCTCCTGATGCAAAAATAACACTAGCTGATGATCTTGACCGTGTGATGGGAAATGTCAGGACACAGGAGATCCTGGCATACGACTATGATATTACGGATAATATCAACTATAAATTGATGGAATCTCAGGTATTGCTGAACAAAAAGCAGGTAGATTTGCAGAACTGGGCCTATGCCCCGACAGTTTCAGGATATTACAGTTATACAGAGAAGATACTTACAACCGCATTTGATCTTACCCCCAACCATCTTGCAGGGATTAATCTTTCCTTACCCATTTTTTCCAGTGGTATGAGGCGTTCAAAAATATCACAGGCTAAGATCAATCTCGATATTGCAAGGCGTAATCAGGAAATAGTAAAAGAACAACTGGAAACCCAGAAAAAACAATTGCTCTACAATTATCATAATGCACTGGAGAATTTTAATACACAAAAGGAAAATGTTGAAGTTGCCAGCCGTGTTCTGGCAGGTATTCAAAATAAATTCCAGGAAGGCCTGGTCTCCAGTCTTGATCTCACCCAGGCGAATTCAAATTTCCTGAATGCAGAGAACAATTATTTATCCTCAGTTTTAACCTTATTACAGGCACAGACAGCTCTCGATAAACTATATAATTTATTATAAAAAAAGCATAATATTTAACAATAAGACTCATGAAAAGATTTTCTCTCCTGTTGATCCCGGTATCCATGTTTTTTGCTTCCTGCAGTCAAAATCCAAACAAGGTGTCCGACAATAGT
>Ga0068714_10005240_pt1 | contig 13856 bp, 13 predicted proteins | sample MTBNYHSulfiMetaG_FD_62988 | JGI IMG/M metagenome (GOLD analysis project Ga0068714, IMG submission 62988) | Enrichment culture microbial communities from rom New York Harbor, USA that are MTBE-degrading - MTBE-NYH (New York Harbor Sulfidogenic)... | ecosystem: Environmental > Aquatic > Marine >... | reverse complement strand
CGATGGATCCACTCGTCCACGATGCGCTTGCGATAATTTTTCAGGATTTCCTGGAAGTCCATTCTAAGATCGCTATTTACCATTTAGAGGACGGAGAGTCAATTTTTGCCGGCTCGACTCGGACCTGGGAAAATGCGATTCTTGACTTGCCGGTGTCCGGTGATTAATCTACTTAACGAATTTCGATTTATTCTCAGCCCGTCCATGGAACCTCATGTCCGCTAAAGACTATTACAAGATACTGGAAGTCCCCAAGACCGCGTCCCAGGAAGAAATAAAAAAGGCCTACCGCAAACTGGCCATGAAATACCACCCTGACCGGAACAAGGGGGACAAGACCGCGGAGACCAGGTTCAAGGAAATCAACGAAGCCTACGCGGTCCTGAGCAACTCCGAGAAGAGAAAGCAGTACGACACATACGGTGCGGACCATTTCGGCAGGCAGTACACCCAGGAAGACATCTTCCGGGATTTCGATTTTTCAAGCATCTTCGGCGAATTCGGATTCGGGGGGGGCTCCCAGAACATTTTCAGCCAGATGTTCGGCGGCAGAGCTTACACTTCCAGGAGCGGCCGGTCTCCTTTCGGGTTTGAAGGGTACGGACCCGGGCCTCGCCCCACCAAGGGACAGGATCTCGTTTACGAACTTTCGATCACCCTGGAAGAAGCGGCGAGCGAGGCGAGCAAAGTCGTATCGTATCATGACGGAGACTCCCAGCAGACTATTTCGGTAAGAATCCCCCCAGGGATATCTACCGGCAAGAAACTCCGCATTCCGGGCAAGGGCCGGCCCGGCCTCAATGGGGGACCGAGGGGAGATTTGTTTGTCAAGGTCAGGGTCCTGGAGCACTCTCTTTTCAGGAGAGAAGGGGACGATCTCGTCATGACCCGGGAAATCCGTTTCACGGAAGCGCTCTCAGGAACGGAAATCGAGGTCCCCACCATCGACCGGAAGACCTTGCGGCTGAAAATACCTCCCGGATGCCAGGTCAACTCCAGGTTTCGCCTCAAGGGGTACGGAATGCCGGTCATGGGAGCAGGCGTCCGGGGAGACGCCTATGTCCAGGTTACCGTCGCCGTCCCCCAGAAGTTCGACAAGAAACAGAAGGCGCTCCTCAAGCAGATGGAGGAAGCCGGTCTCTAGCGATGAAAGCGCTGGCGGTCTTCTCAGGCGGCCTGGACAGCATGCTTGCCGCGCAACTCTTGCGGGCCCAAGGGATTGAGGTGGAGGCTCTTTTCTTCGAGACCCCTTTTTTCGCCTCGGCCCGGGCGAGGAAATCCGCAGAGTCCATCCGGTTGCCTCTCAAGGTAATAGACGTCACCCGGCCCCATCTCGAGGTGGTCAGAAAGCCGGGCCACGGCTACGGCGGAAACATGAACCCCTGCATCGACTGCCACGCCCTGATGCTGCGAGAAGCAGGTGACCGGCTGAGTGTGGAGGGAGCCCGTTTCATCGTCACCGGCGAAGTGCTGGGGCAGCGGCCCATGTCCCAGAACCTAAAGGCATTGTCAACCGTTGCCGCCCTGAGTGGTTACCAGGGCCTTATTCTAAGGCCTCTTTCCGCAAAGCTTCTTTCCCCCACCATTCCCGAAGAAAAAGGATGGGTCCGTAGAGATGCACTGATGGGCATTTCCGGGAGAAGCCGGAAACCGCAGATGGAACTGGCTGCGACATTTCACATCACCGATTATCCTTCCCCTGCCGGCGGATGTCTCCTCACCGACCCTATTTTCTCCCGGCGCCTCAGAGACCTGCTTTCCCACCGGCCCCGTTGCGAGGTCAGGGAAATCGAACTGCTCAAGGTTGGCCGTCATTTTCGATTAGGGGAAAAGACCAAGGCCGTGGTGGGAAGGAACAAGAAGGAAAACGAGGAGATTCTCTCCTTGGCCCGGGAATCCGATCTCGTCATCAAGGTCCATTCGGTGCCCGGACCTGTTGTGCTCGTTGTGGGAGAGATTTACCGCGACCTGGAAGGGCTTGCCCTCGCTCTCGCCGTCTGTTACAGCGACGCCGCGGATGGTCAAGTGGCCGAGGTGAAGGTTTTCAGGGAGGGGTCCGAACGGAGCGAGTCTGCTGCGGCCCGGCCCAAATCCGATTTTCGGCCCTTCATGATATGAAATCTGCCTTGGCAGATTTCATCCAAGCCTCAGCGCCGCAGCAGCCGATCCATGAAGGATTTTTCACTCATTTCCTCAACCCTTCGTCTTCTGTCCTTTATCCTGTTCTCATGCTCGGTGATTTCCGCTTCGGCTCTGTGTATCGCTTGATCGAGACTATGCATTTTCACGTTCATCTCCATGATCTCGAGCTTGATTTCCCGCGGGACATCGTCGGATTGCATGGATATGATTTTCTCCAGCAGGTCCGCTCTTTCCTCCTCCGAGGAAGCGACAATCTCTTTCCAGCTCCGGATGTGAGCCTCACTTTGTCTGATCTCCTCCACCAAAGCGCTTTCCTTGTCCATGGTCAGAATCAGATACGTGAAGGGGCCCAGAGAAAGCACAAGGAGGACAAGAACCGCCTTCGCGAACAGGGAGATGAGCCGGCTTGCCATGGACAGAGGTGCCTTGGCCTTGTCGAGAGCTCCGAGGACGGAATCCTTTGCCGTGTACGGCGGCGTTTCTCCTGCCACCTTTTTCTTGGTTTTTCTGACAGCCGAAGTAAGAGCGTTCAGGATTTCCTCCAACTCGCGGCCCAGGGCGCCTGTCGTGCACTTGTTCATGAGACTACTGTCGGGGTTCTGAAGCCGTTGGGCGTGGGCATGAAGGTTTTCGAATATGGACTCCGTGTCGCTTTCTTCGGTAAACTTGCCCGGAAATTTCATTTCAAGATCTTGGATTTCCTGCCTGAGACTCCCAAGGCTGGAATCGATGGCGCTTCCGGTCTTCTTGAGAAAGGCCTCTTCACACAAAAACGCGTTGCCCACGCTCAGCATCAGGGTTCTGTCTCTGATTTCGTGAAGGGAAGGGAATTCCTTACCGATAAGAGTCCGGCCGGGTTTGCCCGCTTCCGCAGGCCCGGATCCCGACACCGCGCTCTTCACCTCGATCTTCTCCATCTTTCTCCCGCTTGGCATCACGCCGGTCCTCGTCCAGACTCAATATGGTGAAAAGGAAGAAACCGGAGGACTTACGCCGAAAATATAATGATATCATACCGCTTCCGCCTCCGTCATCCTTTTTCTCCAATACAAGGTTCACCACGAAGACACCGAGCCCCTAAGAAAAGATGCGATTTCTTTGCGTCTTAGCGCCTTTGTTACTGTGCCCTTAAATTTCAGGTGGAAAATCGAACAATACAAGGTTATTTTGTCTTCAAGTTCCTGGAGAGACCGCCATGTTGAGAGAGAGAGGCATAGTAGAGAAGAGTTCCCCTGAGAAAGCGGTGGTGCGCATCGAACAGTCATCCTCCTGCGCAACTTGTGAATCAAGGGGTTCCTGCCATGCGCAAAACGACAAGAAGTTTTTGGTTGAAGTGGGAAACGACCTGGGGGCCAAGGAGGGGGATGAGGTTGAAATCAGCATGCCCTCCGGATCCGTCATCAAGGCGTCCCTGGCCGTATACGCTTTGCCGGTCCTGGGTCTGATCATTGGGGCCGTTTCAGGGGGGGCATTGGCCGAAACCCTGCGGCTCCAGCCCACGCCTGCGTCCCTCATGGGCGGAGGCGCGGGCCTCGCCTTCAGCATCGCAATAGTGAAGTGGCTGGATCGTTCCGTCCGTTCCAGGCCGGATTACTCCCCCCGAATGACGAGAGTGTTTATGAGGGCAGGGTCGCCTCCTTCATGCGGCGATAGCAGATGAGCCCGCACTGGAGGCAGCGCCCGGCTTCCGCCACGGCCTGCTCTTCAGAGTATCCTAGGGCAGTCTCCGCGTTTGGGTCTGCGATTCGTTCCTCATGTCCAAGCTCGGGCATGGGCACGCGGGCCCCCGGTATCACGGGTTCGATTTCCCGAAGGTTCAACACATCCGTATATTTCCTGATCATGAGCGCCGGGGCTTGCACCTCCCTCTGCGTAAGGAACCGGTGCGCCGAGTTGGCTGCTCTGCGACCTGCGCCGATGGCTTCCACAACGGCCTTGAAGTCGCCCATGGCCTCACCGGGCCTGAAAATCCCTATGTCCTGCTCAGCGAAGGGGCTTGCGTAGGGGACCAGGGTTTCCCACCGGACAGGCCCTCCTCCTGCCGCTTCGCTCACTTCTTCGCCGGTCTCGGGCTGCACGTAAATCAGTTCAGGGAAACGGCCGGCACCCGTGAGAAGCATGTCCACCGGGACAAGCTCTCTTTGCCCGTGAGCGTGACCCTTTTCCGAGACGGCGGCGATTTCGACCCCGCTCAAATCAGGACCCGATCCCGTCATCCTCGTGACCGCCTTCCCGAAGTGGAACTGGACGCCCGCGGCCTCCGCCTCTTTGATCTGATCTTCCGCGTAGGGGGCACGATCCCGCGTTTTTCTCAGGACGATGTGAATCCGCTCGGCACCGTCCCCAACGCAGCCCATTGCCGCCTGAAGCGCCGCCTGTCCCCCTCCGAGAATCATTATCTTCCTGCCCTTGGAGGAAACCTTCCGGTCCCTCTGTTTCATCATGAAGTCGATGAGCATGCTCACGCCGGGGAGCACCCGGTCTCGGTCCTTGTAAGTCATCTGGGAGTCCCAACCGCCCACGGTTACCACCACGGCGTTGAAGCCCTCCCTGAGCAGGGCGTCCACCGTAAAATCAGTGCCGAGCTTCCGGTTCATCTCGGCTTCCACGCCCGCATCCAGGATTCCTTGGATCTCGTAGTCCAACACCTTGCCGGGAAGGCGATTTTCCTCGATGCCGGTGCGAAGAAGCCCCCCGAGCACTGAAGAACCCTCATAGACCACCGCATCGTGGCCCAGCCTGTTGAGGAAATAAGCGGCAGTCAGGCCTTCCGCTCCGCCTCCCACCACGGCCACCCGCTTGCCCGAGGCGGGCGCCCTGGGGATCTGCACCCTCTGCCCGGAGTTCATTTCATAGTCCGCGGCAAAGCGCTTGAGATGGTTGATCGCCACGGGTTCGTCCACAAGGTTTCTGCGGCACTCGTACTCGCATGGATGGACGCATATGCGGCCGCACACCAGTGGAAAAGGATTGGTCTCCTTAATTACCCGGACCGCTCCCGGATAGTCGCCTTCCTTGATCTTTCTGATGTAGACGGGTATCTCGATCCCGGCAGGACATGCTCTCTGGCAGGGTGCGGTGCACTCTTCGGTGGTGTACTCCCTTTCTATGCGCCTGGCGTTCGATGTAAGGGTGATGATGTGCTTTGGGCAGATTCTTTCGCACGTGCCGCAGCCGGTGCATTTGCCCAGGTCCACTACCGGCAGGTTGTCCGGCCCCATGGAAAGGGCGTCAAAGGGGCACGCCCTGGCGCAGGTTCCCAAACCTATGCACCCGATGGGGCAAACCTTGGATCCTTCGTAAAGCAGCATTGCAGCCCGGCAGTCCCTGATCCCTTCGTACATGAACTTGAGGTCCGCGTCCTGGTACCCGTAAGTGCACCCGGGCCTCGCCACATCCGGCTCTTTCGCCTCCAGCTTCACACCCAGAAGCTCCGCGATCTGCTGGGCCACCTCCGGGCCGGCGGCCACGCAGGAGGATGGAGAAGACTTGCCTGCCACAATGGCTTCCGCATTCGCCGTGCACCCCGGCAGCCCGCATCCGCCACAGTTAGCGCCCGGCAGTGCGCCGGAGACGGCTTCCACTTTCGGGTCCACATACACGTAGAAGACCTTGGAAGCCAGGGCGAGCCCCACACCGCAGAGCACTCCCAGGCCACCCATAATCAACAATCCTCCGAGCATTTAATGCCTCCTGACCTTGATAAACCGGAAATCCGAATCTCGAAATTCGAAATCCGAAAAATACAATCCCTTGAATCATTATAACCCGCACGCCGGGGCTTTCAATCGCTTTCGTCTCTCGTGGATCCCAAATCAGGCCATGCCCTTGAATCCGAAAAAGGCAAGAGAGAACATGCCCGCCGTTACAAGGCCGATAGCCGTGTCTCTCAGCGGTCTGGGAACCCTGGCGAGCGTAATGCGCTCCCTGATCCCCGCGAAAAGTATCAGGGCCACGCCGAAGCCCGCCGCGTATCCAAAGGAGGAGATGAGTGTCTGCACGAAGCTGTAATCCTCTTTCACGTTGATGAGACAGGCGCCCATCACCGCGCAGTTCGTGGTGATCAGTGGAAGAAAGATCCCCAGTCCCGCATAAAGTGCGGGGATATTCTTCTTGAGGAACATCTCGACAAACTGAACCAGGGTCGCGATGACGAGAATGAAGGCCATGGTTCTCAGGTACTCCAGGCCGAAAGTTTTGAGAAGAAGCTGCTCGGTTACCCAGGTAATGGCCCCGGCGAGGACGAGCACGAAGATGACCGCCATGGCCATGCCCAGAGCCGTGTCGAGCTTCTTGGACGTGCCGAGAAATGGGCAGTTCCCGAGATACTTCATCAGGAGGATGTTGTTGACGAAAATGGTGCTGACGATGAGAAGCATGTAGTCGCTCATAACGCTCTCCTTGTGCTATTTCTTTCCCAAGATATTCATGATGCACAGCATGAGTCCGAGGCACACAAAGGCTCCCGGCGCCGTGACCATGAAGGCGAAAGGCTCGAAAGTCGGCCCGAACACGGGGATCTTGTAGAAGGTTCCGTTCCCCAGAACCTCCCTGATCGCCGCGAGGATCACCAAACTGATGGTGAACCCGATGCCCATGCCGAGGCCGTCTGCGATCGAGGCGACGACCCCGTTCTTGGAAGCGAAGGCTTCGGCCCTTCCCAGCAAAATACAGTTCACCACGATGAGAGGGATGAAGATTCCCATCTGTTCGAACAGGGCGTAAGCGTAGGCCTGCATCAACAGCTCCACCACGATCACGAACGTGGCGATGACGATGATGAAGCAGGCGATTCTCACATCCTTGGGTATCGCCTTCCTGAGAAGGGAAATAAGCGCGTTGGAGCACATGAGCACGAATGTCACCGCCAGGCCCATGCCCAACCCATTATCCACGCCTGTGGTCATAGCCAGGGTCGGGCAGAGCCCGAGCACCAGACGATAGGGCGGAACCTCTGCCCACAGGCCCTTGCTGAATTCCTGAACCACACTCTTAGCCATGTCCGTCTCCCTAAGCTTTCTTGATGTTCTTTGCCTTTTCCACGATGCTGCTCTTGAGCCTGCCGTAGATCTCCAGCGCTTCGTTCACCCCGCCGACCACAGCCTTGGAGGTTACGGTGGCCCCGCTGATGGAGTCGATTTTCCCCCCGTCCGACTTGATCTTGGGCGGTTCCTTAACCGCCACGCCTTTGAACTGCCGCACGAAGGACGGGTCCGTCTTGGCCCTGGATCCCAGGCCGGGCGTTTCGCTGTGGGTGGTCACGCTGACCCCGACTATTTCGTCTTTCTCGATATTCACGGCCACCACCAGGCCCATGTTGCCTCCGTACCCCTGTCCGGTGGCCTCCAGCACCACCGTGTTGGGCTTGCCGTCATAGACCCCCACGAAGAAATTCCTTTCAACCTTGCCGTCCTTGATCTTGAAGCGATCTATGAGAGGATCATTGGAGGCCCCCTGAAGGATCTCCTTGATGGCAGGTCCCTTCACGTTGACGAGCTGCTGGTATTCGATCCGTTCCTGGGTGGCTCCCCTGAGTCCTGAAAGCAGGCCGCCCGAGATGGAACTGAAGAGGACGACGGCAAGAAAAAGTTTGAGCATATCACGCATAGTCTATTCTCCTCCCGAGAGCTTTCGGTCTGATCTTGTCCAGAAGCGGGTTGGTGAGGTTCATCATGAGCACCGCGAAAACAACCCCGTCGATGAAAAACCCCACATTCCGTATGAGCACCGTGAGAATCCCCGCCCCCGCTCCGTAGATGAGCATGGGAAGGAAGTTGACGGGCGAGGAGGAATCCTCTGTAACGAGGAAAAAAGCTCCGATCAGCGTGTACCCCGACAAAAGATGAAAGAAGGGGCTGCCGTACTTTGCGGGGTTGGCCGCGTTGAAAATAAGGGCCGTAACGAAAAGGCCCGCAAGAAAGGAAAGGGCGATCTCCCACCGGATGTACCCGCGGACCATGAGGTAGATCCCGCCGATGATCAGGCCGAGGCCGAAGGTGGCTCCGATAGCCCCTGCCTGCCATCCCATGAGAAGGTCCGCCAGACGATAATTCTCGGCCACCTTAGGTCCGAAATGCTTGAGCGCGCCGATGGGATAGACCATGTTCACGCCGAAATCATAGTTCACCAGCATGGCGTCGAACTCCAGGAGCCCCTTCCAGGAAAGGAGCAGCATGGCATAGGCCACGAGCGACGGGTTGAAGGGGTTGCAGCCGATGCCGCCGTATATCTGCTTCCCCACCAGGATGGCGATGAGGGTGCCCAGGACGACGGCGTACCAGGGCATCGTCGCCGGGAACAGCATGCCGAGCACCAGACCGATGACTGCGGCGTTGCCGTCACCGATGGTGATAGGCTTTCTCATGACCAGATTGACAAGCCACTCCCAGATCATGGCGCTCGACATGGCCAGGGCCAAAACGCCGAGAGCGGGAGCGCCGTAGAAGTAGATCCCCATCAGAACCGCGGGGAGAGCGGCGAGGATCGTGTTGCAGCTCCTCTCCCTGATGCTGCTCCCGTTGTGCCAGAAAGGAGCGTGTGCGCCCACATAGAGTTTATCTTTAGCCATTGGAGCCCTCCGCTGATTTCATGCGTTCGTGTTCGTACTTCCCGAGCATCACGTAGTGGAAGATGGGAATTCGCGCAACGCAGACGAAGCTGCACAACCCGCACTCGACGCAGGAGAGAAGATCGTAAGTTCGAACCGCCTCATCATACATCTGGTTCTCCAGCACCCTGACCAGCATGTTGACGGGCATTTTCGCGGGGCAGATTCTCACGCACTCTCCGCAATTGACGCAGTGGGTGTCGGAAAATCGAGCCGCCTGGCTTTCGTCCTGTACCATCAGGGCGTCCGTGCCTGCCAGCACGGGCGTTTCCTCGGAATAAACGGAAAGTCCGGTCATCGGACCGCCCAGAATGAGCCTGTCGCCGGTGCGGGTTTCGATCTTGAGGGCCCTCAGTATCTCCTGCACGGAGGTCCCGATCCTCGCCCTCACGTTCACAACCGACTGATCCTTCCTTATCACCGTGAGCGTCTTGTGCACCGGGATCCTGCCCTCCGCAAAAGCGTTCCCCAGGTTGGCCACGGCCTCCGCGCTCAGGAACCCGACACCCGATTCCTCGCAGCGGCCGCCTGCGGGAACTTCTTTGCCGAAAAAGCGAAGCATCAGCACCTTGGGCAGGAAATCCGGATAGGCCGGCGGCAGAGCCCTCACCTCCACTCCGGTCCTTTCCGCCTGAAGTCCCAGGCCCGCGGGAACGAAGAGGACGATCCGGCAATCCCCTAAGATTTGTTTCAGCACTCCGACTCCTTTTATCAGCTCTTCGAGGCGGGTTCCGACCACGTACTGGTTTGTGGAAATAAGCAGGTCCTTGTCGATTCCCAGGATCACAATCGTCTTGAGGGGCGGACGGAAACCCACAACGGAGGAGAAATCCGGCTGGCCCGGAAGAGAACCCAGGAATCTCTCGATTCTCTCCGCCGGCAGCATCCCTTCCGCCGCACCGAACTCGTCGTCCCACACATCTTCTTTCTCCACGTCGATTGAAACCGATGTGAGGTTTCGCCCCATGTAGCCTTTGATTGAAGAAATCCGGGAAACGACCCCTGTGACAGGGGAAACGACATATTCATCTCCTTCCCCACCGAGCCCGATCCGCTGCCCGCTCTTAAACTTGTCTCCCGGCCGGATCGGCAACCCGTTCGATCCGGCAAAGGACCGTTCCAGAAAGACCTGGGCCTTTGCGGGCAGGGGGATATCCACCGGATCGCCCAGGTCTTGCTTCAAGACCGGGAACGCCAGTTTGGGCTTAGCCAAACTGAAAAAGGATCTCTTGATCATCTGCACCTCCTGATGCCGCGTGTAAGAATTGTGGGCCAACAATTGCCTTCTTGATTGAATGCTGGGTTTCAATATTTGATGAGTTCGTAAAAAGTCGGAAACCGCCCTCTTCTGTCATTCCCGCGCAGGCGGGAATCTAGTCTTTTCAAGCACTTCTGGGCTCCCACTTTCGCGGGAGCGACGACTCTCGGGACTTCTTACAAGGCCGTCAAAAATGTTTTGGTCTTTTTGGTTTATCCGGTTTATCTGGTTTTACCGGTTAACCCGTTTCTCGACGTCTCTGCGCGGAACACGGCATCGGCGCTAAAGCACGTGACATCCCGAGCAATCCACGGGGCCCAGCCCAATTTCGTCGTGGCAGCCCTGGCACTGAGTATGAAAGGCATCCGACCTCTTGAGGTCGTCGTCTTCCGGCGTGTGGCACTCGCCGCAGGCTGAAGGCTTTTCACCCTCCTTTTCGATATCGTGATGGCAGTCCTCGCATTTGAACCCGTAACCCAGGGGTGAAGTGTGCTCCTTGTGATCGAACAGGACATTGCCCGCCGTATTCTTGAACATTACTCTCACGGGCTGCTCAGGAGCCTTGAGCGGCAGCGCCGCATAAGCCACCACGCCGATCAGCAAGAGGACCGCGGCAAGCGTGTAAGCAACTTTGAGTTCCTTTTTTCCTTCCATCGTTTCCCTCTCCTTAAGAAATCGCGTCCGCAGGGCAGTTGGTGATGCAGCTCAGGCACTTGACGCATTTATCCTTCATTATGAAGGCCGGCTCCTTTTTCTCCCACTTGATGGCAGCCGCCGGGCAACGCTTGAAACAAATTCCGCACTTGATGCACTTATCTACATCCACTTCAAAATGCAGCAGGGCGGCACAGCGTTTGGCCGGACAACGCTTCTCGTAGATGTGAGCTTCGTACTCGTCCCTGAAATACTGGAGGGTGGAGAGAACGGGATTGGGGCCTGTCTGTCCGAGACCGCACAGAGCTGAGTTCTTGATCATGTCGCTCAACTCTACCAGGAGTTCGATGTCGCCGTCTTCCCCATTGCCGCCGGTGATCTTTTCCAGGACTTGGAGCATCCGCCTCGTTCCCTCGCGGCAGGGCGTGCATTTGCCGCACGATTCGTCGTGGATGAAATCCATGAAAAACCTGGCCATGTCCACCATGCACGTCTGATCGTTCATGACGATCATCCCGCCCGACCCCATGATGGCCCCCACCTTGACGATGGATTCGTAGTCCACGGGCGTGTCCAAATACTGCTCCGGCACGCAACCGCCGGAAGGGCCCCCCAACTGAACGGCTTTGAACTTGCGTTTTTTGGGGATGCCGCCTCCGATATCGTAGATGATGTCTCTGAGGGGAATCCCCATGGGCACTTCCACGAGGCCGATGTTGTTCACCGCGCCTGTCAGAGCGAAAACCTTGGTTCCCTTGCTCGATTCCGTGCCGATGCCGGCGTACCAGGCCCCGCCGTTCTGGATGATCTGGGCGATATTGGCATAAGTCTCCACATTGTTGAGGACCGTGGGTTTCTTCCACAGCCCCTGCTGGGCCGGAAAAGGAGGCCTGGGCCTGGGCATGCCCCGCTTTCCTTCGATGGAATGCATGAGGGCCGTCTCCTCGCCGCAAACAAAGGCCCCTGCTCCCTGGTATATATCGATGTCGAAGTCGTGGCCGCTTCCGAGGATGTCTTTTCCCAGAAGCCCGTAGTTTCGGGCCTGGGCGATGGCAATGTTGAGTCTCTTGATCGCGAGGGGGTATTCCGCCCTGCAGTAGATATAGCCCTGGTGGGCGCCGATGGCTTTTCCGGCAATGATCATCCCCTCCAGGACGGCATGAGGATCGGCTTCCAGCACGCTTCTGTCCATGAAGGCGCCCGGGTCTCCTTCGTCGGCGTTGCACAGGGCATACTTGATCTCTCCCTCGGCCTTGTGGGCGAACTCCCACTTCAGGCCTGTGGGGAAGCCTGCACCCCCGCGGCCCCTGAGGCCTGATGCTTTCACTTCCTGTATGATCTGCTCGGGGGTCATTTCCAGCAGCGCTTTGCCGAGACCGATGTAACCGTCCCTGGCAATGTATTCGTCGATGTTCTCGGGGTCGATGACTCCCCGGTTCTTGAGGACGATGAGTTTCTGCTTGGAGTAGAACGGAATGTCTTCCATGCTGGGGATTGTTTCCGCGGAGGCAGGTTCCTTGTAAAAGAGCTTTTTAACCGGCCTGCCTTTGAGGAAGTGCTCCTCCACGAGGTGAGGGATGTCTTCCGGCTTCAGTTTCTGATAGAAGATGTCCTCGGGCTGGACGATCATCAGCGGTCCCTGAGCACAAAACCCGTTACAGCCTGTCTCTATGATCCTGATCTCGTTGTCCAGCTTGTGCCGGGCCAGTTCTGCCTTGAGGGCGTCCCGTATGTCCTGGCTTCCCGATGCATGACAGCCGGTGCCGCTGCAGAGAAGCAACTCCATCCTTACGGTCATTCGCAAGCCTCCTCGTTCAGACTAGTACCGTGTCTCAGGAAGTCGCTTCCTAAGAATGATTTTTTGAAATGCAGGGAATAACTCCTCGCATTTGAATCACTGGGCAGAGACACGCAAATTCGAATATCGAAATCCAAAACAGACCCAACCCGTGAGCATCGTTCTCTTGTTTTGATCATTCGTTTTTTGATCATTTGAATTTGATTCGTGCTTCGGATTTCGGATTTAACTAGCACCCTGGGTTTTTCAATTTTCAAGCCATCTCAAGAACAGATATTCGAGATGGCACACTGGGGGGCGCCCCCAGAGCTACTTCACTCTTGCAAGGGCGAAGTCGGTTTGGACCTCGCCGACCAGCACGTGGCGTCTGAAAACCTGGCGCATCTTGTTCTTGTCCATGTGCTGGTAGATCACCGGCTCCTTCCCCTGCATTTCCACGGTCACATTCGGCTCGCTGCTGCACATCCCCATGCAGCCTGACGTGACGACCCTGATGTCCTGCCGGTCGGCCTGAGCAAACTCTTCCAGGAGGGCGTCCATCACCTCTCTCGCTCCGGCGGCGATTCCGCAGGTTCCCATGTGAACCGTGATTTTCACATTGGTTTCACCCTCCCGAAGGGCCGTGCTCTTTTTCGCACTTTCCCGGATTTTTTTCAAATCCTCAATGGTCAGTTTTGCCATCTCATACCTCCCTGGTGCCGCGTCTCAAGCGTTCTGCCCCTAAAAATGGCACGTTGAGATAATGGAATGACGGCTTTCATTTAACACACTTGCCAGAGACGCGGAAATTCGAACTTCGAATATCGATCGGATTTTCAAATTTTGCATCATTCTGAATTACCAAGGTCTGAATTGCCAAAAAACGATCTTACGCCTTTCTTATCTCCGCCAGTGAATCCCTGATGAACTCTCCCAGAAACTTGATCACCCGGGGATGGCTTATCTCCACTCCTCCCAACTCCTGCTTCACCTCGCGCGTGTCCAGGCTGAACACCTTGCCGTCCACCTCGTGGGTATACATGAAATCCACATGGGGATTTCCCACGATCAGGCTGGTCAGGGAACCGACCATGTCCCCCATGGGGGCCAGATCGATGTGGTCTAGACGGAAAGAGGCTGACACTTCTGTGCCCTGCCCCTCCCTGGAATTGATTGCGAACTCTCCCTCGCACCTCCTGCTCGCTTCCCTGAAAAGAGAGAGACCCAATCCCACCCGCCTCGTTGTCCGGGTTGTATAAAAAGGATCCGTCACTTTGTCCAGAAGATCGGCCGGTATCCCCCGGCCGTTGTCCTTGATCCTCACGGTCAGTCGGTTTGCCCTTCTGTCCTCCGTCACAGCAATTTCGATAAGGCTCGCGCCCGCGCCGATGCCGTTTTCCGCCACGTCCATGATGTGC
>Ga0068714_10005233_pt1 | contig 13869 bp, 12 predicted proteins | sample MTBNYHSulfiMetaG_FD_62988 | JGI IMG/M metagenome (GOLD analysis project Ga0068714, IMG submission 62988) | Enrichment culture microbial communities from rom New York Harbor, USA that are MTBE-degrading - MTBE-NYH (New York Harbor Sulfidogenic)... | ecosystem: Environmental > Aquatic > Marine >... | reverse complement strand
ATTAACATTAGCTCCCCTGATTCCGCCAATGTAGCTCAACGGTAGAGCACTGGTTTTGTAAACCAGCGGTTGTCGGTTCGATTCCGACCATTGGCTTTTTCACTCTCCAGCTTTGTTCCCCCTCGTCTTTCCACGCGAAACTTTGAGGCCCATGTCCTTGACTGCTCTGGCTGCTCCCCTCCTGCCCTTCACTTCTCACTGCTGCAGTTCCGCCGCCGTCTTTGCGCCATACTGCCTCAGAAGCTCTACGATTTCCGGGTACTTCTTTTTGTCCACACAATCAAGTGGTGTCGCGCCTCTCATAGCCTGTGGATTCGGATTCGCTCCCCTCTCAAGAAGCGATCTGACGATGTCAACATATCCTGCACTGACAGCAAGATGCAGCGCAGTCTCACCCAACCGATTGTCCGCCTGCTCGAGCAAGGTCGTCTTCCCAAGTAGAGTGTTCGCAGCTTGAGGCCGCTTCATACGCAGTGCCGTAACTAGCGCGGTCCGCCCTTCGCTGTCCACCGCGTCACAATTCGCTCCATTTTCCAGGAAAAATTCAAGTACACGTGATTGGGATTCGTGCAGCACGGTGAATACCGGCGTGCGCCCTTCGGCATCTACCTGATTGATGTCAAAACCCATCTCCGTCAGCTTCCGCAGATCGCCGAGATCGACATCACCCAGCAGGCCAAAAAAACGATTCCGTCCATCCTTGCCAAGCGCCATCGGGTCGCCGCCCTTCGACTGCAGATACTTCACCCGCTCCCATCTAAAGCTTCCGACGGCTATGTGAATCGGCGTACTGCCATCGGAATCTTTGGCGTTCACATCCGCTCCACGATTCACAAGCAGCATCAGCATCCCGATATCATCGCCCGGTGCCATACATGCCCAGTGGAGCAGCGACAGGTCCTGCTTGCCCTTTGTATTCGCATCCATCCCCATATCAAGCAGCAGCCTGGTGACATCGCTCCAATTCTTGTGTGCCGCCTGACAGAGCAACCGTTTCTCGCGCAGACCTGTCGGGTCGAATTTCGCGCCGCTTTTCATGAGCATTGCGATGAAGTCCTTATCTATCCTGCGCATCGCGATATACATGGGCGTCTCGTCACGTTGGTTCACCACTTCCATGTTCGCCCCTTTGTCCAGAAGCAGCTTCCCGCATTCTGGCATCCGGTACTCTGCACATATGTGAAGAGGCGTATTCCCAAGGGCATCTGGGACTTCCATATCCGCACCTCTGGCCAGCAGTAGCTTCAGTATCTCCTCATTGTCGCTGTACGCTGCCATGTGCAGGCCTGTGAAACCAAGGACTGGCTCATCCCCCGTAGGTTTGCTGGTGTCCTCCTGCGTATTGATGTCCATTCCACCGTCAAGAAGCCTCCTGACCTCATTAGCATCACTCTTGAGTATAGCTCTGCTGAGCGGGCTGTTAAAGTAGAGGACCTTTGTATCTATGTCCCATGCGATATTCTCTCTACGTCTCCGCCTTACCTCATCACGTGTTGGAGGGCTTGTCGTCACAGCCCCTCTGCTTGCCGCTCGAAGCAGCTGCAACACATTGTTGTGGCCAAACCGCTTCGCTAGGTCAGCAGGTGTCGCGTCATACCGGTTCTTCGCCTCCACGTTCGCGCCACGCGATAACAGCAATGCCGCCGCTTTCGTCTTTCCGTAGCCGGCGGCGTTATGCAGAGCCGTGGCGCCGTTTGCATTGTCCGACTGAACGTTAACGTCAACACCTTTGTCAAGGAGCATCTGCAAGACATCGGTCTGGTCGAACCTCGCCGCCGTCACGAAAACCCGCGCCAGACCCTTTGGATCTGGTGCAGGATTGGCTCTTGGATCCAGCAGAAGAGCCAGTATCTCGGTCTTGCCGGTAGTGAATTCCATCGGCAGCAGACCCTCAGTGGTCCGGGCGTTCAGGTCTGCCCCGCGATCCACTATCATCCGGACAAGTGCAACATTGTCACCTTCAACGGCATAGTGAAGGGGCGTAAAATTGCCTTTCGATGCTATCTTCACATCGGCCCCTTTTTCCACAAGGAGCTGCGCCGTCGCGTAGAAGCCGTGGCCCTCTTTTATGGCCAGGTGCAGAGGTGTTTGCAGCTGGAGTGTACGCCCGTTTATGTCAGCCCCCTTGGCAAGCAGAAGCTCTGCCACGGCATTCTGCCCGGTCCTGGCAGCATCGTGCAATGGCGTGTTTCCGCTTTCATCGGCCGCTCTGACGTCTGCCCCAGCCTCGAGCAGCAGCTTCACCATGTTCGATTGCCTGCTGTTGACTGCAAGCAATAACGGCGTCTGCCCCAGACGGTTGCGGACGTCGATGTCGGCCCCATTTTTCAGCAATACCTCCCCAAGAAGGCTTATGCCGTTGCTGGCCGCGTAGTGCAGCGGCGCGTTCCCGTTAATGTCACAGTTGTTCACATTGCCGCCTGCCTCCAGATATTCTCTGATGACTCTGGCAAGGTACGCTGGCATGTCCTTCGCTCTCTGTTTCTCCTGCGCTCTTTCATCCGAATCCCTGGGCAGTCGAGCATGGTACCCGGGGTTCACCAGCGATGGGAGCATTGCCGAATCTATGAATGTGGGCGGTCGCGGCTTGTTCTCAAACCGCTCGCAGGCTCCGTATTCTCTCAATAGTGATTCCATGTTCTTGCTGCCCCAACCCTTGGCGTACTCCAAGGGCGACGAACCATGGACATTGCAGATGTTCGGATTGGCCCCTTTCTCAAGCAACAGCTTCACTAGCTCCACGTTACCCCAGCGACATGCTGCTATGAGCAGTGTGTCACCACTGGGCGCTATCGTGTTCGTATCGGCTCCCTGCTGGATCAGAGCTCTGGGCACTGCATTCATCCCACTTCTCATCGCCAGATAGAGCAAGGTGGGATCGGTTTTATCCTCGACCGACATGTCTAGCCCTTGCTGCACCATGAGACCGGCCATCACCAGATCATCGTCAAGGCCGTTCTCGCGTATCATCCGCTCTCCGGCGTCACTGGCGGGATCGGGAGGAAGACTTCGCGGGGCATCAGCTGGCATGGCATCGTATATACGCATGACCGCAAGCCGCATTGCCGAGCATCCGTTTTTGTCGGGCGTGCTCGCCTTGGCCCCATGTTTGAGCAGCAGTTTCACAGCGTCGACCAGGTCGCCTTCGACAGCCACATGCAGCGGCGTCATACCGTTGCAGTCTGTAACGTCCGTCCTGGCCCCCTTTTCGAGCAGAAGCCTGGCTACTTCCAACTCCTCCTCCTGGATGGCATAATGCAGCGGCGTCATGCCATGCCTGTTGGCCCCGTTGACATCCTCACCTTTAGCGATGAGTTCCTTGGCCGCGTCAACGTCACCAAGATATGCCGCCTGCCGAAGGTTCCTAGGTGTGACTTCCTCAACCTCGCCTTGGTCATTGAACACAAACGATTTGCCCTGCGCGCCAGCCCACGCAAGAACCGCTGTCACCAGCGCCGCTGTGATTGTCTTTCTGCTCATATCGCCTCCCGAAAAGCCTGCCCCATTGTACCCCCATTCATGTCTCCCATCAATCGCAAAAACCGCGGCCCACAGTCCACAACCAGCATCTTCTCCTGTCACTTTTTAACATGCGCTGGAATGTAATACCCCCGACGGCCGCCACCTCGCCTTCTATGCGCCGAACGCTGGACGCGGTATTATCACGTCTGCGCCGCAGCAGTCAACACCCCCGCCTTCACAGCCATCACGATGAAAACCACCTTCGATACCACCTCCGCGATGATGAGCCCGATGATGAAGGATATGATCCGTCTTCGCACCTGCTTCATGCCCGTCGCAACGACATATCCCCTGTACATCAGCATCACAGTCCATATGGTTGCAGCGATCAGAACGACCAGCGCCAGCACCGCTACCAGCACATCCGCAGTAGTCACGCTCCCAGTGTGTGGTTGCTCCATCGCTCGCTCAGTCAGGTATTGCAGCACCTTGCGCACGCCGGCAGGCAAACAAACGATCGCTATGAGGAGATACGGCCACCGCGCAAGGGCCTGCGTGCCCAGCATATCAATGAACCTGAATCGCGACGGCGCAAGGATCGCTCCAAAGACCTGCAACGTAAGCGCCATGCACAGCCACGCGTTCAACCCCTCCGCCACAAAAAGCCACAACGGCCCCGCCTTCCCGAAATGAACGTCAAGCACTCCATCGAAATGCACAGGCACGGTATAGCACACCAGCGCCGACAGAAGTATCACCGCCAGGCCAATGACAAAGGCTACTCCGCCGGCGACGTATCTGAAGGGGTTGAAGAGCCACTCCTGAAAGCCGCGCTTTTCAGCGGATTCTGAAACGAAGATCCCTTCTTGCATGACATGAGCCCTTTCGTTATCTCGCCAGCCCTGTCCCCAGCATGTTCGAGTGATTTCAGTCTTTCGATGATATCGTTGAGCCTGTTCCGTATCGTCGGGTAGCTCAGCTTCATCAGCTTGGCCATATCCTTCAGACTGCCCGAGGCCTTTACGAACTCTACGATGAACCTGCGGTCTTCCTCCCCCAGCCGCGCCAGCTCCGGCAATTCGAACCCGCCCTCTATCTCCGTGCCGCAAGCCTCGCAGACCAGGCGCTTCACCTTCAGGCTGTCATTACATGACGGACATTTGATGGGCAGATTCTTCATCATTCCGGCTCCTTAAGCTGCTGGGCAGACCGCGCGGGCCTGTTCAATAGCATGACACAGGGCCTCAGGCTCATCCGTGCCAATCCGCACGGAGCCGCCCTTCCAGGTGTGAATCTCGACCGCCTTGAGGCCCGAGACGTTATAAAGCCATCCGTATCTCGTGATGCGCACCCCCAGGCCATACCACCACTTGTTCATAACCGGGGACGCTGAGGCAATACTGGAAACCAGCACCGTCTTCCGTATAATACCCGGCCCGTACCACAAAGTGAGCTTTTCGGGTGTGATTCTGACGGTCAGCGTGCGGAAGCATACAAGCAGCCCCGCCAGCACGAGTGCCCCCGCCAGCAAGGCCAGCACGGCGGTTATCATGCCCTCCTCATCAAGACGCGCAATCAGGAACGTAATCGAGGTCAGGTCTGCCGTTATGACAATGACAAAGATGATTATCATCGCCCAGCCTACCTGCCTGTGCTCGTAAATCGCATCCATAGTCGATAGCCTCCCAGCTCGGTACATACTCGACAAAGTAAGTATGTACTACATAAAGTTAAGAGTCAAGTGAATTCTATGAAAGTGACAATGACTTTTTACGAGGAGCCGCGCGAATCCCGCCTGTTGATGGCTGGCGGGCGTCAGCGGAGCATCAGTTCTTCGAGGATGGCGTCGAGGGCGACATCGAGGTTTTCATCGACGTCGTAGGTGCCATTGGAGAGTTCCAGCTTGATCTGGTCGACCTTGTCCTGGCGGATTTCGGGCAGAGCGGAGATGATCTTGAGGAGTCTGCCAACGGGTGTGTTGTTCATGTTGCTGAGGATCTCTTCGGCGAGCTGGTCCTGGCCTGGATTTAACTCTGGTCCTACAGAGGACTTATGCAGGTTGTCGGCGGCGTTCATTTTCATGTCTTTCCGTACTTTAGTTATCGGCCTGTGCAGTAGAAATCCTTTTATTCAGCGTGTGCCAGAAACCACAATATCTTGTGTGTCCCCCCAATCCTTTGGGTGGCTTTTCTCAATTCACAGTACTGTATCGGCGTGTGCGGAATCAAAACTTCAAAAAAAACGGAGCTTTTTCGGGCGAAGTATAAAAATGCGGCTGGGGGGCATCAGATAGGGTTTTACAGCGGTTTCAGTACTTGCGGACGGGGTTTCTCGCGGGATAATTTCGGACTAGTAGAGTGCTGAAATAGAACATTTTCGAGGGTTCTGAAGACATACTATATATTGTGTCTGATAATCGGTGCCGGACTGTTTTTGAGTCGCACGAAGCGGTGTCAGGGGGGTAACGGAACGTAGATCCGGCGTAGAAAAGGGTAGATCAGGCGTAGATGAAGCTTAGATGGGGCGCAGACAGGCCACAAGAGGCGGCGGGAGCGGGTGGCTGGTCGGCTGGCGGTGGCGTTAGCAGTACTGATAAGCGGGAAATTTCGCGCATCCACTGTCGCCAAGGCTATGGTGGGACAGGGGGCACGCAGAAGACGCGAAGCATTTCACCACAGAGCCCGCCGAGAGCACGGAGAAGAGATTTCTCGCGCAGAGCACACTGAGAGCGCAGATTCCACCACTCGTTCGGCTGCGCTCCCGCCGTCGGCCAAGCTATGTCGAGGCTTGCGCAGGGCAGGTTCCGACCATGGAGAGGGGAAGGCCTTTGTCACGCAGAGGCGCGGAGGGCTTACCATGAAATACAAACAGGACACAGAAAGCGTTCCTTATGCTAAGCTCGCAAGGGCGTAAAGAAGATGTGGTCACGAAATACGGGGAAGGGGCTGTAAGCAATAAGCCGCAGGCTGTACGCGTCAGGGCGATACGAAGAAGCTGATTACGCTGACGTCAGAAGAAGAGGGGATGTCACTATATAGTGACAGAGATGGGAAATAGGTGACTGTCCCTAGGTTCCTCCTTTATTTTCACTCAGGTTTTGATTAGCTGCTCCTACACTTGAGCAGCAGTATGCCCAAGCCCAGCAACGCCAGGGATGCTGGTTCCGGCAGGACGGAGATATTATCGTAACGAACGATACCAGCCCCTGTTCCTCCGCCATCTAGGTCAATCATGCACAGGTTGATGTTCAGCCAGGTGGCGCCTGCAGCGGTATTGTCAATCACGGTGCTGCCACTCAGCCACGTACCGGCCGTGTCAGATTGCGTGATAACAATCCGCTGTACCCACCATATATAAACACCGTCACCCACTTCGGCCTGAATGACGCCAATCCGGTTGAAGCCCAGATCCTCCTGTGAGAGTTGGCCGCTGACGGTATAGGTTCCCGGCCCAATCGCCATTCCCTGAACAATACCGTCGTCCCACCACCAGACTCCGCCGCACAAGTCGCCTTCGATGGGGTCGGGGGCGCCCACTTCGGAATTGCCGCCCCACCACTGACTCCAGCCAACGCCAGCGCCGGCTTCGAAATCGCCATTGATCAGCATTTCGGCGTTCGCAATGCCGACTATTGCGAATACTGCCAGGACAAGTGTAAATCTCTTCATTGTCGTCCCTCCGCAAAATAAGGTTTGGAAACATTACACTTTAGTTTTTACATACCGCAGACGCACTCACGCACACGTGACAAGATGGCTTTGATGAGAGATTTCGGCTGGCTTGGTTGATAGTACGGCGAATATAAACAAAGAACGATTTGTTCAACCGTATATTCTGCCTGGCTTCGTGCCGGCGCAATGCTTCTATCCGTTCTGTCTTTCCGTACTCTGCAGCAAGACACGGCATGTAGAACAGCCTTTGTATTCTGCCATGTCTTAAGCCCCTGGATGTAGAATTGGCAAGGAACGTGTTGCCATGCAAGATATTGAGAAAACTGTAAAGGTCAGTCATAGGTGTACCTTTACATAACTGAAATGGACGAATCAGTTGCTTATATGAAACAACATGCATCCACTTCATTTCTCCCAGTTGTAGCTTTCTGAAATGTCCTTATATAATATCACGTTCTGACCCCTTTTGTCAAGGAAAAAGGGGTACACAACCGGCTGACAGCCGGCACCGCGGGATCTGCGGGGAAAAAAGGGCCTCACGGCGTTCCGGGGGTCGAGCGGGCATCCTTCGACGCGCTTCGCTTGCTCAGGATATAAGGCCCGCAAAGAGTAGAAATTCGACAGTAAAAAGTAAAAAGAGAAGAACGGAAGCCGGGAGGCTTCGGCCACAGTGACTGCAGCCCTTCGGGCCTCACTAGTCGAGAGTCGTCAGTTGAGAGTCGGGAGCTGGTTGAGGGGAGAGAGTTGTGACCACGGGCGAGACGGACGGGGCCCATTACTCACCCAAGAGGTGTAAGCCACGTTGAAGATGGCAAGCGAGGAGGCTTGCCCCACGATGCTGCCGGCGAGGCAAGTAAGTGTCACGAGATTGCGCGCGGTTTGCAGGAACAAGAAAAGGGAAGTCACGAGGACTTCCCTTTGGGTTCAACAAAACGATCTAGTCAGGCAGGGCCGGCGGGACATATCCCGGCTCGACGGGATAGAATCTGATCTCAAGGCGCTTGAGGCCGTTGTTATCGATATCCCACCAGTATTCATTGAATCCCTCGACGTCGAAGACCCATTCGTTGTTGTAGTTCACGGGGAACTCGTCGCCGCTGCCCCATGTTCCATCGGGGTCATACCAGAGAGTGCCCGAATAGTAGAACAGCTTCGATATCTCGACCGTCTGGGGCTTGCCCTTTGCTCTTGTCAGGTCAACATTCCCCAGCCAGATGGCCTCGGAGATGTCCTGCTGGGCGTCATCCAGCCAGTACGTAAACCAGGCTGAGAAGAAGATGTTGCCTCCCGGCTTTCCAAGTGCCCGGGCAAAGACGGCGTAGTAGCCGCTGCCGATCTGCAGTCTGGCCACCCCGTCGCTGGTGGCATCGCCGTCGACAACGAGGAATCCTCCGTCAGCCGATTGTGTCATGTAGAGCTTCACCTTGCCATCAACATATCCTGCCGTATCGAGAGGTATGAAGATGTTGTGGCGGTTGCTGTTCTCGGTGCCTGAGCCCGTATAGGTATTGGGCCGGCCGATGAGTCCCAGCTCGTAGTGGGGGCCGCTGGGCATGTCGTTGCCTTTTCCCGCGGAGGCGCTGGGCAAACTGAACCCCAAAACCAGCGCTAAGAGCGCGAGTGCGGCCAGTAACTTCTCCAATTTGTGCATTTTTTTCGCTCCTTCTGTAACCCATAAAAAAGTCAGTAGAGCTTCCGTAGTGTCGAATCATGGGCCTCCTGCCCGGTTACGAGCCTTCCCTATTTTGTCCCATAGGCTATCCTCCTAAAAAGACCAGTAAGCACAGAATCCGTTTTTATATGCGCCCGCTCCAACACAAGAGAGACAAGTGTCTCGTGACTTCCGGGTACGTTGCTCCGGTACTATATCTTAAATTGCCTTTCATCCCCATTTTGTCTCGTCCACCGAATCTGTGGTATATTGACAATAGCCTATAGTGTCAAGGCATATATATAATTTCTATTCTTCGGCTTTTGACACAGACGAAGGGAGACTGAAGAGTGAATTCATTCAGAGAGATGGAAAGCGAGGACGCTTGCCCCGCAATGTCACGCCATAGGCGTAAGCCAGGTCATTCGTAACGGGTGAATGTGAGGTCGAGCTCCCAGAGGTCTTTCTGGTTCCGGATCTTTTTGAGGGTCAGCGCGGTGCACTTGAGGTTGGGGTAGTATCTGAGCTCTCCGAGTGAGACGAACTCGGCGGCGGTCTTGACGGAGACGTTGTCTATGCTGACCATGGCGTTCTGCGTGGCCTGGCCGGAGGTTGGTCTGACGTCGGCCAGGACGTTGACCTTGTAGTCGGCTGGGCTGATGCCGCACATGGAGGCGATCTTGTTCACGGCGACGGGGTATTCGAACTTCTCGACGTTGCCCTTTTCGTCGACGCTCTGGAGACGGTCAGGGTCGAGGGTAATGATGGTCTTTATCAGCTCGCGGGCCGTGTCGCGTTTTTTGAGGTCGTCTTCCCAGCCCTTATCAGCGGCTGGCAGAGCGGCAAAGAAGAGCCAGAGCGGCCAGATGGCGACGACGGCCGGCAGAAGCACGAATAGAATGCGGTTCTTGTCAATTTTGAGAGGCATTTGCAGCTCCTGATGATCTTCTCTTTGGCAGTATGGTGACGCCGAACTCGTCGCGGCCGTTCCTGAACTGCTGGTTGACGTTGCTATACGAGAGATACGGGCTTGCGCCGACCTTCTGGAGAAATGCGATGGTGCTGTCGGGGCGGTTGGTGCTTCCGTCGAGGGTGATGGCCTTGGGGGTAATCTTTATCTGGTTGAGCTGGAGGTCGACGGAGGCCGGCAGCGTGTTGATTATCTCGAGGAGGCGGGTCAGGAGGGTCGTGACAGTAGCCTGGCCCTGGGCTGTGAGCATGCCGGATTTGAGGTCTCTGACGGCGCGCAGCTCGGAGGTGAGCTTGGTGACGGCCTGTGAGATGGGCGGTACTTTTTCAGTATGCATGGCGGCTTTGTAGTCGAGGGCGATGCTATTGGCAAGCGCGCGACGGTCGCTCCTGACGGAGAAGACCTTGAGCTGGAAATAGAGGCCCAGGGCGATAACGATGAAAGTGAGAGCGAGGCAGATCGCCTTGATGGTCTTGTCAATCACGAGGGTTCTGCCGAGATATGGCGAGAAATCGGCGCGGAAGTCGGCCTTTCGGCCTTTTGAGAAATCGGCCATCGCGGCGCCACAGGCGACGGCAAGCGCAAGTGGCTCGACGCCCTGGCCCATGAGGGCCGGGGGGAAGCCGGCAGCCGCGGCCAGATCAAATTGAGTGACATCGATGCCGAGTCTTCTATGGACAAGGTTGAAATCGACGCGGCCCTGCTGGTCGCATATCCTGACGGCGGAGAGGGAGCCGGTGAGCTTGAGGGACGCGATGGTGAGCGTAAGCTCGCGGACAAGGGTCTCTGTGGCGGAGTTGGGGGCGACGATGAAGGAGCGGATATCGGGGAGGTCCTGGCCGGGGATATAGGTGACGATGGTGCAGGAGCCGGCTGCGAGGAAAGCGTATATCGAGGCATTCTTCTCCTGCTGCGGGACGACGGAGCCGAGGAAGCGTGCCAGCGCGACGGCGTCGGGCTCGAAGGTGAGGGGGTCGAGGCCGGCTGCCTGGAGCTCGCCAAGAACGATGGAGAGCGTCTTCTTGTCGGCGGCGTAGACGCTGAGATCGGAGCCGGAGTTATCGGTGCGGAGAATGTCGAAGGTGACGGCAAGATTGGTAGTGTCGATGGTGATGGCTTCTTCGGCGTCGAATTTGACGGTCTCGGCGATGCGCGGGAATTCGCGGAACTGGCTGTGCATCCTGTGGCGTGTGTAGAAGCAGCGGTCGAGGGCGAGGGCTGAGCTCTCATAGACGAACTGGCGCTCAACGCAGATGCGGCTGAGCGAATCGGCCAGCGAGGCGGCTCCTTCGGCGTCCGCGGAGCGAGAAGTCCAGAAACACGAATTGAGACGCGGGCTGCGGCCGTGCGGTGTCACGAGGGCGACGGTTGCGCCGGCGTCTGTCAGGTATATTCCAAGGTACTGTTTTTCGGCCATTGTTGCTCCTGTAGGCTACTCGAAGACCGCGGCGATCTTGGTGGCTTTGCGACCCTGCTTGTAGACGACAGCGGTGGCAGCGCACGTGGCCGGGCCGTTGGTCGCGGTGACCCTTATGGTAAAAATGTTCGAGCGGACGGTAATATAATCGCGGGCCTTCTGTATCTGCAAGCTGAAGGCCAGGTTCTTTTTTCGGAAATCATCTATCGAGGCGAAGGGCTCCTCCTGCCGCTGGGTGATGATAGCATCGGCGATCTTGTCGCCGTCACCGCCGTAAGCGAAGGCGGCTTCGAGGACGTGACGCGGAGCGGAATTGATATTTACCTGGGTGGCTCCCCATATTCCGAGATACTTGATGGGGCACTCGTTCCTGGATTCGGTCTCTATGGCGGGTGTCACGAGCCAGTCGGCGTCGATGACGGCACTTGACATCAGCTTGGCATAGTCGGCGTAGTTGCGGAGCGGAGACCTTACGGCGCGGGCTGGTGTCGGAGGCTTCTGCTGGGCGGCCTGAGCGGTGGTACCGCGGGCTACGCCGCGCGCAGGGGTGACGGGGCGTGGCTGGGGTGTCGGGGCCACGACAACGGCCGCGGCGGATGGGGAGAAGGCTTTGACTTTTGCAGCCTCGTCGAGCTTCTCCTGGAGGTCGGCGACGGTATCGGGGCTCATGTTGTACCAGCTGCAGAAGACGCGAAGGACTTCCTGTGCGGCAGGTCTGGTATCCTGCTCGGTAGTGGTCATCCAGACGAGCGGGAGTTTGGCATTCTCATCCTCGATGGTGATGGTGACATTCGCGGAGCCTATCTCGAACCGTATAGGCTCGGCGACGAGCGGCCATTCGGGGCCGTAGGGGCCGGGGATGACCAGGTCGTTGGCATCGATGAGCTCCGGCTGGAAAAGGTCGGAGACGGTACCGAAAAGGCCGGTGTTGTTGGGGTCATCCTGCGAGAAGAGGCTTCCGAAGAGTGACATGAAGTCGTCGCCGGCGGGCTCGGCGGCGGTTTCGGAGACCTCGCCTTCTTCACCCTGGTTGGGGTCGTTAAGCTCATCGGCCCAGATCCGACGTATCTCGTCTATCTGGAAATCGGTCATTCGGAAGAGGTCGGAGAAATCGGGGGCTTCGGTGCGGTCGACGTAGTTGGGGTCGATTATCTCGGTGGTGGCCAGCGCGTATTTGAGTGCGGAGTCGCAGGCGTAGCGCGCGCCCTGGTAGTAGATGAGGTAGTCGTCGGCGCGGCGGCGGTCGGCGAGTTTGACGGTGAGCTGGTATGTGAGTGTGGCCAATACGATGAGGACCATCAGCGTAAGGATGAGCACGACGCCCGGGCGAGATGAAGATTTCAGAGGCACGGGTCGCATCATGGTGTGCCTCCCTGCCGGCTGGTATCGGCAGCAGCATCTGGGTCGCCAGTCGGCGCGGCGACATCAGGGTCGTTAAGCTCCGCGGCCGGCTCTGCGAGATTGGGCTCGGCAAGATTCGGCTCGGTGAAGATATAGCTGATCTTGCGGCTTCTGTTGACAGCGATGGTACGCGAGATGATCTTTTCCGGGGGGATGATGTACTGATTATTCTCGACCTCCGGTTCGGCGAAGGAGATCTCGACGGTGACCATGGTCGGGAGGATAGGGCCTGCGAAGGCCGGGACATCGCGGCCCCGGACGCGTGCTGTCACGTGGAAGTAAGTGAGGCCGTCGCAGAGAGGGACAAGCTGTGCGCGCTCTTCTTCGGTTCGGCGGCTTTCAAGCAGGCGGTCTTCGGAGACAAGGCCTGTGTGGCCGCGATAGAGTATCATGGATTGTGTTTCGGCGTCGAAGCGGGTCTGCCAGGTGACGCGTTCGTAGGTTCTTGCGCGGCCGAGGGTGTCATAGATGCTCGACTCGATGATGATGCTGGAGCCGTTGAGGTTGCCATCCTGGCGCGGGTGAAGCACAAAGATGACGTCTTCGCTGTCGCCGAGGAGTCTGTCAAGGTCCTGGGCGAGGAGCTGAAGTATTCGCTCGGGGAGCTCGCTTTTTTCGAGGGCCGAGGAGACGGAGACGGCATCCTGACGTGCATGGCTGTAGATGGACATTAGCGTAACAAGGACTGCGCCTGCGATAATGGTCGAGACGATGAGCTCTACAAGAGTGAGGCCGGGCCGGAGCCATCGGCGCTGGAGGCGGCTGGTGCTTCCATATGGAAGCGGCCGGGCCAGCAGCGGGATGTGCGAGGCTCTAGTCATTTCTTGTTAAACAGGTTTTCCATTATTATGCGCCAGAACTCGTCCGGGTTTTTCTCATATATTGCATCGAGCTCGGCCCATGTATAGCCGCCAATCCGCTCCTCATTGGCGGGGGTATCAGGCGTTGTCGGGATCGTATCGGGGGCCGGGGTGGAACCGTCAGTCGGGGGCGGGGTCGTGTCTATGGTAGCTGTGACGGGAGTTGTCTCGTAGGGTCGGATATCGAAGACCTGCTTCTGGGCGGGGGGCAATGCAGCCAGCATGGCTCTGACTTCGTTGGCGGTGGTCGTGTAGGGGTAATCCTCGATGAGCTGCCTGCTGAGGGCGACCATCTCGTCATATCCCTGGGTGTCGGCGGTGTCACGCGCGTCGAGGATCTGCTTATAGAGGGCCTGCACCTCCTCGAGCATCTGCTCATCGAGCGCTTCCTGCTGGGCCTGCTGCCGACGCAGGATGTTGGCGATATCCTGCTGGCT
>Ga0068714_10005231_pt1 | contig 13871 bp, 13 predicted proteins | sample MTBNYHSulfiMetaG_FD_62988 | JGI IMG/M metagenome (GOLD analysis project Ga0068714, IMG submission 62988) | Enrichment culture microbial communities from rom New York Harbor, USA that are MTBE-degrading - MTBE-NYH (New York Harbor Sulfidogenic)... | ecosystem: Environmental > Aquatic > Marine >... | reverse complement strand
CTCGTTCCCGAACCGAGTTTGGGAACGAGGAAAAGGGAGTTTGGGAACGAGAAATGTGCGTTTGGGAACGGGGAATGAGTGCCGCAGAATCATCGAGTGCGCACTCCGACATTCGATACTCCGTGCTCAGTGTTCGACGGTTAACATCAATACCCGCCCGCCGGGCCTTCGCTGCGCCATAATGCAACCCTGCAAAGGGTATTAACCGGCTGCGGCCCGCGCAGGCAGGCGGGCGATAAGCAGCTGCTTGCGATGGTCAGTGTCATCATTCCCACCTACAATCGTGCTTCATTCCTCAAAGAAGCCTTGGATTCCGTTCTGCTGCAGAAACATGTCGAGATGGAAGTGATCGTGGTCGACGATGGCTCCACTGACAATACTTCCGCGATTGTCGAAGCCTGCGGGCGCCCGGTCGCATATTGCCAGCAGTCCAATGCCGGCGTGAGCGCCGCCCGCAATGCGGGCATCAAAATGGCCCGTGGCGAGTGGCTCGCCTTTCTGGATTCAGACGATCTGTGGCTGCCGGGCAAGCTGGAGTGTCAGCTCGATTTTCTCAGCCGGCACCCGGCTGTCAAGATTTGCCAGACGGAAGAAGTCTGGATTAGAAACGGACATCGGCAAAATCCGAAAAAATATCATAAGAAGCCATCGGGATATTGTTTTCCCGCTCTTCTGGAGCGTTGCCTGGTGAGTCCCTCTGCGGTGATGATTCATCGGAGCCTATTCGACGAAGTCGGGCTTTTCGACGAGACGCTGCCGGCCTGCGAGGATTATGATTTATGGCTGCGGATCGGGTCGAGGCGCCCCATAGGGTTGGTTGAACGACCGTTGGTTATAAAACGCGGCGGCCATCCCGACCAGCTTTCCGCTTCCATTGCGGCTCTCGATCAATATCGGATAAGATCGCTTATAAAGCTGCTTTGCAGCGGCGGCCTCGACAGCGACCAGAGAGCGCAGGCGCTGGCGGTGCTCACCAGGAAATGCCGGGTGTATGGGGAAGGATGCCTGAAACGGGGCCGGCTCGCGGAAGGGAGATGGGCCCTGGCTCAGCCGCATCGGTTATGACGATGAATCCTTGCGGTCGCCGGTCTCGACAAAGGGCATGAACCTGCCGTTTCGATAAACCGTGACCTGCAGCGGCCGCTGAGTGTGCCCGTTGGCATCGAAGTAAACCGGACCGGCTAAACCCTGGTATGCTTGCGCGGGGCTGTTGTACTTCTCCAGAATGGATTCGCGCAGAGCGCCCCGTTTGATTGGACCGTTTTGCAGGAGCTCCCCTACCCATTTCATGGCATCGTATCCCAACACGGCCAGCCAGCGCGGTTCCCGCCAGTACAGTTCGTGAAACCGGTTGGTGAACTCCTGCAGCGGGCCATTGTTCTTGTCGCTTACAAGCGCCGGCCTCAAGACGTAGAGCTGATTCAAGTAATCGCCCAAGAGATCTTCCATAACCATTTCTCCATAGCTCCGAGGGACCAGCAGTCGCCCTTTGTATCCTCTTTCCGTCAGAGCGCTGATGATCTCCGCTCCCCAAAACGGAGAGCCTGCCAGCCAGATGACCGAAGGATCGACCTGCAAAACTCTGTCGACAGTCTTTTGCAGTGAAAATTTATCCGTGTCGCCGCTGAATGCCGGAGCTTCAAAATCGATGGCCCGTGCCCGGCTCATGAACCCCTCGTATAAAAGCTGCCCGTAAGTGGAAGGGCTGTAAATCACAGCCGCCGCCGCATCTTTTGCCCAATCCTGCAGAACCATCGCTGCGTAGGCGCCTTCCTGGCTGTCCAGACAAACGAGCGGCAACAGCCATGAGTGCTGCACGATCTGCTGATGAGAGCTGGCCGGAACGATCATGAGCAGCTTCTCTTCTTCCAAGATAGGAGCAGCTTGCACCAGGGAGGTGATGGGTAGGTGCCCGATAATGGTCAGGACATCCGGATCATGACCCAGTTCGCTCACCAGTCGAGCCGTTGCTGAAGCATCCCGGCCGGCGTCTCGAATAACAAGCCGGCCGCTGACCTTGTCCTGCTGCAAATCCTTCCAGGCAAGCTCAACGCCCAGCCGCAGCATTTCACCCTCTTTTTCGAAGGGTCCGGACAGATGCGCCAGCAAAACAATTTGCGGCTCATCCCCGGCTCGGTCCGCACTCGTAGCTACCGGAGATTCGGCTGACCTCACCGGCTTTTTCGAGCTCGAGCCTTTGAGCCATAGATAGGAAGCGCAAGCAATTATGGACACCAAAACAAGCAGGACAAAAAATAATTTACGCCTTAAATGAATTTTCTTCGTTCTCGGCAAACGAGCTTTCACAATCACTTATCCCCTCTTTGTCGCCCGCGAAAGATCAGACGAATGGGAGTCTTGGTCAAACCCAAGGACTCCCGGAGTTGATTGGTCAAATAACGTTCGTAGGAGAAATGTATCCCTTCAGGGCGATTGCAGAAGAGGACAAAAGTGGGAGGTCTGACTGAGGTCTGTGTGGCGTAATAGAATTTAACACTGCGTCCGCCTGCCTGGGGCGGCTCGTGATGTTGGAGCGCCTGCTCCATTGTGCGGTTTACCTGACCTGTGGTGATCCGTCGATTGTACTGCTGAAAGACTTCATAGACAGTCGGAATAACCTTGGCCACTCGCTTGCCGGTCAATGCTGATATAGTCAGGACAGGGGCAAAGGGCAGAAACTTGAAACGGTCTCTTACTTGCTCCATGAACCGTTTTGCCAGTTTGGCGTCCTTGTCAAGGGCATCCCACTTGTTCACCCCGATGACGCAGGCTCGGGAGCGATCTTGGACGTATCCGCCGATATGCAGATCCTGGTCGGTGATCCCTTCGACGGCATCCACCAAAAGCACCGCCACATGGCTTCTATCGATACTCTGCAATGCTTTGATGACGCTCAATTTTTCAAGTTTTTCGCGGGTGCGGCCTTTGCGCCGGATCCCTGCGGTATCGATGAGCACATAGCGCTGCCCGTCTTGCTCGAATGGCGAATCGATGGCATCCCGGGTGGTACCGGGAACGGAGTCGACGATAACCCTTGGAGCGCCCAAGATGCGGTTGGTGAGGGTCGATTTCCCCACGTTGGGCCGTCCCACAATGGTGACCCGAATCTCCTCGGTCTTTTCTTCTTCCTCCTGCTCCAATGCAGGCACCCCGGTAAGCAGGTCGCTCATCATCTCCTCAATACCGAAGCCATGGGCCGAGCTGATAGGGTAGATCCGATCCAGACCGAGCTCATAAAAATCGACCATCTTATGGGACTGCTCAGGGCCGTCAATCTTATTCACAGCATAATACACGGGCTTGGACGTGCGACGCAGCAGATCCACCAGCGCTTTATCTTCAGGATGCAAACCGGTCTTGCCGTCGGCCACAAATAAAATCAGGTCCGCCTCATCGAGGGCAAGGCGAATCTGCTCCCGGGTTTGCTCATCCAGCTCCTTGAATTCCTCGCTCACGAATCCTGCTGTGTCTATGATGGTGAAATGTTTCCCTTCCCAAGTCACCTGCGCGTAGTTGCGATCCCTGGTGACACCCGGAAGGTCGTCCACGAGCGCCTGGCGCTTGCGGCGAATTCGGTTGAACAGGGTTGATTTGCCGACATTGGGTCGGCCGACTATAGCTATCAGGGTCATGGCGTTTCTCTTCTCAGGCAGGCGCCCGGCACATCTAAGACTTTCTTCGCATGAGCAAACGGCGGAAACAGCTTCCCGCCTCCGTGAAGCTATCAAAAGAACAGGGATCAAGAAAATTGTCAACACACTAAAAAATCCCAGCCACCCCTTCGAAATCCGGGCGGGCATCATGCTATTCAAAACTAATCCATCGCGCTGCCGCCGGTTTAAGTTGCCTTCCTGACTCCCGTTTGTTAATAGTCCGACTGGAAAAAAGCTGCAAATTCAGATGCAGGCTTTTTGCCGGTCTGCGACTTTTTAACGAGGAGGTAAATACCGAATGAAACAGAAAAGACCCTGGAATTTCCCGCTCATTTTGTTGGTGGTGCTGGTTTTCGCATTCTCTTTGGTGATTGAGACACAGGCCTGGGGCCGGGTCGGAGGAGGAAGATCCTTCGGCAGCCGCGGGAGCCGTTCATATTCAACACCGAGCTCGCCATCGAGCCCCTCGTCAAGCTCCCGCTATGGGTCGGGGACCTCTTCTCCCGGCTCGTCGCAGTCCGCCACCCAGCCCTATTCGGGCGGTTTGAGCCGCAGCCCCTTCACCCAGGGGCTTATGGGCGGATTGGCCGGAGGATTCCTTGGCAGCATGCTGTTTGGAGGCAGTGGACACGCAGCGGCGGGCGGCGGCGCTGGAGGTGGCGGCATCGGGTTGATGGACATCGCACTCATCGGCCTGCTGATCTACTTCGCCATGAAATTTTTTCGCAGACGGCAGCAACAAAGCTCCGCCTCTGCCGGCTACTACAATGCAAATGATGCCTATTCCGAGCGGATCGAGGGAGCTTCCCAATACTCCCGCATCGAGCCTTCGTCCGCAAGTGCGCCGCAGGCCGGCGTATCCGGGTCGGCAGAAAGGGACGCGGGACTTGCCCGGGTGCGCCAATTCGATCCGGCCTTCAGCGAAGAATCCTTCAAAGACTCGGCTCAGGATATGTTTTTCCGCATCCAGGCCGCCTGGATGAACCGCAGCCTTGACGGCATCGAGCCGCTGCTGACAAGCGAAATGGCGGGGATTCTCCGCCAGGAGCTCAGTGTGATGATTCAGCAGGGCAAAATCAATCGGCTGGAAAACATCGCCGTTCGCAAGGTGGAGCTCAGCGAGATCTGGCAGGAGACGGGCAAGGACTTTATCACCGTTCTCTTTACGGCCAATCTCCTGGACTACACGGTGGACGACAAAACGGGGCAGGTGATCGAAGGCGATCGGCTCAATCCGGTAAAATTTCAAGAATTCTGGACATTCTGTCGGGATATTGGCTCCGGCTCGGCCTGGCGGTTGTCAGCCATCCAGCAGACGGCATAACCGGCGGCAGATGTGCCGCACCTCGTCCGCATGCAAGCGCATTATAGCAACGCCTGCTGCAAAGCTTCGACACCTATCATTTCGAGCACACGGCGCGGGTTGGGCTGCCATTGAAGAATGGAGCAAAAGCCCAGCCCGGCGCCGTCGACTTTAACGATTGACACCTCGTTCCCACGCTCCTGCGTGGGAACGCATACCGCGACAACTCCAGTAAATTCCGTGTCTCTGAGAACAAACGGCAGGGGCAGGCTCTCGTGGGTCGACTGTAGGTATCAGAATTGAATTATGCTCTTTTAGAACTGTATCTTAGAAGTTCGGCAAGCGGCTATCCAATTCAGGCTTCTCGCCAGAGATCGGACGGGTTGATTTCTATTTCAATGAAAGGAACAGCTCGTACTTTCGCCTTTCCCGCATGAAGACCGGCAACCACCCATTCGCCTTCCTTCAGCCGGAAAACCTCCAGTGTCTGGTCAATCGGATCAATCAGCCACAGGGAAGAAACTTCATATTGAGCATATATGGGCATTTTTTCCATCCGGTCTCGCCGCCGGCCGCCGGATGAAAGCAACTCGCAAATCCAATCCGGAGGAATCGATATCCAGTTATGGGGTTCCTCATCAGGATATCTCGCTTCTCTCCAACCCGCCAGATCCGGGACTAGAATATGTTCTCCCAGCCCGATTTCCGGCTCAACCAGAATAATCCATCCCCCTGGACCCCCTTCTCCAAATTGATACGGTGACCCTATCTTTTTGTCCAATGCCGATGTGGTGTAAATATGTTTTCTTGACGGCCCGGGAGTGACAACCAATTGACCGTTAACAATTTCTCCGGATTGCCTTTCATGCCCGGCATCTTCGAGTTCATGTTCATCGGCGGCGGCAACTCCGAACGGGAAAAGAAGGTCGCCCGCCTGATCCAAGCCTACAAGAAAGCCTAGACGAAGGCTAAAAGCGTTGAAAAGATTGCCTATCCCCTCACACGGGTCATTCCTGTCGCCCGGACGATCAAGGCCGGCAATACCATCCATACCTACGATCAGGTCATGACCTACATCGACAAATATGACGCCATCGGCGTGGGAGCCTGCTACTGCCGCCAGGCCGCCGGATTGCGCGGCGAGGAGCTCCATGGAATGCCCGTCGGAGTCTGCATGTGGTTCGGTGAGATTGCCGAAAACATCACCGAGCGTTTGGGGGGAAAGCGGGTCAGCAAAGACGAAGCGAGAGAAATCGTGGAGCGTTGCGAGCAAGCCGGTGTTATCCACATGAGCCGCAATACGACGGATGAAATCGACTTCATGTGCAACTGTGATCGCTGGCACTGTGAGGTGGTCGGCCAGGTGCTGAAACAGCCCAGGCCCGGGCTTGTTTTCAATTCGGGGTTCGAGCCTGCATTCGATGCGGAGCGCTGCGTGGCGTGCGAGACGTGCATCGAACGGTGTCCGCCCGAAGCCCTGACGATGGGTGAGGCAAATGTGCCTGTGGTCGATATCGATCGTTGCTTTGGATGCGGGGTCTGTGCCACGGGGTGTCCGGAGGGCGCAATCGCAATGGAAGCCAAGGCAGGTTTTCCCGCTCCTCCAAAGACGGTGAAAGAACTGGTGACGGCATTGAAAAGCAGTGCTCCGGGGCAAAACGGATGAGGCCTGTCGCACACCGTTCTGTTCGCAAGTACCCGCCTTTCGGGTGCCGAGCTAAGTGGATCTTCATTTGTCGCAGGGACCGATGATTCACTCCATCTCAGGCACTTCGATTCAGACCACCGCCGGTCAACTCAGGCTTGTTGCCCGTGGCTATTCCACTTCCCACGAATTCACCATACCTATCCCGAAGCATGAAGCTGCGAATTGAAGGTTCCGGTGCAGAACATTTGGGACATTACGAGTACCATGCCTAAAATGTCGTAATCCCTTCTTCATCAGGTCAATGGTTCCGGCAGACAAAATCGGAATCTTTACCCCGGTTGGCCGCCAAGCTGGTCGCAATCCCTTCTTCATCAGGTCAATGGTTCCGGCCCAGGTTGACGAAGAGACACTCTGCCGCTTCGATGAGTCGTAATCCCTTCTTCATCAGGTCAATGGTTCCGGCAGTAGGAATGCTGCCTTGCAGCAGCAGGTGATTGCTGAGTCGTAATCCCTTCTTCATCAGGTCAATGGTTCCGGCTTGATAGGATGAAAGTGCAAGCCCTTAGTGCTTCTTAGTGTCGTAATCCCTTCTTCATCAGGTCAATGGTTCCGGCTACAAGAAAGGATAACATGACGGAATACACGACAAAAGACGTCGTAATCCCTTCTTCATCAGGTCAATGGTTCCGGCTGAGGTGGCGGAGTGAAAAGCCGTCCACTGAAGCCACGGTCGTAATCCCTTCTTCATCAGGTCAATGGTTCCGGCACTCTGGCGTCGCTCAGGCGGCAGCTGGAGCGCAACGTCGTAATCCCTTCTTCATCAGGTCAATGGTTCCGGCTGCGGTGGTGCTTTGGCGAAAAATCCCAGTAGGTTGCGAAGTGTTTTGCGCGAACCGTTGTGGGGGATGTCATGATGATTCATTTTGGCCTCCTGCGAGAGTCCGTGTGGTTAAGTTAAGTTGCTGAAATAGTTACATGTTCTAGCGAGCGCGAAACTAAATTTTACTCTATCTAAAAAATTCAACAAAATCAATTAAATAGTCATGTTGCCCGGAATCCGACCGAGGTTTGCGCACTCACAGGATCACCACCTCGGAGTCCTCCGCAAAGCCCCGTCCCAGGCCTGAAATCTCAACCTTGCCGGTGCATTTGTCGCAAACAAAGTAGTACCTTACACTGTCCTCCATGTGATCGATGGTTTTGTCGATCCGCTCTTTCATGCGCTCGAACCGGGCCTCGCTCAGGTGGCACTCGAACACGCTCTTCAGCACCCGCTCTCCATAGTCCTTCATGATTTTCCCAACCTTGACCAGGCGCTTGGGATCGCTGATGTCATAGCTCGCCAGAACATGATGCTCTCTTTTTGCCATGAACCGACCGCCTTGTCAGATGATTTCAAAGCCTTCATCCTCGCGCACTTCACCCCAGCCCGAAATCACCACTCTCTTGAGACAGGTCCGGCACAGCCGATAGTAGCGAACCCGATCCTCGCCTTTGTCGATCAACTCCTCCACGCCTTGTTTCATGCGGTGGTAATCGGCTTCATCCAGGTCACACTCAAACACGCTCTGCTGGATGCGGTCGCCGAAGTTTTTCAATAACTTCATCACCTTGGTGCGCACCTTGTTGTCTACAATGTCGTATGAAACCAGAACGTACACGGGTTTACCTCAGCAGCATGGGTTGATAGGCGCTTTCTTCGCCGCGCACCACCCGCGCGAAATGGCGCACCTGCTCGCGTATGCAGTCCCGATAGCTCAACTGCCGCCCCGTCAGGTGATAGCGAACCCGGTCCATCATCTTACGCTCGAACTGAGCGAGGAACTTGCGCATGCCGGCTTCGGTCAATTTCACTGGAAGGCGGGGCCTCGCCTGGCTGTCGCTTGCTTCGGCAGTTTCGCCGGCGCCGTCCAAAGCATCTTCCTGCTCAAAATCCTCGGGGTTGCCGGCGTTTACGACAAAATCCTGCAAAGTCACCGTGCGCAGATTGAAAACGCTCAAAACCAGGCTGTCCACAATCACCGGGCGCCACTCTTCCATAAGGTCCAGGGGGAGCGAAGGCCGGCCGTATTCGACGCTATGCAGGCAGCCGAGATACGGATCGAACCCGACCAGGCTGACAGCCCCCATCACGGTATTGAAAAGCAGAGTGTAGCCGAGGCTTAAAAGCGCATTGACCGGATCGGTCGGGGGACGGCGCACGCGTTTTTCGAACTTGACGCCTTCTATCAAGAACCCCCGGGCAAACCCCTCGAAGTAGAGAACCGCACTGCGTCCTTCCAGGCCTCGCAACACGTCGAGGTCGGCCGCCTCGGAACATCTCTCGGCCAGGTTTTTGAGGCTCAGGATTTGGTCTTCCAGGGCCAGGCCCTCACGGCTGCGATTGAGCCTCATGAGTGAATTCCTCAGATTGCCGATTTTGCCCGACACAACGCTTCGGGCCATCGTCAGGCAAAACTCGGCATCCGCGAGCTTTCGAAACTGTTCGCAGCGCAGCGTTATGTTCTTGCTCTGAGGCGGCTGCAACCGGCCGCGGTAGCGCCCGCTTCGGGTCATAAAGACGGTGTCCACCCCCGTTTGAAGCAGGTAAAAAAGGGCGGCGGGCGTGACGGACACGTTGCCGAACAAAACCAGCTGTTCGAGCTTGAACATGTGCAGCGTGTGTAACACAGATTTGCCCTTCTTAATGAGCAACCGCTCACCTTCGCGGGTGATGGAACACCCTTGTTCCGTAACGTAAGCAACCATTTTTAGTTTTGAATTCTGAATTTTGAAGTTTGAGTTGTTAATTTTGAATTCCCCGCGTTCGCAGCTTTAGCTCCGCCAGGGATGCTCCTTGCCGAAAGCAGCTGCTCGCCTATTCGATTCGCCAGTAAGTCTCAGCGCCCCGACGATCGCGATGAATCGTTTTGTCGTCCACTCTGATAGAATCTCCCCCGGTTCGATCGAGGTGGCGGGCAAGTCTTGCTTCCAGTCGTTTCAGGGCCGTTTGCACTTCCGCGAGGTGGCCTCTCAGACTCGCATAACGCCGGGCCGCTTCTCGAACCGGGACGTCTTCGGAGGAAATCAGCTCCCCTGCCGCCGGCACCAGGTGAGGATTGATGTGCAGCAGCGGCGAAGGGTATTTGGCGCCGCGCAGATCGAAGCTGCAGCGGCAGTTGAGGGAAGCGGTGATCTCGGGGATCAGCTCCCGGATGCGATGGCAGCTGACCGGGTTCGGCTTGAGCCGCTCGGCCTGCTTGCGAACTTTTGCGTAATCGTAATCCGGGCAGGTCTCGAGCAGGCTATGCAGACAATTGTGCTCACCGTCCAGCAGACCGACCGAGTAAAATACGATCACTTTTTCTTCGCGCCGCAGCACATGGCCGCGTCGGGCTTTGCGGGCGAGCTCGTCGAGCACCGGGCAGGCGTTGAGCAGGGTTTTTAGAAGCGGCGGTGCGGGTTTATCTGAAAAACCGGCAAACCGGGTAGCCTGCTTGATCTGCCGAAGCTGCTCGACGGCATGCTTCAAGGAGATCGGCCTGATCTGTTTGAGCCATTTTAGCTGTTCACCGGCAGGCTCTCCCCGCTCATTCAAGAAGAGCGAGCGCCGCAGAGTGGACCGGTCGATGCCGAGCGGCAGCAAGACGGCCTGCTCGATCCAGCCGATGCCGACCGGCCTGGTTGCAAGGAGCGGCTCCACAATGAAGTCGCGCTCGCCTTCGGGAGCGTTTTCGAGCAGTGCGGAAATTACCCGCCTGATTTTCAGAAAGTGCGTGAATTCGGCGAAAAAGAGCCACAGCCGGAACTCGAGCTGTCCGTTCTGTTCGGGGTAAACCGGCAAGCCCAGAGCCTTGCAATAGCCCGTGAACAAAAGAAGATGATGGCGCATTCTCTCCTCAAGACGCAACAGAAACCCTCGATTTTTCACGTTGGCCTCCAGCAATCCGGGCGCCGGTCGCCAACCCAAAGCGCCGTAGCCGGCGGTGTTGTCGGATCGCAGCGGGTAGGCCGCAAGCGTGATGTCGCCCAAAAGATGAGCCGTTACTACCCCGCCGCTCAAGGGGGCATCCCGATAGAGCAAACTCGTCTCCCCGGTAGCTGCATGGATCTGCTGGAGCGCATAGCCCGCCTCTTTGCCCGCAAACAGGCGAACAAAGGCTTCCTTATCCCGCTCGCTCACAGATGGCGGAAAATATCGTTCGGGCGCCGACCGGGTCTCCCTTTCCGATTTTGGAATGAGCGCCTGTGCCCGGCCTGCCATGCCCATCTCGCCATAATTTTGGGCAAGCAGTCTGCGAACCTCCGGATGATCGGGCTGGAGCCTGACCGCTTTTTTCAGATGGCGGATCGACCCCTCGTAGTCGCCCACATCGGCAAGGAGCAAAGCCAAACCGTAGAGTGTTTCCGCGTCTTTGGAATTGAGGCGGAGCGCCTGCCGGTAGCACTCCCCGGCCCGCCGCGCCATGCCGAGCTCCCGGCATAGCTCGGCCCAGCTGCGCAGGCTGTGCGGATTGTTCCCCGGATGGCTGCACCCCTTGAGCACAGCATCGCGGGCTTCGCCTTCGGCACCCGCCTCGAGGCAGGCCTCGGCATGGGCAAGCAAAGCGCGTGGATCATGTCTGGCTTTGCCGTCCTGCATCCCAATTTCGATTGGCTTCCTGTCCATCTTCCCACCCCTCCGGGCGACTATCTCGGTACTGCCGTATTGCAGGCCTCAACCTTTATACATCAAGGCAAGCTGCCGGGGCACTAATCCCTTCTTTTCCCGCAAAAAGACAGCTTTGCTTTTCTCACTCTCGATCAAGGCAATGGTGCTCGGTGCAGCCATCCCTTCATCCATCGGAGCAACACAGCGTCTCTGGCCGAGGGCTCCCTCAGAGTATCACAGCGCATCCGTCCTGGAGCCCCCTCCCCCTCAGGGCTGACAGTTACCCACAAATGATCCCGTGGGTGGAAAACAGACGCGGAGACAAGGCTGGCACAGTTGAGCCCAGCCGGTAAAAACGGCGGGATCATCAGCTGGCACATTGCGCCATTTAAGCACCACTTCGAGGGCCTTAGTCTTGTCACCTGCAGACAGATACCGGTCGGTCCGAGAAAGCTGGTGGAGCGGATTGCGCGAATCGACTGTGGCCCCTGTGGTCAATTCGTTTATGTCTACCATTGTTATCAAGCACCTCACCGGAATCGAGTCTATTCAAAAACTTCCGTAGTGCGGAGCATCAGCCGCGCTACCAGGAGCTTGTCCGAGAATGCTCCTCTTTCCATTTCGAACGAAGCGGAGCGGAGTGAGAAATCTGCTAAAGCAAGGACTTGTGCGAGCAAGATTTCTCGCCTTCGGCTCGAAATGACAATTCACGGACAGACTTCTAGCGTCTAAATTCATGGCTACTCAGCATCAAATTGAATGTTTGACCCTGCAGTTAGAGCCTTTTCAACAATATTGATGGACTTTGCCAGTGTTTCCGGAAAGGTCCCCGGCAGACGTGGGTTCTTTCTGAAGCCAGCGTGGTGCAAATCATTGCGCGCATCCGACAGCTTGTGAAGAAGAGTGGCCAGTTCGGATTGCGCTTCAAAAAAAGTCAGATATTTACGCGTCAGGTCCAGGCGGTCCAATGCAAGTTGGCCCCATTTATCTTTAGGTACGTGGCGGGCAAAGATGCATGCCGCCAATGTAACCAAGTCCCTGTCACTGCGTGCTGCCAGGTCGCCTCCGGCAAGAATCACAAAATGCCCTATAAGAGTTTCTTGCAGGATGGTGTACCCCTGCTGAATTAGACTATGTTCAAGGTACCATCTAGCAGCGCGAATACCGTCCTGCGTAGCCTGTCCATCGAACGCTTCGACATGATCCCGGATGAGAGACAAGAGCGGCTTGAAAGCGGGCAGCAAATCAAGCGCTTCACAGCAACTGACTTGCTTCTTAAGTTCAAGCGCCGCCTGGCTGATCTTGAGCCCTCGACAGGTGGTGAGCACCTCAGTGAAGTCCTCCATTCGGTCCGCCACCTTGCGAATCAGAACGGCAGCATTATCGCGCCCCTGCGAGTTTCTTAAGATTGAGCCCACAGCTTTTCTTGCAAGACGGGAGGCCAGTGAGGAATCTCCTGCCGCAAGGAACCGATCCATCGCAACAGTCCAATCCAGGAGTGCGCCAAACGCGGTCAAATCAAAAACAGGCACCACACGTCGTTCCAGGGGCAGTTGTCTGGCCTGTTGAAAGCTTCCGAGGACCTCGAATGCACCGTAATAAATAGCGTCAAGGCTGACCTGCTTGAACACCTTGGCATAGTTTAAGACCACCATGGCAAGCATTGGAATTGAGCGAAATGCATGGGTGATGTCGAAGATCACCTGATCGCCTGGGGCTAAGCGATCAAAAAGGATTTGAAAAATGTTCCAGATCTCTTGTTCACTTTTGCCATCCGGTATTGGAACTCTTTCAATCAAAGCATTCAGTCCCAGCCTCGCGAGTGCGGCATTGAGCCCTAAACGTTCCAGGGCCTGACCACCCTGAGTCCTGTGGCCATTGTCCAACCAATTCTTTTCGTAGGCTTCGTCCGTGGTGAAAATTAGAACCCGCTCTTCATGATTCCAACTGTGGCAGCAGAGTTTGATGGTGGCCTCCTGCACGAAGCGGACATCAACCATGATGGGTTGTTCAGAAAAACAATAGGTGCAGGGGAGGTAATCATTTGTGCCGAGGAAAGAAATGTAAATCTTGCCCATGATCACTCTCCATATTTCCTAAAGAGCCGATGTTGGAAATGGTGGGTCAGTTTGACAGCGCCGTTCGGCTGACGTTCTTCAACTGCTTCCCGGCGAGTAGTGGAGTAAACCGGGATCAGGCCCTGCTCAATGGCAAAGCGAGCCATCAGGAAGCAGGCCCCGAAGTCCCCCTGAATGAGCACATAATCGCCCCTTGCGGCCTCGGCCGAGAGCCAGTCGCGAATCGGCTGCAGATAGTCTTCGATGGCGCTCAAATCAGGCGGAATCTGGCTCCACATGTCCTTTATGGCTGCAGCCGGCTGCACGATCTCAGCGATTTTCAGGGACGCGAAAGCGTCCTCTTCCTGTTCGCGAGTGAGACTGTGATTGAAGAGCAATAAAAGATGAGGCGCCATTCCATCTATCCTTAGTTTAATCTCTACTGGGACACCTTGGGAGGTAAGGACTCATTAAAAAATAACCTATAGCAAAAATATTTTACGCGGTACCTTTTCTCGGATGGAAGCAGTAGTTCCATTCTCCATGAAATTCGTCTCTGGTGATACTGAGTTGAGCCATT
>Ga0068714_10005229_pt1 | contig 13878 bp, 14 predicted proteins | sample MTBNYHSulfiMetaG_FD_62988 | JGI IMG/M metagenome (GOLD analysis project Ga0068714, IMG submission 62988) | Enrichment culture microbial communities from rom New York Harbor, USA that are MTBE-degrading - MTBE-NYH (New York Harbor Sulfidogenic)... | ecosystem: Environmental > Aquatic > Marine >... | reverse complement strand
GCGATGTAGAACACGCTGTGGCGCGGGCGCCCATCGGGGCCGTAGAGCAAGCTGGGGACATCCAGGGGCTGGCCCTCGATCCAGGCCTGGAAGCTGGGGGCGGCCAGGATGTTGTTCAGCAGCATGGATAGGTCGAAGCGCTCCTTCTCGGGGAAGAATTGCTCCAAATCCATCACACCGAGCTTGGCGAAGGGCGGCTTCTGGGTTTGTAGGATCAATTCGCTCAGTTCCAAGTCTTTGCCCTGGCTCCAGGCGCGCTCGAAGATATTGGCCAGTAGGATGTGCTCGCGCGAGCGCACCGGGTCGATACCTTGCATGCCTACCAGGCCCAGCAGGGCGGTGACCGTGTCGACGATGCGGTCGCGCAGCAGTTCCTGGTTGTCCTCCCAGGCGATCCCCGGGGCTTTGAGCGAAGCCATGATGTCCACCGGGATGCCTGTGTTCGAGCCTGGCGTGTAGACTGCGAAGTGGGCGGCGTCTTTCAGGGCTTGAATCCGCTCCCCCTCGATGCCCCAATCACCCAGCCCCTTGCGCCACAGGGAGGCGGCCTGCTCGGCGGCATCTTCAGGGGATAAGCCCTCGCGCCGTGCCTGGTCGGCGTTCACCCAGGGCTGGAAATCGGTGGGCAGCAGATCGGGGAAGTGCAGCAAAGCGTTGGTGATGTCGCCCTTGGGGTCGATCATTAGCGCCGGGATGCCGTTGAGGGCGGCCTCCTCCAGCAGATCGATGCACAGCCCGGTCTTGCCGGAGCCTGTCATGCCGACCACTACCGCGTGGGTGGTCAGGTCGTCGGGATCGTAGAGCAAGGGTTTTTCAGTGGTCTTGTCCTTCTCTACGTCGTGCAAACGACCGAGGTAGAAATTTCCGTTGGTTTCCATACTGTGCTGTCCTCAGTAAGTCATTGATTGCAAAATAGGAGTGCCTAATTGTACATCACGCTCAGGGCTGTTTGGCTTGATTCGGGAATGTTCGTTGCGTGCCTACAAAGCAGACTAGCAAATTGGGAGAGGTCTTACATCCTTCACTGCGCCTGGGCAAAGATGCGCTCGAATTCATCTAGATACAGCCCTGCGATCTCTTCGCTGTGCAGGATCAAAGTGTTCTCGTCGTTGCTGGTCTCGGCGCTCTTGCTGAAGTTGTACGAGCCGGTGATCACGATCTGCCGGTCAATGATGATGACTTTGTGGTGCATTTGGTTGGGGTTGCCGTCCAGGCGCACATCCAGCCCGGCGGCTAGCAGATTGTCGAACTCGGTGCCGACGTTGGAGCTGTACTGTGAGGCCTCGAACACCCCAGCCACCTGCACACCTCGCTCGGTGGCGGAGAGCATGGCAGCGGCGATGTCATCGGAGGTGAAGGAGAAGGCCAGGAAACGGATGCTCTCCTGGGCGGCTTCGATCAAGGCGATAATGCGGGCGGCGGTGTCATCCTCGGGGGAGAAGTAGGTCTCGATAAGCGCATCATTTATGGTGAACTCCGGGTATGGTGACCCGGCCGGGGAGTTCGCTCCAAATTGCCCGGCGCTGAACATCTCCTCGAACTCGGCTAGGTAATTCTCCGCCAGATGGGTGGAGCGCAGCCGGATGAGGTTGTTGTCACTGCGGTAGGCGTCGCTGATGGTGAAGTTCATCGAGCCTGTCCACACCTCGTAGCGGTCGATGACCGCGAATTTGTCGTGCATGGAGGCATTGCGTCGGTCGAGCACGATAGGAATGCCGGCTTCCAGCAAAGCCTGGATTTCAGGGCGATCGAAGTTGTCGTCTTCTATCACCATGCGCACTGCCACGCCGCGCCGGTGGGCGTCCAGCAACGCGTCTCGCAGATGCCATGAGTCCAGGTCATAAATAGCCAGCTCAACACTGGCGCGCGCCGCGCCGATGGCCTCGGCCAAGGCCTCATCAGGGCCTCCACGGTACGCTTTGGCTTCTGGGCTATCAGGGTCGGTGAAATAGACCGCGTACCAGGGCTCGTCGCCTAGAATGGTATCCGGGATAACGGAAGCGGTCGCCGTCTCCCCCAGTGGCCTGCAGGCGCTCAGTGCTGTGGCCAACACCAGGATGAGCAAGGTGGTTTTTCTGAGCTTGATAAGGGGAGACATAACCCGCACTTGGGAGAGACAGGTGCACTATTGATCGGCCAGCATCATGTCCGCTGCTTGCCTGCCGATCTCGACGGCGAAGTTGGTGCCGCGATCCCAGGGATAGACCTGGCTCATGCTGGCGAAGTACAGGCCGGGGATGGGCGTGCGGATGGCGGGGATGTTGCGCGAGTGGTTCACCAGCGGTACCGGCTGGGCGTAGGAGGTGCGGTGCAGCCAGACCTCCCGCATCCAATCAGACCGGAAAGCCGGGTTGATGCGTTCCAGTGCCGGCAGGAAGCGCTCCAGCAACTCGTCCTGGCTGAGGCGGAAATACTCGTGGTCAGGCTCGAGGTAATCGCCGCAGTAGACCAGGTGCTCGCCGCCAAAGTGCTCCGGCGAGAGGTAGTTGGTGTGCTCCACTAGCGCCAGGAAGGGATAGCCGGCGCTCTTGGGCAGGTTGAACCAATAATAGCCCTCCTCCGAGAGCTGGTGCTTCAGGGCCAGGGTCATCACCACGGCACCCATGCTCTTGAGCTCCAGCAGCCCTTTCAGATAGGGATCGGAGAGGCCCGGGGCCAGCTTGGCAAGTAGTTGCGGCGAGGTGGTCACCAGGACTTGATCGTAGGGAGTCTGCTCGCCCTCGCCGCTGTGCACGTCCAGTTTCCCATCGACGGGTTGGATGGCGTTCACCGGGGCGTTGAGGCAAATGGTCACGCCCATGCCCCGTAGGATATCGGCGAAAGCATCGGCAAAGGCCTGGAAGCCGCCCTCGAAAGTGCCCAGGCGGGTGGTGCGGGCGTGCAGGCGCGCCCACATCCAGGCCATGTTGACTTGGGAGGCATAGCGCTCGCCGAACTTGCCGATCAGCAAGGGCTGCCACATGGTCTCGAAAACCTTGTCGCCAGCCCACTTACGCATCCAGGCCTCGGCGGTCACCTTCTCCAGAGGGCGCCAGTTGCCGGTCAGCCGCAGGTAGAGCCCGACCAGGCCAAAGCGCGCTTTGTTGATACCCCAGCCCAGCCCGGGGAACAGGATTGCCTGGGGGATCGAGTCGAAGGGGTAGAATTTCCCATCGTGGTACATCACCGTGTAGGGGCGTGGGAAGAGCACCTTGTCACTCAGTCCAAGCTCATCGATTAACCCCAGCATGTGCTTATCGGAGGCGAACCAGTGATGGTAGTACTTCTCCACCGACCAATCCCAGCCCGGCTCTTTGAAGCCTCCCGCCAAGCCCCCCACCTGTTCGCTGGCTTCGTAGATGGTGATTTCTTGCCCGGCGAGTGTTAGATCGTAGGCTGCCGCCAGCCCGCCGTAACCGGCTCCAATGATGGCGATGTTCACTTTTTCTTCCTTTGTTTGGCTAATTTCACGAGCTGTTTCCCATCGTAAAGATGAATGGGTTTCCCACGCGCCCAGGCTTTTGCTTGGGGTGTAAACACCCCGCTGGTCACAATAGCAGCTCTATCGGCGTTTTCGTGGTGCATGGTGCCGTAAAGATCGCGCACGGCAGGTTCTCCCACTTTCCCTTTGTAACGCTTGCATTGCACCAGCCAGCGCTCGCCATTCTTGGCATTCACGATCAGGTCAATGCCGTGATCGCCCTGCCTGCCAATGACCTTGACCTTGTGGCCTCGGGAGCGGTAAATGCTGGCGACCAGTTCCTCGAATTCGTTGGGCGAGAGATTCAGAAGGCTGTCAGTATCGCGAGTGGCAGAGCGCAACCTCATTTTTTTGAAGAAATTATTTACGAGGTAGAGTATAGCTAACACCCCTCCGGTGCTATAAAAAATATCCGTACTGAGGGGTTCCGGGACCAAGATTTCAACCAGCGGGGCGGTTGGGAAACCAAATGCCAGCACCATGCGAACTATAGCCAACATGACCCACATTATCAGCATGTTGCCGATGAGCGAACCTCGTTTCCACGTCAATGGAGCAATCATAAATAGGGGCCATAGTGCAAAGATCATGGCTAGGATATCTGATATTTGCATGGCTTGTTTTATCCTCCCTTTACTTCAGATTCGATCTTATCTCCCCATTTGACCCCCTCGCGTGCCAGGTAATAGGCTCCCAGCAGAGTGATTGGCAGCCACAGGGCCACGTGCAGCACGAAAGTGTAGCTGGTCGCCACCGCTGCGGGCACCTTGTAGGCTTTCAGCACGGCGATGCCCGGGGCGTCGAAGGTGCCCACGTAGCCGGGCGCCGAGGGGATGGTGGTCGCCAGGTTGACCACGCCGTTCATCAACATCAGGGCGAAGAAGCTCACCTGGAAATCGAAGGCGTGCATCACGAACCAGTACTTGCCGGTCTCCAGCAGCCAGATCACCACCGAGGTCAGAAACACCATCAGCGCCTCGCGCGGTGAGCGCAAGGATTCCAGCCCTCCGAGGAAGCGCGCCGTCAGGCCGCTCACCCGCTCTCGGAAGCGGGCGGGCACCAGGTGCCCGATGAGCCAGTTTGCCACCCGCTCGGTGTGGATGGGGAACATGGCAGCCAGGAGGAAGACCAGCAACGCTCCGATGAAGGCCACCGATCCCCACAGAGCGATGTCCTGGATGCCAAGATCACCGATCAGCTTGTCGCCACCCGTCAGGCGCGCCAGTTCGGGCAAATTGAGGAAGACGAAGGCCAGCATGACCACCCCATCGAAGACCCGCTCGACGATCACGGTGGCCAGGGAAGCCGAGATCGCCACCCCCTCGCGGCGCTTCAGCACCACGGCGCGCAGAACTTCGCCCGCCCTCGCCGGGTAGATGTTGTTGCCCATGTAGCCGATGGCGACGATGGGGAACATGGTGCGGGTGGAGATCGACTTGAGCGGCCTGAGCAGGTAGTGCCAGCGCCAGGCCCGCACCCAGACGGCTACGAAATAGACAGCCACTCCTGGGAGTAGCCACCAATAGTTGGCCTGCCGCACCTCGATCCAGAAAGAGCCCAGCTCCAGATCGCGCAGCACGTCGTACAGGAAGAAGGCGCTGATGAGCAGGCCGACCCAGAATTGCCAGCGTTTCACGATGTGCCGATTCTACCATTCGTAGCCAAAGCGGGCATGCGCCGGGAGGTGTGGGGATTTGATAGGTTGAACCCTGAACCTACCTTATAATATCTCCCATGGAACTGCGACGCGTTGTGATCGTTGGCGTGGTGATAGTGGTCTTGACTGCCGCGGGGATTACCTTCTGGCAGCTCAGCCCCCAGGTGGAGTCGTTTTCTCCAGCCGATGGCACGCGCGACGTACGGCCCACCTCGCAGGTCAAACTGACCTTTTCCCTAGCCATGCAGCCAGAGACGGTTGAGGCTAGGCTGACTTTCCAGCCCTCACGCGAGGGGGAATATAGCTGGGAGGGCAATACCTTGACCTTCACCCCCTTACAACCCTGGTCGGCTGGCGAGCAAGTCACCGTGAGCCTGGCGCGCGGGGCGCGCTCCACGCTTGGGCTGGCCGTTCCCCGAGCGCTCGCCTGGTCCTTCACTATCGCCCAGGTTCGTTTGGCCTATCTTTGGCCGGCAGATGGGTCCGCCGAGATCTATGCCCTGGACCTGCTGACCCATGAAAGCGAGCAGTTGACCAACACCGCTGGCGTGGTGGATTTCAGCGTTGCACCCGATAGCACCACCCTTTTCTACAGCGCCGCCAATGATTTGGGCGGCAGCGAGCTATGGTCTCTCGATTACGCCAGTGGAGAGGGCGCCCTGGTGCTGGATTGCGGTCGCGACCTGTGCTCCTCCCCACAACTCTCGCCGGATGGGGGGCAATTGGCCTACGAGCGCACACCCACGGCCAGCGGCGGGCAAGCCACGCACATGCAGGTGTGGCTGCTCCAGCTTGAGAGGGGTGAAACGATGCTGGTGGGGCAGCCCGATCATCAGACGCGCGCCCCGGCCTGGTCTCCCACCGGCTGGCTGGCGGTCTACGATATGGACGCGCAGGCTTTTTTGCTGGTCGACCCAGCCACGGATGAAACCATTGAGGCGCCCAACCAAGCCGGAGAGGCCGGGAATTGGTCTTCCGACGGGCGCTTGTTCGTCTTCCCCGAACTGTATGCGGTCGATGCGCTGACTTCGGCGGGGGTGTTGGGCGGTTCCGGGCAGGCTGTGTTGTCCAGCCACCTGCTGGCCTACAACCTGCTCAGCGGCCAGGTCGAAGACCTCACCTTTTTCGATTATCTTGAGGACACTTCACCGACTTTCTCGCCGGATGGCGAGCTGCTGGCCTTCGCTCGTAAATATCTTGACGAGCAGCGCTGGACGCTGGGCCGCCAACTGTGGCTGATGAGCGCTCTGGGCACCGATCTGCGCATGCTGACCGATTCGCCCGATTACGAGCACACCGCCTTTGCCTGGCATCCGGATGGGGGGCGCATCGCCTACGTGCGCTTCAACGAGGCGGCGATCATCGATCCGCCCGAACTGTGGGTCATCAATGCCGATGGCAGCGGAGCCTTGCGGATGATGATTGGCGCTTACAGCCCTCAGTGGCTGCCGTAGCTCGTTAGATTGAGGAATTAAGAAATTCTAGATTGGGGGCCAGGGATAGGAACGCTCGTCCGCGCTGGGGGAGGGGAAATAGCCGCTGGCGATCAGCTGCTCGGCGCGCTGCGCCAAAGCCTGGATCTCCCCGGCGTTGAGGTAGACGCTCAGTTGAGTGGTGAGTTCCTGGGGTGGCTCGAGCTTACCCAGGAAAGTGCGTAGATCTTCCAGTAGTTCTGGGAGGATAGGTTGTTCGGCGAAATCCCACACCACCGTGCGCAATTTAGGTTCAATGTGGAAACACAGGCCGTGATCGATCAGCCAGAGCTTGTCGTCGGCGTCGAACAGGATGTGCCCGCCCTTGCGGTCGGCGTTGTTGATCAGAGCGTCGAACAGCGCCACCGGCCGCAAGCGCTGCTGGTGCTCTGGGGTGAGGTTGAAGTAGTGGTATTCAGGATCGTGGGCCACGAAAAGCTGGAGTGAGCCAGGCCCGGCTAGCCCTTGAGCGCGGAAAGCAGTGGGCGGCACAAGCTCCCAGCCCAGCGCTTCACTGACCAGGAAGGCAGCCACCTCCCGCCCCGCCAGGCTGTGTTGGGGGAAATCCCACAGTGGCCGCTCTCCCTGCGTCGGTTTGTAGACCGCTTGCAGCGTTTGGTTATCGTGGCTGAGGGTGGCCAGGAAAGTGTAGTTTGACCCCCACATGAACTGCCCTTCGACGGCCAACTCGCCATGTTCCAGGCACTCGATTATCCTGGCGGTTGGGATGGCGACCATGGGTGCAGGTTAGTGTTTGTGACCGTTCTTGCGGGGGCAGAAATGGCCCTCGGGGTCCATCGGCTGGCCGCATTGCGGGCATAGCGGGCGGCCGCGGGAGGCGACCTCCACCCCCCAATGCACGAAGGCGCGCAACTGCGGGCGCGTGCACCAGAAGCGCACCACGCTGACGTCGTCCTCGCTCTGGCCTTCGAGGATGACCTCGCGCGCCACCAGGGCGACCTGGTCGTTGTCCGCATCGTAGCCCAGGCCGATCTCGCCTACTCGGAAAAGCGGCTCGACGGGGGGATGGATGTGCATCTTCTCTTCGTCGTAATCGGCAGAGGCATCGGCCAGTTTGGGGAATTTGCGGCTGATCTCGGCAAGGAATTGCTCGACGCCGATCGCCAGGGTCTGGATTTGGAATTTTTCGACGATCAAGGTCACCGTGCGCTCTTCCGTCCAGCCCTGGATGTAGAAAACGCGTTTGCCGGGCGAGCCGATGGCGTCGGTGGTCAGGTGAGTTACAGGTTTGAGGTCGATTTCCAGCCGCTCATCCATGGTTTTTTAAAGGCGTCGTTTATTCTCTGGTGGGAATCCTGAGTAGTATACCAGCTATGCTGCCGACCGATTTTAGCTTTGTGTGAGAGTTCAAGGGTGTTTGCTGGGCGAGATGATGGTGTGGTTAAGGTTGATCAACCGGCTGTGGGATTGGCCGATGTGCAGCGTGCTAACGGAGGCTGGCTGCACGGTCAGGCGCTGGAATAAGTCCAGTGGAAGGCCTAGGTAGTAGGCCACGGCCAGCTTGATCATGTCGCTGTGGCTGAAGCAGGCAAGCAGGTCTTTGGGTTTGTGCATTGCGGTCAACGTTTCGAGTTCGTGGACGATGCGCATCTGCGCCTCGGCGAAGGTTTCGCCTCCCGGAAAGCGAGCCAATGCCGGGTTGTGCTGCACCACTCCCCACAATTTGCGGCGGCGCAGTTGCTTAAATGTCAACCCTTGCCATTCGCCGATATCCAGTTCCAGCAACCCTGGGCAGGGGATGACCTTCAGCCCTTGGGCGGCGGCGACTGGTTCGGCGGTCTCCATGGTGCGCTCCAAGGGACTGCTATAGACCGCTTTGAGCGGCACATTTGCTAGGGCTTGGGCCAAGGCTTCGGCCTGAGAGCGGCCCTTCTCGTTGAGGTGCACGCCAGGGAGGCGACCGGGCGCGCGGCCCTTCTCGAAATAATCGTTCTCGGCGTGGCGGATCAACAAGATAGTGGGCATGGTGAGCCTTCAGTCAAGGTCGTGGCGTCAATTTCGCAAGTATACTCGCAAAATCGTTTCGGTTCAGCGGGTCGATTTACCGCTGGTGGGCTTGTGCCGCCGCTTGAGGTCGTCGATGGTCTCTTCGGGTAGATCAGGAACCTCCTCGGTCTCCGTGATGCCCAGCGCACGCCGCTGCGCTTCCCGCCAGCGCGCCAGTCGGTCGACGACCTGCTGTTCATAGCCCTGTTCGGATGGCTGGTAGAAGTAGGTGCCCAGCAGCCCTTGGGGCAGGTATTGCTGTGGGGTGAAGTGCTCGGCGTGGCTGTGAGGGTACACGTAACCTTTGCCATGCCCCAGTGCCTCAGCGTCACGGTTATCGTCCTTGAGGTGGTTAGGCACCTCGACCAGGCCTTTGTCCTCAACGCGCTGGAAGGCCTTGAAATAAGCCCCGGCGGAGTTGGACTTGGGCGCGGTGGACAGATACAGGGTGGCCTCCACGATGGGGTAGATGCCCTCCGGCAGACCGATGTAATCGAAGGCCTGGGCGGCGGCGTTGGCGACCACCAGGCCGAGTGGGTCGCCTAGCCCGATGTCCTCACCGGCCAGGATAATCAGCCTACGCAGGATGAAACGCGGGTCTTCGCCGGCGTAGAGCATCTTGGCCAGCCAATACAGCGCCGCGTCGGGGTCGGAGCCGCGCACCGACTTGATGAAGGCCGAGATGGTATCGTAGTGGGCGTCGCCGTCCTTGTCGTAGAGCACCGCCCGCCGTTGGATGGATTCCTGGGCTACTTCCAGCGTGATGTGGATCACGCCGTCCTTATCCGGCGGGGTGCTCTCCACGGCCAGTTCAAGGGCGTTGAGGGCGTTGCGAGCATCGCCACCCGCCACGCGAATCAGGTGAGCCATGGCATCATCATCGATCTGCACCGCTCGCTCCCCGTAACCGCGCTCGTTGTCCTCCAGGGTGCGCTGCAAGATCAGATGCACGTCGCCATCCTCCAGGGGGCGTAGCTGGAAGATACGCGAGCGCGAGACCAGGGCGCCGATCACCTCGAAGTAGGGGTTCTCGGTGGTGGCGCCAATCAGGGTCACCGTGCCGTTCTCGACATGGGACAGCAGGGCGTCCTGCTGGGCCTTGTTCCAGCGGTGCACCTCGTCGACGAACAGGATGGTGCGTTTGTTGTACAGCTTGCGGCGTTCCTTGGCGTCGCCGATCACCTGGCGTAGCTCGGCCTTGCCGGCCAGCACGGCGGAAAGCGTCTCGAAGTGCGATTCGGTCAGGTTGGCGATCACCATCGCCAGGGTGGTTTTGCCGGTGCCGGGCGGCCCCCATAAGATGATGGAGGAGAACAGCCGGTCGGCCAGGATGGCGCGGCGCAGTAGCTTGCCCTCGCCCAGGATATCCTCCTGGCCGACGAATTCTTCCAGCGTGCGCGGGCGCATGCGCGCTGCCAGCGGCGCCTCACGAGCTAGGTTCTCTTTCATGGCGTGGTCGAAAAGGTCTGACTCTGACATGGGTAATAGATTTTATCATCATATTGTATAATAAGAACAAATGTTTCGGTGAGAAAAATGAGACGCGGGATAGACTAGCCGCATTGGAAGGAAGACCACGATGACGCAGGATTTTTCAATCGAGGAGCTCAACGCTTTTAGCGTGCAGGCGAAGGCGGCCACTTATGTGGGGAGTGGCGCGGAAAGCCAGCCCAGCAGGCCAGGCTCACACGATCTCGAATATCACGCCGGGGACTTTGCCTACCTGGATAGCTACTTCGGAGGCGCCGATTTTCTGGGGCAGGAAGTCGTCTATTACAAGGATGAGGCCGTGTGGGCGATGAACTATTACGGGCGCATCCTAAAGCCAGAGAAGATCACGGCCGCAGAAGCCGGGCAGGTCATCAAGGCCAGCCTGACCCGGATGTATGCAGAAGGCCGTTTTCTGGGCGGTTTCACCTGCGAAACACACGGCAGCGTCTACCGGGATACGAATGAGGGAAATATCGCCTCTTTCAAGGGGATGGAATGGATCGAGCGTGGGGGCGAGACCGTGTATGAATTGGTCTATCATGGAGGGCTGGTGAAGTATTAGGGGCGGACACGCCGGGTGGTCTCATCATTGCCCAAGCTCGATTTCCACTAATAACCCCACATGGTCGGATGCCCACAGCCAGCCCTCCGCGCCCTGGAAAGGCTGGTCAAAAACCCGGTGAGCGCTGACGACTCGGGGGATTGGGTTGTTGGGGACGATGAAGAGGTAGTCAATGCGCTTGGTCAGGGTCTGGGCGGGCTGTGTCAGGCCGTCGATGCAGCAGGTGAAGCCGGGATCGTCGGGGTTGGCGGTGCGGTAGGCATCCAGCCAAGCTTGGGTCAGGGCCTCGATCTGCGGGCTGTCATCCTGGGCGTTGAAATCGCCGGCCACGATAGCAGGCTGGGTAACATAGGCCGCCACAAAATCCAGCAATGTGGCGGACTGCTCTTGATTGACCTCGGCGAGGCCATTGGTCAGGTGAGTGACGAAGAGCTGTACCTCGCCCCAGGGAGTGAGCGCCGTGGCCCCTAGCACGACGCGGTGCTCAAAGACCCCAGCCTGAGGCTTCAATTCGGCGTAAACGGGGTCTGCCAAGGGATAGCGGCTCAAGATGGCCTCCCCCTCCTCGAAGAAGATCGCCCAGCGGTTGCCGTTGGCGCGCAGATATAGGTAGTTCAAGCCGCTGCGCTCGGCCAGATAGGCGGCGGCGGTTCCCCCCAACTGGTGTCTCCACGGCACCTCCTGCAAGAGCACGATGTCGGGGTCCAGGCGTTGAATTTCACCTGCGATAATTTCCAGCCGTGCATCCAGATGCTCGAAATCGGGATGGCCATGCAGCATGTTGAGCGACATCACCCGCAACGGCCCGGCGCGCCGTTCGTTCGGCACAGCGCATCCTTGCGGGCAGCCCTCCACAGGGCCTCCTGGGCGGCTGACGTTGAGTAGCCAGACAGCCGCGAGCGCCAGGGCCAACAGCGCTATCAGTAAACCTGCCCGGATTCGTCCTTTCTCCATCACCTGGCTCCGCTAGAGGATTGACACCACCCTGCATTATAATGGTCTGAATTCTGAACTGCGTGGCGAACTATATCGGCGAGGAGAGATCATGAGCGAGAAGGGGATCTCGTTGGAGGATGAAGAGCTGAGGGGCTTGAGTGAGTCTTGGGAAACAAACGAAGCGTGAGCGAACGATGAAGGATGACGATAAGCGCACATTCCGCCGACTGGCGCGCAATTTCCTGATCGAATTGCTGATCTACGCCGCCTTGGTGATCGGCTATTTCGTGATCGTGCTGCGGGTGTTGGGCGATCCGCTGTCTCAGCTGTTTGAAGATAACCTGGTCGGCTATGCGGTGGCCAGCTTGGGGCTGGTGGTTGCCCAGGGCGTGGTGCTCGATTACGTGGTCACTTTGCTGCTCGATTTCTTTGGCTTGGACCGGCTGGACTGAGAGGCGTCGGTGGAATTCCCCATAGCTGGCGTCACCATAAATCCAGTTTTGCTTGCCGGTGTCGGTTTTTTGGTAGGATTGCTAGGCGGCTTCTTCGGCGTGGGCGGCGGGTTCCTGGCCGGGCCACTGATGTTCTGGACAGGCGTGCCGATGAACTTCGTCGTCGGTACCGACCTGGCGCACATGACCGGCAAGTCGATCGTGGCGCTGCGCCGCCATCGCGCCCTCGGGCACGTCGATGTCAAACTGGGCCTTTTAATGGTGCTGGGCACTATACCCGGCATTGAGATCGGCGTGTTGGTGATCGAAGCTCTGAAGGCCTCGGAAGCTGTCGATCTGGTGATCGGTTCGATTTACGTTGTTATTTTGCTGGCCATCGGCACTTTCACTGCCATTGAAAGCCGCCGCGCCCTGCGCATGATCGCCACCGAGAGCATGGAGATTGGCGAGGTGCTGGGCTTTCAAGGCGTGGCCCGCAGGATGCGCTCGATTCGCATCCCGCCGATGATCTCGCTTCCAGCTTCAGGCCTAAAAGAGGTCTCACTGTGGAGCGTGCTTGGGGTCGGTTTGGTCACCGGCGTGCTGGCCGGAATGCTAGGGGTGGGCGGTGGATTCCTGCGCATGCCTCTGTTGGTCTATTTCCTGGGCGTTCCCACCCACATCGCCGTGGGAACCGACCTGTTCGAGATCATGTTCTCGGCTGGCTACGGCACGCTGGCGCACGCCATTAACGGCAACGTCGACGTGCTCATGGCGCTGGTAATGCACACGGGAGCGGCGCTGGGCGCGCAGATTGGGGCTGTCTCCACTCGCTATTTCGCCGGGCCGCGCATCCGCCTATTTTTCTCGGTCTTGCCATTTGTAGGCGCGGTCGTGGTGCTGATACGCCTGCTGGGCGGCAGCCCAATATAAGTGTGGAAGGATGACCAATTTGACATGAAATTGTTACTCTTTACTGCAAACCGTGATTATTCGCCTGAGGTGATCGCTTTCGTTCGCTTGCTGGCGCGGTGTACGGAGGCCTCGATCACGCTGCAATATGTAGCCGCGCGCAGAGCGGGCAGGCAGCAAGGCGAAGATACCCTGGCCCGTGCTGCCGAGCAGTTGGCTGGATTGAAGATCGCCCGGCGGCTGCAAATTGGAAACGCCATTCGGAAACTGCACGGCGAGATCAAAAGGGATGGCTATGATATGGTCGTCATTGGTGCCCGGGCGGGCCTAGATTTCTTCCGGCGCAAACTGGCCTCGTTATCCAAGAGCGTGGTCAGCCGGAGGATAAGCATACCCGTCATGGTCGTTCGGGAGACGCGCCAGCAGTTGAAGCGTTTCCTCATCTGCACCAGCGGATGGGAGCAAGCCAAGAAAGTGATCGAGCGGGGTGCCGACCTCGCTCGCCTGGTTGGCGCCAAAGTGACCTTGATGCACGTTGGCGATGCTCCTCCGGGCATGTATACCGGCTTGAGCGGGATGGAAGAGTCGCTTGAAGCGTTGCTCGATAGCGATACGCCCTTGGCTCGCCATTTGCAGGAGGGCGCTGGGGTATTGGACCGCCTTGGCGTGGAAGGCGAACTGTACCTTTGCCGGGGGGTGGTAGATGAATGTATCCTGCGGGAGGCGGTGCGTGGGGATTTCGATCTGGTTGTGCTGGGAGCCTCGGGCGCTTCCGAGTCATTCTTTGGCTGGGTATCGGGGGATGTCACCCAGCAGATCATCGAGCGTTCGGATAGTCCAGTTCTGGTCGTGAATTGATTACTTTGCTTTAAAGGGTAACCGCCCCACTAGCTGGTGGGGCGGTTTTTCGTTCATCTAGTTTTATTAGCTAAGCAGATCGATCAGGTAGT
>Ga0068714_10005228_pt1 | contig 13880 bp, 16 predicted proteins | sample MTBNYHSulfiMetaG_FD_62988 | JGI IMG/M metagenome (GOLD analysis project Ga0068714, IMG submission 62988) | Enrichment culture microbial communities from rom New York Harbor, USA that are MTBE-degrading - MTBE-NYH (New York Harbor Sulfidogenic)... | ecosystem: Environmental > Aquatic > Marine >... | reverse complement strand
CTTTGTGCGCCTCCGGTCTTACAGCCGGCAATTTTGTTTTTTATGGATTTCTGCCCTCGAAAGGAAATCAAAGAAGACAGTTTCTGGAAAAATTAAGAGATGAAAAAAAAACGATGATTTTTTATGAATCTCCGGCGAGGGTGACAGCTACACTGGAGGACATGTATGAGGTGTTGGGCAATTATGAAATAGTCATTGGACGGGAATTGACAAAAATACATGAAGAAATTAAGCATGGTAAAATTTCTGATTTTCTTAATGACGAATGCCATGACAAAATAAAGGGTGAATTTACAATCATTCTTCAAGCGAACGAAGAAGAGACGGCAAACATTAATGATGCGGAAATTGAAAGGAAATTATTGCTGCTTTTGCAAAATGAAAAATTATCATTACGCGATGCGGTTAGCGAGGTTGTTAAGCTTACGGGTTTGCCGAAAAAAAAAGTTTATAGCGTGGCAATTAAATTGCGTACCTGATAATCATTGATATTTGGAAAGATTTTAGTGTCCGTAATCATCTTTTCCAAAATATGTCAGTTTGCCGAGAAAGCAAAACATCATGCATCTGGATTCGAAAATCTGGAAAGGAAACGAACATCTAACGGACTTTTTTCCCTTTATAGGGAGATGGGATTATAAACAAGAATTCGCTGAGTGTTTGAGAAGTAACGTCGAGAAAATGTTATGCAAAGCCATTACATATTACTTGAACTGTTTAAGGCACTATGGTAACTCCTTAAACAAAAAAAGCAGGATATTATAGCTCTCCATTACCGGGCAGAGGACCGATAAAAAAATGACGAACTTCACAACGGCCGATGATAAAAAGATATACGATTTAACGGATGTTTACGAAGAACGAAACGGTAGAACTAATCAGGAAGTAATTGTGGTTGACAGCCGCGGTTACAAACGAAGAGTGAAAGACAATCAACATATCAATGAACTGGTTGATGTAGTTGAAGATCATTTGACGCCTGATAATGTGGATGAAGAAGTAATCAGAAGAGCAACAGAAATTGCCGAAAGGATCGCTCGAGAAATAATTCCGGATATTGCCGAAAGAGTTATTCGGGAAGAAATAGAAAAATTAAAAAAGTTAAGCGGGAGTGGATCGCAAATTGTTAATTGAGCTATGAAAAGATGGATATCAGCAATAACCCTTGCCTTTATTTTTCCTTGCTTTCTCAACGCTTACGCACAAGATGTTTCCCGTCTGCTCAATGTAAAAGCTGATGGTAGTGCCGAGATCATTAAAAATGATGTGGCTGCCGCCAGAGAAGAAGCAATCCGGAATGCACTGCAAAGAGCTGTTCTGGAGGCCGCAGCTGCTTTGCTTTTACTCTCAGTGGATGACGAAAAATTCCTGCCAGTAAAAAAAAGCGAAATCTTGGAAAATTCAGATAAATACGTAAGCAATTATAAAATTGCTGCTGAAAGCAATAATGTAGATGCATATAAAATTACAATAAATGTTTTAATTGTATTGAGGGATTTAAAAAAAGATCTAGCTAAGGCAGGTTTGCTTAAAATATCCACGGAAAATATAAAAAATACCATAGTTTATTTGGATTTCAAAGGTGCAAAGAAATATTCAGATTTTTCAAGCTTAAAGGAATTATTAAAAACGAGAACAAAAATTGTGAAAAATGTTTTTCCGCGTGTTTTTGCAGCTCAAACGGTTCTTTTGGAAATAGAAATTTTAGAAACTCCTCAAGCACTTGCCGAAGAATTAGCTAAAACAGGTCTTTATGTGTTGAATACGGAAAGAATTGATCAAAATGAGATTGAAATTCGTCTTTTACAAAGAGAAAACACTGATGCTGGAATATAAATACCGACTTCTTTTACTTGTTGTTTTAGTATTAATCATGACTGGCTGTGCATCTAAAGCTCAGCATACCATGAAAGAAGATTTTGATAAAAGCAGGATAAAACTCATCGCTGTGCTGCCGGTTGACAATAAAACAACTGATATTAAGGCACCACAGTTGCTGAGATTAAAAGTAGTGGATGAACTTTATTTCAAAGGTTATACGAAGATTCCCTTGGAATTAATTGACAAAAAATTGGAGCTTTTATATAGCAATAGCAAAAAAGAAGAATCAAGCATTGTCGCACCTTCCGCCGTGAAGGAGTTGATAGATACAGACGCTGTTATGTATTGCACGCTTAGCGAAGGCGTAAGCACAGGTTTTATATTTTATGCTCCTGTAACAGTGGCTGCCGAATGTCAATTACGCAGCACTAAGACGGGTGAAATTCTTTGGAGTGCACGATACAAATCGACTGATAGAAATTTCGATTTCACCAGCAAGAGGCTGGAACTGAAATCATACGAATCTTTTGATTCTTTAATTGAAGAAATAGCTGATAAACTGATAGAGACACTGCCTGTTGGGCCTAATTTACTTGGACAAAAATATTCAATATTCATGAGCAAAAGAAGAACCGGATAGACAGATTTTTTTAGAATATAGGTGAAAAATAATGAAAATTACTGTCAAAATAGCGGTCGCCTGTTTAGTTTTTTGTATTTTTTCTGAAAATGCTTACTGCAGGCCACCGATTCAAGTTAAAATGGCGAAAGGAGAAGCTAAAGTTACCTTTCTGGAGGGTACATCCAATGCTGTCTGCCCCGGTCAAAAAGGTACCATAAAACTGAAAGTAAATGACCTGCTTAAATCTGGTTGCGAGATCAGCACGGACATGAACAGCCGGCTCGAGCTTACTCTACCTGATAAAAGCATTGTCCGTTTTGCTGATAATACCCGCATTAAGATTTTACAAGCAGACATTATTGATGCCCGAAAACGCGATGTAAAAATTTTCATCACTATCGGAAAAATATGGTCAAATGTACGCAAGTCCCTTGGCGGTAAAGGCAGATTCGAAATTTCCTGTGAAAATGCAGTTGCCGGAGTGCGCGGCACCATCTATCGGATGAATGTTGAGGAAGACAAGTCGGCTTTGGTCAAAGTATACGATGGTGAAGTAAATGTTGCTTCGTCAACGATCAAGAAAGACAAAAAATCGCCTCTTGCCGGACCACCTAAACCTGTAGCCGGTCCCACTGCGGTTGCCGGACCAAAACCTGTATCTATGGAGGAATGGGTTTACATTGTCCGATCCATGCAGCAAATTCGTATCAGCTCTGATGGTAAAGCTGAAGAGCCCAAAGATTTTACCGAAGCTGAAGATCGTGATGAGTGGGTGGATTGGAACCGAGAACGTGACAAAGAGGAATAACAAAATAGAAATTAAGCTATAAATGAATATACCCAATTTTTTATCTTTACTGCGAATTATCATGGTTCCCTTTGTCGTCATCTTCCTGATTGAAGATTCTTATGGCAAAGCCCTATTTGCTTTCACTCTAGCCGGTTTGACTGATGCTTTAGATGGCACTTTAGCCAGATTGCTGAACCGTCAGACTGTTTTGGGCGCATATTTGGATCCTATTGCAGATAAATTGTTGCTGACGGCAAGTTTTGTTACTCTTTCCATCTTGGGTATCATTCCCAGTTGGATCACTGTGATAGTTATCAGCCGTGATTTAATAATACTTCTTGGTATTGCAATATTATCAATTATATCAGTTCCTTACGTAATTAAACCAGCTTTTGCCGGGAAAATGACAACGGTTCTGCAAATTAGCTTGATTTTTTTAGCCCTGTTTTTTAAGGCAGCATCTTACAATGTCGGTTACGAGTGGATCAAAATTCTTGGCTGGTTAACTGCTATCTTCACGGTTGCATCCGGATTAGTTTATATAGTGAAAGGGATAAAATTAATTAATAATGCAGCCTTGAAAGATGATAAAAAATAAGATATTCTCTTGACATAATAGAGTTTTATTGTTAGGAAAAATCCGCTTAAGAAATTATTTGTAGGCAAGTAGCTCAGGGGGAGAGCGCCATCCTGACGCGGTGGATGTCCAGGGTTCAAATCCCTGCTTGCCTACCATTTTTTTATATGCAGAATTGCAAAATGCCAGTGATGAAGGGCATCAGCGAGATGATGATGCCCTTTTAAAATGGTGTATTGATCGGCCCGGTGAATTCAATCGTTTTTAATGTGAGCAATGGATATTAAAGTTACTTTTCCAGACAAAAAAGAAGTTCTTTTACCTGCAGGAACGACCGTAGGCGACGCTATCGAGGCTTGGCGAAAGGAAATGATACCGGCAACAGTAGCTGCCAAAGTGAATGGAGTATCTGTCGATTTAAACAGTGCTTTGCTCGGCGATGCTGCTATTTCGTTAATTGATATCAAGACAAAGGAGGGCTTAGCTGTCTTACGCCACAGCATATCTCATGTCATGGCTCAGGCAGTCCAAGATGTATTTCCAGGTGCCAAAGTAAGTATCGGTCCTTCCATTGAAGACGGCTTCTATTATGATTTTGAATATAAAGATTCATTTACCAGGGAAGATTTTGCAAAGATTGAAGAGCGCATGAAGGAAATCATTGCGGCAAATTATCCATTTATCCGTGAGGAAGTTTCCCGGCGGCAAGCGGTTAAGCTTTTTGAAGAAAGAGGCGAAAATTACAAGGTCGAGCTGATTAATGATTTACCAACTGATGTTGATATTGTTAGCCTCTATAAACAAGGCAATTACATAGACCTGTGCCGCGGCCCGCACATTCCGAGTACGGGAATAATAAAAGCCTTTAAGCTCTTGAGCGTAGCCGGAGCCTACTGGCGCGGGGATGAAAGAAATAAGATGCTGCAACGTATTTATGGCACCGGTTTCCCCGATGATGCCGCACTTGCAGATTATTTAATTTTACAGGAAGAAGCTAAAAAAAGAGATCATCGCCGCCTTGGTCGGGAGCTTGATCTCTTCCAGATTAATGAGGAAGCAGGACCAGGCTTGGTCATATTTCATCCCAAAGGCATGCTTTTACGTTACATTATTGAGGAGTGGGAGCGTAAAGAGCACCTCAAACGCGGCTATGATATGGTTATGGGGCCCCAGATTCTCAAAGTTGATCTCTGGAAAAAATCAGGTCATTTTGATCATTATCGTGAAAACATGTATTTTACGGAAGTTGAAGAACAGGCCTATGGGATTAAGCCCATGAATTGTCTTTCCCATATGCTGATTTATAAATCTAAAATTCGCAGTTACCGGGACCTGCCTTTGCGTTTTTTTGAATTGGGAACAGTCCATCGCCACGAAAAAACCGGCGTTTTGCATGGCCTGTTGCGTGCCAGGCAATTTACCCAGGATGATGCCCACATTCTCTGCACTCCGGAACAGTTAAATTCCGAGATTAGGAAAATTGCCGATTTTGTTAATTACGCCATGGGCATTTTTGGGTTTGAATATGATGTTGAACTAAGTACGCGTCCGGAAAATTCCATTGGTTCTGATCAAGACTGGGAATTGGCTACATCTGCCTTGGAAAATGCACTTAAAGATAATAAAATACCATATGAAATAAATGCAGGCGATGGTGCTTTTTATGGACCTAAAATTGATTTTAAATTGAAAGATGCCTTAAAGAGGAAATGGCAATGTGCTACTATTCAATGCGATTTCACCTTGCCGGAACGATTTGAACTTAGCTATATCGGAGCCGATGGAGAAAAACATCGGCCTGTTATGTTACACAGGGTCATTTTAGGCGCAATTGAAAGGTTTATGGGTGTGCTCATTGAACATTATGCCGGTGCCTTTCCGGTTTGGCTTGCCCCAACACAATGCGTTGTGCTGACTGTTACGGATAAACATTTAGCTTATGCGCAGAGCGTTTATGATAAGCTTATTGTCGCGGGTCTTCGTTGTGAGAAATATTTTGAAAATGAAAAGCTTGGCTATAAAGTTCGTCAGGCGCAGATGCAGAAAATTCCTTATATGCTGGTCATCGGCGATAAAGAAGCCGCCAACGAAACAGTTTCACCGCGTGCGCGTGACGGGGAAAAATTAGATGCTATGCCTGTTAATAAATTTATTGAACTTGTTCATGATATATGTGCGAAAAATAAATAGTTTTATGCTGATGGGTTTATCGAGTACAGGAGGTGACGTATAGCTAAAGATTTAAGAATAAACAGAGAAATAAAAACGACCAATGTCCGGGTAATTGATGATGAAGGCAAACAATTGGGTATTATGACACTGGATGAAGCAATAGCCGGTGCGGAGAAGGTTGGTCTGGATTTAGTGGAAGTATCACCGACGGCCGATCCACCAGTCTGCAAGGTCATGGATTACGGCAAGTATCGATACCGCATAAGTAAAAAACAGCATGATGCCAAAAAGAGCCAGACTGTAATTCACATCAAGGAAATAAGACTAAGGCCAAAAACGGAAGAACATGATATCAATGTTAAGGTTAAACATATTAAAAAATTTTTAGAGAAGAATGATAAGGTAAAAATATCAATGATCTTCAGGGGGCGGGAGATTGCCTTTACTGAAATCGGCCGACGCGTGATGGAAGCAATAAAAGCTCAACTGGTTAACGAGTGTGTTATTGACCAGGAGCCTCGGCTGGAAGGCCGCAGCATGGTGATGATTGTTTCACCGAAAAAATAATAAAAACAAAGCAAGAGGTGATTGAATGCCAAAATTAAAAACACATCGTGGCGCTGCCAAGCGTTTTACACTGACGGCAAAGGGTAAGGTGAAACGAAGCAAGGCATTTGCCAGCCATATTCTTACCAAGAAAACGACGAAGAGAAAAAGGGCTTTAAGGCGAGCCACGTTAGTTGATTCTGCCAACTATAAAGAAATCAAAAGGCTTGTTCCTTATCTGTAGATTGTAAATTTATCGGTTTTGTTTAAGTTAGGAGAAAAAAGGCAATGTCAAGGGTGAAAAGGGGCGTTACAGCCCGCAAAAAAAGAAGAAAAATATTAAAGCTGGCTAAGGGTTTTTTCGGAGCCCGCAGTCGTTTAATCAGAACAGCAACCGAAGCCGTGAACAAGGCGCTGAAATATGCGTATCGTGACCGTCGTGCGAGAAAAAGAGATTTTCGTCAACTGTGGATTGCGCGGATAAATGCGGCTGCCCGTTCAAATAACATTTCTTATAGCCGTTTGATCAACGGCATGAAAAAAGAGGGGATCGAGTTGGATCGCAAGATACTGGCGGAACTGGCTGTTAATGATCCACAAGGCTTTGCCCAGATTGTAGTTATGGCAAAGGGCAACTAATATCATGCTCAGTAAGCTTCAGCAGCTGGAAAAAGATGCTTTGGCCGAGATATCAGCGGCAAAAACTGAAGAGAATGTTTTGGCTGTGAGGGTAAAATATCTCGGCCGAAAAGGGTTGTTAACCGGTCTTCTCAGAAATATCGCCGAGGTACCCGTTAATGAAAAGCCGATATTCGGGAAGCGTTGCAATGAAGTCAAAGATATCCTTAATGCTAAAATAGAAGATGCTCTGCAGCTTCAATCCGCCAGAAAAAAAGAAGATATCCTTCAGAAAGAAAAAATTGATGTTACTTTACCGGGAAGGGTGAACTACTGTGGCCGCATCCATCCTGTAATCCAAGTGCGCAAGGAAATTTGCGATATTTTTGCTTCTTTCGGTTTCTCTGTGGTCGAAGGTCCGGAAATAGAGCTTGATTATTATAATTTTGAAGCGCTAAACATTCCCAAAAACCATCCAGCCCGGGATATGCAGGATACATTTTATATTGAAGAAAATATAGTATTGCGAACGCATACTTCACCGGTTCAAATACGGGTGATGGAAAAAATGAAACCGCCGGTACGAATTTTATCGCCCGGTAGAGTTTATCGGCCGGATTCTGATATTTCCCATACTCCAATGTTTCATCAGATAGAGGGATTAGTCGTTGATCAAGGAGTTAGTCTCGGAGATTTAAAAGGTATTTTGACCGCTTTTCTGAGAAAAGTTTTTGGCGATAAGACAACATTGCGTTTCCGTCCCAGCTTTTTTCCATTTACCGAACCGTCGGCAGAAGTTGACATTCGCTGTGTAATGTGCAACGGGCTGGGTTGCCGCGTCTGCGGGCAAAGCGGCTGGTTGGAAATCCTTGGTTCCGGTATGGTTAATCCAGCTGTATTCGAAAATGTCGGTTATGACCCGGAAGTTTATACTGGTTTCGCCTTTGGTCTCGGTTTGGAACGCATCGCAATGCTTAAATACGGTATTTCTGACATTCGACTCTTTTTTGAAAACGATATCCGATTCCTCAAACAATTTTAGGAGAGCCCATCAATATGTTGGTTAGTCTTAAATGGCTCGGAGACTACGTTAAGATTGATTTACCTGTGCCCAAACTGGCAGAAGTATTAACTATGTCCGGTTTGGAAGTTGACGAAATAAAAATTATTAAACCCGCTTTTCATGGTGTTGTAGTTGCTAAAATAATCTCCGTCAAGTCTCATCCGTCAGCCGATAAATTATCTCTTTGTGAGGTATCCGATGGCACCCAATGCTATCCGATTGTCTGTGGTGCCAAGAATATTAAGGCCGGTGATGTTGTTCCTTTGGCAAAAATTGGTGCGACCATACCGGGAGGATATACGATTAAGTCATCGATTCTGCGTGGAGAAAAATCGGATGGCATGCTTTGTTCGGAAGCAGAATTGGAAATAGGCGATGATGCCGGGGGAATTATGCAGCTTCCTTCAAGTACGCCCTTGGGTAAGCCTTTGGAAGAAGCCCTCGATTTGGGTGATATAATTTTCGATATCGGAATTACGCCCAACCGCGCTGATTGTTTAAGTATCATTGGTATTGCCCGCGAAATTGCAGCGATTACCGGTAAAAAATTAAGAATACCGATGGCAAGAGTTGAAGAATCCGGCGATGACATCAGTCAAATGACTTCAGTTAAGATTATTGATGCAGATCATTGCCCGCGTTACACGGCGAGAATAATAAACAATGTTAATGTTGGTCCATCGCCTGTTTGGATGAAAAGAAGACTGGAAGCTGTCGGTTTGCGTTCAATCAATAACGTCGTTGATGTGACTAATTTTGTTATGTTGGAAATGGGGCAGCCGTTGCATTCCTTCGATTTTCGTTTTTTGGAGGAAGGTCGCATCGTTGTCCGTAAATCCAGGCAAGATGAGGAATTTGTTTCACTCGATGGTAAAAGTCGAAAGCTTGACGTGAATACCCTGCTGATTTGCGATGGTAGAAAGCCCGTGGCGATTGCCGGTATTATGGGCGGGTTGAATTCAGAAGTAAAAGAAGATACAAGAAAAGTTTTTCTGGAGAGTGCTTATTTTGATCCTGGATCAATCCGACGTTCGGCGCGTAGGCTGGCTATGTCAACGGATGCTGCTTTTCGTTTTGAAAGAGGAATCGATCCGGAAGGAGTGCTCGTGGCACTTAATCGGGCCGCCATAATGATTGCGGAACTCTCCGGAGGCTATGTCTGTAAAAATTATATTGATGAATATCCGCAGAAAGTTTTTACAGCAAAAGATATACCGTTGCGACTGAGCAGAGTTAAGGAAATTGTCGGGGCACCCATTAAAGGGCAGGAAGCTGTGAAAATTTTGAGAAGCCTTGAGATGGAGGTGACCCCAACCGCCAAAGGCAGGTATCTGGTAACACCTCCTACTTTTCGGGTTGATATAAAAAAAGAAATAGACTTAATTGAAGAAATTGCCCGGATCTATGGCTATGACCGTATTCCCGTGACACTGCCGAATGTTTCAGCGATAGAAATGGCCTCTTTTTCTCGGTTGGATCTGGAAGAGAGAATTCGAAGGCTCTTAACCGGAACCGGCTATACGGAAGTCATCAACTACAGTTTTATTCCCCCGGTATTTGCCGATTATCTTTGTTTAAAAAAAAATGACGAAAGACTTCTCCGCTTAGTGCACGTTAAAAATCCGCTGGTTGAAGATCAATCTGTTATGAGGACAACAATGATCTTTGGATTATTGGAGACTTTAAAAAAGAATATTAATAATGGATCTTTCAATTTAAAAATTTTTGAAATGGGTAGAATCTTTCTGCATCGTGATACAGAGACACTACCTGACGAAAAAAATATCCTGGCCGGTCTTTTAGCGGGTGCAAAAAGCGAAGATCTATGGGGGGCAAAATCGACTGCTGATTTTTATGATGTAAAAGGCGTTCTGGCAAATGTTTTTGCCGATTTGAAATTGGAAAATAAGTGCCTTTACAGATCGCAAAATACAGAGGCTTTTTTGCATCCGGGAAAATCAAGCAATATTTACCTGGGTGACATATTAATTGGTTATGTAGGCGAAGTTCATCCTGATGTTCTGGAAAAAATGGATCTGAAAAGTAACGCTTATGTGTTTGAAATTAATTTGGATATTTTGGCTGCTCATATTCCTGATCGTATTAACTATAAAGAAATATCTAAGTACCCGGCCGTAGCGCGGGATGTCGCTTTTGTTGTTCCCGATCATGTTGAAAGTGACTATATATTGAACAGCGTTTTACATCTGAAGGAAGATTTACTTGAAAATGTTAGTATTTTTGATATATATGCAGGCAAAGGTCTGCCGGAAAGAACGAAAAGTTTAGGACTGCGTTTTTCTTACCGAGCAGCGGATAAAACATTAACCGATCATGAAGTAAATGATGTTCATGAAAAAATTGTGCGAAACACCTTGCAAGTAACTGGTGCAAAAATAAGAGGTGGATAGTTATATGAAGTTAAAACGGAGGAAAAGATAATGACGAAGATTGATATTATTCAGAATGTTTATGAGAAGCTTGGCTTTTCCAAGAAAGAATCTGCGGAAATCGTAGAGTCTGTATTTGACATCATTAAAGACCGTCTTGCCCAGGGAGACAAGGTGAAAATTTCGGGATTCGGCAACTTCGTGGTGAAAGAGAAAAGAGCGCGTCGCGGCCGCAATCCTCAAACTGGTCAGGAAATTTCCATTACTGCCCGGAGGGTACTGACGTTCAAATCCTCCCAAGTATTGCGTAAAGCATTAAATTGACAAATATTATCGCATAACACTATACATATTCCTCAATAACTTGATAAATCAATTTTGATTTTTTATGGAGTTTTGCCCCCGGCAATATTAAGTAAGAATGCATTGCAAGGAGTTGCGCTTAGCGAAAGGCATTTTTATCAATGGAGCTGAGATTTTGCCGTAATGATTCAGGAATTGTATGGAAACAATAATTCCCGAAAAATCCTACTTCCGTATTGGAGAAGTGAGCAAAATCCTCGACATTGAACCTTATGTCATTCGATACTGGGAGACAGAATTCAGATCAATCAAGCCGGTGCGTACAAGGTCCTCCCAACGCCTATATCGTAAAAAAGATGTTGAAGAATTATTGATAATCAAGAATTTGCTTTATACTCAGCGTTTTACAATTGACGGGGCAAAAAAACAGCTCACAAAAATGCGTGTCGACAAGGAACCGGAAGCAAAAGATATGAATAAAGAAAGGCTGCTGATAATTAAAAATGAATTACAGCAGATAAAAAATATAATCAAATAAGCAAAAAAGCCGGTTGATAATAACCGGCTTTTTGCATGATGACGAAGGTTTTAAAAAGAGTAACGATCGTATAATAAATATATTATTATTTTTTAGTTGCTCTTTTTGAAGCTTTAAGGGGATTGATTTTTTGTCCTTCTTTAATGTCAACTTTGACATGAGTTGCTGTTGGGCACTTGCCGGTTAGCCACTTGCTTGCTGGATCTGGATAAACTTTACAGTATTTGCCCGATTCATATTCAAATATCTTATTACAATCACCGCATTGTTCAACTATTGTATGGCAGCTTCCGCCAAAAAAACCACAACCTTTTTTGGTCATAAATCCACATTCAAACCCTATTTTAACAGTTTGGCAAAGCATTTGTATAACCCCCTTCTATATGCTATTTGATCAGAATGTTCCAAAGAAGTCAAATTCGGAAATGAATTTCACAATACTTCTAGATCTGAAAATTGGCGTGTCCTTAACAGCAAAAGCATTGACTGTCAAGAAAAATAAAAATTTGTTTTCACAAAAATAGTCAGTAATCAAAAGCCGATTAAAGATAATTACAAAGAAAATAATTGATTTTTCTTGATTAAATTGACTCAATTATTTCTTTATGTTAATAAATTTTGATATACAAAAAAAGTGAGCTGTTTTATTGGAGTCTCCAAAAATTGATAAAATTCTTACTGGCTAAAATTTTTTTTAGGTCATTTTTCATTAACGCCAATCTTAATTTTCGTAAAATGCAAAATTTAGGTTTTGTTATGACGATAACTCCATTGGTTCGCCCATGGAATCTTCCTACTAAAGAAGCAGCAGAATTATTAACGAGGCATTTGCAGATATTTAATACAAACCCTTATTTTGCCGCATCAATCTCAGGATCTGTTATTCGGTTGGAAGAAGAGAAAAGCAAAGATAAAAAACTGACTTCCGATGCCGCTGTCGTGAAGCATACTCTGATGGGGCCTTATGCAGCAATCGGTGATGCTTTTTTCTGGGGTGCGTTAAGACCTTTTGCGGCGGTTATCGCCTGTATTTTAGCTTACTCTGAATATATATTTGCCCCCTTGGCTCTTTTACTATTATTTAATCCTTTTCATGTCTGGATCAGGCTAAAAGGGTTTCTTGAGGGTTACCGCCGCGGTAAAGAAGGCATAGACTTCGTAAAAAAGATAAATTTGCCGCGCATGACCGTAATAATTCGTTGGCTTTCTTTAATTATATTGGCAGGTTCAACTGTATTTTGGCATACCTGTGCAGGCTGTTTGCCGTTAATCGTGTCATCCGGTCTGATGATGAACATCACGGCCATAATCATCATTTTGGTTTGCTTTTTATTAATAAAAAGAATGATTTCACAATTTTATATTTTGTATTTTGCTGCTTTATTTTTTCTTCTGATATCATTGAAAGAATTTTAAATTGACAGAGATCAAGACATTTAAATTGAAGAATAAATTGGGAATGCACGCTCGACCGGCGGCAAACTTTGTAAAAATTGCTCAGCAATTTAAATCAGAAGTTTATATTGAACGTAACGGACAAACTATTGACGGCAAAAGTATATTGGGGATACTTACATTAGCTTGTCCTATGGGTGGTTCATTAACCATTAAAACCGATGGTACTGATGCCGCTGCGGCAATGACGGCATTGGAAAATTTGATCGAAAATAAATTTGGAGAAGATTAAAGGAAAATATGACTGCCGACCAGTTGGAAAAAACTTTTGTTCTAAAAGGAATTGGTGTTTCGCCAGGGATTGTCATTGGAAAAGCCTATCAATTCGAACCTTTTGATATTAATCTGCCTTTTTATAAGCTTGATAATGCGTCGCTCATCCCTAAAGAAATTCAAAGGTTCAAGAAAGCTCTGAAAGAAGCAGAGCGACAGCTTGTAGAGATTCAACAAAATGTCAAGAAAACACGGTTTAATGAACCTCTCTTGGTTATAGACGTCCACATTTTAATCCTCAAAGATAAAAAGTTTATCGATCACACGGTCCAAAATATTCGCCAGCTTGGAATTAATGCTGAATGGGCTCTGCGCATGACCCTTGATCATTATAAGCAGCTCTTTGAAGGGGTTGAAGATACCTATATCAGCGGTCGAATCAGCGACATTCAATATGTGACGCAAAGGGTGCTGAGATGCCTTTCCGGTAAGAAAAGAAAAACCACCTGGGATGACAGTGATCCGGTTATTGTGATTGCCAGTGATCTATCTCCTGCTGATACAGCTCAAATTAAGATGGAGAAAGTAAGGGGTTTTGCCACTGATGTTGGGGGACTTACATCACACACGGCAATAGTTGCCCGGTCAATGGAAATACCGGCGGTGGCAGGATTGGGTAATATAACACGTAAGGTTCATTCGACAGACACGCTTATTGTTGACGGCTCATCCGGCTTGGTTATTGTCAATCCTTATCCGGATATGCTGCAGA
>Ga0068714_10005226_pt1 | contig 13883 bp, 11 predicted proteins | sample MTBNYHSulfiMetaG_FD_62988 | JGI IMG/M metagenome (GOLD analysis project Ga0068714, IMG submission 62988) | Enrichment culture microbial communities from rom New York Harbor, USA that are MTBE-degrading - MTBE-NYH (New York Harbor Sulfidogenic)... | ecosystem: Environmental > Aquatic > Marine >... | reverse complement strand
GACGTCGAGCTCACGAACCGGCTGGCCCTGGTGCCGGTGGCCAACGTGGCGCTGCTCATCCGGGAGGCGATCATGGGCGGCATCTCCGTCGTTCCTGCCGCTCTCACCCTGGTCTCCATGACCGCGTTCGTGGCGCTGTCGGTGACCTTCGCCCAGTGGATCATGCGCCGGGAGGAAGTCCTCCTGGGCGCGGCCGAGGGAGGTCTCGGCCAGTTTCTCGGACGTCAGTTCAGGAATCGAAGGAGGGGCGGCTCGTGAGCGACGCGCCGGTGCGGACCGAGGGGTTGACCAAAGTATTCTACGACGAGAGCCGGGGTGAGGTCCGGGCGGTGGACGGCGTGGACATCGCCTGCTCCGCCGGCGAGATCCTGGGGCTCCTGGGTGCGAACGGCGCAGGGAAGACCACCACCCTCCGCATGCTCTCCACCGTCCTCCGGCCCACGGGAGGCCGTGCCTGGGTGCAGGGGTACGAGGTCCGGGAGGCCCCGGAGCAGGTGAGGGCGAACCTGGGCTTCCACTCCGCGTCCACGGCCCTCTACCCCAAGATCACGCCCCGGGAGACCCTCCGCTTCTTCGCCCGGGTGAACCGGTATCCCGCCGAGGGCGTGGAGGCCCGGGTGGAGGAGCTGATCAGGCGCTTCAGGCTGGAGGAGTACGCGGACACGCGGGTGGAGAAGCTCTCCAGCGGCATGAAGCAGAAAGTGTCCATGGCCCGGACCGTGGCCCACGATCCCCCGGTGCTGATCTTCGACGAGCCCACCGTGGCCCTGGACGTTCTGAATGCCATCGAGCTTCGGGCCATCATCGCGGGGCTTCGGAAGGAGGGAAAGGCCATCCTCTTCTCCACGCACATCATGAGCGAGGCGGAGCAGCTGTGCGACCGGATCGCCATCATCCACCACGGGAGGATCCTGGCCACCGGCACCCTCGAGGAGTTGAGGACCGCCACGGGACTCCATTATCTGGAAGACATCTTCGTCCGGTACGCCCGGGTGAGGAGCCCGGCGGAGGCGGAGCGGGACAACCTCGGGGGAGACCTCCCGGGCGGGGGTCACCCGTGAGATCCACCTCCGCCGTGTGGGCGATCTTCGCCCTGGAGATCCGCTCCCTCCTGCGGGATCCCCGCACCGTCCTCGTCTCCATCGTCCTCCCGGTCCTCCTGATTCCGGCTATCCTCCTGGCCGGAGAGTGGGTGGAAAACCGCCGGGCCGAGCGGGAGCTCGCCCGGGTCTACCGCTTCACCGTCGTGGGAACCGACTCCGCCTTCGTGCTCGACCTCATGGCGGCGGTCAGGGAGGACGCTCCGGGGTCGGGGGAGCCCGCCGGCGCCACGGATCCCGCCGGCGCCGCGGATCCCGCCGGCGCCCGGGATTCCGCCGCCGCCGAGGACCCGCCGGAGAACGGCCTTCGGTTTCGCCGGGTGCCCGTGGCGGATCCCCGGGCGGCCCTGGAGAGCGATTCCGTGGACTTCTACGTGGAGGGCCTCACCCGGGAGGAGTGGCTCGCCGAGCTCCCGGACACCGTCGTGCCCGGGATCGGGCCTGAGGACGGGGGAGCCCGCGTCCTCCGGATCCACTACCTCGCCCCCCGGACGGCCTCCCGGGGGGGAGCGGCGGCGCTACAGGATCACCTCCTGGAGGCCCGGAAGTCGCGGCGGGACTCTATCGTCATGGAGGCCGGGTTCCCCGTGTCGCCGGCCCTGGTGGCGGCCGTGGACACGCTGAACGTCGCCTCCGACGAGGAGATCCAGGGCGCCCGGCTCGGCCGGATCCTCACCATGATCCTGGTGGGGCTCATGCTTCTCGGCGGGTCGGCCGTGGCCACCGATACCCTGGCCGGAGAGAAGGAGCGGGGCACCCTGGAGACGCTCCTCACCTCCGCCGCCTCCCGGGGCGACATCATACGGGGCAAGCTCCTCTCCATCATGGCCGTGGCCCTCACCATCGCCATGATCCAGGTCGTGAACCTCTGGGTCTTCCTGGGCCTGGGCCTCCTGGACGTGGGAGGCGGGTTCGCGGCAGCCGTCACTCCGGGCGTCGCCCTGGGGCTCATGGTCCTCTACCTCCCCGTGGTGGCCCTCACGGCCGGCCTGCTTCTCCTGACGTCCGCCCACGCCCGCAGCTACAAGGAAGCCCAGCTCTACCTGTCGCCGGTGCTCCTGGGGATGCTCCTCCCGACGTTGGCCCCCTTCCTTCCCGACCTCTCGCTCCGGTCGGCCATCGTCGTAGTCCCCATCGCGAACCTCAGTCTGGCGGTGAGGGATCTCCTCATCGGCGAGATCCATCTGCCTCTGTTCGCGGCGGCCTGGCTCGTCACCGCGGGTGCCGCCGCCTGGGTGGCCGCCCGTTCGGTGCAGGCGCTGCGCGACGAGAGCGTCGTGACGGGGGGGACCACCCGCGCCGAGTTCCTGGGGGGCCCCGAGCTCTTCCAGAACCGCGTGCTCCGGTGGTTCCTCGTCTTCTGGGCCGTCAAGATCCTGCTGGACTTCAACGTTCCCCTCGAAGACATCCGGGCGGCCGCGTTCTTCAGCGTGGGGGTGGTCTTCCTCGCGTTCCCCCTGCTGGTGATCCGCCACTTCCGCCTGGACCCGGTGGAAGCCCTCGCGCTGAGAATGCCCCGCCCCGGCGTCTGGCTCGGTGTGCTGCTGGGCGCACCGGCGGCCCTGGTGGCCGTCAACGGCCTCTTTCGCCTGATGGACTTCATGCTTCCCATGCCCAGCGAGCTCGTGGAGAACTTCGGGCAGGCTCTCCTGCCGGAAGACGTGCCCGCATGGCAGCTCATCCTGCTTCTCTCGATCCTTCCGGGGATCGCAGAGGAGATCACCTTCCGGGGCGTGCTCCTGCACGGGCTCAGGAAGCGCTTCGGTCCCGTGGCCCTCGCGCTGGTGGTGGGTCTCATCTTCGGGATCTTCCACTTCCAGATCTTCCGGATTCCCGTCACCGCGGCCCTCGGCGTCATCCTTGCCGCCGTCACGCTCCTCACGGGGTCCATCTTCCCCGCCATGGCGTGGCACGCCATGAACAACGGACTGGCGATCTTCCTGGGCACCCGGGGGATCGAGCTGGATTTCGAGGGCTGGTGGTGGGGCCTGGGCGCCGTCCTCGTCCTGGGGTTGGCCTTCCGTATCATCTGGGCGTATCGCACGCCCTATCCGGAGGTAGGGGCGAGGCGGAAACGACGATCATTGGATCCCGCGGACTGACCTCAACGTGCCCCGCGCTACTCCACGGTGAGGCCGTGCCGCCGTTCCAGGGCCGGCTGCCCCGCCCAGCCCACACGGAGCACCAAAGCGTACTCGCCCGCCTCGACGCCGGTGAGATCCAGGACGAGGGTTCGGGGATGGATCTCCCCCATGGCCTCCTCCGTCCAGCTCACCCGTCCCTGAGCGGAGCGGGCGTTCACGGGAAGGAGGCCCGTGAGACGCTCGACGAGCCCTCCCCGGTTCCGCTCCAGAGCCAGGTCCATGTCCAGAACCGTGCCCTCCTCGGCTCCGTACGTCTCCCAGAACACTCCGAGACCGCTCCCGCTCGCCATCGTCGACGATGCCAGCATCCACGCATGGACGGAGGCGAGGGAATCGGCATCCGCCGGCATACGACCCCCCTCGGGGGAGGCCGTGGGATCGAAGAGGAGGATGTCCGAGAGCTCCGGCCCTTCCGCAGCCAGGGGAGCCAGGGACTCCCGGTGCCATCCGACGCCTAGTCGCGTCTCCACCTCCATCCCCACGACGTAGGTCTCCCGGGCCGCCGTCGCCAGGAAGACCGGGTTCTCCCGGCGGACCTCACGGGTGCGGTGCACTGGGAAGCTCCAGGGGCCGTCGGAGAGGACCAGGTGGGCGGTGCCCTCGAGGACCCGGTCCAGCGGCGAGTCCATGAGCCCGGCCGCTGCAGCGACGCGGAGGGAGTCCCCCCTCCGGAAGCGTGCGATCTGGGCGGGGATCTCCACGAACGACGGACCGAGGGGAGTATAGCCCTCCGTGCGGAGGTCGCCCTCCAGGCGCCATGTGGGGTCGGAGAAGTCGTCGGGCCCCACGTTGGGGACGAAGTGGTAGCGAGCGCTCTCCTGGCTGGTCCACAAGGAGAGCCCCTGGCTGCCTCCCCCCGGCGCGCTCTCGTACGCGTCCCAGGGCCCGCGGCGGATCCGCATGGCCCAGTCGTGGTCCAGGTAGCGCTGGGGCACGTCACCACCCCGCCGGGCACGCCGGATCTGGGCTGCGAAGTGCCCCGCCAGGGCCCGGGCCATGTGCTCCGTCCAGCGGTCGTTCCCCTCCTGGCTGAAAAGCGGATCGGCCAGCCAGAGGAGCGTGTCGGAAGCCGCCACCCTGAGGGAACAATCCCGGCTCGCCGTCGTTTGCCGGGCGGCGGGGAGGGAGGCGATGCCGGGAGTGCGCTGGTCCCACTCCCCGAGAAGCCAGAAGGCGTCGCCGAAGAGGCAGCGCTCCGCCACGGGCGCGTGGGGCCACGCTCCCCGGAAGTGCTGCTCCGCCTCCGGGTCCAGGCCCATGGAGTGGGCGACGTAGCCCCGGAACATCCCGCACCACCATGGGTCCGCAGAGCAGGCATCTGCCAGCTCCCCGGCCTGGCTCCCATGACCGAACTTCGTCAAGGCGTAGATGGCCTGGCCCCTGGCATAGGCCGAGGCGGGGAACGCCTCCGTCACCTCCAGGAGACCCCTCAGGAGGAACTCCTCGGTCCTGTGGCATGGAACGTTGATGGGGCACGGGCCCCGGTCGGGATCCCCACCATGGCAGAGGGCGCCCGCCCCCCCGTCGCACCAGCTGTCCAGGGATCCTCCGGCCGCGATTCGGCCGGGCAGGCTGCCTCCCCCCGTGCCGTAGTGGTTCCGCAGCGCGCGGTCCACCCGCCGGGCCGCTTCCGCAGAATCGTCCTGGAGGAGGAGCCTCGATACGGGAGGCGGATGCCCTCCCGCCGTATCCGGGAACGGTGGCGGGCCGAGCCCCTTCCCGTCCGGGAACGGCATCGGGCCGGACGATCCCGGTCCGATGGCGGCCAGGACGAGCACCAGGGCCATAATGCTCACATCCAACGCCTATCCCGCTCCCATCTCCTCGAAGATCTGGTTGCCGATGCGGTAGCGGCGCCAGTCCTTGTAGTCGAAGTGCCACCACTCCCCAGGGTACACGGCGAAGCCCTGGGGTTCCATGGCCTCCAGGAGCAGCTCACGGTACCAGCGCTGGCGGGCGGTCCCCCCCGGGTAGCCCACGTAGGAGCGGGGGGACATCTCGTCATACCCCCCGGGCATCGTCACCGGCTCCCCTGTGGCAAGGTCCACGAGGGTCAGGTCCACGGCGCACCCTCGGTTATGGCGGGAGCCGCTGGCCGGATCCGCCACAAACTCGTGGAGCGCCTCCGGCGTGGCGTCCCAGAACATCCTGGTCACGTACCAGGGCCTGTACCCATCGAAGATGAGAAGGCCATACCCGCGTTCCTTCAGCCACGCGTGGGCCCTCGCCAACGCCTCCGCCGCCGGCCGCTGGAGAAAGGCTCGGGGACTCGAATAGAAGACCTCGCCCATGAAGTTGTTGGTGGACGCGTAGCGGATATCCAACCGGAGTGTGGGATCCAACGCCTCCAGGTCCACCAGGTCCGACGGGAGGAAGTCCCCCTCCTCCTCGGGTGGGGTGGCGGCCAGGGCCTCCGCCCGGAGCTCGGCGGGAGGCCGAACGGGGGTGATCCGGAAGGTCTCCCCCTCCTCCCCACCCAGGCTGATGCGGGAAAGCTCCCGATCCCCCAGGGCCAGAGCCCGGACCCGGTGGTCGGCGGCCCGGCGGAGCCTGGCCTCTCCCGCCATCTCCTCCACCACGAACGTGCTGTCGTCCACGGGCGCCAGCGCCGTCCTCTCTCCCGGCCAGCCCTCTCCCTGCCAGAAGAGGAGGAAGAGGACCCCGCCGTCCTCCAGCACCGAGAGGGTATCCGCACCGGCGGCATACTCCCCGATCACAGCCACCCATTCCGGCGGGGGCTCGGGGGGAGGGGCCAGGAAGGCGCTCTCGGGGGGGGCGTCCCGGCCACACCCCAGGAATGCGAAGGCAAGGCCCACCAGGGCCGAACGCGCTGAGATTCTCATGGGTGCATTCTACGGGAAGGCCCGTGGAAGCGCACCCCGGGAAACCGCCCGGGCCGCCCAGGCTCCTGTCCTCCGGGCGCTCCCCTCAGGGCGTCATGACGAACCGGGAGAGGAACACCCCGGCGGCCACGGCCGATCCGATGACACCCGCCACGTTGGGCGCCATGGCGTGCATGATGAGGAAGTTCTGTGGGTCCTCCCTGGCTCCTACCATCTGGCAGACCCGGGCGCTGTCCGGCACCGCGGAGACGCCCGCGGCCCCGATGATGGGATTGATCTTCTCCTTGCAGAACAGATTCATGAGCTTGGCGAAGAGGACCCCCGCCGCCGTGGCCACGCAGAAGGAGATGGCGCCGAGCACGGCGATCTTCACCGAGGCGGGAGTCAGGAACCGGCTGGCGTCGGTACTGGCCCCCACGCAGAGCCCCAGGAGGATCGTCACGACGTTGATCAGGGATTCCCGCGCCGTCTTCGCCAATCGTTCCGTGACGCCGCTCTCCTTCAGGAGGTTCCCGAAGAAGAGGAAGCCCAGGAGGGGGATGCTCCCCGGAGCGATCGCGGCACAGAGGATGAAGGCCACCACCGGAAAGAGGATCCGGACCCTCTTGCTGACGGGCCGCGAGGGCTTCATGCGGATGAGCCGTTCCTTCCGTGTGGTGAGGAGCCGGATGATGGGAGGCTGGATCACGGGAACCAGGGCCATGTAGCTGTAGGCCGCCACCGCGATGGCCCCCAGGAGGTGGGGGGCCAACTGGCTCGAAAGGAAGATGGCCGTGGGCCCGTCGGCTCCCCCGATGATCCCGATGGCGGCGGCCTCCATCTCCGGGAAGCCCAGGAGGAGGGATCCGGCGAAGGTCAGGAAGATCCCGGCCTGGGCGGCGGCCCCCAGGAGGATGAGGCGGGGGTTGGAGAGCAGCGCCGAGAAGTCGGTCATGGCCCCGATGCCCAGGAAGATCAGGCTGGGATACCACCCCTGCGTCACCCCCTTGTAGAGCACGCTCAAGACGCTGTTCTCTTCGTAGATCCCGACGTTCATCCCGGGGGAGAGAGGGATGTTACCCATCAACATGCCGAATCCGATGGGAACCAGGAGGAGGGGCTCGTAATCCTTCGCGATCCCCAGGTAGGCGAAGAGGCAGCCCACGGTCAGCATGGCCATGTTGCCCCAGCTGAAATTGCCGAGCAGGCCTACCTGGAGGAAATCCCAGACGATCTCCACGGTGGCTCTCCCCCCTCAGGTTGACGCAGGGTCCTCGAAGTCCACCAGGACCTGGTTCTCCCGGACCGTATCGCCGGCAGCCGCGTGAATGGCCTTCACGGTGCCGGCGGTGGGAGCGGCGATGGCCGTTTCCATCTTCATGGCCTCGATGACCAGCAGGACCTGGCCCTGCCGGACGATGTCGCCCACCCTGCACTTGACCTCCAGGACCGTGCCGGCGATGGGACTGGCGATTCCCCCGGCGGCGCCTGCCGCAGCCGCCGGGCTCCCGGGGATCGGCGGCGGGGGAGCCCCGCCCGGAGGGCCCGAGGTGGGGCCCGTCGGGGACGGCCAGGAAGGAGCGGAGGGGATGGGGGGCGGGTTCCCCTGCATCTCGTCGGAGGCATCGAGCACCTCGACATCGACCTCGTAGGCCACGCCGTGGACGGTGATCTTCAATTTCATGGGAACATGCTCCTGTGCCCTGCCGGGCGGGGACGGCGGATCATTTCCTCTTCTCGCTTCGGTGCAAGGTGTGGGAACCCTGGAGGATCAAGCGGCCCTGCGCCGACCACGGCGTACGCTGGGTGTGGGGGGAGAGAAGGCGCCGGATGCGCCGCACCCGGAAGCGGCCGGTTACCACGGTGGCCGCGGCGGCGGCGATCAGGACCAGCGTCGTGTCGTCGATGGTGGGCTCCTTGCCCAAGGCCTTCCTGGCGGCCGCCGCCTCCTGTCGTTGCCAGTGATCGTCCAGGCGCCGGAAGAAGGACACCACCAGGGAGATCAGGGCCAGGACCCCGAAGACCGTCACCAGGCCGGTGACGGTGACCCATGCCGCTTCCTCGCTGATGTGTCCCATGGCTCCCCGCTACAGGGGGATCAGCCCGTGCTTCTTCTCGGGCCTGATCTCCCGCTTGGATCGCAGGATCTCCAGGGCCAACGCGATGTAGCCCCGGGTATCCGATGGTTCGATGACATCGTCCACCATCCCCCGGGCCGCAGCCGCGTAGGGGTTGGAGAACCGCTCCGTGTACTCCTCCATCTTCTCCCGGCGCACCCGATCCGGGTCGCCGGTCGTCTCGATCTCCTTGCGATAGAGCACGTTTACCGCACCCTCGGCCCCCATGACGGCGATCTCCGCCGAAGGCCAGGCCACGACCCGATCGGCGCCCATGCTGCGTGCGCACATGGCCAGGTAGGCCCCTCCGTAGGCCTTTCGGACCACGATGGTCAGCTTCGGCACCGTGGCGGCGCCATAGGCGAACAGCATCTTGGCACCGTGGCGGATGATCCCGCCGTACTCCTGCTGGACTCCCGGCAAGAACCCGGGGACGTCCACGAAGGTGACCAGGGGGATGTTGAAGGCGTTGCAGAACCGGATGAAGCGGGCGCCCTTGGTAGAGGAGTCGATGTCCAGCACTCCCGCCTTGTGGAGGGGGTTGTTTCCGATGACGCCGATGGTCCGCCCCTCCAGGCGGCCGAATCCCACCACCAGGTTGGGGGCGTAGTGCTCCTGGACCTCCATGAAGTCGCCCCGGTCCACCACACGGCGGATGACGTCGTGCATGTCGTAGGCCAGGCGCCGGTTCTCGGGCACGACGTGGTTCATGGCTTCGTCCTGCGCCACGATGCCCTCGTGGAGGGCCGCGACGAAGGGCGGGTCCGCCGTGTTGTTGGACGGTAGGAAGGAGAGGAGGCGCTTGGCGATGGCGATCCCCTCGAAGTCGTTCTCCGCCACGAAGTGTACCACGCCGCTGTAGTAGGCGTGGCTCGCCACGCCGCCCAACTGCTCGGCCGTGACCTCCTCCCCCGTCACCTCCTTGATGACGCTGGGCCCGGTGATGTACAGCTGGCCCTCGCTCCGGACCTGGATGATGAAGTCGGTGAGGGCCGGGGAGTAGGCCGCGCCTCCGGCGCAGGGCCCGCTGATGATGCTGATCTGGGGAACGACCCCGCTGGCCTTGATGTTTCGGTAGAAGATGTTCCCGTACCCGGCCAGGGAGTCCACACCTTCCTGGATGCGGGCGCCGCCGCTGTCGTTGATGAAGACGATGGGGTCCCCGGTGAGCATGGCGCTGTCCTGGAGGTCCCAGATCTTCCGTGCCGTGGCCTCACCTACCGCCCCACCAGCCACCGTGAAGTCCTGGCTGGCCGCGTACACCGGACGTCCCGCCACCAGTCCGTATCCCGTCACCACCCCCTCCCCTGGCAGCTCCCTTCCCGCCATGCCGAAGTCGGTGCAACGGTGCTTCATGAAGGTGTGGGACTCCTGGAAGGTGTCGGGGTCGAAGAGCTGCCCCAGCCGCTCCCGGGCCGTGCGCTTGCCGGCGGCGTGCTGCTTGGCGATGCGCTCCTCACCCCCGGCCTGGTACAGCCTCTTCTTCCTCTCACGGAGCTCCACGATGCGTGCATCGGTCATGACGATTCCTCCTGCAGCAGGCCTTCTACCGGTTCATCTCCCATAACAGCTCCAGAATGTGGTGTGCGGCCTGATACGGCGTCGTGGCACCCGAGCGCACCCTCTCCTCGATCGCCTGGGCCGCTGCCCGCACGGCCGGGTCCCGGCGGAGGCGGTCCCGGACCCCCTCGAGCACCAGCCTGTTCATCCAATCGACGTCCTGTTGGGCCCGCTTCCCCTGGAGCTGCCTGTCCCGCCCCGCTCTGGACCGGTAGTCCTCGATCATCTCCCAGACCTCCCGGATCCCGGCCTTCTCCCGAGCGGAGCAGGTGAGGACCCTGGGGGTCCAGAAAGAGGAGTGGTCCATTAGCGCCAGGGCATTCTGGTAGTGGCTCCGGGCCATTTCGGCGAGGCCGAGGCTCTCCCCGTCGGCCTTGTTGATGACCAGGCCGTCCACCAGCTCCATGATCCCTCGCTTGATCCCCTGCAGCTCGTCCCCCGCGTTGGGGATCATGAGCACCAGGAAGAAGTCCACCATCCCCGCCACGGCGAACTCCGACTGCCCGACGCCCATGGTCTCCACCAGGACGACGTCGTATCCCGCGGCCTCACACAGGAGCACCGCCTCACGGGTCTTCTGCGCCACGCCTCCCAGGGCCCCACCGGAGGGAGAGGGACGGATGAAGGCGCCGTCGGCCCGGGAGAGCTCTTCCATGCGGGTCTTGTCGGCGAGGATGCTCCCCCCGCGAACGGGGGAGCTGGGATCGACGGCCAGGACGGCCACCCGCCGGCCCAGGGCGAGCAGGTGAAGGCCGAAGGCCTCGATGAAGGTGGACTTGCCCACGCCGGGAGCTCCGCTTATGCCCACGCGGGTGCTGTTCCCGGTGTGGGGGAGGACCTCCTGCAACATCCGCTGGGAGGCCTCCCGGTGACGCTCCAGGGTGCTTTCCACCAGGGTGATGGCCCGTGCCAGGGCCCGGCGGTCACCCCGGAGGAGGAGCCGGGCGTCCACGTCCACGGCGGGTCAGGGCCTCCCCTTCTCGATGGCCCCGAGGACGGCATGTACCGATTCGAGGATGGGCGTACCGGGACCGAAGATGCACCGGACACCGGTATCGAGGAGGAAGGGGTAATCCTGGTGGGGGATGACGCCCCCCAGGACCACCGCGACGTCCTCCGCTCCCTGCCGCCGGAGCTCCTCCATGAGGGCCGGGATGAGGGTCTTGTGGCCAGCCGCCAGGGAGGACACCCCCACGACGTGCACGTCGTTTTCCACGGCCTGCCTGGCCACCTCCGCCGGGGTGGAGAACATGGGAGACAGATCGATGTCGAACCCGGCGTCGGCGAACGCCGTGGCGATCACCCTCGCGCCCCGGTCGTGCCCGTCCTGGCCCATCTTCGCGATCAACATCCGAGGCCGCCTGCCGTGGCTCGCCACGAAGGCCTCGATCTCCCTCTCGGCGGCCAGCCAACCCTCATCCCCCGCATAGGCCTGCCGGAAGATTCCCGAGACGGTCTCGGCATGGGCGTTGTACCGGCCCCACTCCCTCTCCATGGCCCACGAGATCTCCCCGACGGTCGCTCGGAGACGGCTGGCCTCGACGCAGAGCTCCAGGAGGTTTCCCTCCCCCCCGGCGGCGCAGGCTCGGATGGCCTCCAGGGCACGATCGACCGCCCCCTGGTCGCGGGCCGCCCTTACCTGCCGGATCCGGGCGATCTGGGACTCCCTCACGGCGTGGTTGTCCACTTCCAGGACCTGGATCTCCTCCTCCCGGGCCGCCCGGTACTTGTTGACGCCCACGATCACGTCTTCGCCCCGATCGATCCGCGCCTGCCTCCGGGCCGCCGACTCCTCGATGCGCCGCTTGGGGAGGCCGGATTCCACCGCCCTTGCCATTCCACCCTTCTCCTCGATCTCCTCCATGAGCTCCCAGGCCTTACGGGCGATGGCCGCCGTGAGGGACTCCATGAAGTAGGAGCCTCCCCAGGGGTCCACGACCCGGGTGATCCCCGTCTCCTCCTGGAGGATGATCTGCGTGTTCCGGGCAATGCGGGAGGAGGTCTCGGAGGGGAGGGCGATGGCTTCGTCGAAGGAGTTGGTGTGGAGGGACTGGGTGCCCCCGAAGACGGCGGCCATGGCCTCGATGGTCGTCCGCACCACGTTGTTGTAGGGATCCTGCTCCGTCAGCGACCATCCGGAGGTCTGGGAGTGCGTACGCAGCATCCTGGAGCGGGGATTCCGGGGCTCGAACTCCGAGACCAGGCGTGACCACAGGAGGCGGGCGGCCCGGAGCTTGGCCACCTCCATGTAGAAGTTCATTCCGATGCCGAAGAAGAAGGAGAGCCGCGGCGCGAACTCGTCGATGTGCAGCCCGGCCCGCAGGGCCGTACGGATGTACTCCCTCCCGTCCGCCAGGGTATACGCCAGCTCCAGCGCCGCATCGGCGCCGGCCTCCTGCAGGTGGTAGCCGGAGATGGAGATGGTGTTGAACCGGGGCATCCTGGCCGAGCAGTAGGCGATGATGTCTCCGATGATCCGCATGGAGGGGGCCGGCGGATAGATATAGGTGTTTCGCACCATGAACTCTTTGAGGATGTCGTTCTGGATCGTTCCGGAGAGCTTATCCTGAGGAACGCCCTGCTCCTCGCCGGCCACGATGTACCCCGCGAGCACGGGCAGCACGGCGCCATTCATGGTCATGGACACGGAGATCCTGTCCAGGGGGATCCCGTCGAAGAGGATCTTCATGTCCTCGACGGAGTCGATGGCCACCCCGGCCTTCCCCACGTCCCCCAGGACCCGGGGGTGATCCGAATCGTATCCCCGATGGGTGGCGAGGTCGAAGGCCACCGAGACGCCCTGGGCCCCGGCTGCCAGCGCGTCCCGGTAGAAGGCGTTGGACTCCTCGGCGGTGGAGAACCCGGAATACTGGCGAATCGTCCAGGGCCGGACGGCGTACATGGTGGCATGGGGACCCCGGATGAAGGGCTCCAGGCCGGGAAGGGTGTCCGTGAACGGCAGTCCGGCCAGGTCCTCCCCGGTGTAGAGCGGCTTCACCGGGATTCCCTCCGGCGTGTGCCACACCAGATCGGCGAGGCTGCGTCCGTTCAGCTGCTTCTCCGCGAGCTCCCGCCACTGCCGGAGGGAGCTCTCCGGCGGCTCGTAGGCTTTCTCTGTCACGATGTCCCCCTCACCCTTCCTTCCCGGGTTGACTGAGCTCGACGAGGACGCCGTCACACGATTTCGGATGGATGAAGATGACGCGGGAGCCGTGGGCGCCCGGCGTCGGCTCGTCCGTCAGGAACCGGTATCCCCTCCCCCGAAGGCGGTCCACGTCGGCGTCGAGATCGTCGCTGCGGAAGCAGATGTGGTGCAGGCCGCCGCCCCTCTTCTCCAGGAACCCCGCCACCGGCCCCTCTCCCCGGAGAGGATGGATCACCTCGATGCGGGTGCCCTCGATGGGGAAGAAGGCCGTGCTGGTGAGGGCGGCCTCCACGTCCTCCTCCCCTCCGAATTCCAGGCCGAAGTCCACCATGAACCGCCGGATCGCGGCCCGGAAGTCCGGCGCCGCGATGGCGATATGGTCCAGTGCGCGGATCATGCTCTTCCACCTCCCTTCCCTGCCGAGTACCGCTCCGGCGGTGAATCACGCCGCGGCGCCGCGCCGGGGGCGGCAACGCCGGGCCCCCTGTCGCTCGTTCGGGAAGGAAGGTAGGGCCGGGGAGGGAGGCCCCGTCATCCGGTCATCTACGAGGCAGGTTCTCGGGAAGTACGTAGGCGGCTGTCTCCGTTCGGTGAGCCCGGGAGCGGGCTCCTGCCGGACGGCAGCACCGGGGGTGCTCCGCTTGACGGCGCCCGGCGTGGACCCGCACCATACCGTGCCGTTCATCGGATCTTCCTATCGGAGCTGCCGCAGATGAACCTCCAGGAGCTGCTGGACGACCGAGGGCAGGCCATCATCGACCGGGCCCTCGAATCCATGGGGCGGGCGCAGCTGACGCATTACAGGGGGCTGGGGCCCGAGGAGACCCGTCAGCTCGTGGCCCACCTGTACGAGACCGCTTGTGGTGCGGTGGCGACCCGGCAGGTGGGGCCGCTTCTCGAGCATGCGGATCGCATCGCTGGAGAGCGCTACGAAGGCGGATTTGATCTCTTCGAGGTCCAGATGGCCTTCAACGCCCTGGAGGAGTCCATCTGGA
>Ga0068714_10005223_pt1 | contig 13894 bp, 12 predicted proteins | sample MTBNYHSulfiMetaG_FD_62988 | JGI IMG/M metagenome (GOLD analysis project Ga0068714, IMG submission 62988) | Enrichment culture microbial communities from rom New York Harbor, USA that are MTBE-degrading - MTBE-NYH (New York Harbor Sulfidogenic)... | ecosystem: Environmental > Aquatic > Marine >... | reverse complement strand
AATACCAATCCAGTTTTTCTCTGGCATATTCCAGGCCTTTGGTGAGGATGGTCTGGGGGATTTCTCCGGCCATACAGGAAGAAGTACAAATCAATCCTTCCGAATGCGCCGCCAGGTACTCATGATCAATTCTGGGTTTGTAATAGAAACCTTCCAATTGCGAAGCGCTGGCAATCTGAAGAAGGTTCTGGTAACCGGCATCATTCTCTGCGAGCAGTAACAGGTGGAAGGCTTTTTTGTCATACTGCGGGTCGCGGTCTGTCATCCTGCGCGGAGCGAGGTATGCTTCCAGTCCAATCACCGGCTTCACGCCTGCTTTTTTGGCGGCATTAAAAAACTCAATCACCCCGAACATGGTTCCGTGATCTGTCAGGGCCACCGCGGGCATATTCATTTCTTTCGTCCGCGAGACCAGTTTTTTAATACTGCTGAAGCCATCCAGCAATGAATATTGCGAATGTACGTGCAGGTGAACAAATGACATAAACCCATCCTGAATTTATTGATGTTTCATTTATTATCCCTCAAACTAAAGTCATTATAGCATGCCGGTATAAAGAGTCTCCCATTTTTTAATCTTAAAAAATCGCGCCATAGGCTTCAGATCATTTGTTAAAGAATCCAAAGAGCAAAAAAATGAATTAAAGCAATACCCGGTCGCTGACCGGGTATTGGCACTTATCAAATTATTTTCGATTTGCCAGGGGCTAATCGTTCTTTTTGCTCTTTGTGGATGAGGTGGGGTTATCGGTCGAAGTTGGTGAAGAGGCAGTGCTAGCAGGTGATGCGGCAGAGTCTTTGCTTTCTGCGCTGCTGGATGGTGAAGCAGTTTTATCGTCAGTATGTCCACTGGCAGCCCGGCTGGCTCCTGAGGGCGAGCGGTTATCGGTGGCATAAAACCCAGAACCCTTAAAGACAATCCCGACCGGAGTGTACACTTTTCGCAGCTCTTTTTTCTCACACTCAGGACATCGTGTTAAAGGTGGATCTGAATACTTCTGTTTCTTCTCGAACTGAAAACCGCAACTTTCACATCGATAGGTATAAATTGGCATAAAACACCTCTCACGGATTAAATTTTCATCGAATCCGCATTATCTTTCGAAGAGATATTATATTCCCTACAAGAATTGTTGACAAGACCTATCTGAAAATGCATATACTTTTCTAACAAAAGGATCCTTGTTTATCTTTTGGCTGCCTGAAAATGGAAGTTTTACGACTTTTTCACATGCAATGGAATTTTTCTATCACATTAAAAAATATTAAAGATGTTAGTTGTATCCTCATCAATAATCCATTATAATTGGACTATGCGGGAAATCAAAAAACTTACACTGATTGGAATAACCCTTGTCCTTGCCCTGTCTGTGGTGCTGTCCAGCCCTGTCAAAGCGCAGTCGACGGATGTGCTTTACTTTGAAGAGACTGGACATTCCATAACGGGTGTCATTCTGGAATACTATCAGAGCGTGGAAGATGCCATGCTGCTGTTTGGTTTCCCGATCACCGAAGAATTCACCGATGAAAATGATGGTCAAAGGACTCAATACTTCCAGCATATGCGGTTGGACATTACGTCCGGCAAAGATGGTCCTTCAGTAAAGATCGCGCCGCTTGGCAAATTACTCTACGACGAAAACGCAGCCGCCACCCCGTTGAACACCATGAATACAGCCTGCCGGACTTCTGCCGCGACTGGCAAGCAAGTTTGCTATGATTTCCTGCGGTTCTATGAAGCCCACAATGGCGCCAAATATCTTGGCGATCCAATCTCTAATTTGATTGAACAGAATGGGCGCATTGTGCAATACTTTGAAAACGCGCGGCTGGAATGGCGCCCTGAACTGCCTGCCGGACAAAAGATCGGCGTATCCAATCTGGGACAGATTTACTATAACCAGAGGGTTGGCTCTAATGGTTTGGAGACCACCGGTCGAAACATCATTCTCTCTGCTATCCCTGAAGTCAAAGCCAACACATTTGTCTCCAAAGCGCTTATCCCAGCCAACAGTTCCCAGCAGGTTTTTGTGGTGGTCCGGGACAAAAACTTGAAGCCTGTTCAAGGGGCTATGATCACCATCAATATTCACAAACCCGGCGAGCTGGGAGATGCTTACCGCGCGCCTGCTACAGATGAAAATGGAATCAGTGTTTTTGAGTTCAATGTCGGCGACTTCCCTGTAAAACAGGTGGTGAATGTGGATGTAAAGGTTGACTATTCGGGAACCAGCACCTTGTCTGAAAGTTGGTTCAGAATCTGGTGGTAAGAGAAATTTAAACTCTGCAAAAGCGGCTGCTAATGAGCAGCCGTTATTTATTTAATACGCTGTCGTAAAAAACTTCAATCTGGCCGCGGACGAAGTCAACCTCACAACGTTCCTCAATGATCTTCCTGTTTTCTGCCGCCGCCTTTTGGCGCAATGCTTCGTTGTTCAGGGCTAGAATAACCGCCTCAGCTACATCCTGCGGCTTGCCTGGCTCCACCAGCAGACCATTTACCCCCGGGGTAATCCATTCGCGCAGGGATTCAATATCCCCCACAATCGGGAAACATCCGCAGGCCATCGCTTCCAGAAGAGAATTCGGCGTCCCATCATGCGTGCTGATGGATACCGAAGCCTTTGCGTTTCGAAAGAGCTGCCATAATTCAGATTGTGCCAAATACGGCAGCAAACGGACCTGTGATCCAATTTTGAATTGCTGCACCCAGCGATTGGCTTCTTCCTGACCTTGCATTGCCAGACAGATAAACTTTACATCGGGGTGACGCTCTAAAATCAAGGGGATTGACTGAAAAAACACATCGTTGCGCACGCTTCCTGGACGGAATCCTCGCGGATTAACCACAAAAGGCTGGTTCGCTGAAACACCATACTTCTCAAGTCCGGCCATAGACGTCTCAGCGCGCGCTATCTCATCCAGATCGATCCCACCAGAACCGGGAACTACCAGGGAAGGCTTATCGGCAAGGTAACCCCATTGCTGTGCCAAACGAATATCGCGTTGAGCGTCTGCCATCAGCCCATCCAACCGGTTCATTACCCGTTCTGTCCACCGACGCATCCACGGAGAGCCCACCGCGTGAAGGGTAAGGTCATTTCCCCAAATAGATGCCAGAACCGGCACACCCTGTGGAGCGGTTGCCGCCAGCATCCCTTCAAAGGGAATCCGCAAAGCATGAATCAAATCCGGAGCTTCAGCCTCCACAATTCTGCGAAAGCGCGAAGCATAGTAACGGACAGTAAGTGGGCCGAACCAATACCTCCCTCTCTGAAACAGGGACCGGAAACGGGATACACTGCGCCGCAAACGGCTGGTACTGGCCTGGCTTTCGGCTGTCTTTTGATTCACCTGACTGCCAGCCAGACCTGAAAATGCCAGGGGCAGCACATACAGGGTTTCGACCTCAGGCGGCTTCTCGCAGGGGAAAGTGGATACCAAAACAACTTCATACTGAAGCGCGCTCAGCCCCCTAATCCAGCGAAACGTGATCGGGCTTCTCCCGTCAGCAACCAGCAATATCCGCATCAGTTTTCTCTCCACACAGACCGGACTGCTTCTTCAAAGACTTCGACCATTTTTTCAAGGTTGATCTGTTGCGAAACAATTTGATAGGACTGCTCACCCATCCGGCGCAGCCGTCCGACGTCGCTCAGGGCCTCTTCAAGCGTTTTCGTCAGGTCTGAGAGGTTGCCGGGCTCCACGCACCAACCATTTTCTGGACGCACCAAATCCACCTGGGTGCCATCTGCCTCTGCGACCAAAACCGGCATGCCAAAAGACATGGCCTGTTGAACCGCCAATCCGCCCGTCCCGGGCAAAACAAACAAATCCGCGCCTTCAAAATAAGGAGCAAGCGCTTCGCCATGCAGCGCGCCAAAAAATGCCGCCGCTGGATAGATCTCTTTTGCAAGCAGTTCGATTTCGTCTCTGGCAGGGCCATCACCCACCACCCATACCTGGGGTTGAAGATGTTCTGGCAAAAGCGCGCAGGCTCTAAACAAGAGATCCAACCGCTTACGGGCCTGCAAACGCCCCACAAACAAAACCACTGCTTTGCCCGCGTTAAATGAATCCGGGCGAACCGGCAACGGCTGGACTGGTTTCGGGGCAACAGCATTAGGCGCGATAAAAATACGGTCTTCCGGGAAACCACAAGCCTTGTATTCCGCGGCGCCTTTGGCGCTATAGGTGATCATGGCGTCAAACTGAGCTAGAAAACTACGCCTTAGCCAGGAACGCGCTGCGGCGCCAACCCCACGCGCAGGCGGCACGCCCAATCCCCACCCCAGTACCGGCCTGGCCCTGCGATGCATCCAGCGCACCGCCGCCCGAGAATGCAGGTACCGGGGGTTCGCTTCCAGAATCAATATATCAGGTTGCCAGGTGTCCAGCCAATCCAGCAGGCCGGACTGCCAGCACAGGTAATATTTTCCGCCAAACAGGTGGAGGTTGTTTGCCTTCCAGGTTTGCGCCAGACGGAGATCGCCCTGCGCGATAGATTCTTCCGAACGGGGTAAGCCCGCGAAAAGGCTCATGCCCCCGGTGAAGCTGCCAGCCAGCAGATCGAAGAATGTCACCCGGTACTCCGGCAGCACACGCTGCTGCAAACCCAAACGAGCGTTAACCGGGCTCATACCAGCACACTGACCCGCGAGCCCCGGCCGCTTTTCTCAACCTCAACGCGCGCCGGAAAAACGTCTTTCAATTCTTCCAGGTGAGTGATGACCAAAATCTTCTTAAAATCAGTGCTTACCAGATTGATCGCTTCCACCAGTCGCTGGCGGCCAACCGCGTCCTGGCTGCCAAAACCCTCGTCAATCACCAGGGTTTGCAGCCTGGCACCGGCGCGGCGGGCCAATACCCGCGACAAAGCCAGCCGGATGGCAAAATTGACCCGAAAGGCTTCCCCCCCCGAAAACAGTTCATACGCCCGGGCACCGGCGGCATCATTGATCTCAATCTCAAGTGTCTCGCGCTTATCATCCCGCTTCTTGTCTTTATAATCCTTCTGGGTCACAAACCGGACAGACATGTTACCGGCACTGAGACGGTCCAGGATTTCATTGGCATGCGATTCGATCTCGGGCAGGGCTTGTTCAATCAGCAAAGCCGGCACGCCGTCCTTGCCAAAGGCGCGCTCCAGGGTTTTGAGCCGGGTGATCTTAACCATGATTTCATCGCGCTGTAGGGCCAGTTCCTTCTTTCGGCCCTGGAGTGTTTTCAAGACTTCAACCGACTGGATCGCGCCGCCAACCTGCATGCGGACCTGGTTTTCTTCTTCCTGAACCTGAAACAACTCGGTTTCAACCTGGCGGATATCCGGAAGTCCTTCCATCGCTTTCTGGTATTTCTCTGCGGCCAACCGGTGTTCTTCTTCCGATTTCTGCGCTTCACTTTCAGCGTCAGCCAGTTGAAGTTTGAGGCTATCGATTTCCCGCCCCAACGGTGTCAGCGAGGCCCGCGCGATTTCCAGCTTCCGGAACCGCTCCTGGCTGTCGCGCTGTGACTGTTCCTGCGTCCGAGCGGCGTCATGGGCCGCTGCGTCATAACCAATATCTTTCAGGGCGAGATCAATTTTTTCTAGCTTTCCGCGTGCTTCCATCGCAAACGCTTCCTGCTCCAAGACCTGTGACACCTCAAAATAACGTTTTTCTTCAACTGCCTGCCAGTGGGATAGCTCATCCTGGATATGCTGCTTTCCAGACTCCAGCTGGTCGAGTTGGCGCTGATGCTGGCGGAGTTTCGCATCTTCCTTTTTTAAATCACTGAGCTCGATCTCGATCTCCTGAATACGCTGAGTTCCTTCCCGCACCAGTTCCTGATTTTTACGGAAGTGATCTCCTTTTTCCTGGCCTTCGGCTTCCAACTGCCGGATCAAACCAAGACGATCATCCTGCTCCAGCGATTGTCCGCAAAGCGGGCACGCGGCCCCTTCTGCGTGCTCCAGCCGTTCAATCCGCTCCCGCAACTCGTTCATCTCCTGCCGCAGACGCCGGTTATCAGCGGTAAGGTCCGATTGCTGCTGCTGCAGTGATTTCATCTCCTCATCCAGCGCTGCCTGTCTCGTTAATTTTTCCACAATATCCGTGATGCGTTGTAATTGTTCGCCAAGCTGAATCTCAAGTTCCGGGAGCTGCTGTTCCAGCTCCGAAATTTTCTTTTTCCTGATCTCAAGCGTCTCCCGCTCTTGTTCAAGCCGCGAGCGCTCGCGCTCAATTTCGATCAGCGGACCTGCGCGCAGGGTTTCCTGCTCGCGGAATTGTCCGGCAATCTCATTCCAATGTTCCAGATCGCGCTGCGCGATTTTCCATTGTTCGTAAGCCGCTTCAATTTCCTGCGCTGAATCAAGCTGAGTCTGATATTGGTGGTATTCCTGCTGTCTGGCATCCTGGTCTGCTGCGCGTTGTTCAACCCGCTGGCGCGAGGCTTCAACCTGTCTGGCGAGAACTTCCACCATCCGGCGCTGCTCTTCAAAGGATGCCATTAACCGGCGCTGCTGCTCCAGAGCGTCTTCTTTGGCCTGCCGTACTATTGACAACTGCTTTAATGTTTCCTGCAGCGATTGGAGCCGCCGCCGGCGCTCATCCTCTTGAAGGAGCTCGCTTTCAATCTCATCCAGGACGCTTTCAAGGCCAGTCAAGTCATTTTCAAGTTTTTTACGTCTGACGGAAGCCCCTTCACGGTATGTTTCCCAGATTTCCAGTCCTAAAATACTGGAGAGAATGCGCTTGCGATCTCCTGGCCGCTGCTGGGCAAACTGGTCGGCCTTGCCTTGCAAGAAAAATGAAGCGTTGATAAAAGTTTCATAATCCATCGAGAGAGTCTGCTGAATACGCGCTTCAGTTTCTCTCAGAGAATGTTCTGTCAGCGGGCGCCAGTTTCCATCCTGGTTCTGGTTGTAGAATTCCAGAACCGAGGTTTTCCCACGCTGGTTGGTGCGCTGCACCCGGTAGGTGCCATCTTCGTATTCAAAATCCAGAGAAACATCAGCCGTGTCCGCGTAGCTATTGATCAGCGATTCATCCCGACGGCGGGCCTGTCCAAATAAAACCCAGGTGATCGCGTCCAGCAAAGAGGATTTACCCGCGCCATTCGCTCCGGAAATGCAGGCAAGATCAAACTGGGTGAAATCGATCTCAACCGGCTCAAGATACGATAAGAATCCTGACACACGCAATTTTCGCGGGATCATTCCTTCTCCCCTTTTTCCGTCCGCGTTTTCTTTTCACCCTCTTTCAATAAACCAGCGGGAATAATCATCACCTTATCCACTCTTCTGCTGTCCATATCCACCACTTCAAAGCGGAAACCTTCCCAATCAAAATACTGCCCGGCAGCGGGGATATCTCCTAACCGGCTCATCATCAATCCGCCCAGGGTCTGGTATCCAACACGCGCCTCTTCAGGCAGCATATCGATATTAAGAACTTCTTTCAATTCATCCACCTGAATCAATCCATCTACCAGCCAGCTTCCATCCGCCCGCTGAGCGATAAGCGGTTCTTGATCCGACCCTTGCCGGGGTATTTCTCCCACAATGGCTTTAAGGATATCCAGCAGGGTCACCATCCCCAAAATTCCACCAAATTCATCCACGACCATCGCAATCAGCAAACCAGAGTTTCGAATTTCCTCCAGGGCGTTAAGCGCCGGCATACTCTCCGGCACATACAGGGGAGCATGCAGCATGGATTTCAGATCAATTTCGTTCCCCTTCATGCGTTCAACAAAGAGGTCTTTTGACAGCAGGATTCCCTGCACATTATCCAGGCTGCCCTGACCAACCGGGAAGCGCGTGAAGCGGGTATCCAACGCTTTTTGAATGTTCTCCTCTACCGGGTCATCCAGGTCAAGCCATACAATCTCGGTATGGGGTGTCATGATCTGGTCAACCCTTCGATCTCCCAGACGAAAAACACTCTGGACAATATCCTGTTCCGCTTCTTCAAACACCCCCACTTGCGTTCCCTGTTCGATAAGGAGCTTGATCTCTTCTTCCGTGATGGGTGGTTCTTTGGTTGGCCTGACACCCAGCAGCCGGACTCCCAGATCGGTGGATACACTAAGCAGCCAGACAACTGGTAATGCTAATTTTGAAAGCCAGCTCATCGGGATTGCGAGCGCCGCCGCGATATTCTCAGGGGCGCTGAGGGCCAGTCGTTTTGGGATCAACTCTCCGACTACCAGGGAGAGATAAGTGATCGTTAATACCACCAGTACCAGCGCAATCACTTCGCTGTATGGCGTCAGCAGCGGTATTTTCGCGATCAGTGGCGCCAGAAGTTCTGCCAATGTCGCGCCACCCAGCGCGCCCGAGAAGATCCCTACCAGCGTGATTCCAACCTGAACTGTAGAAAGCAGTCGGTTGGGATGCTTGATCAGCTCCAGCGCAGCTTTGGCAGATTTATCGCCGTCTTCCGCGCGTTGCTGGAGCCGGATCTTGCGGGACGAAACCATGGCGAGTTCATACATGGCAAAGACGCCATTGATCAAAATCAATAGCAATATCAGGACGATCTGAAACCCAATGCTTGATGTCATACCAACCAAAAAATCCTTGTTAGAAACCCCTTTATACAGAAAGCACGCGCGGGGAAAGCCCCAAAATTTTTCCCGTTAACATCCTCAAGTCCCCCGAATTTCAGCCATGATCTCACCGGCAGATTTTTGAAGGTCTTCCATTTCATCCTTTTCAAGATTGACCGACCGCCAGTAAATTTCCAGCAGTTCGAGATGGTTCATTGTACTGATGGCCTGGTCATTGGGGAGCCGGATGCGGGCGTCCATCTGGGGGCGGCGCACCAGGTGAAATTCAAAAGCCTCTTCAGCATATTGACGGATGCCCTTTTCATCCAGGCTCGCCTCCCAGATTCGTGGGTACAAAACGATAAGGCGAACAATCGCGTCACGCAGGTTTTCGCGAGAGGATAACCCGGAAATCATCTGTTCCAGCGTGTTATCCGGTGAATCAAGCATCACGCTGCGGTCAATAAAGGGACGTCCTGCCAATTTATGCCACACAACCGTCGTGTTGCCTTTTTCCACTTCGGCAATCACAAAGTATTTTTCATCCTCCGCTTCGCCAAAATCAACCCGCTCAATCGAACCCGGATAGATCACCGGGGGATGATTGCCATCGTTCAGATTCTGGGCTTTGTGGATATGCCCCAACGCAACGTAATCCAGACGCGGATCGCGCACCAAACCGCCCGACAATACCAGGTCATTGCCAAGCATCACACTGCGCTCCCCTCCAAACTTCGCGCCCTGCACCGACATATGCGCGGTAAGGATGACAGGCAGCGCTGGGTCCACCTCCTGCAGCCATTGCTGGACCAGTTCACTCAACCGGGTTTCCAGCTCTGAATAGATCTGGCTGATTTGATCTCCCTCAAGCTGAAGCGCCGCCATAAGACTGGAACGCGACACCCAGGGCAGACCGATGATTTGAAGCGGCAGGCCTTCCAGATCCTCCGGTTTCCAGAAGCAGGGCTGGCTGATGACATGCACATGCGGCACCTGGAGGGTGTCGAACTCTTGCAGCGCGTGCGCCCGCCCGGTGGCAGGTGAAAGGTCATGGTTTCCCACCAGCAGCACCGTGGGGATCCCTGCCTCGGACAGGCGGATGATCCGTTTTCCAAATTCCCGCTGGAAAGTAGGCACCGGCGTCCGGTCTTTATAGGCATCACCACCGAACAGAACCAGATCTACCTTCTGCGATATGGCTGTATCCACAATATGATCCAGCGCTTTGAGGAAATCGAGCACCCGCAATGGCAGCCCGGTTTCCGGGTCACGGCGGCCATGCGCGGCAATATCTATATGCGCGTCTGCGAAGTGAAGGATTTTAAGCATCGTTATTCTGAATAACCCAGTTCCCGAAGGAATGCAACACTGGGTGTGAAATCAGGGTGATATTCCAGACTGGTCCTCAGATCCTGAACCGCCGAATCAAAGTCACCCAAAGCGGTATATGCCCGGGCGCGCCAGTAAAAATTTTCTTCCAGGTAGGGCTCAACGGCGCCATCAATGGTTTGTGTCGCCAGGTTGACCACATCCTGGTACCGCCCGGCATAGAAATACGCAAAATAGGGGCCGGTTTGGTACCAGGTGATCCGCCACGGACGGCCTTCTTCGGGTAAAGTGGCATAGTAGCTCCAGGCCTCATCATACGCCGCGGCTGCCCCATAATAATCCTGGAGGTTGACCAAACTGGAGCCACGGTTGAACCAGGCAAAGAATTTATCCACATCCGAAAGGGTGTAGATTTCATCCGAAGCGATCTGTGCCGCGATCCGGTTGCTTTGTTCAGGGTCGGCGTATTCTCCTAAAATCTCAAAGACTTCATCTTGCTTTTCGGGAGGATAGACCACCACGAACACATTGTTGAATGCGCGCCACTCGCTGGCCAGCAGGTCATAGGCGATCCGGTAATCCGGTGTGTAATAAGAATCTTGGACAATAAACTCCTGAGCTTGGTCAGAATAGCCGGTGATGACATTGTAATGCCCCATCCAGCTCACTTTACCAGTGGATGTCTCCCGGATATAAGTGCCTTTCTCAATTAAGACTGGATAGCCGTTGGCGATCAACGCTTTCGCCAGTTCGAGCGTGCCGCCGTAACGCAAAGCCGACTGCAGATCGGTCTGCTCGGTGACGTAATCGGACAGTTCATAGGCCATCACGTTTTTATCTTTCTCAAACGGCTTTACATAGGTGCCAATATCAACCCGATCTCCTTCCCAGCCCCAAAACGAAAGCTGCATAGCCAGGTTGGCAGGAGCGCAGTAATTCCAAAGTCCGTGCTGGTCGGTATAGGTTATCCCATCTAAGGCCACCTCACCCGGCAAAGGGGTTGGAGTGGGCTGGGGTGTGGGGGTATCTTCCGGTTCTTCTGGGGTACTGGTGAAAGTAGGCGCAATGGTGGGTGTCGCGGTCGGCCGCGGCTGCGCCTCTTGAGGAACAAACACCTCTTTTTCAGGGGGGCGGAAGCGGTAAAAAAGGCTGACCCGCAACTGATCTACCCGCCACATCACCCGCTCGCGGATCGGGGGAATCGTAAACAATATTCCCGCGAGGATTACCAATGCCAGCACAGCCAGCAATATTTTTTGTCTATTTGTACGCATAGGTTGATTATAACATTTTCAGGAAAATAGTATTTTATCTGCACAAAGAAAATACCCGCCCCAGGATCAGAGCGGGTATATGGTTTATTGTAAAGCAACCTGCGGATGATCAAGGCGAAGATCTAGAAGTCTTCCTCATCATCCTCATCGTCTTCATCGCCATCATCATATTCGATATCAATCTCAACTTCGAGATCTTCAGGTTTATGCCGGGTCCACAGCAAAAGCACCTGCCCATCCGGTGTTTCAACAGAGCGGGCTGCCATGATCAGCGCCATTTCCTCCAGCCCCATATCGTTCCGGTAATGCAGGTAGATTGGTTCTTTCTTCTGCCAGGCCCGGTAACAGCGCTCCACCAGGGAGGGACCATTGAAAGTCCGGACATGGGTCAGTGCCAGGTCATATAAAAACGGGCCCTCATTCAGGCCCAAAGCCCACCCATCATCAACCAGATCAAAAGTAGGAGGAGGCCCTTCAATTATTGTTATTTTCTCGTCCATTTTTGTTTCTCCGAACACACATCATACCATAAAAGAGGTGTGATGGAAGTGTTTTATTAAGGAATACTTAGCATTTTTCACAAGTGCAAGCTGTAATCTTACCACAAATTCAAGCGCAGGTTTGGCTCAATGAGCCGCTAATAAATTTCATACATTCTATTGATACAAATCCAATCCTCCGCTTTCAAAATTCAAATATTGATCCGGTAAGATAAGAACATCAACATCAACCGATTAAATTAGATCTGACGATCATAACAAGGAGCAATACAATGACTTTATACGTACGAACCCCGATGAGCATCCGCCCCGCTTACCGCGCCGCTCCCCAGCCGGAACAGCGCGTTTCTTTCCCGATTGATTTGCGCGAAGAGCCCGAAGCATATGTGCTGACTGCCTTGATGCCCGGCGTGGAAGCCGAAAAACTGGAGATTGAGATCAAAAAAGACACCATTAAGATCCAGGGCGAATTTGAACACGGGCGCGATGAGAGCGCAAACTATTTGATGGTGGAACGCCCCAGCGGTCCCTTTTCCCGGGAACTGGTGCTGGACTCGCCACTCGAAACAGAAGCCGCTGAGGCCAGTCTGCGCAATGGCGTCCTGACCTTGCGCATCCCCAAAACAAAAGAAGCTTTACCCAAAGTAATTAAAGTGAACACCAAATAGTGCTATACTCAAAACACGGATGAAATAAGCATAAACCCTGATTCAGATATTGAAATCCTTGAATCAGGGTTTTATCATGTTGGTAAACCAGTGTTCAGACAAGAGAAAAGGAGCACCCATGTCAGAGCTTCTTGAATTGGTAGTGGCAGCTTTTGAGGATGAGAAACAGGCAGGAGAAGCCCTGGATCAACTGAAAAAACTGGAGAAAGAGCAAATGATCCAGATCTGTAACGCCGCCGTCCTCTCCAAAAACGCGAAGGGAAAATTTTTAATTCGCGAGACTGAGGATGTTGACGAGCGGCACGGCGCGGCGTTCGGCGCGATCACCGGCGGGCTGATTGGCCTGCTGGGCGGGCCTGCTGGCGCGATTGTGGGTGCCGCCGCGGGCGCGGCTGCTGGCGGGCTGGCTGCCGGCAAAATGGATATGGGATTTGACAATGATTTCCTGCACCAGTTCTCGCAGGACCTGCAGCCAGGCAGCTCCGCAATTATCGCGCTGGTGCGCCATGAATGGATGGAACGCATGGTTGAGGCTCTGGAAGCATTAAAAGCCGACATCTTCCACCAGGCACTCACCGAAGATATCTCCGAACAGATTCAAACAGACATAAAAAGCTAACCCGGAGGGCTGCTGATTAACATCCTCCGGTTCTAAAAACCGCTTCTGGTAAAATTATTCCTCATGGATGAACAACTTTTAAAATCCCGATTGAAAGACGCGGGGCTTTCGGCTATCCGCTATTTCGATTCGATTGGCTCCACCAATGATTTCGCACTGAAATGGATTGAACAGGGAGCCGCTGACCAGTCTCTGGTTTTCGCGGACCATCAGACAGCCGGACGTGGGCGCATGCAGCGGCGCTGGATCACTAAGCCGGACTCCGCGCTGGCTTTTAGCCTGGTTCTGCGGCCCACAGCCGAGGAAATTCCTCATGTGCAATTATTTTCGCCATTGGGCGCCCTGGCAATCTGCGAGGCGCTGGAAGCTTACGGGCTGAAAGCGCAGATCAAATGGCCAAATGATGTCCTTTTGGAGGGAAAAAAGACAGCCGGTATTCTGTTGGAAGCTATCTGGCGAGACAGTCAGCCGCAAGCGATGGTGATTGGGATTGGCGTAAATGTTGCACCCCAATCGATACCCACCACGGAGGTGCTGTTATTTCCTGCTACCTGCATTGAATCTGGCGCCGGAAAGCATGTGGACCGGCTTGATCTTCTGTATAATATTCTTGCACAATACTTGCGATGGCGGCCCCGGTTGACCTCTGATTCATTCCTCAACGCCTGGGAAGAGAGACTGGCTTACAGAGACGAATGGGTTCAAATTGAACAACCTGGCGACCAGCAGATTTGCGGGCGGGTGAGCGGCATCCAATCGAATGGAAGCCTGCTTATCCGGGATAATCAGGATAAAATAATCAGTGTGGCTGCAGGAGATCTACATCTCCGCCCCATACAGGGCAATCATCCAGCCACACCGGGAGGTTCTGAAAATGTTAGATGACTTACGAAATTCAGCCACTTCTTCATATCTGGAGGAAGAAGAATTAATCCAGGAAGACATCCGTTCGGGTAAGAATTCTCCAAAGGA
>Ga0068714_10005222_pt1 | contig 13895 bp, 15 predicted proteins | sample MTBNYHSulfiMetaG_FD_62988 | JGI IMG/M metagenome (GOLD analysis project Ga0068714, IMG submission 62988) | Enrichment culture microbial communities from rom New York Harbor, USA that are MTBE-degrading - MTBE-NYH (New York Harbor Sulfidogenic)... | ecosystem: Environmental > Aquatic > Marine >... | reverse complement strand
GCGCAAGCTGATGACCGCCCTGGGCGAGAAGCCCAACGTGGGGCTGACGATGGGCATCCTGGTGGGCACGGATGGCGAAATTCGCATGAGCAAATCGTTGGGCAATCACATCCCCCTCAACACCGATGCCGAGGACATGTATGGCAAAGTGATGAGCTTGCCCGACAAAGCCATGCCCAACTACTTCCGCCTGGTCACCCGCTGGACGGCTTCTGAGATCGCCGAGATCGAAGCCGCGCTGGGTGATGGCAGCTTGCACCCCCGCGACGCCAAGATGAAGCTGGCGCGTGAGATCACGGAGATCTTCTACAGCCCGGAGGAGGCCGCCAAGGCCGAGAAGGCTTTTGTGCGGCAGTTCCAGAAGGGCCAGCTTCCCGAAGAGATGCCGGAATACAAGCTCGAGGAGGGGGAGACCGTGCTGGACGTGCTGGTGGCCAACGCGATGGTGAGCAGCAAGAGCGAGGGGCGGCGCTTAATCAAGCAGAAGGGCGTGCGCCTGGATGGCGAGACGCTCAACGACCCAAACCAGCCCTTCCCTGGCCCCGGCGTGCTGCAGGCCGGCAAGCTGAAGTTTGTGAGGGTGGTGAAGTAGGGAGGATGATGTAGTGTATTCTTTTCCCTGAAGTTTCAGTTCCTCTTTTTCCCAATGTCTATTGAATGCATTGGGTATGTCCACAAGTCAACTATAGTCTTGATGTCTTGGTCATTTATACTTGTAATCAGGTTTTTTGATATCAGGTCTTCTAAACATTTCTTAGTTAAACTCCGGAGTTGATCCCATCTAAGATTACCTTCAAACTGGTATTGCGACCAAAACGCTTCGATTTCGTGTAATGCATCTTGTGCAGTACACCCTGAGCTCCATAAAGCCTTTGATAAACTAAGAACGAATGGCTCAAAATACGAATCCAGTGATTTTGCTTGTGGGGTATCCCAATACTGGGTTTGTCCAACAGCAACATAGTCAACATACATGAGTGCTTCTCGTTCAGCCCACACTAGGTTAGGGAACTCTTCGAGTTCAAAATCTTCCACAACATCAGTATCATACTTTGACCTCGCATTGTCGATCATGTTTTGAAACTCCCGGTAGTCTCCAGCCTTCCACTCACATGCAAGTGCATAAATGCGTTTTGCTACGTGGTCATAGAATTTTCCCAAGTGTTTCCTCAATAGTTCTTTGTGATCTTCTGGGGGAAGTCGTACGGCGTCCATGAGTATTAGACATTTAGCCGCTTCTTCCTCAGCTATCAAGCCTAGTATTCTAGAATCAACCAAAAACCCATTTTTGGACAGTAAGCTTGCTGCCTGGGCAAGTTGGATAGAGTTCTCTAGGCAGTGAGCAAATCCTGATGATATCTCTTTTAGAAAATCATCGGTTTTTAGCTGAGCTAGGTCTCTAATTCTCCTTGTCTCTAATTGCGTGATGCTATTATGGTTGTTTACCATTTTTGCCTCCAAAGGATTTACTCGACTAGGTCAAATGTTGGGGAAACAAGTGAATCACGATGCACGAGACACGCTTTCCCCAGATTGAAATTCATGCAATCTTGGTTAAAACAATGCTCTGGAGAAATCTCTATCCTCCCCTTCCATTGGAGACCTGCCTTGATGGTATGGGCTAGCAGTCTAGTATTGGCCTTACGTGTCAAATGTCAGGGTGCTGTCTGTCCTCACCCCTCATACAGCGCCTGATAAGCGGGGTCGTCGCGCAGGGAGTCGAGGTCGGAATCCTGCTTGGACCACTCGACCAGCCCGGGGTTGAGTTCGAGCGCCGGGCCCAATTCCTGGATGGCCTTCGCCTTCTGTCCGGCCAGAGCGTAGTGGCAGGCCAGGTTGTAGCGCGTGTTGCCCTGCCAATCGGGGCTGTCGTCGAATTGCAGCAAGGCTTCGGCCAGCTCTTCGGCCAGTTCGGTGGCCAGTTCCTTCCGGCCGTGCTTGAGGTGGTGGTCGACGAGGTGGAAGATTGGATGCGTATAGCCATTGCCAACCACCGACCGCCACACTGGCGCGTCTTGCTGCCAGGGGAAGAAATCGGTGCTTTCCAGATCGTCATCACCCAAGGCGTCGATGCTCTCAAGCAGGGCGTGATGGGCGCGCTCGGCGAAGACTCGAACGTCCTCCCAGCTGTCGTGCCGGTGCTGCTCGAAAACCTCCTGGTTAACCTGTTCGAAATCGTTGGTGCCGGTGGGTTCCTTGCCCTGGGAGACGGCCGCCAGATTCTCGGCCATGTGCCCTTTCCAGAAAGCGATGTGGGCGATTACATCTTTGGCGGCCCACGCTTCCGCCGTGCCGATGGCGGCGCGCTCATCGTCCGGCAGGCCCTCGATGAAGGCTTGTTCTCTTTGATAGATGCTCTCGAGCAACGGTGGGAGTTTGTTTTTCAGTTTCATCGTTTCTCCTTTGAAGGCACGTATCGTGCCCATGCCCCCTGGCCGAGATTTCACTTCCCCGACTTCTTGACGGCCTGGGTGGCCTCCTCGCTTTCGGGTGGCTCCGGCGGGTGGTAGGGCTGGCTGGGCTGGGTGGGACGCACGGCGTCCTCGCCGTAGACCAGGGGCACACCGGCGAGCGAGATCACGTCACCGGGCTCCAGCACGGCTTGTCGGACGCGCTGGCCATTAACGAAGGTGCCCCCGGCGGAATCGAGGTCGAAGAGCATGACTTTTGCTCCCGAAGCGCGCAGCTGGGCGTGGCGGCGGGAAACACGCGGGTTATCCACCACCAGGTCGTTATCGCGCTTGCGGCCGACGTTGACGACCTCCTGGGTGATGGGGTAGACCTCGGCGCCGTCCACGATCAGGAAAGCCTGCATGGGTACCGTCGCCGGAGAGGAATCGTCGTCTGGGGTGGCGGACGGGTCCACGCCGACAGGGTGAATGCGATAGTTATCTTTGGGGAGCTCGGGGGCAGCCTCGACCTCGAAGGCGGGCGGCTTGGTGAACTTCACCCCGGCGGCCTGACAGGCGCGGCCGAGCACATCAGCCAGGTGCACCCGTAGCATCAAGTTGGCATGCAGCCCCTCGGCGATCTCGGGGTGGGCACGGAAGACGTAGCGGTGTGGGGCGATGACATTTTCCTCGCCCTCCTGGCACGCTCCGGCGTGCAGCGCGGCCACCAGGCGCGCCACCAGTTTGCTCTCGGCGTTGGCCGCGGGGGGCAGCCGGTCGTCGTTCTCTTCCACGAAGTGCTGAAGCTGGGTCTCGATCAGTCGGATGAGCGCTTTCATCATGACCTATTTTATCCTATCTTGGCCTGCACTTGCGGTGAGGGTACTTCCACCCCAAACTGCAATCCGCTATACTAGGAGTATGAGCGAACGAGCGGGCTACCAGGAGATCGAGCATACCGCCGATTGGGCGCTGCGCGTGTGGGCGCCAGATCTGCCGGCTTTGTTCATACAGGCGGCGGAGGGGATGTATGCCTTGATGGGCACGACCCTGAAGCCTACACCGCGCGTTCAGCGCAACTTTAAATTACAGGCTGACGATGGGGAGAGCCTGCTGGTGAGCTTCCTGAACGAGTTGCTTTATTTCGGCGAGCTGGAAGACCTGGGCTTTGACCGCTTTGAGGTACGCATCAACGGCCAGAACCTGCGGGCGGAAGTCGAGGGGGCGCCTTTTGAAGCTCGCAAGAAGGAGATAAAGGCAGTGACCTATCATGGCTTGGCGATCCAGCAAAAGGATGACAGTTATTTGGTAGAGATCGTGTTTGATGTGTGAGGAGGGTTGCGATGGTGAATTTACAGGATATGAAACAGATCAGCAAGTATGAATGGGAGATCCCGGCTACCTATCGCGATGACATGCGTGTGCCGGTGCACATCTTCGCCACCCGGCGCTTGCTGGAAGGAATGGCTGGAGATAAATCACTGGAGCAGGCCGTCAACGCTGCCACACTGCCGGGATTGGTGGAACGCGTGCTGGTGATGCCGGATATGCACCAGGGCTACGGTTTCCCCATCGGCGGGGTGGCGGCCACGCGCTATCCGGAAGGTGTGATCTCGCCCGGTGCCATCGGCTACGACATCAACTGCGGCGTGCGCCTGCTGGGCTCGCAGATCGAGCTGGGTGCCGTGGAGAAGGAGCTGGATGACCTGGTCATGGCGCTGGACCGTAATTGCCCCAGCGGGGTGGGCGTCAAGGGCAGGGTGCGGGTAAGCGAGAAAGAGCTGGATGCCATTTGCCGCCAGGGCGCTGGCTGGGCGCGCAAGCAGGGCTTCGCCACCGAGGCCGACCTCCAGCGCACGGAGGAGTTCGGCTGCCTGGATGGGGCCGATCCGTCGAAGGTGAGCCCGCGGGCCAAGCAGCGCGGCCGCCCGCAAGTTGGCTCGCTGGGTGCTGGCAACCACTTCATCGAGGTCGAGGTGGTCGACGAGGTGTATCACGACGAGGCCGCCCGGGTGATGGGCTTGCAGGAGGGCTGCTTGGTGGTGCAGATCCACTGCGGCTCGCGCGGCTTCGGGCACCAGATTTGCAGCGATTACGTGAAGAGCTTCCAAGGTGCGGTGCAGCGCTATGGTATCCAATTGCCCGACCGCGAGCTGGTGTGCGCCCCCCTCGATAGCCCGGAGGGGCAGGATTACCTGGGTGCGATGCGTTGCGCCGCCAATTACGCTTTCGTCAACCGTCAGGTGCTGGCCCACGGCGCCCGGCAAGCCTTTGAGGAGACGCTGGCCGGCAGGGTCAAGAACTGGCACCTGCATCAGGTTTACGACATCGCCCACAACATGGGCAAGATCGAGACCCACCAGGTGAGCGGCAAGGCCATGGAATTGTGCGTGCACCGCAAAGGGGCCACGCGCGCTTTCGGCCCGGGGTCGCCGGGGCTGCCACCGGAGTACAAGAAAATCGGCCAGCCGGTGCTGGTTCCCGGCAGCATGGGGACGGCCTCCTGGGTGCTGGTGGGCACCGAGCAGAGCATGAGTCGCTCTTTCGGCTCGACCTGCCACGGCGCCGGGCGAGTGATGAGTCGCAGCAAAGCCAAGAAGACTGTGTGGGGCGAGGACCTGCGCAAAGAGCTGGAGGCTCGCGGTATCCACGTGCGGGCGGGCTCGATGGCCGGGCTGGCGGAGGAGGCCCCCCAGGCTTACAAGGATGTGGACGAGGTGGTGGAAGCCGTCGCCGGGGCGGGGATCGCCAAGAAGGTCGCTCGCTTGCGGCCAGTGGCGGTGGTGAAAGGCTGATAGACAGGAACATCACGACCGGTGTAGACGTTGAAAAGGTTGAAGTTTCGACGTTGTTTTAGAAGGAGGTGGATATGAACGCCAAACGTTTCTACATTCCCTTGGCCTTGATGCTGGCGCTCGGCATGTTGCTCAGCGCGTGTGGTAGTCCATATCCGGATGAGGTAACTGACCTACCCCTGGGCCCCCAAGAGTATGATGATATCAAGTACCGCTCTGAGGTCAATATCGATGCAGCCCAGATACTTATCTTGGAGAGCTACCCGGTTCAGGTGAGACTGACCGTGCAGGGAAACACACATAATGCTTGCTACAGTCTGCGGGCGGTGGTGAATGATCCCGATCCAGAGAACCGCATTTTGGTCGAAATGTATACTATGGTGCCGCCGGATGTGGGTTGCGTCAGAGTACCTGAGCCCTTTAACGTGAGCATCGCTATCGATATGGAAGGGCAGCCCAACGGCGATTACAGCGTGTGGCTGAACGATGAGTGGGTGGGGGAGTTCAGCTATCCGGGCTAGGGGAGCAGATGCTATTCACCGACGGGCATTTACTGGTTTCCCCTGCGCGCCACGATTAGTGCAAATCAAGTAGAATATAGACGATTTCCATCACCACGCTTTCGTTGCCAGGGAGTTTGCTATGCCTGATACCATCAAAGCGGCCGGTTCCGGTCCAGCAGCTTATCGGCTGGACGTGCAGAGCGGGGCGCAAAGCGGACAGGTTTTCTTGCTGGGACAGGGGCAGAACACGGTCGGTCGCGGCGCCGATAACCGCATTCGCCTGGATGACCCACTGGTCTCCAAGCATCACGCTATCATCCACGTGCAGGCGGAGGGCGTGTGGGTGCAAGATTTGGGCTCCTCCAACGGCACTTTCGTCAGTGGGCGACGGATCGCCCAGCCTACCTGGCTGCAATTGGGGGATAGCTTGCAGATCGGTACGGGGGTGATGCTGCAACTGCAGACCGCCAGCGGCGTGACCGCGCCGCCGATGGCACCCAGCCAGCCACCGCTGTCTCCTCCCCCTTATGCAGCGCCTCCCCGCAGCGGTGGTGGTGCAATGTGGGGTTTGATCGGCGTATTGGCGCTTTTGCTGCTCGTCCTGGTGGCAGCCGCGATCGCCTTGATATGGCGCAGGAACAACCCCCAGATGCCGTTGCCAGAGGCCTCGATGCTGGTGCCTTCTTTTCTGCTGGCAAAAGCCGCTATCTTGGGCCGCTCTTGGAGACCGGACGATCTCGGAGATCAAACGATCCCGGAGATCAGGTGATCTCTAGGATATAATGCGCTCTCGTTACACCCAAGCTGAACTCATCTGGAGACCTTGATGCTGGTATTGAGTGTCGGTATGCCGCGCGCTGGTTCGGGGTGGCGCTTCAATCTGATCCACGATCTGGTGGTAGCGGCCGGTGGCGAGGACGCCCACAATATTCGCCGCCGCTACGGCCTCACACGTTTGCTCAATCAGGTCAACCTCAACATCAGCACACTCAAGCCTCATCGCTTGCTGCCGGTGATGCTGCCTGCTCTGCTGGGCAAGACCTACGCCATCAACACCCACGCCGGGCCGACGGCCTTAGCCCGCTGGCTGATCAAAAAGGGTTGGCTGCGGGCGAGCTACATCTACCGGGATCCGCGTGCCACTTTGCTCTCGACGTACGAGTATGGCCGACGGCGCAACCCCAACTACAGCGCCCGGGAATTCCTCCAGCTCGAGAGCATCGACCAGGCCATCGAGCACATGAAAGGCTACGTGGAGATTTGCGAGCAGTGGCTGGCGGTTGAGGGGGTGCTGCACGCCCGCTACGAAGATGTGCTGACCCACTACGACCAAGAGGTCGAGCGGCTGCTGGCGCTGCTGGATATCCAGGAGGTCGACGAGCCGGTGCGGCAGGTGATCGAACGCTACCGCCCCGAGCAAGCGCCCAAGGACCACCCCGGCCTGCACTTCCAGAAGGGGGAGCCTGAGCGCTTCCGGCAGGTGCTCACGGAGGAGCAATTAGAGGCCGCCACCCAGGCTTTCGCCCCCTTCCTGGAGCGTATGGGCTACGAGTTGTAGTTTTGTTGAGCTGAGCGCTGAGGGATCGCCGACCTTTTATGGGTCGGCTTTGTTTTCCCCTTCGCCGCCGTGTGGCTTTATTCCTCGGTCTTGGCCCGGCGTCCCAGCCCGATGAGCACGCGCAGTTCAGGGCGGATGAACGGGACCACCACCGCCAGACCCAACAGCATGGCACCCAGCGAGAGCGGCACAGCCGGGAGGGGAAGATAACGCATCAATAGATATGCCCCCAGCGCGGTAGCGCTGACCGCCGGGATCACTCTCAGCAAGGTGCTGCCGACGCGCAGAATTCCGGGGTAGCGGCGTCTGAGCAGCCAGAGCAGCAGTAAGGCTTCGAAAGTGAAGGCCAGGATGTTGGCCAGGGCGATGCCTGGGAAACCCAGGACGCGCGTCAGGCCCACGGCCATGACGATATAGATCAAGGCGTTGAGGGCGGCGGCCCATAGCGGGGTGGTGGCGTTCTGCTGGGCGTAGAAGGAGCGCGCGGCGATCTCCAGCAAGGCGTGCCCGGCTAGGCCGAGCAGGTAAATACGGGTCGCCAGCACCACCGTGGCGGTCCCGCTGGGGTCGAAACCGAAGGCGAACTGCACCAGAGGGGGCAATCCCACCGCCAGGAGCGCGGCGGCAGGCAAAGTGAGCGCCAGCATGACGCGCAAAGCCTTGTTGATGGTATTGCTAAATTCGTTGTACTCCTCGCGGGCGAACAACTCGGAGATAGTCGGCAGCAGCACGATGGCGATGGCTGTGCCCAATAGGGTCTCGGGTACCTGCATGATAAACCAGCCCAGGTTGAGGGCTGTCACTGCTCCTTCGCCCAGCCCGGAGGCCAGGTTGTCGCGCACCGTGAAGAACATCTGGATGAAGAACATGGTGAGCACGCGCGGCCCGAGCAGGGTGAGCACCTGGCGAACACCGGGGTGGCGCAGGTTGATAGCTGCCTTCCAGCGGAAGCGGTAGTGCACCAGCCCGGGCACCTGCACGCCGAGGTGCAGCACGGCCCCCAGGATGACGCCGTAGACCAGCCCGTGGATGCCCAGGCCGAAGGCGGGCAAAGTGATCGGCCCGATCTGAAAGCCGCTCTCGGGCGCCAGGATTACGGCGCCGAAGATCTGGCCGATGTTGTAGAGCGCCGGCGCCAGGGCTGGCAATAGGAAATGCTGGTTGGCTTGCAGGCTGGACATTACCAAGCCGCTGATCGAAAACACCAGGATGGCGATCAGGTCGAGGCGCATCAGCTCGGAGGTGAGGGCTTTTTGCTCGGCGGGGAAACCGGGGGCGATGACCGTATCCACTAGCCAGGGGGCTAGCAGGGCGAGCACGAGGGCGATGGCGGCGGTTACGATGAAAGCCAGGTTGAGGATGCGGGAAAAAAGCTCCCAGGCGGCGGCCCGGTTCTTGCGTTCCAGGTACTCGGAGAGCACGGGGATGAGTGCTACCCCCAGCGCCCCGCCGGAGATTAACGCCGAGAGCAGATCAGGGATGTTGTTGGCGGTGTTGAAGACGTCCAGTTCGTAGCTCAGCCCGAACTGGCGGTTGACGATCCATTGGCGGCCGAAGGCCAGCACCTTATCAATGCCGAAGAAGGTGGCGACAATCAGGGAAGAGCGGGCGAAATGGGTCATGGGTGGTGTGGCTCGTGGGGATTAGCAGGCATAGCGGCCCAGGAAAGGGTAGGCTGTGTCACAGTGGGGCATTGTAACATGGTTGGCGATCAGGCATGCTGAAATGACCCTGTGTATAATCCCGGCTAGATGATGTTTGTGGGAAATTCAGGCCACCGGCAATTGGCCGCGTTGCCAGGTCAGGATGGCGGAGAGCAATGCCAAGGGGGCGAGCGCCAGGCTGGGCGTCGAGGAGCTTTGGGTGAGGCTCCACAGGGCGATCAAGGCCATGACGCCGGACAGATATTTCAGGGCGGATTCTGGAGACCACAGCCAGGCGGGGAGGGGGGCCGGTTTGATGGCGAAAAGAGCGGCTGCCAGCAGGCAGATGACTAGGGTGAGCGCCATCAGGGTAGGCGGCAGCGGGGTTCCCAGCACGGCGATCAGGAAGACCAATCCAAGGCTCCCGGAATATAGCACCTGCTTGGCCTCTCGCCGACCACTCTGGAAACGGGAGAACGAATCGCCCAGCCCGGCGGCCAGTCCGGCATAGATCGCCAGCAGCGCTAAGAATGCACATCCGTCTGAAATTAAAGCGTACACCTCATCAACTCCTGCTGATGAGGTGTGCAAGGTTTGTGCCGAATGGTGGTTTCAGGCGATCCACACCACGGTGGCGAGCATGTGAAGCCAGAAAGAGAGCGGCAGCGCCCAATCGGGGGTTTCGGGCATGAAGCTAGCTTTACGGGGCGCGGGCGGTGCGGGTCTGGGCGTTGAAGCAGTCGTTCTCGGCGTAGAAAGCCGTGGGCCACACGGTGGGGTCGATGGTGATGTACACCTGGGCGGTTTTGAAAGCCGCATCGGCCTCGCACACCTGCCTGAGTTCGTGCAGCACGAGCCCGTACTGCACCATTTCCTCGCCATAGCCGATCTCTGCGGTCGCAAAGCGCACGGAAGAGGAGATCATGGAACTATCGAAGATGTTGGGAGCGGCCACGGCCAATTGGCTGAAGTAGTAAAGCGCTTGAGCCCAATCGACCTCCCAGAAGCTCAGGCCGGTCAAATACCAGATGGCCCATTGCCGGTAGCTGTCGGCCTCGACGTCTAAGGGGCCGAACTGCTCGGCCCGGTTAAGGTCGTAGATGCCGGCCTCCAATTCCCCCTGCACTGAGATGCGCTCGAAACCACGATTACGCAGGCCTAGATAATACATGCCGTCCACTTCCACGGTCATGTAATCGGGGTTCTTGCCGCGGATGGTGTCCAGAGTCTCGAGCAATTGGGTCCATTCCCCGGCGGCCAGCAGTTGCTCGGCGTGCTGGAAGATATCCTCCACGTCGCGCAGATCGGGAGTTGCGCTGGCGGTGGGTTCGGCTGCCTGGGTGGCTGTGGCCGTCGAGCTGGTGCAGAGCAGAGCCTCAGCCAGCTTCTCGGTCACCCCTGGGTACGACGGGTCGAGTTTCTGGATGATGTACTCGAAGCGGGTGCGCGCCAGTTCGCAGCGCCCGGCTTCCAGGTCCTCGACGCCCAACTGGAATTGGATGGCGGCTTGCTGGGCTGATTGCTCAGTAGCCTGGTGCAAACGCTGGCTCACGCCGGCGCCATATCCGCTCAGGGCGCTCAGCCCCACCACGATAATCAAGACCACAATGGCGGTGATTACCCAGCGCAACCAGGGGCGTCGTCCATTTGGCCTGGTCGGTTCTTCGGCGGTGGCTTCTTCATTGTGCGGCTTGACCGTCCCCAGAGGCTGAGTGTCCTCAGGAGGAGACGGCGGAACGGCCGGTTGGGTGTCATCGGGTTTCGACATGCGGCCAATTATAACGCCTTGCGGCCAAAACCTCTATGCTGCAGAAAAGTGGGGGGTGAGAAAAGGGGGAGCTAGCGGGGGATCGCCGAGTGGATTGGAGGGCGGCCTAGGCCTTCGGACTCTCCTCGGCGAAGGCGGCGTCCTGGGCTTCGAGCGCCTTGATCAAGGCTTCGAACTCCTCTCGGCAACACTCGCAGATCTCGAGGTGGTGCTGCACCAGCGGCTTTATTTCAGCCGGGTCCTTGCCGGCGTGCAGCATCTCTACGAAGCCATCGATCTCTTCATGGCATTCGCTGCAGTCGATCTCCTCCGGGCGTGTCACCGCAATGGCTTGCAGTACCTTGACGAGAGTTTGTGCATCTAGCTTGGACATGATAGGGTCTCTCAACCTCTTGACGCAAATTCCAGCCGCGGTCTTACGCTTGTTCGAAGAGCGTCAGGATCTCCTGGGGAGTAAGCCCGGCGGTTTCACTGAGCCGTTTCTGCAGGCGCTGACGGGCATCGTAGATCAGCTTGTAGAGCGCGTTGCGATTAGTTCCCATCTGTCGGGCGACCTCTTGCAGGGGCATGCCGCCGCGCAATATGGCCAGCAAGGCGGTACGCTGGCGCTCGGTGAGTTCTTCCTCGATGAGGCGCTCGACGATCTCGAAGATCGAGCGCTGGGTGGCTTCAAGCTCGGGATCGGCGCCTGGGTCGGTCAGTATGGCGGGGGTGTACTCATCACCCTCAGGGGTCTCGACGATTGTTTGAAGGGAAACATCCTTCCAGCGGCGACGGCGCAGTTCGGTGAAGGCCACGTTGATGGCGATTTTCTGGCTCCAGGTGGTGAAGCGGCTTTCGCCACGGAAGGAGTCCAGGTTCTCGAGGATTTTCAGGAGCGCTTCTTGGGCGAAGTCTTCAGAGATGGCCTCGAGATCGGTCTGCACGCGATTGGCCAGACCGGCACGCAAGCCACGCACCAGGATATTGCGAAGGTCGTTGAGGGCTTCGGAGGAGGGAGGGTCGCGCAGGGCCTCCAGCCATTCCTCGTTGCTGCGCTGTATCAAATCCCCAGACCTCCTCAGGAGATGGGATGGCGCTTATGCATCCGCTTCTTCCCCCTGCTCTTCATCGCTGAGCGGTTCTGTGGGGCTGGTGGTGCGGGGGATGTTCAGTTCGTCGGTCTTGGCTTCGGATTGTTCGGCCAATTGGGGCACGTCCTGCACGAAGACGATGGGAACGGCTGCCAGCATGATGTTATCGCCGGATTTGAGCACCCGTTTAGCCACCCGCTCGCCATTGACGAAGGTTCCCCCGGTCGAGTTTAGATCGTAGATGGTGAACTCGCCGTCATCGTAGCGGATCTGAGCATGAAGGCGTGAAACGGTGGCGTCACGGATGACGAGGTGGTTATCGAGCGTGCGGCCGATGTTGACGATCACGTGCTCGATAGGAAAGAGCTGCGAGTTGATGATCAAAAAACTCGAACTGGGTAATTGTGAAGTGTCAGGACCTGGCATGCTATTCTCGCAAAAGTTTGTTTGGCTGAACGACGCCGTTCAGTCTGCTGCCGATATTATATACTACATCGCCGCTCGGCGAGCGCTGGTAGAGGGGGGTTCTTGCCGGGCAGAGCAGATGGGCCTAGTATTGGCCGCACGAAATAGCTGGCCCCTCGTCGATCTCTATCCACAACTTCCCCCAGTCCTCGAATTGGGTAATCTGGGGGAAACCGGGCGAACGGCTCACTTCCAGCCACTGCTGGCGGGCGATATGGCATGAAAGGTTAAAGGATCGCCAGGAATATTCGGTGATGTACTCATCGTGCATAAGCGCGTGGCAAGCTAGCGCCTCCAAAACGCGTCGATGGAGGTCCTTTGAAAAGGAGTCGTCCCCCGAAGTGCTTTGGTAAAGGTCGACTAGAGTGGACATCGAATCGGTAGAGAGACCAGCTAGGTAATCAGTGTCGAGGCTTTTCAAGGGATTCCAGGATTGGATGTTTTGGCGAGTGATGAGCGCGTCGACGTTGAGGAAGTTCAGAGTGGCAACGAAGCCCAAGGCGGCGCAAAGCAGTGCCAATGCAAAGGCGCGTTGGTGTTTGGTTACCTCCAGGATGACCATGGCCAGCAGCAGCAAGCCCAGCCAGATCATGAAGACGTGCGTGTAGGTGCGCAGCCGGGTGAATCCATAGGCTTGCTCGTAGAGCAGCAAGCGCTGGTAGGCGGAAACCAGGATCACACCGACCAAGCCGAACAGAGCGATTCCCAATGCCGAGAAAAGTGTGCGCTGACGACCTTCCATCTGTGTGATGCTGTTTAGCCCCTGGAAGAGCAGCAGACTGAAGATAGCTACGAAAACTAGTTCGCCGAAGCCTTGGCGTGCGTATTCGGCGTAGGTGAAACCGCTGGGGACTACGTTGGCTTGGCCGCCGAAGAAGTATTTGAACTGGAAGACGACAAAGGCCCCGAAAAGCAAGGTGATGCTGCCCAGGACGATGGCCGTCTCGGTGATGCCCAGAAAGGGTTTGAGCCTGAACCGGGAGCGTTGTTCGCTGGGCAGCTCTTCGTCCTTGCTGTGGAGCAGGACGTGCAGATAGATCCCGGAAAGCAGGAGGGCTAATATGAGTATGTAGAACCCGCGAAACAACTGCATGCCGATGTTTTCAGTGAAGAAAAATCTTACAAGTTTTCTAAGACCGTCTGAGAAGAACGGGTCGGCGGCGGCCAAAAGTATGGAGAAAAGCAACAACAATGGCAGAGCTAAGAGCAAACCGCGCAACACCGCAAACGATTTCTTCGATGTAGATTGTAACGAGGGCTTGTTCTCTCCTTTGCCCTTCGCCGCAATGGCTTGAAAGGGCCGGATGGCAGCGCTAAGCAATACTGAGAATGGACTGATGATGTAGTCGGTCAGCCCGTATTCAAGCCAGTGACCGCCCAGGAAGGTACGCGCCAGCAAGAGCATCAGAAACAACCCTAGAGCGACGTTCAGAAAGACGGTCATTGGCTCGGCTCGAATGGCGCTCATCACGGCGAGGAAAGCGATCGGCAGCAGCAGCCACAGGCTGCGGCGCGCTGGTCTTAGCCCCTCGCCGCGGGCCAGCAAAAAGCCGGCGGTCAAGCAAATTGCGATGTAGATAGTTATGGAGATGCCGGGGGTTTTCCCCCAGAAGAGGAAATCGAAAAGCCAGGCAACCCCCAGGCTGACCAGTAGCAAACGCCCTAATCGCTTAACCATGGGAATCCTCCCGATTGCACGT
>Ga0068714_10005221_pt1 | contig 13897 bp, 13 predicted proteins | sample MTBNYHSulfiMetaG_FD_62988 | JGI IMG/M metagenome (GOLD analysis project Ga0068714, IMG submission 62988) | Enrichment culture microbial communities from rom New York Harbor, USA that are MTBE-degrading - MTBE-NYH (New York Harbor Sulfidogenic)... | ecosystem: Environmental > Aquatic > Marine >... | reverse complement strand
TTTTGCGATGCCTTCACAAGGGATGAGCGGGGTGTTGCCTTCCAGCAGGGTGATGGCTGGCGCAAGTTCTGGCAGGTTGATATATCGACGATATCTTTCAATGATTCCTTTATATGCCATGCGGGTTTTCCTATATTTCTAAGCTGAAATTGTTCTTTAAAACTTGAGCGATCTGGTGTGCAGTGATGGCTCCTTGACGCACGATTTTTAAGTTCTGCTCGTCGCTGCAATCCACCACAGTGGAAGGTATGCCGCCCCGGCAAACGCCGCCATCCACAATGCATTCCAGGCGCCCGTCTAGCTGGGTTTGCACCTCTTGAGCTGTGATGGGATTCGCGCCACCGGATAGATTAGCGGAGGTAGCTGCCAAAGGACCACATTGGCGCAGGATATCCCTTAGCCAGGCATGGGCGGGCATGCGGATGCCTACGGTCGCGTGTGCGGATAATTCGGATGGCAGGTCTGGTCGCTTTGATAAGAGGATGGTTAATGCGCCAGGCCAAAAACGCTCCGCTAAAAGCTGGGCTGGAGCGCTGAAGTTATCTGAAAGCTGCTCGATCTGCCGCACATCGCTAATCAATACGGGAATTGCCTTCATTGCGTTGCGATCCTTAATGGCATACAGCTGCCGGATCGCAATAGAAGAAGAGACTAATCCCGCGATGCCGTAAACTGTATCCGTTGGCAATGCGACGACTCCATGATTTTGCAGCACCGCCAGTACTTTTGCAGCGCTTTGCTCATCGGATTGCGGAATTAATTTGGTGCGAAAAGGCTTCTGTTTCATGTCTCAATTCTTGCCAATCGAGGTTGTTGGTTAAGATCGTGAATAATTGTAACGCTTGCATCGGGGAAAAAGGAAGGAATCAAATCTTTCAAGACTTCATTCTGAGTGTGCTCGATTTCCATCAGCAAAGCGCCGCCAGCTTTTAGATGGCTTGGTGCTTGTTCGAGCAGCCGCATGATTTGATCAAGCCCATCCTTTCCGCCATCCAGAGCCAGGCGCGGTTCATGTCTGATGACTTCCAGCTGTTTCAACTTCTCATGGGGAATATAGGGCAGGTTGGTACAGATTAGGTCGAATGAAGCTTGTAAGCAATCCATCAGATCGCATTGCAGCAGGGCGATGCGATTTCCCACGGAATGACGGCGGCAGTTTTGCTTGGCAACCTGAAGGCTGGTATGGGCAATATCCGTGGCTATCAGCGTGATGTGTGGATTGTGTTTAGCCAGCGCAATCGCAATGCAGCCGCTGCCTGTGCCGATGTCCGCTACCATTCGCTTGTTGGGATGGCTCTTCAGCCATTCCAACGCGGAAGAAACCAGCAATTCCGTTTCAGGGCGGGGAATCAGGACGCTGGAATTTACCAAGAAATCTAAACCGAAAAACGCCTGTTTCCCAATGATATAGGGCAGTGGTTCTCTTGAAAGCAGCCGCTGGAGGTTTCTATCCAGCTGGTTTAGCTGAGTGGTGTTCAATATATGTTCCGTGTGCGCCAGCGGCCAGTAATTGGCTTTCTGTAGTACAAACGCTGTTAGGGCGCGCAGAGATGAAGTGGGTTCGATTGGCAAGGAGCTTAATTGGCTGCGGGCTTTCGTCAGCCATGCTCCCAAGGTCATACCTTGGACAGGTTCATTCCGATTCGGACAGGCGTTCAGTTTCATCCTGCAAGCTAAGTTCATCAATGAACACGTCCAGATTGCCCTCCAAGATCGCAGGTAGATTGTGCGAGGAGAGATTGATGCGATGATCCGTTACCCGTGATTGCGGGTAATTATATGTGCGGATTTTTTCTGCCCGCTCTCCGCTGCCTACCTGAGACCGTCGCGTGGCGCTCTGCTCTGCCTGCCGTTTTTCTTCCTCAATCTCATACAGACGCGCGCGTAAAATGCTCATGGCGCGTAAGCGGTTCTGCAGCTGCGAACGTTCATCCTGGCAGGCGACGACGATCCCGGATGGCAGATGGGTGATGCGCACGGCAGTGGCATTTTTTTGAACATTCTGCCCGCCTGCTCCAGCTGATTTGTAAATATCAATCCTCAGATCGGTATCGGGTATTTCAATTTCGAATTCTTCTGCTTCTGCCAGTACCGCAACCGTCACCGTTGAAGTGTGAATGCGTCCGGAAGATTCTGTGGATGGTATGCGCTGCACGCGGTGCACCCCGGATTCATATTTGAAACGGGAATAGGCACCTTTGCCTTTGACCATAAAAATGATTTCCTTGATCCCACCGATGCCGGTCTCATTCTGTGAGAGAATTTCAACTTCCCAGCGGTGGTGTTCGGCATAATAGGAGTACATTCTGAAAAGGTCGGCTGCGAACAAACCTGCTTCATCCCCTCCTGTACCGGCGCGGATTTCAATGATGACATTGCGTTTATCGCGCGGATCTTTAGGAACCAGAAGATTTTTCAATTCTGTTTCCAAACTGATAGCTTTCGGACGCAGCGCCTCTAAATCCTCGTGCGCCAAATCACGCAAACCATCGTCATCAGAATCCATCAGAGATTCAGCTTCTTCAATAGAGTTCAGCGCATGCCGGTACGCTTTGATTTTTTCAACGATTTCTTCCAAATCTGACTTTTCTTTTGATAGTTCAGCGACTTTTTGGTAATCGTTGATATTTTCTTGAATTAATTGGTTGAGCTCTTCATAACGTGCCTCTAGGGCGGAAAGATTATCTATTAGCATAAAAATAGTGCCTGATTATAAGAATTTGTCTTTTTTAAGAATCCAACAGAATTATACCAGTCCCGTATTTACAGAATATTTACGCCTAAAGAGCAATATGCGAAATTCTACTGATTATAATTAAACCAACGGAGGTTCATACGATGCAAATAAAAAAAGAAGTTATTGGATCGACCAAATCACCCAAAGCCGTAGGTCCCTATTCGGCCGGTATAAAAACCGGGCAATTTATTTTCCTTTCAGGCCAATTGGGTTTGAACCCAAACACAGGCGCTCTTGCGGAAGGCAGTGTGGAAGGCCAGACACGGCAGGCTTTGATGAATCTGGAAAACATCCTGACAGATAATGGTTTAGTTATGGCGCATATAGTGAAAACGACTGTATTTCTCAAAGACATGGTGGATTTTGCCAGTATGAATGCGATCTATGCCGAGTTTTTTCCTTCAGATCCTCCTGCTCGCTCGACGATCCAGGTGGCTGCACTTCCCAAAGATGGATTGGTAGAAATTGAGGCGATTGCGCTGACAGAAGCCTGATATATTTTTCCATGAAAACGGATTTGATCTATGTGGTTGATGATGAAGAAAGCATCATTGACTTTATTGGCATATATCTGGAGAAGGAAGGTTTTCAGATGAAAGCCTTCCAAAATGGATTGGGGGCTTATAAAGCTATCAAGCAATCTCCCCCTGATCTGGTTGTCCTGGATGTTATGCTGCCAGAAATGGACGGGTTTGAAGTTTGCAGGAAATTACGGACAGAAGAAGTGCAGGTCCCGATCATTATATTGACTGCCAGAGATGATGAAATCGATAAGGTTATGGGTTTGGAATTGGGGGCCGATGATTATTTAACCAAACCTTTCAATCCCCGTGAGCTTGTCGCGAGAATTAAAGCGGTGCTGCGCAGAGTGACATTGAAAAGAGGATCAGCTGAAGACATCCTGCAGGTAAGGGATATCATGATGGATATCAAACGGAGGGAAGTGAAAATCGACGGGAGTCTGGTCAAACTGCGGACGCAAGAATTTGAGCTGCTGCGGATATTGGCAGAAGAACCCGACCGGGTTTTTACACGCGAACAGCTGCTTTATCTGGCGTGGGGATTTGATTTTGCGGGACAAACCCGTACAGTGGATATGCACATTGCTCAGCTACGCCGGAAACTTCAATCTTCCAAAACGAGAATTGAAACAATAACAGGATATGGATATAAACTGGTTTCCTAATGCAGCTCTCTTCAATTAACACCAGGTTGTGGTTTACCTATTGTCTTCTAATTCTGCTGGTTTTGATCATCGCCTTAGCAGGGATCATTTTCGCCTTCCAGCGTAGCCCTTTGCTTTATCGACAGATATTTTTACGCATGGACCTTGTTTCAAAAATTCTGACAAATCGCTTATCGGGCATCATTGATTTAAATTGGGATCCGGCTATCCAATTATTTTTTGCAGAAGCGAAAATCTTCGATGTACAGGCAGCCATTCTGGATTCAAATGGAACGCTCATCTTTCGAACAGTAGGGTTTTTATCTGAGCAGGTCCCAATTATTAACAACCCTTCCGATGCTGCCAAACGTACCGCAGATCAGGTGGAGATTTTTCGTGATAGCCAAAAGAAAGATTGGTTTTATCAGCTAAGTGCCATAAATACTGATTACTATCTATTGACAGCCGCGCGTCGTCCAGATGTACCCATCCAAGACCTTTTTAAGGATGAATTGGTTAAACCTCTCCTTCGAACAGGATTATGGGCGCTATGCGGAGCATTTATTTTAAGTTGGTTGATGGCAAAGTGGATAACAAGACCGTTGTTGGATATCTCAAAATCCGCTCAGAATATTGCCGTTGGGAAATTTGAGCAGATACCGATGAAGGGGCCAAAAGAGGTGAGGCAGCTCGCACATGTGATAAATGAAATGAATCAGCAAGTACAAGACAGTCTTAAATCGCAGCAGGATTTTGTGGCGAACGTCTCGCATGAATTAAAAACGCCTCTTACTTCTATCCAGGGTTTTGCCCAGGCAATTTATGATGGAGCTGTGGAAAGCAAACAAGATTTACAGAAAGCTGCTCAAGTGATCCTTGAGCAAACCGTTCGATTGGACATCTTGGGAAATGATTTATTGACGCTGGCGAAATTGGATTCGGGAACGGTCGAAATGGAAAAGGAGAAGCTTGAACTCAACCAATTGTTAAAGAACGTTGTTGAATTCTTTCGATTTGAAATCCAGAAATCTGAACTAACAATTGAGACAAAATTTGACCAGTCTATTTATATTTTTGCGGATAGCGGACGCTTGGCTCAAGTCTTTATGAATATTATCGATAATGCGATTAAATTTTCTCCTCCTGGTTCAAAGATTTGGATTAATGCCCATACGGAGGACTTATCCGCAATAGTAACGATCAGTGATTCAGGCCGGGGAATTTCTGAAGAGGAAGCCAAAAGGATATTTGAACGATTCTATCAAGTGGATAAATCGCGACGGGGTGGGCAAAAACGTGGTGTTGGTTTGGGATTGGCAATTGCCCGCCAGATCGTCCAGGCTCATGGAGGAGAAATCTCGGTCTCGAGTCAAGTGGGTGTCGGCAGCACTTTTATGGTAAAACTACCCTTAGATGATGCAAACAAGAAAAGAAAGCCCCATTGAAACATCAATTATCATTCCCTGTTATAACGAAGAGCGGACAATCCCGCTTTTGTTGAAGGCAATTCTCACACAGGATTACCCCACCAAAAAATTAGAAGTTATTATTGCGGATGCCATGTCGTCTGACGGCACGCGAGATGTGATCCAACATTTTAAGAACGATCATTCTAATATTAATTTGCGAGTGGTTGATAACCCTAAACGGACTATCCCGGCTGGAGTGAATGCTGCGGTCTATGCTGCCAAAGGCAAATACCTGCTGAGATTAGACGCCCATTCAATACCGAATGAAAGTTACATTTCTACCAGCATAGGTGTATTAAAAGATGGCGTTGCGGAAAATGTGGGGGGAATTTGGCAGATTCAACCTGCAGAAAACACTTGTATAGCTAAAGCCATTGCAGCCGCAGCGGCCCACCCGATTGGCGCGGGAGATGCTTTGTATCGCATATCGGAAAAAGCAACTTATGTCGATACTGTGCCGTTTGGCGCTTTTTCAAAGGAAACATATCAGAGGTTGGGAGGATTTAACGAAAGTTTACTGTCTAATGAGGATTATGAATTTAATACGCGTCTTCGTTTAGCAGGCGGAAGGATCTGGCTCGATCCACGCATCCGCTCGCAATACTACGCCAGAAAGAATCTTAAGGAATTATCTAAACAATATTGGCGTTATGGATTTTGGAAATTACGCATGTTAAAGAAGTTTCCGCAAACCTTACGTTGGCGTCAGGCGATACCTCCTCTTTTTGTGTTCTCATTTATCCTTTTAGGATTATTATCATTTTTTTTTGAAATTGCTCGTATAATACTGGCAACCGGTTGGAGTATATACCTCGCATTTTTAGGTTTCTTCAGCTTGGTTGAAACTATAAAGAGGAAAAACATCTGCTATCTCTTGATGATCTTTGCCCTATTTGTCATACATTTTTCTTGGGGCAGTGGTTTTATAACCAGCGGATTGATTAAATCTCGAGAAGTGTAAATCATTAATGGCTGAAAACCGTCTTCATCAAAAACGTTTGTGGCGCATCACCAATAACGAACGCAGGTTCATTCTGCTGGTTGGGGATATTCTTACCGCTGGAATTGCAATGGTTTTTGCCCTGTATTTTTGGGCTATGAAGGATCTATGGCTAAAATTTTCGTGGCAATTCCTGAAAGACCGACCACCAGATTGGTACTATTTCCTCCCCGTCATTTGGATTTTTCTTCTCATCGAATTATATGATGTCCGCCACGCTAACCGGCGTCCGGATACAATTAAAGGCATTGCACTGACCGCGGCTATCAGCACAATCCTGTACATGCTTGTATTTTTCATTTCAGAACCAAATTCACTGCCTAGACGTGGCGTTGCGAGCTTCATTGTGGCTGCTTCGATTCTGACCCTTTTGTGGCGCTTGCTTTATATTAAAATCTTTACTGCACCAGTTTTTCTAAGGCGTGTACTGATCATTGGGGCTGGACGTGCGGGATCTACGCTAGCGGAGATGATTCAAAAACTTAATCCGCTACCATTTTCTTTGGTGGGTTTTATTGATGACGATCCAAAAAAAATTGGAAAAAAAATTGCTGGATTGCCAGTTTTAGGTAAAAGCACCGATCTAATAGAGCTTATTCAAAAAGAGCAGGTTTCTGACTTGATATTTTCGATCACTGGAGAAATGCAACCCTCGCTTAATTCTGCGATTTTATCCGCAGAAGAACAGGGAATTGAAGTGACTACCATGCCTGCTGTATACGAGGAACATTTCGGAAGGGTTCCAGTAACCTTGTTGGCTGATGATTGGGTTTTGCGATCTTTTGTTGATAGATCGCATGCCAGCGGTAGTTATGAATTATTAAAAAGGCTTTTAGATGTTTTTTCTGCCATAATTGGATTAATGATCTTGATTTTGTTATATCCCTTTATTGCACTGTTGATTATCCTGGACGATGGTTTTCCGGTTATTTTCAAACAGGTTAGGGTAGGAAAGAACGGAAGAAATTTCAACCTTCTTAAATTTCGCAGCATGAGCCGGAATGCGGAATTAGATGGCATAGCCCGCTTTGCAGTTGAAAATGATGAAAGAGTAACGAAGGTTGGAAAATTCCTGCGTAAAAGCCACTTGGATGAGCTTCCACAATTTATCAATGTCATTCGCGGGGATATCTCCATGGTGGGACCGCGTGCTGAAAGGCCTGAACTGATTGAGAAATTACAGAAAGAGGTCCCTTTTTATCGTGCGCGTTTGTTTGTAAAACCAGGAGCGACAGGATGGGCTCAGATTAATTATCGCTATGCATCAAATGTGGAAGAAACGGCTGTGAAACTCGAACACGACCTTTATTACATCATGCATCGAAATATTCTATTGGATTTAATTATTCTCTTTCGCACAGTTGGTGCTTTTGTAGGTTTTCATGGACTCTGATATGAAAACCACTTTGAAAATCCGGAATCGGCATCTGTTTGTTGGGGATATTTTCCTGACTGTTCTATCAATAATTGGGGTTTATGTATTGAGGCTGGAGTTGGTTGAAGTCTTTAGCAACTATTATTTATCTTTATTGTGGATGATTGCTCTTTCATTGCTAATAAAACCAGTTGTGTATTATTTGTTTGGGCTATATAAACGAATGTGGATCTATGCTAGCATGCGTGAATTGCGTTTGATAGTTGCAGCTGCGACAACCGCCTCGCTTATTTTATCTTTCATTATGTTGAGTTTATTTTATCGACAGATCTTTATTTCTTTTCCGCGATCTGTTCTGATTATGGACTGGTTTGTATCCATTCTTTTAATCGGTGGTTCGCGATTCAGCTTGCGTATGTTTGCTGAAGCGAGAAATCGTAATGGATTGAGCAAGGATCTCAGAATTGCCAAGAACACTTTGATCATTGGTGCAGGTGATGCAGGGGCTTTGGTTGCGAAAGAGTTGCAGAGGAATCCCTTGCTGGCACTCAAACCAGTTGGATTTCTTGATGATAATGATGAAAAAATGCATCAACAAATTCATGGAATCCCGGTAATCGGCAATTTGAAAGATCTACCGCGGGTGATTGAGCATCACAAGATTCAGGAAGTAATCATTTCGATTCCCAGCGCTCCAGGGAAAGTGATCCGATCCGTGACAGATATTTGTCGTAAAAAAAGTATTCCCTTTCGAACCATGCCGGGCATGTATGAATTATTGGGAGGCAAGGTCAGTGTTACCCGATTGAGAGAAGTAGAGATTTCTGATTTACTGCGACGCGAACCTGCACAGATTGATGATGAGATTGTTGGAAGTATTATAAAAAATAAGAATGTCCTTGTTACGGGTGCTGGCGGTTCAATTGGTGTTGAATTATGCCGGCAGATTGCCCGTTGGGAGCCTGCTCAATTAATTCTCCTTGGTCATGGTGAAAATAGTATCTTCGAATCTTACCTTGAAATTAAACAGAATTTTCCCAATTTGAGTGTTTCAGCTTCCATTGCTGACATTCGCGATTTCGAACGAATGAAACAAGAAGTTACAAGATCAAAACCACATGTGATTTTTCACGCAGCTGCTCATAAGCACGTCCCTTTGATGGAAAACAATGTCGAGGATTGTATTCTTAACAACGTACTCGGCACACAAAATGTGATTGAATGCTGCCGTTTATTCAATGTTGAAAAATTGGTGCTGATATCGACAGACAAAGCCGTTCGGCCGGGAAGTGTTATGGGCGCATCAAAACGAGTGGCAGAAATGCTTGTCTTGGATGCTGCTCGGCAGACAAAAAAACCCTATTCGGTTGTACGATTTGGCAATGTGCTGGGAAGTCGAGGTAGCGTCGTTCCTTTATTCAAACGGCAGATTGCGCGGGGAGGTCCAATCACTGTAACCCATCCAAAAATGAAAAGGTATTTCATGACAATTCCTGAAGCAGTTCATCTAGTCCTGCAAGCTGCGGGCATGGGCACGGGAGGGGAAACTTATATTCTGAATATGGGTGAGCAAATTCGCATTGTAGATTTGGCGGAAGACCTGATAAAACTTTCGGGATTAGAACCCGGCCGAGATATTGACATCGTCTATACTGGCGTGCGCGAAGGAGAAAAACTCAGCGAACATCTTTGGAATGAAGGTCGAAAACTGATAAAAACTTCACACCCTGAAATATTCGCTGAAGAAGGGCAGGATGAACTAAAAGATTCCCAATTAGAAGATGCGGTTAAGGACCTAATTAAATTATCTTTTGAAGGAAAACCTGAAGAAATCATCCAAAGTTTAAATGACATAATTCCGCAAGCCGAAGTAAGAAGTTTGCGAACAGAAGACATTACAAAAATCGAATAAATTAATGCCAATATTAAATAAAGCAGAATGGGAAACCTATATTAATAAATTTCCCAACGCTCATGTATTGCAGTCAGCACAATGGGGGAGTTTTAAGAATCAATTTGGGTGGCAGCCTTTTTATCTGGCGAATTCAAGCTGCGGCGCTTTAGTCCTTTTTAGAAAATTGATATTCAACCAAACAATTGCCTACATTCCAAAAGGACCCTTGGGATCTGCCTGGATGACTCTCTGGCAAGAAATGTTTACTTTATGTCGAAAGATGCATGCGGTTGTGTTATATATTGAGCCTGATTGCTGGCAAGAAGATCTTGCTAGTATTGAAAAAGACCTCAATGAGTTTTCACCCAGCGACTTTTCAATCCAACCCAGGCGAACGATTGTACTCTCCTTGCAGGGAACACAGGAACAGTGGCTGGAAAGAATGAAGCAGAAAACCCGCTATAACATCCGCTTGGCAGAAAAAAAAGGCATATTAATTAATAAATCCCAAGACCTGAGTATTTTTGACAGTTTGATGCAAGAAACTGCTATCCGTGATGGCTTTGGAGTTCACCACCGTCATTATTATCAAGTTGCATATGAAATCTTTCATCCTAGAGGAATGTGTGAATTGTTCCTTGCAAAGTATCTTGACCAACCTTTGGCGGCCATAATGGTCTTTAAGCATGGCCATCGGGCATGGTATTTTTATGGCGCTTCAAATGACATAGAAAGGAATCGGATGCCAACGTATATGCTGCAATGGGAAGCTATGCGTTGGGCAGCAGAAGTTGGATGTTGTGAATATGACCTATGGGGAATTCCAGACTTAGAGGAATGCGAATTGGAAAGCCAATTTTCGCAACGCTCTGATGGATTGTGGGGTGTTTACCGTTTCAAGCGTGGTTTTGGAGGAATGATAAAGCGAAGTGCCGGGGTGTACGAAAAGATTCTGCAGCCTGCGTTATACCCAGCATATCTGGCAGTTTTGAAAGTGCGAAAAAGCGGGCTTTCATAAAAAAAGGACTTTTTAGGTTGTTAAAATAATCAAGTAAGATGAATAGAAAAGAATGGAATAAAACCATTGCTGCCTTTCCCCAAGCAAATTTCTTACAGACTTGGGAATGGGGAGAAATAAAATCGCGTTATGGTTGGGTTACAAGACATCGCACTTGGGTCGATTCTGAGGGAGAAATCCAGGCAGCTGCGTTGATCCTCCAAAGAGAGCAGACTATCCCGTTATTGGGTAAAAAAATCAAAATTCTCTATATCCCAAAAGGACCTTTATTGGATTGGAATTCCTCTTCTCGGGAGCGTGTGCTTAATGACTTGTCGGATTATGCAAAAAAGCAAGGCGCAATCTATCTGAAAATTGATCCGGATTTGATTATTGCGGAAGGATTGAAGGGTCAGCCCGATTATCTGTCGAAACAACAATCTCTATCTACAATCCATCAATTACTGAATGAAGGTTGGTTGATTTCCAAGCAGCAAATTCAGTTTAAGAATACATTTCTGCTTGATTTGCACGATGAAGAAGCTGTACTCTTGGAAAGAATGAAACAGAAAGCCAGATACAACATACGTCTGGCAAAAAAGAAGGGAGTAACCGTTAGAGTTGCTAAGTTAGATGAACTTGACCTCTTCTATAGGATGTATGCGGAAACAGCAAACCGAGATAACTTTGTAATCAGACCCAAAGGGTATTATATAGATGTCTGGCAGACCTTTGTTTCCGCCGGTATGGCCTACCCTTTGTTAGCAGAGGTGGACCATGAACCGGTGGCGGGCTTGATTCTATTCCACTTTAACAAACGAGCTTGGTATTTTTATGGCATGTCAACAACGCTTCATCGGGAAAAAATGCCGAATTATCTCCTGCAATGGGAAGCCATTAAACTCAGCAAGTCATTAGAATGCAGTCAATATGATTTATGGGGCGCGCCTGAGGTATTCAATGAGACTGATCGTTTATGGGGAGTCTATCGTTTCAAGGAAGGGATGGGCGCGAAAGTTGTTCAGACTATCGGGGCGCTGGACTATCCAGTTAAGAAAATTGAATATAAAATAATGCAGGATTTGCTGCCGAAGTTTTTATCAATTACTCGAAAAATTCGAGCGCGTCAAATTCAAGATGAAATACCTGGGTAAGTCAGATTTATAAGATGAACTTGGATATAGAAACCACTGTGAAGACTGTTTTCTTTTTGCTGCTTACCGCAGCTTCGGTGTTTGTTCTATTGGCAATACGCGCTTTTCGAGAAGCAAGCCGATTAAGGTTTTTTCTTAAAAAACGGGCATTATTAGGACGTGCCTGGCAATTTATATTTTTCACCATTTTGATTTTAGTTGTAGCATTCCTGATTAATAACTATGCGGAACCTTTTACTTATCGAATTTTTCAGCCATCCCCAACTCCAACGCAAACAGCCACCATTACACCAACTCCCACAATTACTCTCACACCTACGATCACACAGACACCTACGAATACTCCTACTTTAGAATTCACACCTCTGCCATTAATGCCAGCAGTCATTAGTGAAGGGTTTACTTCTGAAGTCACTCCGAATCCGCAAGCAATTTTTAGCAATATTTCATTCTCAAGGCGTCTTACTCGAGATTACCTGCCTATTGATCCGGCGAATACTTTCAGCAATCCAATTGATGAGTTATTCGCATCTTTTTCATACGATAAAATGCTAGTGGGTTCACAATGGAGCACCTTATGGTTTAGAGACAATGAATTGATCTACTATGAAACAAAACCATGGAATGGAGCTTCCGGTGGATATGGATACTCAGATTGTCTGATAGCTCCTGAAGAATGGCTTTCAGGCACTTATGAAGTCCAGATTTTTGTGGGCGAGATTTGGAAAGCCTTTGGTACTTTCACGGTGACTGGAGAACCGCTTACTCCGACAGCAACGGTTCCCCCGATTGCTACCATCACTGCAACCGCATCATTTACGCCAACCAGGACTCTAACTCCTAGTGAGACTCCCAAACCAACTTCTACGCCACAACCATCACCCACTATGACTCAAACAGCAACTCCAACGCTCACGTCAACTCCTACCAGGACATTCACTCCTACCCGCATACCAACCAAGACACCAGTGCCAACCGCAACACTGATTCCAACCCCGACCCGCTATTCAACAATCTTCAGATAAATTACATCAGCTTCACTAATTCATTAGCGATAAGAGCGGCAATTCGCGCATTATTTTTCAGCAAGGCAATATTGGTTTGCATGCTGCGGGTTTGACTATGTTCACTCACTCTATCCAGCAGGAATGGGGTGAGCGCTGATCCTTTGATACCCTTTTTATTTGCTTCATTAAGAGCGACAAGAATGCTGGCTTCAATTTCTTCTGTAGGTATTGCAAATTCCTCAGGTGGTGGAACAGTTACTAAAATCGCGGTGGATAATCCGAAATCCCAATGGGATCGGGCAATTTCGGCAATCTCTAAAGTTGTTTCAACGCAGTAATCAACTGGAATACCGCTATTTATAGAATAGAATGCAGGAAGTTCGGAGGTTTTAAATCCAATAACAGGTACCCCGCTGGTTTCCAAGTATTCTCGGGTGGCTGGTAAATCTAAAATCGCTTTGGCGCCTGAGCAAACCACAATGATCGGGATTTGTGATAAAGTGGGTAAATCAGCTGAAACATCCTGTGAATGATTGCGATGGATTCCTCCGATCCCTCCAGTCGCGAAAACTTGAATACCCGCTTTATATGCGATTTCCATGGTACCGCTGACAGTAGTTCCTCCGTTCTTTTTTTGAACACAGGCGGCTGCGATGTCCTTGCGGGAAATTTTGATGGCTTTGCTTGATCTCGCAATAAAATCCATTTGATCCGCAACCAATCCAATATGGATCACTCCACCCAAGATACAGATTGTGGCGGGTGTTGCAGCGGATTCTTGGATTGCGGTTTCCATACCAATGGCAGTCTCCTTATTTTGTGGGTAGGGCAGGCCATGAGTGATCACTGTGGATTCTAAGGCAACCACCGGACGGTTTTCTCGGAGTGCAGACTGAACTGTTGGATTAATATTAATTTCTATCATCGATGACGAATTCTCCTATTCTTTCAATAGCCAAATCGAAAATTTTCATCCCAAAGTATGAGTTTATTGATTGCCTGCACAGATCTGTTAGTTCATCGAAAAAACTGATGTGATCTTGAGTATTCAGGTTATTTTCTCTTGCAAAAGGAGTATGAAATCCAGGCAAGAGTGATC
>Ga0068714_10005220_pt1 | contig 13898 bp, 7 predicted proteins | sample MTBNYHSulfiMetaG_FD_62988 | JGI IMG/M metagenome (GOLD analysis project Ga0068714, IMG submission 62988) | Enrichment culture microbial communities from rom New York Harbor, USA that are MTBE-degrading - MTBE-NYH (New York Harbor Sulfidogenic)... | ecosystem: Environmental > Aquatic > Marine >... | reverse complement strand
TCGTAGCTGAAGGACTGGCCCTTGGCGTCGGTGAGGCCGGTGCGGTTGCCGTTGGCGTCGTAGCCATACTCCTCCCGGGCGGCGTCGGGATAGACGGTGGCTGTTCGGCGGTTGAGGGCGTCGTATTCGTAGATGGTGGCGTGGTGGTTGGCGTCCGTCTGGCTCAGGCGGTTGCCGTTGCCGTCGTAGCCGTAGCCGGTGGTGTTGCCAAGGGAGTCGGTGATGCTTACCAGGCGATCTGCGCCGTCGTAGTCGTAATACCAGGTGTTGCCCAGCGGCTTGGCGGTCAGGGTCAGGTTGCCGTTGCCGTCGTAGTTGTGGGTGGTGCTCTCCCCGGCGCCGTTGGTTTCACTCACCAGGCGGCGGCGTTTGTCGTAGCCCCATTTGTTGACCCGCCCCTCCGGATCGCGCTCTGCGATCTTGTCGCCCATCTCATCGTAGGTGTAGTGGGTAATGGCAGCCAGCGGGCGGCTCTCAAGCAGCACCAGGTCGCGGCCATGATCGTAGATCCAGGTGGTGACGTTGCCCAGGGCGTCGGTCTCGAACTTCTTGCGCCCAAGTTCGTCATATTCGACGGTGAGCAGTGTCAGGCCGTCCTTGACGGTGCGCGTCGGGCGGTTTTCCCTGTCATAGTTGTGGGTCGTGCGGGTTTTGCGCTTGTCGCTCTCGGCCACCTTGTTGCCGGCGAGGTCGTACTCAAAGGTCACGGCCTGAGCCAGCGGGTCGGTCACCGTGGTCAGGCGGTTGAGCTCGTCGTAATTGAAGGTCGTGGTATGGCGATTCTTGTCGGTTTCGGTTCGCTTATTGCCCACAGCATCGTAGGTATAACTGACGGTGTAACCGAGTGGGCCGGTCACCGTGGTCAGGCGGTTGAGGGCATCGTAATCGTAGGTGGTGGTATAGTTGCGGGCGTCGGTCTCGCTCTTTTTGTTGTTGTTGGCATCGTAGCCGACCTTGACGGTGCGCCCCTCAGGCATGTCGACCTGGACCAGGCGGTTGAGGGCATCGTAGGTCTTGACGCTGACATTGCCGTTGGCGTCGGTCTCCCGGGTGCGATTGCCATTGGCGTCGTATTCGTAGGCCACAAGCTGCCCGATAACGTCGCTGCTGGTCTCCAGGCGGTTGAGGGCATCGTAGGTATGGAGCACCGTGTTGCCGTTGGGCAGGGCCTCTTTGACCTTGTTGCCTACCTTGTCGTACTCGTAGGTGGTGGTGACAGTAGACTTGCTCACCCCGGCCAATTCGTTGCTGCCGACCTCCTGTGCCATGCGTGTGCGCCGGTTGAGTTCGTCGTACTCATAGTTAACGGCAAACAGGCGGGCGTTGATCTGGCGGGACAGGTTGCCGACCTTGTCGTATTCGAACAGGGTATAGGCCCCTTCGGCGTCCGTGCGCCTGACCAGGCGATTTAGGGCATCGTACTGGCTACGACGGGTCCGTTCCAGTGGATCGATCTCGGCGGTACGGTTGCCGTTGGCGTCATATTCGTAACGGGTGACCCTGCCCAGCGGTTCATTCACCGTCACCAGACGGTTGAGAGTGTCATACTCATAGCTGGTGGCCCTATGCAGTGGGTCCACCGCCGAGATCTTGTTGCCCTCGCCGTCGTAGCCGAAGGTGTATTCGCCCTGCAGCGCGTCGATGATCCTGGTGCGGCGATTGAGATCGTCGTAGTCGTAGGTGGTAACAAAGTTGCGTGGGTCGGTCTCGGCCGTAACATTGCCCACCCCGTCGTAGCTGATCAGCGTGATTCGCCCGAGGGGTTCGCTACGCTTCACCAAACGATCTGCGCCATCGTACTCGAAGGTCGTCGTATTGTTCTGCCAGTCACTTTCGCTCGCCTTGTTTCCGTTGGCGTCATAGCTGATGTGTTTGACCTTGCCGGCGGCATCCGTGATCGCGATGACCCGATTTTCCCTATCGTAGGTCCACGTGGTGGTGCGCTGCTCTTCGTCGGTTTCGGTGAGCTTGTTGCCAGCGGGATCGTAGGTGAACAGGTGCTCGCTACCGCGCGGATCGATCCGGCGTGTCAGCTGGCCAAGGATATCGTACTCCATGACCGTCTTGTTGCCACGGGCGTCTATGCGTTCGACCGGCAGACTGCGCTCGTTCCATGCCGTGGAAGTGGTGCCACCCAGATGATCGGTGACACTCTCGAGATTGCCATATTCGTTGTAGGTAAACCAGGTGATGTTGCCGTTGGGATCCTTACTTCGAACACGATCGCCATAATTGTTATACGTGTGTTCTGTAAGCCCGCCAGTGGCATCGACGATGCGCACCAGATTGCCTTTACCATCATAGCTGTACTGGGTCGAGTGCCCGTTGCGGTTGGTCTTGCTAGCGACCAGATTCTTGATTGGTCGGCCAGTGAAGGGTTGATAAGTGTAGGTTGTGGTGTAACCACCCACCGTCTCCGTGAGCAGGTTACCGTCACCGTCGTAGGTGAAGTCGGTGCGCACGTTGCGGGCGTTGGTTTTGCTCGTCATCACCACATCGCTATCCGCCCAGGTCATGGTGGAGGTGCCGGCCGGGTCGTCGATTTGTACGACGCTACCGTAGCCGTCCATGGTGTACGTGGTGTCGAAATGGCGTGCGTTATTGACGGTCGTCCTGCGTGCGCCGAAATCATAACTGAAGCGGGTGACATCACCCTCCGCTCCGGTCACCGTATCCACGATGCTTTGCGGCAGGTAGAGGGTCGGTACAGTAGTTCCATTACCCTCAATCACCACGGTATTGTCATTGTAGGTATAGTGGGTAAGGTGCCCATTGGGATCGGAATACGACACCAGTTTGTGCTGGAGGGACGGCAGGACACTTGTATCGGTCGAGTAGGCGTAGTTTTCTACTCTACTGTCATTTCCCCCGGAAGCCCGGAGCAGATCCCCATACTCGTCATAGTCGAAGGTCATGGCGATGCCATCCGGTCCTTCTATGCGTGTGACGACCGGCAAGACTTTGGGGACACCGGCGAAGGTGCGATTTTCGTAGTTGAAATGGAGCTTGCGACCGGCCGAATCTTCCACCGTTATCAGCTTGGCAATGGCCGGGCTGCTCGGGTCGTAACCAAGTTTGGTGATGTTGTCGTTGGTATCCTCGATGAATTCGAGGTTCCATTCCAATCCCGAACCGAGGTTGCGATAGTGGTAACGGGTTCCGTCCTTGCTATAGAAATCGAACGTGCGATCTGTTTGGTTGGCTATCAGCGTGCCGTGGTAGCCCTTGGTGGGTTTGAAGCCGCCATTACCGTCGCTGACGTAGCGCGCCCCCCCGCCCTCACCACCGATTACGATGGGATCGCCACAGCGGGTAAGGCGGATTTTCGACTCGTAGTTATGCGCCCACCCCCGTCCCATGCGTCCGGGCATGGCACTGGCATTGGAGCCATAGGTCCGCCGGAATTCCAGGCTCTTTCCTCTTCCCGGCAGTGAAAAATCACTGGTACCGACAGTCAGGCTACCATCGAATACATCGACCCCTTTAACTATCGTATGTCCGACCGGAAGACGATTCTCAGTGATGTACTCCGATAGTGCGGAACCGGTTTCGACTTCCTCGTGCCCATCACGCCCGCTGACACCGCGGAGCTCTATATCATAGGTTCCAGGGAGTAAGTTGTCTGCGGGCAGAAACTGATAGCTGTGAACTCCCTGCTCGAGCGATTCATTGTCCAATATCGTCGTTTCGACTCCCCCGTAGCCTTCCTTGGGGGTGAATACCAAGGTGACCTGGGCAGGATCATTGAGTGTGAAATCGAAAGTGCCGCCCACATTACATGAGGTGCCATTGAGTACATCCACATCCATCGAGGCATGGAGCGAACGCGTGACATTCGTAAACAGTTTTTGTGAAATATCAATCGGATAGAGGTCCGACTTGACCTCGGATTGTGCCCCCCGGTTGTGCACCAGTTGGGCTTCATAGATCTTGCCCGGGTCAAATTCCAACCCTCGAGGCAGGTGGATTTCGCCTTCTCCGGAGCGCGACGAACCGGGCCAGGTAAAGATACGGGTACCGTCCTCGAGTAGATCGACATCGGTCCCAAGGCTTTCGTATACAGGCGGCGCGGTACGGTATTTCAGTGTGGCTTCGAATTGTGACTGATGGCCCTCGGTCAACATAATGCGGTCTGATGGCGTCCCTGTGGTAACCAGTTCATAAACCTCCGGGAGCAGGCCATATACCTTTGAGATATTGCCTTGTGCGGTTCCGCTGAAGCCAGGAGGTAAGGGAACTTCCTCTTCAATGGCACATTCGGGAGGAACGGCACGAATTCCTTTTTTGGCGATATCCGCTATCGTCACATGAACAACGTTGACACCTGGATTGGAGCCTGTTACTACACGGGTTTCATAGGTTCCGCTGCCGAGATAAACACCGTTTGGAGATGTCGGCATGCCGCCGTTGGAGACACTGAAACTGACATTAGCGGTGGCTTTACGAGCCTCGGACACGGGCGAAGCAGTAATTTTGCAATGATAGCCGCTGAAGCCTGGACCACACCCCGAGTCTGAACATAATTGTGCCGATGCAGCTAAAGGGTAATCGTAAAAGGCTGTCACCCGTACCGGTTCCTGATACGTGAAGCCAGCTTTAGCCGCACTGATGATATTTCCTTTATCATTGACCTCGCTACTACCGGCAAAACCACCGGACAACCACAACGCGTCTATAGCGGTACTTTCACAAATCCCAGTCGAAGTCCATGAATAATTAAGTGTCCTTCCAACACCGGTGACATTCACAGAATATTGCGTTGACGCGGCATTACCCAGAATCACACCAGCGTATGCACCGTTCAAGCGGGTTGTTAGGGTAATTCCAGGCTGCCCGCACTCACCAAGAACGGGATTGCGGGGGCAAGCATCTGTGGAAGCGCTCGCATCGTATAAAACTGCATTCTGAAAGGAGTCAGGCAACGATGCGCAATCGGGCACTGCCTGCCCGACAGCGAATGAAATATCAACATTGGAAACGGAATTGCCAAATTCATCCTGAGCCTGAATGGCCAGCATATCCGCCGGAACTGATGGCGGTCCCGAGTTGCTTCCAGGGTTGGTTCGGACCATCCTGACTGGCGTGCCGGGATAACCGATCGCACTGAAGGGCTCGGAAATGCTTAACATTCCGTTTTCCCGAGCAACCCAAGCCTCGACTTGATTCCATCCAGCCTTCGTTACATAGCTATCCCCGGAATTACGCATTACATAAACCGGGTTGTCTTCGATTCCTTCTCCCAGTTTAAGTGTTGCCTGAGCAATGCCGATAGCACTCGTTTCGACGGTAACCTGTGATTCACCATTCAACATCCCGCCACCGTGTATGACGGCAAATGAAACCAGGGCACCTTGAACTGGATTTCCGTATCTGTCACGCACCAGTACTGCAATTTTGGCAGGTAGTTCTTGTCCAGCATCCGCTTTTTGCCAATCGGTTGCATAGATTTTATCTATCGATGCAGCCGCCTGGGGGTCGTTGTTCGCGTCGGCGGTATTCGCCGCCATCAATGCATCGCGCACCCAGTCCATGATCCACTCGTTGGCCCCTGTCGAGGTGGAGCCACCGGCCAAGCCACCCGATATGAAGTAGCCGCCCGCTCCGGACTCTGGATCCTCGACGCGCCAAACTGATCCCGACCATGCCTCATGAGATACAGTCTCGCGTGGCACCGCCACATTCATACCGAGTCGTGTCCAGTTCTCGATATCAGCAATAACCTCTGCCGGATGGCTAAGGGTCGGTAAAAGTGCAGAGACATTGTCCTTGGTGATCTCAACCACCTCGACACCAACACTGTGTGCTAGCCCTAATCCCTTGTCAGCAGAGATCCCACCGGCGACGAATTCGTCCTCGAAGATCTTGTGTTCCAGCGCAGAACCTTGAAGTGCGGCCAGGCGCATCCAATCCACGGCAGAACCTGGGTTATCGCTCCGAGGCAGAGGCTCGGCCACCCGCAATGCCGCATCGAGAGTGACCCCCTGCCACGTGATCTGCTGCGGTTGGCCAAATACGGATTCAACCTCGATAGCATTACTTACTACAGCAACAGACGGCAACGGACGTACTATGGCCACATCCAACAGACCAGACAGTTCATCCTCGCCCTCGGTCCATCGCTGGCTGTAACGCCATGCAATGCGATCGAGCAGTTTTGCGGCGGTGTATTCCGAATCGGCGGGGTCATCCTCGGGTATCACCCGAGCAACTGCCTGTGCATACAGTCCGATGGCATGATAATCACCGGCGGTGATTGTCTGTGTTATTTTTGTACTTCCGAAGGGACCGAGCAGCTCGATCTCGAAACGATTTGCGCTTCCCGCTGCAAGCGATTCACGTGCGACCGCATGCTGACGCCCGTTGATCTTGATTTGTGGCCGGAGTTTGATCAGATAGGCCGGAACATAGTCGAGGCCGCCGAACAGATCCGTTGTCTTCTGGTCGTCGACTGTCGCTGGAATGTAGGAAAGGGTTACACGTTCGCTCGCCACCTCGGAAACATCGACGGTATAGTCAAGCACCACCGGTGCCGTATCACTGGTCCCCTGGCGGGCAACAAAACGGACCTTTTGCCGGTAACTGTCTGCGAGTTCAGCCTCTTCACCGGTGACCGAAACAACCGTAATGGGCAGGGTGTTGGGCAATAACCCTATCTCTTCGGCAACGATGTCGTTGCTGCCGAAATGCGACTCGTAGGTCGCTTCATCTCCCTGAGCATTGCGATAGTCGTTGATCGCTTTGCGCACAGATTCGAGCGGTTCAAATTCTTGTGGCCTCAGCAGATAGCTCCTTACAACACCCTCTGCTGTGAGCCCTGACTTTACAAAGAGACTGTCTGGGGGAACGACATTATAGCGCTTCAGAGCCGGCACCAGCGGCAGCCAGGTTTTGCCTGAAGCATCGACCATGGCACCGCGATAGTTGGCGTAGGGAACCTGAGTACTGACCCAGGTATGTTCAAGCTGAACCATAGCAATCCGCCCCCCCCGTACAACAGGCGTAAACGCCACACCAGCACGGGATAGGGCGACAGGTACAGCACTGGCGTCGGTGAGTGCAAGTGATTCTGCTACCACTTCCACTGGCAGTTCAATCACGCCATGAACATAGCGCGAGGGCAGACCGCTGGCGCGGAAAAGCGCGATAAGCAGACTGGCCTGATCGACATCATTGCCGCGGCCTTGACGTAACGTTCCAACAGCGCCCTTCATCGCACCGCTGTACCACTGGGTCTTAACGTGATTGCGGACGAATTCATATATACGGATGTAGTCGTGATCCAGTTCCCTGGCCTTGCTGATGATTTCATCCGAGAGAGGAACCCCGACGGCAGCAGCGAGGTCCGCCTGAACTACCGGTGTATCGGTTGGGTTTTGGTAGCTAGGCTGGATCGTTGGCGTCAGTTTTGGGGCTCGTTGTGGCAACGCAATGTTTCTGAACGGCAGGAGGGAATTGCGGAGTATCGGGCGGGAAGCAGGCTTGGAAACCGACTTCAACACGTCGAGCACACTACGCAACGCCTCAAATGCCTCTTTTCGGAAGTCCTGGTCGTCGAGCAACGGCTGTCGATCGGTTGTCCTACCCAGTGTTCCCAATGTCTCGTCTAGCGAATCGAAGAGTTCATCACCGATTTCAGCATAATCGTCCCGGGCACGACGTCCACGCTGCGCAATCTCTGCTGCGGTGTCCGCGGTTTCGATACGTGCCTGAATGGACTGAAAACGCTGCTGCAGCAGGAGATGTGCTGCGTGCAGGACATCGTACTTTTCACCCAGAGCAGAAATATCTTCGGCAGAGAGGTATCCCTTGGCGGAGTTCGTCTCGGCAGTAATACGGAAATCAGTAAGGGCGCGTTCGAAGTCTGTTGCTTCATTGGCCTGGTTGGGCCGTGTTGATATTCCTGAACCTGACAGTTGTTGCTTGAAGTCCTCAATGAGGGCACTTGCATCCCTACCCGAGACAAGAGCATCCAGTATCTGCTGTTGCAATAACTCGGTATTGGCCTCGTCACTTGCCTCGGCCGACGATGGGGAGGAAAGAAGCGAGGAACAGACAATGAAAACGAAGGCTATATAGCGGAGTAAGCCTTTCAACTGTGCACATAGTGCGCCCAATGATGGGAATGACGAGCCCCCTATGGGAGGGCCATAGGGAATTACAGCTGGTCCCGTTGCGGTCCCGGAGAAACGCCGGTGATTGCAAACACTGGTTTCGCTGATGCCTGGACACCTATGCCCATGCGCGTTCTGCCTCCATGCTTTCATGCTAATTATCGTTCCCTAAGTACTAGAATTATTTACATTTATCCACTGATGTAGCCGGCCAAATGCAACTACAGCTTCACCAGGATTGTCCTTAAAGCCTGTCTTAAAGGGTTAATAGCCACAATAAAGATGCATATATTTGCATCCGCACGCCCAATAACGCAAGTATTATGCGCTCTCTACCTACGGCACAGCCCCAAGGGGCGCATGTTTCCTATTCCTTCTCCAATTTGCCGTCAGTGCCATTTGCAGGTACGTATTGGAATATCCATTCGCGGTAGCTTTGGGCATCTTCGAACATCGTCAGCGTTTTTGGAAAATGAACCTTCTTAAGAGGTTCATTTGTACTGCGACTGGTCACCCCCTGTATTCCACCATCAGCGGCCCTAACGAGTAGCCACTCTTGTCCACTGCCCTTTTCTGTGAGCGTTGTCATGGGATCTGCGTATAACTGCCGTATATGATGTTTGCTGGGAAAACGAGGGTCCTTGGCGAGATCCGATAATGCGCGTGGAAAGCTCTTTGTTCCCGTTCCGGCCTCATAATAACTCCGGATTGCTGCTATGTATGCTTGTCCCCGGAACAACAACTCCCGCTCTCGTTCTGCTTGTGCGAGACGTGATGTCATTAGCGTCGCAGCTTCCGCGGCAATGCCAACCAGTACAACGGCCACCAGGATCATCACATATGTGAATCCATCCTGACGGACTGCCACCAGCCTCACTGTTCATGCGTCCCTATAGCCTACCTCGCGCTTTCCCAGCTATTAATATCTGCATTATCGCCTTCCCCCCCTTCACGGCCGTCCGCAGCGAAAGATGAGACTTCATAGCCACCACTGCGCCCAGGTGCACGATAGATGAAGGGATTGTCCCAGGGATCGGCAGGGATCTCCTTTTTCAAATACGGTCCATTCCACTTCTGCGCGCCCTCTGGCTTGTTTCGTAGTACTCCCAACCCTTCCTGAGTAGTTGGGTAACGTCCGACATCGATAAAAAAATTGTCCAATGCTGTCATGAAATTCTGAATCTGGGCGCGTGCGGCAGATTCCTTGGCCGGTTTAATGTGCTGATAGAGAGTCGGCCCCACCAAAGCGGCCAGCAAACCGATGATCACCAGCACCAACAACAATTCCATTAAGGTAAAACCACGGGATTTCCGCACCATCACTGATTTCTCTCCATTTATTTATAGTTACCAGGCTTTATACATTGAGCCGTCCGACGCGCTACCCTCCTGGCCACTTCGGACATCGCTGATACCCTCATACGGATCACCAGTGGAAGAACGGACTAACTCCCAGGTATCGATGCGTCCTGTAAAAGGATCATTGGGAATGCGCCGTAAATAACGCTTGTCCTCCAATACCTCCAACTGCTCAGGGTATCGGCCTGTATCGGCGTAGTAATCATCGATAGCTTTGCGCATAACAAAGAGGTCTTCCTTTAGTGTCGATTCCTTCCCACGCTGTATTGAGCTGCTGACTACTGGTGCAGCAATACCGGCGAGCAAGGCGACCAACATTAGCACCAACAGCAACTCAATCAACGTAAAACCGTCTTCACCATTCACTGTAGCGTGTACCGTCAATCGCCGTTCCTTCGTATGCTGTATGTACGTCATAGACATCCTGACCGCCCCACATGCCAGCATCCAGATCGTCCTGATAACTGCGTAATACCCACTGTTCTTCTACCGGCACGCCTTGCTGTGCCATAGGGTCAGTGGGGATACGTCGCATGTACCTTCGCTTGGTCCCCTTCGCATCACCCGAATCCACCCCACTTACGAGCACGTCCAGTCTCTTCGGATATCCGTATTCACTCGCTCCCTCACTTGTATGGGAGATTATCCCACTTCGCCAATCTTCATTAAACCGATCGATTGCCACACGAATCTCCCGCAAGGCAGCCCGCAGTTCGTGCTCGTTCTCACGCTTTACGGTTAGTTCTGCATATGGCAAAGCAGCCGCAGCGAGAATCGACAGTATCGCAAGAGTCACGAGCAGTTCGATAAGGGTTAGGCCATAGAATCTATTTGACAATAACCCGTGTCGTTCGAACCTGTGCATCAACCACCTCTCCTGCCGAATTCCTGATCTCTGGAGTACGGTATACCAGATAGGAAATACCTGGCTTTAAACCCTTAAGCTTCAAATTTGCCAGCGATGTCGCTTCCTGGAAGTTTACACCGGCCATGATATCGATGTTAACGCGAATAACTCCCCTGTCAGGATCGGCGGAAGTGCTTATCGAGTTGACCTTGTCCGGATTCTTCTCCCCATCGATAAAGGATATTAATTGGGGGTTGTAGAGAATCTCAATCGGCAAGACATGTACCCCTTCAAAATTCCCGCCGATTATCGTCACCGAACCATCACGTCCGGTTTCCAACTCATACACAGCATCCGAGAAGGCCAGATATGGAGGAACAGTAGCACGGACAGGTTCTTTTGTGACTGGCGAGTTCGGGGTGTCAACTGATTTGGTTTCCAGTGTTGGCAGTGGTGACACATCTGCCATATGCCTGCTCCCAGTATTTATCTGTTGCTCATTACCAACGTGGTCCTCCAGATACGCAAACAAGGGCTTGGTAGAATAGACCGTCTCTGTTCCGGAATAGAATTCTCGTGTGGGTCGTGCTGGGAGGTCCCAACTGCGCACAACACGAGGAGTAATTGTGAGCAAGACATCGGTTCTACCACCGGAGTCATCATAAGATGTAAACAACGATCCAACGACCGGAATGTCGCCAAAACCTGGCACCTTGACCCGCGTGTCTCGTTCTTCATCACGAATCAGCCCACCCAGAATAGCTGTCTCGCCATCTCTGAGGAGCATATATGTTTCTGCATTGCGGGTACCAATTCGGTACGCTGGCTCACTCGATGTCCCGAGGTTTTCACCCAAGGAACTGACCTCCAGGCCGAGTTTGACCGACGAAGAGTTGTCCAGATGAATCATTGGTTCTACTGATAATCGAATACCAACATCTTTATAGTCATATGTCGTACGCGTTTGACCGGTAGCTTCTACGATCGTTGAAGCCCGTAATGGGACTCTATCGCCAATGTGGATCTTGGCTAACTTGCCGTTGATTACCCGCACCTTGGGATTGGCAAGCGTCTTGGCATCGACGTCCTGCTTAAAGAATCGAAAAGTTGCGGAAGGAACCGTCAATGTATACACGTCCTGGGGAGATGTCCCGCGTGGAAGCTCAGGAGGAACACCAATCGTGGCCGCATAGCTTCCGAGGTCAAGTCCAAGTTTCTCAGCTTTCGAACGGTTGACTTCAAGAATTTCCACTTCCATCATAATCTCAGCAGGCTTGCGATCATTTATAAAGATCATCTTTTCAACAAGCGATATCACATCGTCTGTGTCACGCACAACCAGTGAATTGAGTTCTTCATTAATAATAATTTTATTTACCGAGATAACTCCCTTGACAATATCACTCATATCCTTGGCTTTGATATTGCTGAGATTAAAAGTGCGGACTAGATAATCTTGATACTGATTTCTTTTTTCCTTGGTATCTGGCGCCACCAATATTGTATTTTGGCCTAACCGCCGATAGAAGGATTTGGTCGTGGTGAGAACAAGTCCGATAGCCTGCTCAAAGGTAACGTCCTTTGCAAACAGCGTAACTGGCGTTGATTTTATACCGTCGTCAAAGATAACGTTTATCCCAAATGACTTGGCTATAAACTCAAATGCTTGGCGCAGGTCAGTCTGACGAAAATTGAGCATAATTGGTGCATTTGAGCTCAACACCAAACCTTCAATATTGTTTTCCGCTTCGGTTTTTTGTATTTCGGCAAGCACAGATAAAGATTCTGTATGTTCAGGATATACTTGAAGGGCTTTTTCAAACTGCCGACGCGCCACCGCATGATTTCCAGCTTCCTGATGGGCCATCCCTTCACGAGCTAGCATATCTGCTTCCTTGCGGGCCAGCACCGTATTCATTGCCTGTTGTAATTTTGCATGTTCAGGCTTGGCAGCCAGGCCCTGTTGATATTCGATTATTGCCCCATCCAGATTCCCTTGTTCGAGAAAGCGAATACCTCGTTGATAATAAAAGTCCGCCGCTTTCAATTCTGCCTGTTTTAACCGTGAGTTATACTCCACGTCACCGGGCTTTGCAGAATGGAGTTTCCTGTATTCAAGAACGACCTTCATCCATTCCTCTTGGGCGGCATATTCATCAGCGCGCTTGGTTGGCGCAGCACACCCACCCATGAGGAGCATCAAAAGACATACGGCCAGCACCCTGACATTCATTATTTTCTGAAAAGACACTCCATTACCCCAACACATATATCGACACTATCTGACCGGCGCGAGGCCGCGAAACAACCAAACATCTTCCTGTTTAATCAATCAGTAGCAGTTCGATAATTCTTAGAAATCATTCTCCAGACACACTTATATTCCCGGCCGTATTAGTAGTCGAGTCTTTTACTGTTACAGCATTCACCTCAATCGCCTCGACTACGAATCGATCACCGACCCTATCCCCTTCGTAGACTGTATATAACTGATCACCGCTGGCAATCATTGCATACCTTTGGGCATTGCGAAACGCTATAGCCACCACTTTCAGTTGTTCCATTTCGAAGCGAGCCTGGTCGCTCTCAATTTCAGATTGTGTCTTTCGCGCCGGCGCTGGTTGTTTTTTAACCACGTTTATTTGTTGTTTTTCGACAATCTTACGAGAAAACAAATCACGCGTTAGACTGCTCTTTGCATTGACAACGTTCGACTTGATAACGAAATCATTCGCATCAAACCCCACATCCTTTTCCTGTACGGATGAACCACTTAGTTCATCACCATAAAACGCCCATCGCCATGCATTTACCACGATGAGAATCACGACGACTGCACCCATCACGACTGCGCGCTTCACCCCTCACCATCTCCCCTGCTTGCATTCCCCTTCCGGTAAGTCAACACGCGAACTTGGGCATTTATGGCGTTATTTCCTTTCGTCGCCTTGACCATCCGCACATCTTGCACCTCCGCCCAGACAGCTAGTGATGGAATATCGGCGATGAAGCCATACACCTCTTGGAATCTCCCTTGAATAGCCAACTCGAGATAGAGTGGGCTATACCCTTCAATAGCCTTACCTTCTTCAAATGACTGAGATGTCAAACGAAGGGAATGTTTTCTCAAAATTTTCTCGATGACTTCAACAAATTTCGCCTGACCGTTATCAGCCAGCAGCTTTTCTTCTATCTTTGGCATTTCCTTTGAAACTTGTTCAAATGCTTCAGAAATCTCTGTCGAATGCTTGGCGCTCAGTATTTCCTTGCGAAACACTTCTATTCTAGACAGCAACGCCTGCTGCTGTTCATTAATTGGCCGCCACAAAAAAACAAATTCCAGGAGAAGGGTCACAAGAAGCCCAACAAGCAACCAGAAACCAAATATAACTACTGAATGACGCATTAGATATCGAAATTCAGACAACATCACAGACGCTCTTTGATATTAATTTCAAACTGCATCACTCTTCCGTCTTGAGAGTCTCTATTAACTTGTCGCCCAAGCAGGACTTCAGAAAAGTGTGACTCTTGCTCCATTTTAAGAAGAAACCCAGTCAGATACTCGCCACTCGATGCTT
>Ga0068714_10005219_pt1 | contig 13899 bp, 4 predicted proteins | sample MTBNYHSulfiMetaG_FD_62988 | JGI IMG/M metagenome (GOLD analysis project Ga0068714, IMG submission 62988) | Enrichment culture microbial communities from rom New York Harbor, USA that are MTBE-degrading - MTBE-NYH (New York Harbor Sulfidogenic)... | ecosystem: Environmental > Aquatic > Marine >... | reverse complement strand
AGGGCGCGGGCAACGTAGAGGCGGCTGCGCTCGCCGTGGGACAGCTGCCAGCCGGACTCGCCGACCGCCTGCCACAGCCCCCCCGGCATCCGCTCCAGCAGCTCCCCCAGCCCCAGCTCGCGGCACAGCGCCTCGGCCTCGGCCAGGTCCTCCGCCCGCGGCGGCCAGCGGGCGCCGAGCAACAGGTTGAGGGCGAAGGGGCCGGTGAAGACGTGGTTCTCGTGGAACTGCGGCGCCACCACCACCCGCCGTCGCCAGGCCCGGGACCCCACCGTGTGCCGGTCCAGACCCCCGAGCAGCAGGAGCCCGGAGTCGGGCTGCCGCAGGCCGGCCAGGATCGACGCCAGGGTCGACTTGCCGGCCCCGGACGCCCCCTCGAGCAGCACCCGGTCGCCGGCGTCGAGGCGCAGCGAGCAGCCGGCGAGCACCGGGTCGCCGCGCTCGCGGTAGCGGAACGCGAGCGTGTCGGCGATGAGGACCGGGCCCCGGGCGGTACCCGCGACGCCGAGGTCGGGACGGCCCGCCACCTCGGGCCGGGCGGCCGCCCCGAACAGGGTGGAGGCGTTGCGCCAGGCGACGGCGGCGCCGGACAGGCTCCACAGGCTGCCCACCAGCCGCACCAGGGCCCCCTCGGCGAGGAGGACGCCCCCGAGGGACACCGCCACCGCCGCCGGCGCCGCGGCCCCGGCCACGAACGCCGGCGCGAGCCCCAGCAGCCCGAGGACCAGCCAGCCGCGGGGCACCGCCACGATCAGGTCGCAGGCGGCGCGGTCGAAGCGGGCGCCGTGCTCGAGGTAGCGCTCGAGCAGCCGGTCCTCGCCGTCGTGCCAGCGCTCGGGCGGGACCTGCGCCAGGCGGGTCCGGTGCCCCACCATCGACTCCACCAGGTCGTGGGTGAGATCGAGCCGCGCCCCGGTCGCCCCCTGCCAGCGCCGGTTCGCCCGCCACCCCAGCGCCAGCGCCGCCGCCACGCAGGCTCCCAGGAGCCCGCACTGGAGGGCGCCGGCCGGCCCGGCGGCCAGGACGAAGCCCGCCACAGCCAGCTCAACCGCCGACACCAGCGCCAGGAAGCCGCCGTTCAGAGCCATGGCTTCCACAGTCTCGCACTCCAGGACCCGCCCGAGGAGCTGCCCCGAGCCCAGGTGGCGGGTCTCCGCCGGATCGAGCTTCGTCGCCCCCTGCAGCAGGCGCAGCTTGAGCAGGCCGCCGAGGCCGATGGCCAGGGTGCCCTGGCTCCAGCCCGCCAGCAGCCGCACCGGCACCAGGGTCAGCAGCAGCAGGGCCCAGGCCCACAGCCAGCCCTCGTCCAGCCGCCCCTCGAGCGCGCCGCGGCCGACCGTCCACCACGAGCCGACCCACAGCGCGACCTGCGCGGCCCACGCGAGGACAAACGTCAGCAGCGGCCGGAGCAGGCCCGCCCGGCGCACCTGGCGAGCGAAGTCGGAGCCCGGCTCGAACCGCGGAAGCCACGCCGTCGCCACCGGTCGCGACCCGAGCTGGCCGGACAGGACCAGCGCCCGCGCCCCCTGCCGCCGTCGCGCCGGGACCGCCGCCGCCTCGAGCAGCCGGTCCACCGCCGCGCCCGCCCGCGCGTCCCCCTCCGCGCGCCGGGCCGCCGCCACCACGGCGACGGGGACCCGCCGCTCGGCGAGGTCCGGGCCGAGGAGCCGCAGGCGGCGACGGGTCCCGCCGAGGACCGCCAGGACGCCGCCGCGACCCGTCCCGAGCCGGACCAGCGCCGGACCGCAGGTGGGGAGGAACCGCTCCAGGTCGCCGTGGCGGAGGGGACACTCCACCACCTCCAGCCCGAGGCCCCCGGCCACCCCCTCCAGCCACTCCCCGACCGCCCCGTCGGTCCACCCCTCCGGTCCGGGCGGGGGCGCCGCAACCGGCCTGCCACCGGGGGCGAGCCGATCGCGGCTCGCCAGCGCCTCGAGCGCCTCGCCGGCGCGCTCCTGCGGCCAGGCGAGGTCCGCGAGCGCCGCCGTCACCCGCCCTCCCCGGCCGCCGTCACCCGGCCGTCGGCGAGCACCACGTGGCGCCAGGCAGGGCTTCCCCACAGCCGTTCGCGAACCTCCTCCTCCGCCTCCACCAGAGCCCGGTAGCGGGAGCCGGGCCGCCCGAGCAGGTCCTCAGGCGCGCCGTCCTCGACGACCCGCCCGGCGTCGACCACCACCACCCGGGGGAAGGCGCGGGTCTCCCCGACGTCGTGGGTGACGCAGAGCAGGGTCGAGCCCCGCCAGCGCTCCCGGGCCCGGGCGAGGAGGCGCGCCCGCTGGCCGCGGTCGAGACCGCGGAACGGCTCGTCCAGAATCGCCAGGCCGGCGTCGCCGCGCAGCAGGGCGCGCGCCAGGCGGACCCGCTGCCCCTCCCCGCCGGACAGGAACCCGCCCCCCTCCCCCAGCGGGGTCTCGAGCCCGGCGGGCAGGCGCTCCACCACCCGCCACAGCTCGGCGTCCTCGAAGCTCCCGTGGAGGTCCCCGCGCTCCCCCTCCCCCGTTCCCGCGAGCACGTTCTCGAGCAGCGACCGGTTCCACAGCCAGACCGCCGGGTCGACCCAGGCGCAGCGACGGCGCAGGGCGGCCACCGCGGCGCCGTCGAGTTGCTCGCCGTCGACGGTCAGCGTTCCGCCCGCCGGCCGGTGCCAGCCGAGCAGGAGCCCCACCAGGGTGGACTTGCCGGCGCCGGAGCGGCCGACCACGGCGACGTGCTCCCCGGCGGCAACGTCGAGGTCGACCCCCGCGAGGATCGAGTGCCCTGCCGCGCGGACGCTCACCCCCTCCATCCGGAACGCCACCGCCCCCGTCGGCACCACCGCGCCGGGGGCGGCGCCGGCATCCTCCGCCGGGGCGCCGAGGGGCTCCAGCGTCCGCAGCAGGAGGCTGCGGTGCAGCGGCAGCTGGCGGGCGACCTGAGCCACCTCCTGGCCCAGCACCGGCAGCTTGAGCGCCCAGTACAGCAGGAGCAGGACGGCGCCGCCGCCCGCACTGCGACCGGCGTGGGCCGCAACCAGCCAGATCACCAGGGCGAACGCGATCGCCGACTGCACCGCCTCGGAGGCGAGCACCGCCCGGCGCAGGCGGTCGCCGGCGCGGGCCCACTCGACGAGCAGGAGCTCGTGCTCCCGGCGCAGGGTGCGCTCCGCGCCGTGCGCCTTGACCGCCACCAGACCGAGCAGCGCGTCGAGGTCGAAGCGGGCGAGCGCCCCGGCGTGGGTGCGCAGGCGCAGGTCCCGCTCGGCCAGCACCGAGCGGGCGAGGAGCGGCATCCCCACCGCGACCGCGGCGGCGGCCACCGCGAGCGGCGCCGCCCCGCGGTCGAGCCAGACCAGGCCGGCGACGGTGGCGAGCAGCTCCGCGACCGCGGCGACCAGCTGCGCCCCCAGCCAGGGCAGGGTGCGTACGGCGTGCACCCGGTGGGCGCGGTCCGCCATGTCCGAGGTGAGACGGCTGCGGAAGTAGGCATCGCCCAGGCGGGGGATCTTGCGCAGTAACGCCAGGCGCAGGTCCCCCTCGAGCAGGCGGCCGAGACGGAGGGCGCCGGCGACGAGCTGCCCCTGCAGCAGCCAACGGCCGGCGACGAAGGCCACGACCAGTCCGATGGCCGCGAGGCGCTGCGGGGCCAGCACCAGGTCGCGGCGGGCGTCGAGCAGGCCGCGGAAGAGGAGCGCCTCCACCACCACCGCCGCCGCGGCGAGCAGGGCGAGGCCCAGCACGAGCCCCGGCCCGAGCGCGCCCCGCCGCACGAGCATGCGCAGCGCCTCGAGCAGGGGGCGCTCCGGCGTCGCCCGCAGCGTGTTGGCCAGCTCCGGGTCGAGGGGTGCGGGTGCCGGCGCCCCGTCCCCGTCGGCCAGCCGGCCGCGCACCCGGACCAGCACCGCCCCGCGCAGCAGGAGCCGCTCCTCGCCCTCCGGGCCCAACGGCGCGGGCACGACCGACCAGTCCTGCTCCGGGATCAATGAGTCGTCGCCGCCGACGGCGGCGGCCACCAGAGTCTCGAGGGCGGCGGCGGCCTCGCGACCGCGGCGCAGCGCGCCCGCCCCCACCAGGGCGGCCACGGTCCGGGTCGCCGCGTCCAGGGCGGCCGGCGACCGCCAGCCCGGGTCGGCCACGGCGGCCTCCACCAGGGCCTCGCGCCGCTCGAGCCCCAGCCCCAGCGCGGCCAGTCGCCGCCGCACCGGAGCCAGGTGCTCGTCGCTGCCCGCCCACTCGCGCCAGGCGGCGGCGGGCACCGGCAGCGTGTGCCTCAAGGCCTGCTCGAGGAGGGCGCGGACCGTGACCCAGTGCCGCCCCCGCGCCGGGTCCATGACCTGGACCAGAGGGCCGACCCGGCGCCAGACCACCACGAAGTGGGCGTCGCCGCGGGGCAGGCGGACCACCAGGATCGCCGGCAGGGCCTCGGCCCCGGGCAGGAGCAGGTGGTCCGCCGGGATCATCACCTGCTCCGCGTCGAGGCCGAGCTGCCCCGCCACCTCCTCCAGGGTGTCGACCGAGGTGCCGTCCACCTGGGTCTGGCAGACTTCACGCAGCCGCCCGTAGCTGACCGGCAGGTCGAAGCCGTCGAGCAGGCACTTGAGGGCAGCGGGGCCGCAGTCCATGGCCGAGGTCTGGACGACCTCCGGGGCCAGGAAGCGGCGGCGGGTCACCGCGGGGTCCCGTCGTCGGGGGGAGCGCCGCCGGCGGGGCCTTCGAGCCCCAGCTTCCTCCCCGCCGCGCGCAGGGCCAGCCGGGCCGGGGAAACCCGTTCGACCACCACCTCCACCGCGCCCGGCAGCCCGTGCTGGAGGGGAATCCGGGTGCGGTCGACGCCGCGGGGGGCGAGCTCGACCCGGACCCGGCCGTCCCGCACCTCGGAGCCGACCCGCTCCACCTCGACCGGCAGGGTGCCGAAGTCGACCCAGGGGAAGCCGGCCAGGCGCATCCGCCCGGGCTGGCCGGGCCGCACGCGCCCCACGGCGGCGGCGGGGTCGAACCACGCCACCACCCTGAGCTCTCCGGTCGGCACCACCACCGCCACCCGCTCCCCCTCGAGCACCACCGCCCCCGGACGCAGGTCGGCGGCCTCGCCGAGCACGCCTGAGACGGGAGCCCGCAGGGTCATGCGGTCGAGCTCGGCCTCGGCCCGGGCGAGGGCCTCGCGCGCCACCGCCACCTCCCCCTCCACCCGCTCGAGCTCCCGCTCCAGCGCCCCCTCCCCGGTGTCGCGCTCGCTCGAACCGGTCTCGAGCTCCCACTGGGTGCGAACGACCACGGCCCGCAACGCCTCCGCGGCGGCCCGCGCCCGGTCCGCCCGGGTCCGGGCGCGCTCCACGTCCGCCGCCCCGAGGAGCCCCTGGACGTGGAGCCGCTCTGCCCGCTCCAGCTCGCTCGCGGCCAGCCGCTCCTCCGCCTCGGCCTCGGTCAGGCGCTGCCGGGTCTCCCCCACCCCCGCCCGCAGCCCCTCCACCTGTCCCTCGAGCGTCCGCCGCCGGGCCCCCTGCTCCCGGCCCAGAGCCTCGAGCTGAGCAGTCAGGGCGACCAGGCGGGCCCGCTCTTCCTCCACCCGGTGACGCTCGACGGCGTCCTCCAGGCGCACCAGCAGCTCCCCCTCCGCCACTGCCTGCCCCACCGCCAGCGGGGCCTCGGCCACCCGCCCCTCCACCAGCGCCGCCACCGGGTGGGCGGCCTGCCCAACCTCGAGGCGGGCGGCCTCGCTGACCGCGTAGACGTCGACCCGGGCGGCCACCAGCCAGGCCCCCCAGGCGGCGGCGAGGGCGAGCGTGACCAGCGCCGACGCCAGCCGGCGCCGGCCGCTGAGACCCTCGAGCGCCCGCAGCGCTCGGGGAAAGTCACCTGGTGGGGCGGGCACCCGCCCACGCTAGCCGCGGGCGGGGAGCGCGTCAAGCCCGCACGGCGTGCAGCGCCCCCGCCCCGCTCTTCGTGTCATCCCGACCGCGGGCCCCCTCACTCTTCGTGTCATCCCGAACGCGGACCCCCTCACTTCTCATGTCATCCCGAACGCGGGCCCCCTCACTTCTCATGTCATCCCGAACGCGGACCCCCTCACTTCTCATGTCATCCCGAACGCGGGCCCCCTCACACTTGGTGTCATCCCGAACGCGGACTCGCCTCACTCTTCATGTCATCCCGAACGCGGGCCCGAAGGGGCCGCGGAGGGATCTGCCCCAACGAAGGGACCGCCTTCTCCGGCGCAAATCCCTTCCCTCGCATGCGCTCGGGACCGGCCGCCGCTGCGCTCCTCGGGATGACACGAGAGTGGGGCTCCTCCGTGCTTACATGACGCGCACATCGACCCCGCTCGACACGGTTGTCGCGGCGTCAAGCCCGTGTCGGCGAACCATGAGCGACGCTGTTGGGACCGTGCTCGGTAGGGATCTGGTGTTCGGGCACGGAGTGCGGGCGGCTGGCGGCGGGACCGGGATCGGGACCGGGGGCCGGGTGCGCCACGACGCCGACCCCGCGCCCCGTCACCCGAATCCTGCCGCCTGCAGCCGGCCGCCCGTCATCCGGGACCGGGTAGCCGACGGCCGGCGGCCTTCGGCGAGCCGGCTCCGGGCCCGCGAGGCTCTGCCAGTAATGTGAGTATTGCGACTATTCGTCAGTCTCTTGACAGACCATGGCTGCCACGCTATGACTGTTTCAATGTCCATCGTCTCAGGGCCGAGCGCCACCGCCGGGCCTCACCGCCGTCGACCGGGGTTGGAGCACACAGGAGGAGAGCCATGAGAAGAGAAGAGAAGAGAAGAGAAGAGAAGAGAAGAGAAGAAGTACCGTAGCAGCGTCGTTCGGGTTGCGCTCGCGCTGAGCCTGGTGCTCGGCGTCCTGCCCGCCGCAGCCCAGACCACCGGAATCCAGCGCACATGGCTGCTCGCTGAGGAGACCTCCCAGCTCGGCGACCTCCTGTTCGGCCCGGGTGTTGCGGAGGTCACGACCGCCAGCACCGGCGCCACCACCGCCGGCGGGACCGTCTCCTGGGTCAGGTACTTCGAAAAGGACGACCACCTCGGCATGCACCACGTGTACTACCGCCAGCGGTACGAGCACCCACAACTCGGGCGCGCGTTGCGGGTGCTCGGCACCGCGGTCGCCCTCCACTACGCACCTGACGGGTCGCTGAGCCGCGCCAACCTGGCCCAGGTCGACGACGTGCCGCCTCTGCCCAACGTGGCGCTCACCACCCCCCAGCAGGCGTTCGCCGCCGCTCACATGGGGCTCGCGTCATGGCCGGGGTTCCGGCTCGGCGACCCCGCCCGATGGCCGCCGGGGACATTGGCGTCGATACTCGACCGGTCCGAGCTGATGCTCGAGGTACCGCGAGACGCGGGCTCGTGGCGGCTCGTATGGCGCTTCCAGATCCCCGACGCCGACTGGGAAGGCCACACCGCCCTGGTCGACGCTGCCACCGGCGAGCTCGAGAGGGTGTCGCGGTCGAACCCGCACGACGAGGACTTCTGCCCGCCCGAGGGCTGCGCCCACTGCTCCCCCGGGCACGACGGCATGGACCCTCCGGTGCACACAACGGCCGTCGCGGTTGCGGAGAACCCTGCCATCACCGCTCTTCGCGAAGTGGCTGCGAGCCCATTCGCCGATCCCGACGAGCAGGAGGAGAACTGCGCCGGCAGCACGTGCACCCACGAGGCGGTGAGCGCGCAGCGGGAAGGGCTGGACCCGGAGAACGACCCGGACATCCCGCAGATCGAGGTCTACCACGGGATGAAGATGATGGCCGCATGCCCGCACTGCGGCTACAGCGGCTACGGCTTCGACGAGGGCAAGTACATGAGGGTCGGGCTCATGGAGATCGGCGGGAGCGTGAGATACGACGACTACAATCCCGGCCAGCCTGGCAAGGCCCTGGAGCGCTGCGACGCCCACGACCTGTACCGGCTCTTCGCCGGGGACGCCATGTTCTACACTCAGCAGACCATGGAGGTGTTCAGCAGCACGTTCAAGCGTTGCGGCTTCGACGGGTCGTGCGGCGTTGCGCGGGTGGTGGTGGACGCCGAGGGGTACACCGGCACCGCCCAGTTCAACGTCTACGTCGACTCGCACCTTGCCCCTTTCAAGAGCGTGCAGCTCGACCAACCGCTTCTTTCGGAATCACGGTTCTCGGTGTCGGCGTCTCTGGACACCGTCGCCCACGAGTGGGGCCACGCGGTCGACTTCGAGTCGCCCGGTAACTTCGTCGCCAGGTGCCCAGCGAGCGGGCTGGAGACGTGCGAGATGATGGAGGGCTTCGCTGAGGTGGTGGGTCACGTCGTGGAGCGCCTCAAGCAGACCACCGCCGACACGAACCTCGGCGACGACGTGTACGAGGCAGAGCACTGGGACTGGACCGCCCAGGAGGACTTCGCGCTGGTGAGCGCCTGGCCAATCCTGCGCCGCGCGGACCGCTACTCCACGAACCAGTGTCCAGGCTTCCACCACTCGGTGCACGCCGAGGATGCAGGGTGCGGGTGGGGCCAGAGCGCCAACGGCAACCGCCTGGCCGTGGTCCTGAAGCTGATGACCGACGGCGGGAACAACCCGGGCGCCGGCCACGTCGTGCCCTGCACCGGCTGCGATATCGACGTCACCGCCCTCGATGCCGACGCAAACACGGCCTTCCAGATGGCGGCGAGGATCCTGTTCCGCGTCTTCGACACCGAGGCGGACTTCGGAACCGTCGACTGGGACGAGCTGCCGGTCCTGGCACGCAACGCGATCCACGACCTCTTCTGGGGGGAGACCTGCGTCGCGGCGCAGCTAAGAACGAACAACGCCTTCCTCGCCGTGGGCTACCCGGAGTCGGGGTTGCCCCCGTGCATTCACTGCCGCCCGTACCAGGTGGGTCAACCCCCCTGCTGCCCGCCAGACTACCCGTGCCTCGGCGAGGAGGAGTAGCCGGTGGCGAGGCTCGTCAGCGCGTCGCTCGTGCTCCTGGTCGGCCCGCTTCTCGCGCTCGCCGAGCAGCCCGACTGGGACCTGACCGCGGATCGGCTGCTCACCGTGATCTACCACGCCAACCGCAGCCCGGATAACTTCGGTCTCTGGAGCTTCGACCCCGAGTCCGGGGAATGGGAGCGCCTCCGGCACTACAGCTTCAACGCCCAGACGTGGGATTGGGCCCATGGCAGAGGCTGCCACCTCTCCGCCGCAGACGGGATCGTGACGGTGCAGACCTGGACGGCGAACCTCGAGCTCGAGGCCGGCACCTACCGGCTCCTCCGGCGCTCGTCCCCGGTGCCCGACCCGGCCGCAGTGGGCTGGGCTGTGGAAGGACCGGTGGTCGGCGCCGCCGACGCCGAGCGGCTCGGCCTCCTCCCGGGCACCTACGGCATCGCCCGCTGCCTCGCGGAGCTGTACACCTACTTCATGGATGTCCCGGTCTGCCCGCTCTACTCGGTGCCTGGTACGAGCCAGTCGGTGGAGTGCACGGACTCCGCGCCCTGGCCGTTGCTGCGGCGGGACGACAGGGGCGGTCTCGATCTGGCCGGGTTCCTGCCGCCGCTGGACTGGTACCCCTGGTGGCCAAACTACACGGACGTCGTCCCGACCCTGAGCCTCGACCCGGAGCGGCGGGCGTTCTGGCGCGGCACGCCGCGCGGTGTCGAGCTGGTTCCCATCGAGGACGGTACCGTCGGTCAACCGAGCCAGACCCACACCTTCGACTTCAGCCCGTTCGACGACCCCTCGGTCATGCTCGACGTGCTCTACTACCACCCGCGGCGCCAGCGGCTGTTCCTCGTCACCCGGAACGACTTCAGGTTCATGGCCCTCTCCGACGACCTGGAACCGGAGGCGAGCTACACCGGAGGCACACCGGTCGCGCTGGCCTCGCTCGGCGAGCAGCCTGCGACCCTGGAGCAGATCCTTCCGGCGGTGGCGCACACCCCGGGCCGCAACGACACCTTCTGGACCTCGGACCTGTGGCTCTACAACCCCTCGGCCGAGGCGACCACGGTCACCCTCCGGCGGGTGACGGCGCCGGCGGTCACCCGCACCGTCGACCTCCCCGCCCGTGCGTCCGTGCGCATCCCCGACGCGCTCGCCTTTCTCGGCGGCGGGCCCTCGGGGGACGGCTCGACCCACGACGGCGTGGTGCTCACCGCGCCCTACCGCTGGGGGGAGCAGGTGGTGGCCGCCTCCCGCAGCTCCACCGCCGCCCCCGGCGGCGGCACCTTTGGTCACGCCGTCACCGCGGCGCCCGGGCGCGCCGGGTACTCCAACCACCTGGTCTACCCCGGCGAGCCGGAGCCGGAGTGGACCTACCCGGTCGCGTTCAAGGTCCCCTACGGCGGACCCTCCACCCTCTACGCCGACCGCGGAGTGCCCGGGCGGATGCGCCACAACCTGGGAGTGGTCAACGACTTCGACGACCCGGTCACGCTCACTCTGCTGTGGGGGCACCTGGAGTCCGGGGAGAGGTTCTACCCCGACGACATGGCAACCCGCCCGACCAGCGCGCTGCAGACCGTGGAGGTCGCCCCCCACAGCGTCCGGGTGGTCCAGCTCGACACACTGTTCCCCCCCGAGGTGGTGGAGGTCTGGCCGCCGCGGATCGCGCTCTGGGGCAGCCGGCCGGTTGCCCTCTGGCTCTCCATGGTTGACAACCTCACCGGCGACGCCACCTTCGTGCCGTACTCCACCGTGCAGTGGGGCAACGACCTCGAGCTGACCAGCTCGTACGAGGTTCGCGCGGTGGTCCCGGTGGTGGTGCACGCCGCCGGCGAAGGGGGGACGGCATGGCGCACCGACCTCTACGGGGCAGACCAGCACCTGACTCTCTACAGCCCGAGAGCCTGGCTGCACCCGTCGGAGCCCGCCTCCGACTGCGGCGGCGCTGCCGCGTTGGGGGAGATCCGGCGGATCATCCTCGGCGAGGTGCAGCCACCGGGCTTCTGGGACACCACCTACGGCCCCTGGGCCACGGTCTACCGCGACGTGGCGCGAGCGTTCGAGCCCTGCTACGACGAGGACGACATTCACGCCGGCCTCGAGCTCATGTCCGCCACCTGGCAGATCGGCTGGTCCCGCACCTACACCACCCGCCCGGACGGGGGCACCTACGGCGAGATGCTCCCGTTCTACCCCCTCGGCGGTTGGCCGGTGCAGCACTTCGCCGGGGTCGAGGTGGGGTCGACGTTCCGGGTCAACGTGGGGCTCTTCAACGGCGACGGCGAGCACGCCATCACCCATCGGATCACGCTGTACACGGCCGACGGGCAGGTGGCGGCGGAGCGGACGATTACGCTCCAGCCCTACGCCAGCCTGCAGCGGCGCCTCGAGCACCTCTTCCGGATGGAGGTGGGCTCGCTGCCCGCCGGCACCTACGGCATGACCGTGCTGCCGCTCGACGACCCCGAGCAGGGCGTCAAAGGCCGCAGCTGGGCCTGGGTGTCGCTGGTCGACAACGTCACCAACGACCCCACCAACTGGTGGTGACCGGAGGCGACCTCGACGCGGGCGAGACGCCCGCGCCACCAGTGGACCCGACAGTGGCGTGGCCGTCCCCGGCCGCGCGGGCGGGGGACCCCACCGCACGGTGAGGGTAACCGCAGCGACCTCGACGCGAGCGGGACGGCGCGCCACCAGGGGACCCGACGGTGGCGTGGCCGTCTCGGCCGCGCGGGCGGGGGACCCCACCGGACGGGGTGGGCAACCGCGGCGACCTCGACGCGGGCGAGACGCCCGCGCCACCACAAGAGCCCGACGGTGGCGTGGCCGTCTCGGCCGCGCGGGCGGGGGACCCCGATCTGCGGGGCACCTCGCCGCGACGACCTCGACGCGGGCGGGGAGGTCGCGGGGAGACAGACCTCTCGCATGGGCTCAGCTCGCCGCGACGGTGCCAACCCACCCGCCGGCAGGCGGGACGCCTGCCCCACAAGGCGCCATCGAGCTGCCTCCCCGACGTGGCGGCCGCGATGCCGCACCGAGCTGGCAGCGCAGCTGGATCCGTGCTCGCTGAGGGTCAGAGGCTGCGCTCGGGGCCTGCGAGGCTCTGCCAGCAATGTAATTCTTGCGACTATTGCTCAGTCTCTTGACAGAACATGGCTGCCACCCTATGACTGTTTCAATGTCCATCGTCTCAGGGCCGAGGGCCACCGCCAGGTTTCACCGCCGTCGACCGGGGTTGGAGCACACAGGAGGAGAGCCATGAGAAGAGAAGAAGTACCGTAGCAGCGTCGTTCGGGTTGCGGTCGCGCTGAGCTTTCTGCTCGGCGTCCTACCCGCCACAGCCCAGACTACCGGAATCCAGCGCGTCTGGCTCACCCACAACGGAACCTCCCAGCTTGGTGACCGGCTCTTCGGTCCCGGGGTCGCGGAGGTCGTGACCTCCAGCGCCGGGGCTACGACCGCGGGAGGACGGGTCAGCTGGGTCAAGTACTTCGAAAAGGACGACCACCTCGGCATGCACCACGTCTACTACCGGCAGCAGTACCACCACCCGCAGCTGGGCCGTACGCTGAACGTGCTCAGCACCGCCGTCTCGCTCCACTACGCGCCCGACGGCTCGCTGCGCCGCGTCCACCTGGCGCAGGTCGCCGACGTGCCGCCGCTGCCCAACGTGTCGGTGACCACACCCGAGCACGCGTTTGCCGCCGCACAGGCGGCCCTCAGCTTGCGACCCGGGTTCAGGGTGGGCAACACCGGGCAGTGGCCACCCGGGGTCCTCGCCAGTCTCCTCGAGCATGCCGAGCTGGCCCTGGCCGTGCCGCCCGGCGGCGGGCCCTTTCAAGTGCAGTGGCGGGTCCCGACCCTCGACGCGAACCTGGTGCCCTACTCCGCGGTGGTCGACGCCACCGACGGCCGCCTGCTCGGCTTCGGTCCTTCCAACCCCAGCGATTGTCCCCAACCGGGCGGATGCGCCCATTGCTCGTCAGGCTACGATGGATGGCCCACCGGATGGCCGCTGCCGAGCCTCGTACCGGCCAAGGCCCGGCCCGAGCTTGCAAACCTGATTCCCTGCGGTGAGGAAGGCTACGGCTGCGGTTCTGACGGGTACCGTGACGTGAATGCGAGCCCGTTGACGATTCCGTACGAGAACGAGACCAACTGCGGCGGCGCGACCTGCAGCTTCGAGGGGGTGTGGGTCGGGGGGAACGGCATCCCGCAGATCGAGGTCTACCACGGGATGCCCAACCTGAGCCGCTACCAGCACTGCGGGGTTCCGTACCACGAGGGCAAGTACATGCGGGTGGGCCTCAAGCAGGTCGTCGCGGACCACCCCACCTACGACGAGTACGGTGCGCCATCCGAGGGCAAGGCGCTCAACGATCCGTTCGTGCCGCACCCCCTTTACCGGGTCTTCGCGGGCGACGCAATGTACTACACTTACAAGACGATGGAGGTGTTCCGGGACTACTTCGACCGCTGCGGCTTCGACGGCGCCTGCGCGATCCCGGCCCGGGTCGTCGTGGACGGCGGGACCGTAGAGGCTCAGCCTCCCCTCTACGTTGACGACGGCTGCACCGACGACGCGGCCTACTTCGCTCACGGCGAGTGGACCATCTTCGCGCCGGAGGATGGGGTCGGCATCTGCCACGCTTCGCCTGGCACTCGTTCGAAGTCTGCCGCCCAGGACATCGTCGCCCACGAGTGGGGCCACGCCGTCGACAAGTACTCAGGTGGGGACTTCGCTGGCAGGTGTGGCGGTAGATGGGATCTTCACCCCGAAACGTGCGAAATGTCCGAGGGCTTTGCCGACGTCGTGGGTCACATCGTGGAGCGACTGACCCAGCCGAACCCGGACGCTGGCTCCTGGCTACCGGAGCGCTGGGACTGGATCGCGGGGGAGGACTGGTCACCGGTCGGCTATCGCGAGCTCCTTCGCCGCGCGCACGAGTACGACACGCACTCCTCCGGTCCCCGCTGGTCGGTGCACGCCGAGGACCCGGGGAGCGAAGACGACGGGACCCCG
>Ga0068714_10005218_pt1 | contig 13903 bp, 16 predicted proteins | sample MTBNYHSulfiMetaG_FD_62988 | JGI IMG/M metagenome (GOLD analysis project Ga0068714, IMG submission 62988) | Enrichment culture microbial communities from rom New York Harbor, USA that are MTBE-degrading - MTBE-NYH (New York Harbor Sulfidogenic)... | ecosystem: Environmental > Aquatic > Marine >... | reverse complement strand
CAGGAGCGGCAAGCCGGCTGCTCCCGTCGGCAAAAAGCCGAAGAAGTTCGTCAAGTCGAAGGGCGCAGACAGCTCCCGGAAGAAGAAAGACTGATTCCGGGTTCACCACGGAACACGGAGGAGAATAGCAATATCACCACGAAGCTCACGAAGGGCACGAAGTGGTTCCGAGGCTTGTTAAATGATGTTGATGCGTGATCCCCGGTCGCTGACATCAGAATGCGCCCACTACACATCCAGACCTTTCGTGTGCTTCGTGGTAACAGCTTTTAGCTCCATGCACTCGTGGCACCCCTAAAACAAAAAACCCCGCACGAGGCGGGGTTCTTTTCAGGCAATAAGCGCTTATGGCTTACTGGGCAACGACGTTGCTCGCCTGCGGACCCTTGGGGCCGTTTTCTACGTCGAAGCTGACCTTCTGGCCTTCGGCCAGGGTCTTGAAGCCGCCGCCCTGAATGGCGCTGAAGTGAACGAATACATCCGCACCGCCGTCATCCTGGGTAATGAAACCGAAGCCTTTGGATTCGTTGAACCACTTTACAGAACCTGTAGCCATGATATGCGTACCTTTACTAATTAAACAAAAATTCGGGTGTTGCTAACAGGATTTGTACTGGGATGGTTCGGGGAGTAACGCAGGGGAACAACCTAAACTGCCAATGCCAAAATCTGTAGCTGAGGACACTATAGGCGATAATTCGGGTCCTGACTACATGATTTTGTGAAATTTTGGCGACACTGCGCACCCCGCCACCGGCGTCGTCGGCCGGGGCCGGGACGCGATTCGATAAGCCGGCACCGATCGGGGTATCATCCCCCCGCAACCCTTTTGCCGCACCGAGATCGATGGTTACCCGATGAACCGATACGAACCTGCCAATCCCCAAGCCCTCCATTTGCTGCAAACGGTCTTCGGCTATGAGCGCTTCCGCCCCGGGCAGGGGGAGATCGTCGAGCATCTCTGCGCCGGCGGCGATGCCCTGGTGCTGATGCCCACCGGCGGCGGCAAGTCGCTCTGCTACCAGATCCCGTCGATGGTGCGCGCGGGCACCGGCATCGTGGTCTCGCCGCTCATTGCCCTGATGCAGGACCAGGTCGACGCCCTGCGCCAGAACGGGGTGCGCGCCGCCTTTCTCAACTCCTCGCTGGGCGCCGCCGAGGCGCGCGCGGTCGAGACGGCACTGCTGGATGGCGCCCTGGACCTGCTCTACGTCGCGCCGGAGCGGCTGATGCTGTCGCGCACCCTGGAGCTGCTGGAGCGGGCGAATATCAGCCTGTTCGCCATTGACGAGGCCCACTGCGTCTCCCAGTGGGGCCACGACTTCCGCCCCGAATATATCCAGCTCTCCGTCCTGCACCAGCGCTTTCCTGCGGTGCCGCGGGTGGCGCTCACCGCAACCGCCGATGTGCCGACCCGCCGCGAAATCGTCGCGCGCCTGGCGCTGGAGCAGGCACGGCAGTTCATCAGCGGTTTCGACCGTCCCAACATCCGCTACCGCATCAGCGAGAGCAGCGGCAATGCGCGCGAGGCGCTGCTGCGCTTCATCCGCAGCGAACACGACGGCGAGGCGGGCATCGTCTACTGCCTGTCGCGCAAGCGGGTCGAGGAGACCGCCGCCTGGCTCGAGGGCAAGGGGCTCAAGGCGCTGCCCTACCACGCGGGGCTGCCCGCCGAGACCCGCCAGCGCAATCAGCAGCGCTTCCTGCGCGAGGAGGGGGTGATCATCGTCGCCACCATCGCCTTCGGCATGGGCATCGACAAGCCGGACGTGCGTTTCGTCGCCCACCTCAACCTGCCCAAGAGCATCGAGGCCTATTACCAGGAGACGGGGCGGGCGGGCCGCGACGGCCTGCCCGCCGACGCCTGGATGGCCTACGGCCTGCAGGATGTGATCACCCTGCGGCAGATGCAGGAGGCCTCCGAGGCCGAGGAGAGCCACAAGCGGGTCGAGAGGCACAAGCTCGACTCCATGCTCGGCCTGTGCGAGCTGACCAGTTGCCGCCGCCAGGCGCTGCTGCGTTACTTCGGCGACGAGATGCCGGAGCCCTGCGGCAACTGCGATACCTGTCTCGAGCCGCCGGAGACCTGGGATGCCACGGTGGCGGCGCAAAAGGCGCTCTCCTGCGTGCACCGCACCGGCCAGCGCTTCGGCGTCAGCTACCTGGTCGACGTGCTGCTCGGCAAGGAGCACGAGCGCATCCGCCGCTTTGGCCACGATACCTTGAGCACCTTCGGCATCGGCAGCGAACTCAACCAGAGCCAGTGGCGCGACCTCTACCGCCAGCTCATCGCCCGCGGCCTGCTGACGGTGGACCTGGAGGGCTACGGCGGCCTGCACCTGACCGAGGCGAGCCGACCGGTGCTGCGCGGCGAGGAGCGGCTGATGCTGCGCAAGCAGGTTGGGCGCAGCCGCAGCGAACGGCGCGAACGCAAGGGAGGCCGGCAGGTCGACGAGGCGCAGCGCGGCCTGTGGCAGGCGCTGCGCGCCACCCGCCAGGCGCTGGCCGAGGAGCAGGGGATCCCCGCCTACATGATCTTCCACGACGCCACCCTGATGGCGATGCTCGAACAGCGCCCCGAAACCCTGGCGCAACTGGGTACCATTTCCGGTATCGGCGAGCGCAAGCTGGAGGCCTACGGCGAAGCCTTCCTCGAGGTGTTGCAGGCCCACACTGGCGAAGGCGCTGTGACCGATACCGCCGAAGAGACGCTGCAGCTGTTTCGCCTCGGCATGGACGCCGTGGCCATCGCCACCCGGCGCGGCCTCAAGCCAACCACCGTCTACAACCACCTGGTGCAGGCGATCGAGCAGGGCGAGGTGCCGCTGCAGGAGGTGGTGGCGCTGGCCGAGGAGGAGATGAAGGCGATCCGCTTCGCCTTCGAGCACCACTTCGCGGAGAACCGGCTCAAGCCGGTGTACGAGGCGCTGGACGGCGCCTATCCCTATGAGCTGCTGCGCTGCGTCAGGGCGGCGCTGGAGCATGATTGAGCGAGGCATGGTATGACATGGTCTCTTTGTAACTACTCGCCCCTGTTTGCATTTTTCATGGCGTGCACGGCACGCCCTACGCCCCAGCCCAATACTCTCGCCAAGACGCCAAGCGCGCAAAGAAAAAAGGTCCTTTCTTGGCGATCTTTGCGTCTTGGCGAGAGCATCTGTTTCAACCGGAACTAAACTGATTGGCAGTGCGGCAGCTGTCGTAAAGCGTTTCCCCTGTACCGGGAGTTTGGGTAGAGTACGGAGACAGACAATCACCGATAGGGAAGAAGAAGATGACTGCAGGCTGGATTGTTCTCGGGCTGATCGCCGCCCTCGTAATCTATGTTATCGCTATCTACAACGGACTGGTGGCGTTGCGCAATCGCGTCAAGAACGCCTTTTCCCAGATCGATGTGCAACTGCAGCGCCGCTACGACCTCATTCCCAACCTGGTCGAAACCGCCAAGGGCTATCTCAAGCACGAGCGCGAGACCCTGGAGGCGGTGATCACGGCGCGCAACCAGGCGCAGGCCGCCGCCAACAGGGCCGAGCAGGATCCCACTGCTGCCGGTGCCATCAGCGAGCTGGCTGGCGCGGAAAACCTTCTGGGTGCGGCGATGGGGCGCTTTTTCGCCCTGGCCGAGGCCTACCCCGATCTCAAGGCCAACCAGAACATGATGCAGCTCAGCGAAGAGCTGAGCAGCACCGAGAACCGCATCGCCTTCGCCCGCCAGGCCTATAACGATGCGGTGATGACCTACAACATCAAATGCGAATCCTTCCCCGACAACCTGGTCGCCAACAACTTCGGCTTCAGGCAGGCCGAACTGCTGGAGCTGGAAGACCAGCAGGCGCGCAAGGCGGTGAAGGTCTCTTTCTAGCTCGCCCTCTCAATGGAAAGACTTGGCCACGGAATCCACGGTGTGACACGGAAAAAGATCCTGTTCCGTGTTTTTCCGTGGAGTCCGTGGCGATAAGTTTTTGAGGTTCTGTTGATGGATTTCTTTTCGGCGCAAGACGAGGCGCGCAAGAATACCAAGTGGCTGGTGCTGCTGTTTGCGCTGGCAGTGGCGTCGATCATCATCCTGCTCTATGTTGCGCTGGTGCTGCTTACCTCCTACTCCGACACCGCGCGTATCGCCGCCCCCATCCAGTGGTGGCAGCCCCACCTCTTTTACATCGTCGCCGGGGCCACCTCCGGGGTGATCCTGCTCGGCAGCCTCTACAAAACGCTACTGCTGGCCCGCGGCGGCGGCGCCGCGGTGGCCGAGTCCCTCGGCGGGAGGCTGGTCAGCCGCGGGACGGGCGATGCGCTCGAGCGGCGCCTGCTCAATGTGGTCGACGAGATGGCCATCGCCGCGGGGATTCCGGTGCCCAGGGTCTATATCCTCGACGAGGAGAGGTCGATCAACGCCTTTGCCGCCGGCTACGATGTGCAGAACGCGGTGGTTGCGGTGACCCGCGGCTGCCTCGAGCAGCTCAGCCGGGATGAGCTGCAGGGCGTGGTGGGCCACGAGTTCAGCCATATCTTCAACGGCGACATGCGCATCAACCTCCGCCTCATCGGCATCCTGCACGGCATCCTGCTGCTGGCCATCGCCGGGCGGGTGGTGCTGCGCGGCGGCGGGCGCGGCCGCTCGCGCAACGCCGGCGCTGTGGTCGCTGCGGGACTGGCGCTGCTGGTGGTCGGCTATGCCGGACTATTCTTCGGCCGCGCCATCAAGGCGGCGGTCTCGCGCCAGCGCGAGTACCTTGCCGATGCCTCCGCTGTGCAGTTCACCCGCAATCCCTCGGGTCTGGCCGGGGCACTGAAAAAGATCGGCGGCTTCACCGACCAGCTGATCAGGCACCCCAATGCCGAAGAGGCGAGCCACATGTTCTTCGACACCGGGGTGGTACAGCACCTCAACCTGCTCGCCACCCACCCGCCGCTGGAGCTGCGCATCAAGCGTCTGGAACCGATGTTCGAGGCGGCGCAGGCAGGGCGCGTGGCGGCGCCGGAGGACGCTGCCGGCGAGGCGCTGATGGGGCTGGCCGCCGGCGGGGCGATGCGGGTCAGCCCCGGCGGTGTCAGCCGAAGCGTCGGCAACAGCAACGAGCGCCACCTCGGCTACGCCCACGCGCTGCTGGCGGGGTTGCCGGGGCCGATCCTCGATGCGGTACATGAACCGCAGCGTGCGCATACCGTGGTCTATGCACTGCTCGCCGCATCACTGGAGAACCCCTCGTCACAACTGCCGCAGCTGCTGCAGCAGGAGAGCAGGGAGGATATCGCCCTGGTTGCCGGCCATCTCGGTGCACTCGCGTCGCTCAATCGGGCTGCACGCCTGCCGTTAATCGAGCTGGCCATCCCCGCCATCGCCGAGAGCGACGGCAATCGCGCCGCAATCCTGCTACGCAACTGCCGCGCCCTGATCGATGCGGACCAGCGGGTGACCGTGTTCGAGTTTGCGGTGATGTCACTGCTGGAACACGCACTGGGTATCGGTGAAGATAAGGGCGGGCTGCAACACGACACCAGCCTGGCCGGCATCCGCGAGGCATGCGACCTCGTCCTTTCGCTGCTGGCCCACGCCGGCCACACCGATCGGCGGCAGGCGGCGCTGGCGTTTGCCGCGGCGCGTGAGAACCTGGCGCTGGAGGGGGAGAGCGAGTTGCTGCCGCGCGCCAACATAGCGCTGCCGCCATTGGCCGCGGCATTGGCCAGCCTCAACCGGTTGAAGTACCGCTTCAAGGCGCGCCTGATCGAATCGTGTGTCATCGCTATCGCCGCAGACGGCAAGGTTACGCTCACCGAGGCGGAGCTGCTGCGCGCCATCGGCGCACGGCTGGATTGTCCGATCCCGCCGATGCTGCCGGGCAGTCTGGATTGACGGAGGGTGTAATAGACGGAACTGTGGCAGCTGTGCCGGATTCAGTGCGGCGAAATAAAGAGTAAGCCCCCAGCCTGCTGCCGGGGCTCAGAAGTTGAAATTCACCCCCACCGACCACAGCTCCACGTCCGATTCTCCGGTCGTGTTGCTATCGCCAATGTTGGTGTACATCTCCCATTCGGCACGCACACCGATGTTCGGTGTGAAGTTGTAGCCGCCGCCGAGGCCATAGCTCAGATCGGTGCCCTTCTCCTTCTCCGAAGCCGAGCCGGTGAGTCCGGTCAGATTGATATCGACATCCCACCGGGCATCCCAGTAGTGGAAGCCGCCCTTGCCGAACAGCTCGAAGTTGTTTGCCAGCGGCAATACGCCAACCGCGGTGAGCGACCATGTCCGGGCATCGTAGGTCTGGGAGACTCTTCCCGTCCCCCAGGGTGAGGCGGTTACCACGCTGTCGGCGGTGAATTCGCCCAGGTTGACGTAGGCACCCTCCAGCGCGAAGTTGCGGTTGAACTTGTAGCCGCCAAACAGTTTCCAGCCAGTGGCGGTGTCATCGACGGATGAGGTCGAGGTAACGCCATCGGCGGCGTTTTGCGCATCCAGTTCCGCTGCCGAGGCAACATCCCTGGCCTTGCTGTTTCCTCCGCTGATGCCGGCGTAGCCGCCGAGGTCCGCCGCAAAGGCGGCGGGCGCCGCTGCACAAAGAACAGAAGCAAGGCTGAAGCACATGATAGGGTTTTTCATGCAGGACTCCTCTTTCGCCGCAACTCGGAGCGGTGCCCGGCATCACGGCGGATCCCTCCACCCAACACTGGAGAGAACTACTATAGTCGCATTTCGCCGGACCGGCCGGGTGCGGCATATCTATTTCGTGATCCGTTTCACAGGATAGAGAGAGTTAACCGGTTTAACCGGGATTCGAGGCGCAGAGGTCGCCCGGAACAAGGAGTGCGAAATCCAGGAAAAGACTATGGGCTCTTTTCCCCGCCCTGTTCCATCAGCGCCGCGAGGAACGGTTTGCTCGCCTCGCCGAAGTAGATCGAGCGATGCGGGTAGGGGATCTCGATCCCCTCGCGGTCGAAGGCCTTCTTCAGGCGCCGCCTGAATTCCCTGCCGACCTCCCATTGCTTGATCGGTCTGGTTTTCAGGCGCCCCTTGATCACCACCGCCGAATCGGCGAAGGCGTCGACACCAAAGATCTCGATCTCCTCGATCAGCAACGGGCCGAAATAGTCATCGCCGCGCATCTCCCCGCCCACCGCCTTCATTACCGCGATCACCTCATCGACATCCTCCTTGTAGGCGATGCCGATGTCGAATACGTAGGCTGACCACTCATGGGTCATGTTGGAGAGGGTGTTGATGGTGCCGTTGGGGAAGACGTGCACCACGCCGGAGAGATCGCGCAGCACCAGGGTGCGGAAGTTGACCGACTCGACCAGGCCGCCGGTGCCGTTGACGATGGCCACATCACCGACCCGGACCTGGTTTTCGATGATGAGGAAAAATCCCGAAATCACATCGCGCACCAGGTTCTGCGCGCCGAAACCGATGGCCAGCCCGGCGATCCCGGCACTGGCGAGGATCGGCCCGATCTCCAGGCCGAGCTCACGCAATATCATCAGCGCACCGGTGAGCCACAACATGATGACGGCGGCCTGGCGCAGCAGGCGTACGATGGTTTCAGCGCGCTTCTGTGCCTCGCTGGGCACGGCACCCGCTTCGGTACCCGTGAGCCGCTTCTCCAGCCTGGCGAGCAGCACCTTGACGAAGCGCATGACGACCCATAACAGGACGGCGATGAGCAGGATGCGCAGGCTAGAAGCGATGAGCGCGTCCCATTCGACACCGGCGAGATATTCCTCGAGGCGTTGAGTCAGCTCCATGAAACGGTCAGTGTCCGATCGCCCTGAGATGCCAGCCGACACCACCGGTTACCGCATCCGGATAGTGGGTATGCACAAAGTGCTCGACCTCGCGTACCCGCTGGCCCGGCAGATCGAGCATCAGCAGGAGCTCGCCATGAGCCAGCGCCTCGCGGAACTGGTTCAGGTGTGCCGTCGGCATGCGGGTGGTGAACAGAAAGCCACCGACAAAGGTGCCGAACATGATTACAACCGCAATCGTGGCAAGCAGGGGGAAATTGAGGGCCAGGGAACCGATGAATACAAACAGGGCAATGAAGAAGAGACCCAGGTTGGTATTCCACAGCGTCGATTCGGTACGCGCCTCCTCATCGATGCCTCTGCGGCTGTGGGGATGCTTGAGCATCCTCGGCTCGAAATCGGCGATGACATGGATGTCGTCGGCACCGATACCGGCATCGCTTTGCAGGTGGTCGATGGCCTCCTGCGCATGCAGTTCGTTGGGAAACAGGAAATAGAGTCGTCTTTGCATGGTCAGGTCTCCTGCTGTATCAGCTGTTTCAGGACCACTGCCTGATTGTGCTCCTGGTCTTTCGTGCCATAGACAAGGATGAGTCGCTTTCGCCGGGCTACCTGCTTCAGGCGCCGGAGCTCTTCCTGCTGTGTCTTGAGCTCCTCGCGGTAGCGGCGCATGAACTCGGGCCATCTCTCCGCCTGGTGGGAAAACCATTTGCGCAATTCGTTCGATGGGGCGAGGTGACGGTCCCACTCATCCAGCTCCAGTTGCTCCTTATTGATCCCGCGGGGCCAGAGCTTGTCCACCAGTACGGCGTAACTCCCCCTTGGCTTGGGGTGTTTGTAATAGTCGTAGGCCCGTTCGATGGTAACTGCCATGGTTCTCTCCTTGCTCCGCTCAGCGTTCGAATACCAGTGCCTCGGGACTGGCTCCAAGCTCCCGGAGCGCATCGCCGACCGCTGTGACGAACGGTGGCGGCCCGCAGAGATAGAAGTGCTGTTGCAGCTCCTGTATATGCTGCTCCAGGAACGCCTTGTCGATCCGCTGCTGCTGGCAACGGCAGTCGCTGGCACGGGTGCAGACAAAGGTGGCCGCGTCGCCGAGACAGTGGCGCAGCTCCTGCTCGCAGATGATGTCCTGCGGCCCCTTGTTGGAGAACAGCAGGCGGTGCCCCTCGAGCTCCCGGTCGCGGGCCAGCTTGCGGATGATGGCGAGGAACGGGGTGATACCGGCGCCGGCGGCGATAAAGGTACCGCGACCGTGGTACTGAATCGTGCCAAAGGGTTCGGAGAGCAGCAGCCTCGCCCCCGCTTCGAGCCGGTGCAACTGCGCGGTCATCCCGTTGTGTTCCGGGTAGCCCTTGATGCTGAACTCCAGTACCCCGTCCTCGGCCAGGGAGGTGGGGGTGAAGGGGCGCTTCTGCTCTTCCCAGCCCGGGACGTCAATGGCCAGCTCAACGCCCTGTCCGGGTTGCCAGCGAAAGCCCTCCGGCCGGGTGACGACGAATCGTTTCACATCGTGGGTGATGAATTCGCTCATCAGTAGCGTAGCGTGATGTTCCATGGTCGTGATCTCCTCGGAACCTTCGCTATCGGGTTTGCGTCTCTCGTCTGCCGTCGTAGGACGGGTTAAGACGATGGCGGAATGGTGAAGGCAAAAAAAGTCTAGCATTTGGCTATGGCATTGCCAGTTGGGTACGGGCCGGGATCGGCGGCAACGACAACACAGGGCGGGTTATGGAGTGAAACGTCGCGACTTTGTTAAAGGCATGCTCGCCAGCAGCCTGCTGGCGGCCTGCGGCAAGCTGCCCGGGAAACCGCGCATCGGCCTGGCCCTGGGGGGTGGTGGCGCCAAGGGACTGGCCCATGTGCTGATGCTCGAAGTGTTCGATGAGCTTGCCCTGGTGCCGCATCGCCTTTCCGGAACCAGTATCGGGGCGGTGATGGGGGCGCTTTATGCGTCGGGGCTCGGTGGCCGTGCGATCCGCGACCTGATCGACTCACTTACCGTTTCCGGCGCCGAAAACTGGTTCGGCTCGCTCTTCTCCGAGGAGATCACCCGCTGGTTCGATTTTATAGAGCTGAAGCTGGGAGAGGGGGCCCTGGCAGACTCCTCGGCCTTTATCCGTTTTCTTGGTGAAACCATCGGGCGCAGCGACTTTGATGAACTGAAAATCCCGCTCAAGGTGGTGGCTGCGGATTTCTGGAGCCGTGAACAGGTGATGCTCGAGAGGGGGCCGCTGCTGCCGGCGATTAAGGCGAGCACCGCCATGCCCGGCCTGTTCGAGCCGGTCCATCATGCCGGTCGGTTGCTGGTTGATGGCGGTCTGGTAAATCCGGTTCCCTATGACCTGCTGGTCGAGGAGTGCGACCTGGTGGTCGCGGTCGATGTGCTCGGGGTGCGCACCCCCGAGAGCGCGGATGGCCCCGGCTTTTTTGAGGCAACTTTCAATACCTTCCAGATCATGCAAAATAGTATCGTGCAGGAGAAGCTGGCGCGGATTTCTCCCGATATCTACATCAAACCGGCGATCGAAAATGTGCGGGTGCTGGAGTTTTACAAGGCCGATACAATCTACAATCAGGCCACTCCCGCTGCGGATAAATTGAGAACAGCACTTCGCCGCCAGGCCGGTGTCTGAGCCGCGGCAGGACGGCAACACAATAAAAAGGTGAAGCTATGAAAAATGCGATTATCATCGCCGTCGTGGCCATCGTCGCGGTCGCTACCCTGCCGTGGTGGGGTAGCTGCGAACTCAATGCCAAGGCGTGCAGCAGCTGGTGCACCGTTCGGCACTTCAACTCCGATGTAAAGTCCGCTGGATGCAAGGCGAACTGCACCACGGAGAGGCTGCGTTGCCTGACCCGGCGGGGGGCCGATGAAGCGGAAAAATTCCTTGATGAACTGAAGGAGTAGTTGCCGGGGCATCGGCCGTGCCGGCTGGGCCCACTCACGATATTTTCGGAAGGGATCCCGCTCAAATTCGCCGGTGCGGCTCCCTGGTTAGGGACACGCTGTAAATACATCCCTGTACGCTCGATGGCCGCATCCCTGCGGCCAACGGTCCCAAGCCAGGGAGCCGCACCAGCGAACCGCAGAGTGCTTCACAGTTAGGAACGCTTATTTAGCCATGCATGGCATGTTGCTCCGCAGCCGAATATTCGCGCCACAGCTCGGGTTGGCCGTCGCGTGTGGCCTGCAGCATCTTCTGGTATTTGTATAGCTTGTTCAGAAAGCACATGCGTGCGCGCGGCGTGGTGAAGTCCTTCTCGTGTGCCTTGAGCTTTTCGATGATCGAAACAATCTCCGCTTCGGAGGGCATGCTATCGTGCTGGTGCAGCATGTGGTTGTCTCCTGATTGTAAAACGTTCGCATATTGCGGCATTCGCGGGTGGCGTATGGCCGGCGGCACGGTTACCGCAAACTCAACGTGCAATGGTTAGGGAGCTGGTCGAAATAATATTTACATTCGGTCGCACCTGGGCCATCACTGCTGTGTTGCAGGCTCCATCCATGGAGCCTGCCCTTCGGGCCCGCCTGCGGCGGTCCAAACTCGCTCCAGGCGAGTTTGTGCGTTTCTTGGCAAGGACCCTGCCATTGCCTGCGAAACGCGCCTTGCATTGATGGCCCAGGCACACCCTCGGTGTTGACAACATTATTTCGACCAGCCCCCTTATTTGAACGGGATGGTGTTGCATTTCGATGACGTGCGGATGAAGGATGGATGACGATGGCGTAGCGGCGGGGAGCAATAAAAACAAACCCCGCTGAAGCGGGGTTTGCAGTGCGGCGGATGGGCAGTGGTTACTGCGGAACCACGTTGCTCGCCTGGGGACCCTTGGGGCCGTTCTGCACCTCAAAGGTGACCTTCTGACCTTCGGTCAGGGTCTTGAAGCCGGAGCCCTGGATCGCACTGAAGTGAACGAACACATCCGCACCGCCGTCATCCTGGGCGATAAAACCGAAACCCTTGGATTCGTTAAACCATTTAACAGTTCCTGTTGCCATGATACATACCTTTTAAAAATAAGAATTAATCACTGGTCACGTGCAGGTCATGTAACGGGTTTTCAGTGGATATCGTCTAGGGTAACGCCGAAAACTTCCGCAGCCATAACTGCATGTTGCTTTTGAGTATACGACACACCGATATACTTGACTACTCGATCAATCGCTATTTTTTCTTGTCGCTGGTGTAGAACACACCGGGGATAATGCTCTTTTTCAGTATCCTGGTCTCGCCCATCTCGGCGGCAGCGCTGTCGCTGTATTTGAAGAAGGTCTGGCCGAACCGGATCATGTCCCCATCGAGCAGCAGGTGGGTGGTGATCGGTGTGTGATTGACGAAGGTGCCGTTGGTGCTGTTCAGATCGCGGATCAGGTAGTGGTCCTTGTTGGGGTCCAGGTCACTGCTGACCTTCTCGATAACCGCATGTTCACGGCTGGCGAGAAAGTCGTTGATGCACAGGTCGCTATCTTCGCTGCGGCCGATGCGAAAGGGGGATTTGTCGATGGCGATCTTCACGCCGGCGACTTCGTTCTTGTATTGGATAAGGGTTGCCATGGCACCAATCCCGTAGCTATATCGCCAACAGATTACCGGTTGTCCGAAACTCAATTCTCACGAACAGGTCGCAGTTTTGCTACCGGTGTCGCTCACTTCGGCACGAATTCCGCTCAAACTAGTCGATACGCTCCTTCAGCCTGCCCAGCACCCCGGCGGCCTGTTCCAGCTCTTCGAGGCTGAAGCCGACGGTGATCGAATTGGCCCATTGGTGCTGGATCGAGTCCATTTTGCTGAAGATCTCACGCCCTTCTGCCGTGTAGTCGACCAGTTTGGCGCGCTTGTGATCCGGGTTGTCGTGGTAGGCGAGTACACCCTGCTGCACCAGGATGTCGCACAGGCGTTGCACACTCTGGCGTTGCAGACCCATGCGCCGGGCGATCTGGGCAACGGTCAGCGGCCGCTGTTCCAGGTGCAGGGCACCGAGGACCTGCCAGCGTGCCCCGGTCAACCCGTGCGGCGCGCTCAGCCGGTCAGCGACCGCCAGCAGCCTGCCATTGAGCTGAAACAGTTCGTCGAACAGTGCGTTCAGTGCCTCGCGCTTGTTCAGTGAACCCATAAACTCATCGCTCCATTGGTTATATGACAGGGTGCTGTCAAAGAGTGAGTATACTCAGCTCCCTGCGCGAGCGATAGCATAGCCTGTCCACGGTCACCCAGCGCCACGGATGACCCGGTGCTATAGCTGATTTTCCTTGCCTCTGTGGTGAGCCCGTTACTGCGGGGTGAGCAGGCGGTAGCCGACACCCTGTTCGGTGAGGATGTAGCGGGGGCTCGCCGGCAGGTCCCCGAGTTTCTGCCGCAGGTGGCCTACCAGCACCCGCAGATGATGGGTTTCGTCTTCCCGGCTCGGCCCCCAGATCGCGCGTATGATCTGCTGGTGGGTGAGCACCTGGCCGGCTCCGTTGACCAGGATCTTGAGCAGGTCGTATTCCTTGCGTGAGAGTTGCACCAGCTTGCCGCCAACCGTGACGGTGCGGCTGGCCAGGTCCACCCGCAGGCCGCCGGTTTCGAATACCGACGCCTCAAAGCCGTTTTCCTCGCTGTGCATGCGTAGCAAGGCGCGGATGCGCGCCATCAGTTCCGAGATGCCGAAGGGCTTGGTGACATAATCGTTGGCACCGGCATCCAGGGCCTCCACCTTTTCCGCCTCGTCCGAGCGAACCGAAAGGACGATGATGGGTTTTTCGGACCATTCCCGCAGGCGCACGATAAATTGCCGACCGTCCATGTCGGGAAGTCCCAGATCGAGGATCACGAGATCGGGTTTCTCCTTTGCGCTGATCGCCAGGCCGTCGCCGGCAAGGCGCGCCTCGAGCACGGTATAGCCGTGGGCCTCCAGGCTGATACGCAGGAATTTTCTGATCTGCGCCTCGTCTTCGACCAGCAGGATCTTACCCGGCACTGTTCGCCTCCTCCTTTTTCCCCGGTTCGTAGTGCGGCAGGGTGATGTGAATACAGGTGCCGCTTCCATCCTTGCCGCCCAGCGCGATGACGCTACCGCCATGGGTTTCTACCAGGCCGCGGCAGATGGCCAGTCCCAGTCCCGTTCCCTGATGCTTTCGGTCGCCTTCACTCACGGTGTAGAACATATCGAAGACACT
>Ga0068714_10005215_pt1 | contig 13908 bp, 9 predicted proteins | sample MTBNYHSulfiMetaG_FD_62988 | JGI IMG/M metagenome (GOLD analysis project Ga0068714, IMG submission 62988) | Enrichment culture microbial communities from rom New York Harbor, USA that are MTBE-degrading - MTBE-NYH (New York Harbor Sulfidogenic)... | ecosystem: Environmental > Aquatic > Marine >... | reverse complement strand
TCCCTGATCATGTCGGCGAAGGCGTAGTTCTTAGCCTTTCTCTGCTCCTCCCGGATGTCGAGGATTAGGCCCATGAGCTGCTCCGTGGCCTCGTCCGGGCCGCCGGCCCTGTCCTCGAAGAGGCCCAGTACTGTGAGCATCCGCCTGTAGGCGTCCGCGGCCTCCAGGAGCGCCCCCTTGTTGGCGGGGCCGGTGAGGTACTCGTTGACGGCGCCGGCCGCGGCGTGGAGGTGGCCCAGGGCCACCGGGGTGTCGAAGTCGTCGTCCATGGCGGCGCCGAAGGCTTCTTCAGCTTCCCGCACCGTCCTGAGGAGCAGGGCCTCCCGTTCACCGTAGTCCAGGTTGTTGTCGGGGCCCCTCATGGCGTTCTCCACCAGGTCCAGGGTGTTCCCCAGGCGCCGCACCGTGTTCTCAGCCGCCTCCATGGCCGGCCAGGTGAAGTCCAGGGGCCTCCTGTACTGGGTGCTTATGTAGAAGTAGCGGAGGGCCTCGGAGCTGTGCTGCTCCAGTATCTGGTCGAAGCTCACGTAGTTGCCCAGGCTCTTACCCATCCTCCTGCCGCCCACCCTGAGGAACCTCATGTGGAGCCAGAACCTGACGAACTGCTTGCCCGTGAGGCTCTCGCTCTGGGCCACCTCGTTCTCGTGGTGGGGGAAGGTCAGGTCCTCGCCGCCTGCGTGGATGTCTATGGTGTCCCCCAGCAGCTCCCTTGTCATGACGCTGCACTCTATGTGCCAGCCGGGGCGTCCCCTGCCCCAGGGCGACTCGAAGAAGATGCCGCGCTCCAGCTCCTCGGCGGTGGCCTTCTTCCACAGGGCGAAGTCCTGGGCGTCCTCCTTATCGTACTCGTCTCGGGCCACACGCTCGGTGCGCTCCGTCTTGCCCAGGTCCACGCCGCTGAGGCGGCCGTAGCCGGGGAACTTGTCGATGTCAAAGTAGACTCCGTCCTCGGCCTCGTAGGCGAAGCCCCTCCCAACCAGCTCGGAGATGAACTCCACCATCTGGGGCACGTAGACTGTGGCCCGTGGGTGGGCTATGGCGCGCCTGTTGCTGAGGGTGTCCATGCAGCGGAAGAAGGCGCCGGTGTAGTAGTCGGTGAACTCCCTCAGGGTCTTGCCGGCCTTGCCGCTGTCCCTGATGGTCTTGTCCTCTATGTCCGTGATGTTCATCACGTACTTGACCCTGTAGCCGCGGTGCTCCAGCCACCTGCGAATCAGGTCGCCGCTGGTGAAGGTCCGCAGGTTACCTATGTGGGGCTCACCGTAGACAGTGGGGCCACAGACGTACATGGTCACCTCCGGCGGGTTGATTGGCTTGAACTGGCGCTTCCGCCTGGTCATGGTGTCGTAGATCCGGATGGCATGCTCTCTCATGTCGCTTCCTCCATAGAACCCGCTAGACCCGATGTTGAGACCCTGATTAGGCTAAGGTACACAATAGTCTCATTCTTCCCTGTCTAGCGGTGAAAGGATGGGGCGGGTGAGATATAAATCATGTTGGTTGAGCCATGTTACCCATTTTTTTCATACGTAATTATATACGAAAAAATTTGTGTTTAACTGACACGTAGACCATATCCTCCTCTGGAGGTGATGAGTTTCACAAAAACGATGAATATCGTACGTAATTACGTACGATATCTTAGTATCGGCGCGGAGGCCGGTGCTTCTCGAAGCAATCGCGGCAGTAGACGGGCCTGCCCTCTGTGGGCTTGAAAGGGACCTCGCACTCCTGGCCGCAGTCCGAACAGACGGCCTTGTGCATCTCGCGGGGGCCTCTGTCGAAGCTTCGCCTTCTCTGACTCAACTCTTTCACTCCTACTTCGTCGGTACACAATCCGGCCTCTCGGCCCTCATGCATCCAGTTAATCGCCCTACCCACATAATTTAAGGGTTTCACCCTGGGGCTCCATGAAGAGACTTAAATGAAACGCCTCACATATCTGTGGTGCTGGAAAGTTAGAGTATGAGCGATATACGCGTAGAGAAACTGGTTTTCGATGGCTCCGACTTCAAGTTCAATGTGGCGTACAAGGCTTACAGTGAAGCCTTCGACGGAGCCGACGACGAGAGGCGCGAGTCTCTCAATGAGGCGATCACCAAACTTCACGGGGAGGAGATATCTTACCCGGAGTTCTACGACGCCTTGAACAAGGGTGATCAGGCGCACCGGTTCCACAGGAGCCAGATAAACACCTCCCGTAAATTCGCCTACAGGGCGGCCGAGAGAAAGGCGGAGAGGATAAAGCGTCACAAGTAGCGCAGGGCGGCTTCTACGGCTCAGAAAGCCCTAAGTTTAAATGGGTTAAACCATTATGATGGTGTTTTCCGGGGTTATTTTGAAGCAGATTCATGGCGTAGAGACGCGCTGACGGTATAGTTTAAACACGTTAAACAATTAAATGGTGGCTCTGGGCGCGTGAAGATCATATCTCCACTAGCTGCATGTCGCACAGCCTGCGGTACATGTCGTTGTTCTTCACCAGCCAATCGTGAGAACCTTCTCCCACTATCCGCCCCTTGTCCAACACGATTATTCTGTCAGCGTCTCTCACCGTGGAAACCCTGTGGGTCACCAGTATCACTGTCCGTTTCTCCATCTCTCTCCGGAGAGCCCCCTGTATCATGTACTCTGTGTAGGGGTCCACGCTACTGGTGGCCTCGTCAAACACGATTACCTTCGGGTCAGCCAGTATGGCTCTGGCTAGGCACACGAGCTGTCTCTGTCCGTAGCTGAGGTTACTTCCTTTCTCGTGTATTGTGGTCCTGTATCCGTCAGGTAGTCTGGATATTGTGTCATGGATCCCCAGCATCTGGGCTACGCTCATCATCTCCTCGTCGGTGGCCTCAGGTCTCCCAAACTTCAGGTTGTACTCAACGGTGCCCGCGAAGATGTAGGGTTCTTGGAGGACTATGGAGGCGCTCCGTCTCAGAGTCTTGAAGCTAAGCTGCTTCAGGTCGATCCCATCCATGTACACTGTTCCCTGGGTCGGGTCATAGAACCTGCCCATGAGGTTTATGATGGTACTCTTCCCTGAGCCTGTGGGCCCGAAGATGGCCAGTATCTCCCCGGGCTCCGCTTTGAAGCTGACGTCCTCGAGTACGGGCTGATCCTTGACGTAGCTGAAGCCCACGTCCCTGAACTCCACCTGGCCCCTCACTCCCTCCGGCTCCAACGGCTTCTCGGCTTCCCGGACCTCGGGCTCCTGGTCGAGTATGATGAAGATGCGTTCGGCGCCTGCCAGCGCGCTCTGGATCTCACCGTACATTGTGGCGAGGTTCTGTATGGGCTCGAAGAAGGTCTCAGCGTAGTTGCTGAAAGCCACCAGCCTGCCGAGGGTCTGTGCGGCCGTCATCACCTTGCCTCCTCCAAGGTACCAGATGGCGGCCACCATTATGCTGCTAAGAACCGTCACCACGCTGCTGAAAGCCACGGACACTGTCTCCGCCCTGATCTGGCTCTCCATGTTCTCCTCGTTCACCTGGTCGAACTCCCTGAGGCTCCTCGCCTCCTGGTTGAGAGCCTTGGTTACCCTGGCGCCGTACATCAGGTCCTGGACCTTGCCTGTGAGGCTCGCCACGTTCCTCCTGGCCGTCCTCCACGCTTCCTGTATCCAGCCCTGGAAGACTCTGCTGACGAGGGCCAGGATCGGCGCCAGCAGGAGCGCTATGATGGTGAGCTGAGGATCCAAGGCGGCCATCACGGCCAAGACGCTGAGGGCCATGAGTAGGTCGGCCAGGAGCCCTATGACTCCCGTGTTGAGGACCTTCTTCAGGGCCTCCGCGTCGTTGGTGACCCTTGACACCAGCCTCCCCGTGTTGCCGTACTCGAAGAACCGTTGGCTGAGCCTGTTTATCTGTGTGAAGAAGTCCATCCTAATGTCCGCTATCACCAGGAGCCCCAGCTTCTCCACGTAGTAGAGTTGGGCGCTTGTCGTCGCCCACTCGCACAGGGCCACTGCCGCGTAGATCAGGGCCGCCGACAACAGCAGCTGGGGAGTCCCAGGCGCGGCGACCCCTGTTAGCGTAGTTGCTAGGCTCCTGATGGCGTCGGCCAGCCATGCGCCGTCGCTGGTCGGGGTGTTCACTATGTAGAAGTCTAGGGTCACCTTGTAGAGGTAGGGGCCCGCCAGCACCGTAACCGTCTTGGCAGCCAGCAGGACCAGCTCCAGGGCCAGCAGAGCCCTGTGCCTCAGCATGTAGCCCACCAAGCGCCTCACCAGCTGGGCGTCGGTGTACCTTCTCTTGGTGGACTCCAGGCTGCCCACGTCGTACCTGTCCACGTACTCGGCCACTAGGCCTCACCCCCCATCTGGAATGCCTGGCTCTCTATCAGCCTCCTGTAGTCTGGGCTGGTCCTCAGGAGACCCCTGTGTGTGCCTGTGGCTATGATCCTGCCCCTCTCCATGACCACGACCCTGTCCGCGGCCTCGCAGGTGGACGCCCTCTGGGTTATTATCAGGGCAGTCCTGCCCTTCAACAGCTCGTCGATGGCCCGCCTGATGAGGGTCTCGGTCTCGGCGTCCACGTTACTGGTGCTGTCGTCCAGTATCAGTATCCGGGGGTCTGTGAGAAGGGCTCGGGCTATGGTGAGCCTCTGCCTCTGGCCCCCTGAGAGGGTGACGCCCCGCTCCCCGATGACGGTCTCGTAGCCGTCGGGCAGTCCCGCTATGAAGTCGTGGATCTGGGCGGCCTTGGCGGCCCTCTCCACTTCATCCGCCGTGGCTTCGGGTTTACCGAAGGCTATGTTGTTCCTTATGGTGTCACTGAACACGTAGACGTCCTGTAGAACTATGCCGACGTTGCGCCTGAGGCTGTCCACCTTGATCTCCCTGACGTCCACGCCGTCCACTGTGACCCGGCCCGCTGATACGTCGTAGAACCTGGGCACCAGCACGGCCAGGGTGGTCTTGCCGCTGCCCACGTAACCCATGAGGGCCACACTCTCGCCGGGCGCCACCCTGAGGTTGATGTCTGTGAGGGTCTCGGCGCGGCCGTAGCTGAAGGATACACCCTCGAAGGCTATCTCTCCACGAACCTCGCCCAGCTCCACGGGGTTCTCCGCCTCCGGCACGTCCTCCCCCACGTCTATGACCTCGAAGACACGCCGGGCGCTAGCCAGGGCGTCCTGGTAGAACATGATGAGGCGGGCGAACATGCGTACAGGGCCCACCAGCTGGGTGAAGTAGATGCCGAAGAGCACCATCTCGCCGACGGTCAGCTGCCCCGCCACCACCCGCTGGCCCCCGTAGTAGACCACGAGGCTGAGGCCCGCGGCCACCATCACGGCCGAGCTGGGCCTGTACAGGCTCTGGATGCGGGCTGCGCCTAGGCTGGTGTCCACGTATGCCCGGTTCTCCTCATCGAAGCGGGAGGTGACGTGGCTTTCCTGGCCGTGGGTGACTATGAGCTTGTGGCCTACTATGCCCTCCACCAGTATGCCGCTCAGGTCCCCGAACTGGTTCTTGGCCCTGGCTAGGTAGCCGCTGACCCTGCTGCTGTAGAGCCTTGTGAAGACGAAGATTATGGGTAGGGGCAGGCAGCACACCAGTGTGAGTCCCGGGTCCACCGTGTACAGGATGTAGATGGTGAACAGGAACTGCATACCGTGCCTGAATATCTCCCGGACCGTCTCACTGTAGAAGAGGTCTATGGCGCCCATGTCGCTGGTGACCCTGCTTATTATCTGGCCGGACATGACCCGGTCTAGGTAGCTGAAGCTCTTGTGGATGAGAGCGTAGTAGAAGTCCCTGCGCATCACCCTGAGGATGTTCTGGCTGAGGGCTGCGCGGAGGGTTATGTGGATTACGTGGAAGAGGCCCCTGACCACGGCCAGGGCCACTATGAGGAGGCAGAGGGCCGCCAGGAGCCCCATCTGGGTCTGTACCCCCGTAAGGCTCTTCACCAGCTCCAGGAACCAGTGGGACGCGCCCGGCACAGGCAACAGAATGTAGTCTATGATGAGCATCACTAGGAGGGGCACTATGAGGGCGTAGACGCCGTGGCGGCCGAAGGCCGTCAGCACTATGCCCACGAATATACCCATGAAGGGCTTCATGTAGCCTAGGAGCCGCTTAGTCAGCTTCCAGTCTGAGGGCCTGTACCCGTCTACGGCGTCCACCATGTACGTATCACTTGCTCTCATCATCTATATATCAGGTTGAGCCCATATGGGGGAGACATGTCAGCCGGGTCTGGGGTGCTCAAGGTCCTCGACAGGGACGCCTGGATTCTCCTCTCCACCAGGGCCCTCAGGAGCTTCAGCGCCTCCATCCTCAGCGTCAGCCTTGCCATCTACCTGAGCAAGCTGGGGGCTTCCAGCCTCACCCTGGGCCTCCTTTTCACGGCAACCAGCCTCTTCGCGGCCATAAGGAGCCTACCCGAGGGGATGGTGGCTGACAGGTGGGGGCGGAAGCCGGTGCTCCTCTTCACGGGAGCCATCACGGCCGCCGGGGGCCTCGTCTACGCCCTGACCACGGAGCTGTGGCCGCTCATGGTCTCCGCCGTGGTCTTCACTGTGAGCGGTTCACTACCATACACACCGGCTGAGCAGGCCATGCTTAGCGAGAAGGTGGCCCCGGAGCAAAGGACTTCCGTGTTCAGCCTCAACAGCTTCATGGAGACCATGGCGGGGGTCTTCGGATCCCTGGCGGCGGCCGCCCCTGAAGTTTTCCAGGGCTGGGGTGTGGCCGAGCTGGATAGCTACAGGCCCATTTTTCTGCTGTTCGCGTTGAGTGGGGCGGTCTCCTTTCTGCTTTACACCTTGGTTCGGGAGACCGGGGTAGAGAAAGCCGTTCACAGTCAGGAGGATGAGCCGACGGAGTACGAGAGGCGGCTGGTTCTCAGGTGGAGCGCCGTCCTGGCCCTGGACGTGATCGGGGGCAGCTTCACCACGAACTTTCTCAGCTACTGGTTTTACCTCAAGTGGGGCATGGGGCCCGCCCAGATTGGGACCCTCTTCGGGGCCACCCGTCTCTTCTCGTCCGTCAGCTACTACATGGGGCTGAGGATGGCTCAGAGGGTCGGCGCCATAAAGGCCATAGTTCTCTCAAGGATGCCCGGGGTTGCTGTCAACTTCTTGACGCCGCTGGCCCCCGGCTACGCGGTGGCCGCATACATGCAGGTTTTCAAGTCCTTCTTCGGCATGATCGATGTGCCCCTCCGTCAGAGCTACCTCATGGGGGTCATAAGGAGCAGGCGGAAGGCCTCTGCCGTCGGCGTGGTGTCCATCATAAGCAGGTTCACCGCCGCCGGGGCTCCCCTGGTCTCTGGGTACATAATCCAGTACGTCTCGGTGGACCTGCCCTTCGTGTTCGCGGCGGGCTTCCAGTTCGCCTCCGCGGCCCTCATGTACGTGCTATTCAGAGGGGTCAGGCCGCCGGATGAGGCTGTCTCTAGCCCAGCCGGTCCCCCAGCTTCCTGAGCTCAGAGGATAGCTTGGCCCTGCTGGCCTCCTCGGTGATCTCGGCTCTGGTCCGCTCGTTCACGGCCCTGGTCACGTCCAGCTTCCTCCGCAGCCCCCTGAGGAGGAGGCTGGCCTCCTCGGCCTCCACCAGGCTCATGTATATCTCCTCCATCTCCCTCAGGTTGTCCTCAGCCCTGTCCAGGCGGCCCGCCCTTATGTGGTCCAGGCTCTGCCTCCTGAGCTCCCCCGGGACGTCGGCTAGCCCCATGATGTAGTCTGTCTCTGGGACCCCCAGGCTCTCCGGTGACGGGTACCCCGCGCCAGTGTTCAGCCCGTGGAGTATCTGGGCCTCCGCGTACTCCTGGCGGGCGGCCTCCACGGCCTCGTAGAACTCCATCTCTGGGTGCTCCGCCGTGTAGCTCGTGATCTCCAATAGTAGCCGCCCCGCCTCCAGGAGCCTGTCCTCGGCTTCCCCCGGCTCCAGGTTGTGGAGGTGGAGGATGGCCTGCTTGGACAGCATCCTGGCGCGGCGTGCCCGGCCCAGGGCCTCATCCCTCGCCGTCTCCCGGTCCCTCAGCCTCCTCACGGCCGCCGCTATGATCTGTCTGACGCCTTCCATGGGTATGCTTCGGCCTCAGCCCTCTATAACTTAGGCGGCGTGTAGATGTGGGTCTCGGGTCTCTGGGGCAGGGTCTCCGGGGTGTACTCGTGGCTTCTGCCCATCTGCACCACCCTCTGCCTGCCTGCGGTGAACTCGTCCACCGTCTTCATCTTGAACCAGTGGAAGACTATGCCGGGGGTCTCGTAGTGCATGGGCACCACGGCCTTGGGGCTCAGGAGGGCCGCGTTCTCCTCGGCCAGGGGCAGGTCCGAGCCTGTGTTGAGGAACAGCACATCCGTGGAGCCTATCTCTGACAGCTGCCTGACGCTGAGGTGGTGGCCCAGGTCGCCTACGTGGGTGAACCTGACGCCGTCCAGGTTGAAGCTCCACACCACGTTAGACCCCAGCCTGCGGCCCCTGTCATCGTCGTGGTGGCACTCCACGCCCTTGAGGCGTACGCCCTTCACGGTTGCCTCCCCGGCCTCCGTCAGAACCGTGGCGCCCTGGAATAGGCCGAGGCCGCTCACGTGGTCACCGTGGGTGTGGCTCACCGTCACTATGTCCGCCTTGAACCCCGGGACGGGGAGCCCAAGGCTGGAGCCGTTGTGAGGGTCAGTGGCCACGGTGGCTGACCCCTGCACCTGGAAGAGGCTGTGCCCGTGCCACGTTACGGTGACCATACGTGTTGAAAATGGGTGCACATCCCTTAAGTCTGTATCGAGGTAGTCACATCATGTTACTCAAATTTATATGTGGTTCAGGGGTGCACCTCTCAGGGCACCGCGATGAGTAAAACCCACGACATCAGGTTCGACACGGCGGCACTGGAGAGGATAGTGTACGAGCCCCGCTGGGTCCTGGACAACGAGGAGGAGTTCTGGAGCGGCTACCCAGCCCAGAGGTACACAAGGGACTGGGCCCGGGCGGTGAACTACGAGATAGACTACGGTGATTGGCGCAGAAGGATCAGCGAGTGGTCCCGGGTGCCGGAGGGCGAGAGACGCGCCGGCAGCCTCCTCAGGATCACCGAGACCATAGTGGGGGCCCGTGAGCGTTTCCTTCGGGACGCCGTGCCCCACCTCCTGGGCTACCTCCCCGAGGCCACGGTTCTGGACGTGGGGATCTACTTCACCGCCTTCATCCCGCCCAGGGCCTTCGCCATGGGCGAGATAGTTTTCAACGTGGCTGCGACCTACTGGAAGGGTAACCCGGACAACATACTGAACACCATGGTCCACGAGCTCTTCCATGGGGGCTACGGGTACTGGAGCCGGGACGACGAGGACAGCGGCCTGCAGGAGAAGATACTGCGCAACATCCACAGCGAGGGCTCAGCCACCTACGCCGCCTACACGGCCAGGCACCTTTTCCCGGCCCCAGACGAGAAGGACTTCCAGATGCTGGAGGACCCCGAGAAGGTCAGAGAGCACCTGGGCCAGGTGAAAATGATCCTCAGGGCCGCAGCCGAGAAGCCCGGGCCTGAGGTGGAGAAGATGATTTGGGACATCGGCGTCATAGGCCGGGCCTTCTACACGGTGGGCGCCCACATGTGCAAAGTGATTGAGGAGGAGCTGGGCCTGGAAGCGCTGGTGTCCACCTTCAAGTCGGGCCCCGCGGCCTTCACGGAGCTCTACAACGAGGCCTCTGAGCCCAGCCTCAGGCTCCACTCTCCATATCGAAGAGCTTCGTGACTTATTCGTGCTTTTTGCCGTCCCGGTGGGGCCTAATATAAATTAATGATATATTTTCCATTGACCCAAAGGGATGTAGGAGACTGGCGGGGTGGCTCACAAAGGGAGGAAGCGAGGTGACGCCTCCGGCGAGTATCTTGATCCGGAGCACAGCCTTGAGAGGGAGAAGCAGCTGCGTAGAAGCCTTGAGATACTGCACAGGAGCGCGGTCAACCTGATCGAGGCGCCCACCATCCAGGACGTTTACCTGATCTGTTTAGAGGTGGCCGAGGCAATCCTGGGCGGCGTGGACGGGGCCGTGGGGGTCGTGCAGGGCCAGGAGGTGGTCTTCGACTACGTCACGTCGGGCCTCAGGGACGGCTACATGGGCTTCAGTCTCCCCCTGAATGGAAGAGGGATCGTGAACGTGGCTCTAAGGACAGGGGCCTCGGTGTACGTCCCTGATGTGTCCCGTGAGGAGGAGTATGTTAAGCCGGGTGGTCTTCCCTTCGAGCCCGGGTTCGTGTCCGAGCTGGCGGTGCCCATAATAGTGGACGGCGCCCCCGTGGCCGTGTTAAACTTCGAGTCAACCAGGGTCAACGGCTTCGATGAGAACGCCCGTAAGCTGCTGGAGATGCTGAGCCTGTACGCGTCGACGGCTGTTAAACGCCTCAGGATACTGGAGGAGGAGCGGGTTTGGGCGATGAAGCTGGAGGCTCTCCACAGGGGGGCCGTCAGCCTCTCGGAGGCGGGGGCACCCGAGGACGTTTACAGGATAGCCACAGGGATCATCATGGACTCCTTCGGGTTCCAGTGGGCCGGTGTCGGCGAGGTCCAGGGGGAGTGGCTCAAGTACGTCTTCTACTCGGGGGCCAGCATAGATGGCTCAGACAAGGTCCACCTGAGTAGCAGGAGCGTCATGGTGCGCGCCTTCAAGACCAGGGAGACCCAGCTGGTCAGGGACGTGCGTGAGGACCCCGACTATTTGCTCCTCAAGGGCGTCGAGGTCCCATTCCTTTCCGAGATAGCTGTGCCTGTGAAGGTTGACAGGGACGTGAGGGCAGTCATCAACGTTGAGAGCACCGAGCTGGACGCCTTCACCGAGGCTGATATGAGGCTCCTTGAGCTTCTCGCCCTCCACGTCTCATCTTCTCTCAGCCGCCTCACCAAGCTGGAGGACCTGGAGAAGCAGGTGGCCGAGAAGACGGGGGAGCTCCTGGACGCCGAGAGGCTGGCCGCGGTGGGTCGGGTGGCCTCCATGGTGGCCCACGACTTGAGGAGCCCCCTCCAAACCATAAGGAACGTCAGCTACCTGGTTAGCCGTGACCCGTCCAAGGCCGAGGAGTACTGCCCCGTCATCGACGATAGCGTGCGGTACGCCTCCAGCATAGTGGAGGACCTAAGGGACGCGGTGGCCCCTGGCCGGCTGAGGAGGGCGCCCGTTAACCTGGTGGAGCTGGTGTCCGCGGCCCTTGGCGAGTTTGCGGTCCCCGAATCCGTGGAGGTGAGGCGGGAGTTCCAGGGGGAGTCCCTGGTGGCGAGCGTGGACGCCGTCAAGGTGAGGAGGGCCCTGGAGAACCTCATCAAGAACGCTGTGGAGGCCATGCCCAGGGGCGGGGTCCTGACGGTGGGCCTGGCCCGGGTGGACGGGGAAGCCGTGGTGTCTGTGGGGGACACGGGGGGCGGTATACCTGAGGAGGCCCGGGCCAGCATCTTCAAGCCCTTCTTCAGCACCAAGCCCCGGGGCACGGGGCTGGGGCTGGCCATAGCAAAGCAGAGCGTGGAGGCCCACGGGGGCAGCATAGGCTACGTGTCGGAGGTGGGTGTGGGCACGGTGTTCACGTTGAGGCTGCCCTTGGAGGGTTAGCCGGGCTCAGGGCTCTAGGTCTAGTCCGCCGTTCGTGAGTTTTCTTAGAACGTATCCTAGGCCCAGGGCGGCGTAGGCGTACAGGGCGGCGTAAAACAGGGCCTCGATGCTTGTCATGGGGGGAAGCCGGGGGGCACCGTAAATAGGGTTGATGTAACCGTGATCTGGATCAGTGATCCACACAGTGGAGGCTGTGTGGCTCAGGAAAACCGGGGTCTAGGCGGTCAGGTGCGGGGCCCTGTCCCTGATGAAGGGCTTGAGCTCTTCAACGGTGGCCCGGGCGGCCTCCAGGGCCGTCTCCGCGTCAGCCTTCGTCAGGACGGTGGAGACGTTGGGGTGACCCAGTATGAAGACGCCTCTGTTCATCATCCCCAGGTTGAAGAGGTGGCTCAGGGCCCTGTCCGCTGTCGTGGATGAGGCGTGGTCCCTCACGGGCTGGTTCGTCCAGGAGAGGAAGAAGAGGCTGCCGGCTCCTCCCACGTAGGCCCTCAGGCCCGCCTCGTCCAGGACGCTCCTCAGCCCCGCCCGCATCCTGTCACCCATGTCTGCGAGGGCCTTGTACCTGGCCTGGGTGAGCATCTTCATGGATGCGAGGCCCGCGGCCATGGTGACGGGGTGAGCGTTGAAGGTGCCGCTGAAGCCCAGGGCGGGGGACGCGGTGGCGGGCAGCTCGGCCTCAGGGATCATCAGGGGCGCCATGTGCTCCTCAGGCGCGGCGTATGCGCCAACCGGGAAGCCGCCGCCTATGATCTTGCCCATAGTGGTGAAGTCTGGGGTCACCCCGTAGAGCCTCTGGGCTCCCCCCGGGCTCAACCTGAAGGATATGACCTCGTCGAAGACCAGGAGGATGTCGTTGGCCTCGGTGGCCTCCCGGACGGCCTCCAGGAACCCCGGCTCGGGGGTCATGTCCCTCATGGTGGGCTCCACTATGACGGCGGCCAGCTTGTCCCTGTGCTTCCTGATGAGTTTCTCGGCGGCGTCCGGGTCGTTGTAGGGGAAGTAGAGGGTGTTGTCCTTGACTCCCTGGGGTACGTCTGGGGCCTCGGGGGTCAGGGGCACGGCGTCCCAGCTGCCGTGGTAAGCTCCCAGGCACTTGGCTATCACGTGTCTGCCCGTGGCGGCCCTGGCTGTGCGTACGGCCTGGAGGTTTGCCTCGGTGCCCGAGGGGGTGAACCTTATCCTCTGGTTGCCTCCGAGGCGCTTAACCAGCTCCTCGGCCAGCTTGACCTCTGGCTCCGTTGGGGCGCCCAGGACAGTGCCGCGGGAGAGCTGCTCCTGGACGGCCTTGATAATCTCCGGATGGTTGTGGCCGTGGATGAGGGCCGTGTTGTTGTAGTTGAGGTCGATGCGTGTGTTTCCGTCGGCGTCGGTGACCCTGGCGCCGGCTCCGCTCGCGAGGTACAGAGGGTGGGGGGGCCAGTACAGCGCTGACCTGGTGTTGCCTGAGGGTAGGCTCTTCTGGGCCCTGGCGAAGAGCTGCTGGCTCTTCTTGTTCTGGGCTCTGTACTGTTTGAGTACGTTCATGGTATTTGCTGAGCCTACGTGTTGATAAGGTGTAGGGCGGGGGATGGTGTTTTATGTTTTCCGCGGCAACTACTCCTCGGTGGTTTGATGAGTGAGAGCGGCGTGTTGAGCCGGTTCTGGTTGTACGAGTTGACCCGGCCGGACTTCGTTGACTGGCTGGAGAACGAGCCCTGCCCGGTGGCTGTTATAGGCATAGGCAGCGTGGAGCAGCATGGGCCCCATCTGCCCCTGGGGATGGACAGCCTAGCCATCAGGGAGTACGTCCACGAAGTGGCCAGGAGAACCAACAGCGTAGCTGTTCACCCCTGTTGGCCTGGGTTCAGCCCTCACCACATGGGCTTCCCTGGCACCCTGACGTTCAGCTGGGATACCCTGATGGCTGTGCTCATGGACACCATCGGCAGCTTGGCGTACCACGGGGTTAAACGGTTCGTCATAATGAACGGGCACGGGGGTAACACCCAGATCATGAACCTGGTGGTTCAGCAGGCGAAGCGCGAGTTCGGCGTAATGGTGGCGGCGCCCACGGGGCCTGCCGGGACCGAGCTTGCCAAGACCGTGGCTGACCGCCAGAAGCGGCACTGGGACGTGCACAGCGGCCCCTCGGAGACCGGGACGGCCCTAGCCCTGTTCCCAGAGCTCGTTGAGATGGAGAGGCTGGAGGACTGGGAGGTGACCCTGAAGCTGGACCCCAAGCTGCTGGCGTTCCTCGACCCAGACAGGAAGGATTACGAGGTGGTGAGCCAGGTGTACTCGGCTTGCAGTCAGCCGGACACCGACGACTTCACGAGCAGCGGAGTCTACGGCAAGAACGACCCCAGGGACGCGGACGCCGAGGAGGC
>Ga0068714_10005214_pt1 | contig 13908 bp, 12 predicted proteins | sample MTBNYHSulfiMetaG_FD_62988 | JGI IMG/M metagenome (GOLD analysis project Ga0068714, IMG submission 62988) | Enrichment culture microbial communities from rom New York Harbor, USA that are MTBE-degrading - MTBE-NYH (New York Harbor Sulfidogenic)... | ecosystem: Environmental > Aquatic > Marine >... | reverse complement strand
AGAAGCCTTGTCCATAGGTGAGGGCCTTCCTGCATCGGATGCATCTATCCTGCTCTTGCGCTGGGAACAAGACCCTGCGAAAAACATTACTGCTAACACCAAAACAACAACAACTCCTGAACGCATCATCTTTTCGGCCATTAAAGCGACCTCCCTATCAAAATTTTCTTTGTTCTATCCCTCGAATTTCATTGGAGAGAATTTCACACCAATCTGCATCCTCTTGTCAATATATTCTCCCACTCCAAGGCGGCGGGACATCCGCAGACCTTGCTCACCGTTTCGCGGATTTGTCCATCCCGTACTTCCGTGACAGTAGATTTCTTTCGTCCTTCGGAAGGGAATCCATATACCTCCTCCAACCAGGGCACCATCCCGCATGCCACCTCCACAGGCGCCCCAGGAACGACCCGGGGCCCCGATCATACCTTGCCCTCAACCAGCATTTTGCGCAGTTTTTACCGGCCATAAGGCAACTTCCCCCCGCATTTTAGAGATTAAGCTTCTTAAGTCTTTTTGGACCTGGCAACGGATCTCACTATCCTGTCCAACTTGAAAATCGTGTTAAACTGCATGTTCCTGCTGGTCCGGAGTCTCTTGTTGATGACCGTATCCGCGAGCGAACTGCGATATGCAAGACCGTCGGCCTCTGCCTCATCTTTGGTCCGTTGCGATCGCTTCGAAACCCGCCCTTTTCCCTCATACCATATCCTTCCTCACGGACTCAAGTCGGCATTCCCTTCGAAGTGGGGCTAAAGGTCGTTCTTATATCCTCAGGGTAGAACACCTGTTCATTCAGCAGAACGTTAACAATTTATTTGCTCCAAAAACTGCCCTTATATATTTTTTGTCCTTGACACATAGGCCCAGATAGCCTATTTTAAGCTCAACGCTGTACAATCCTGTCGTTCATTATAATGAACATATTAATAAAAAATGCGGGGATTAAAGCCATGATCCACAAGGTCATCCAGACGGATCCCTCCAAGTGCAACGGTTGCCGCGAGTGCGAGATCGCCTGTTCCGTCAGGCACACAGGAGTCAGAAAGATCGCCCGGACAAGAATTCATGTCGTGGGGGAAAACGATTTTTATCTTCCCACCACATGCCAGCAGTGTGTCCATCCACCCTGCATGGCCGTCTGCCCTAAAGGAGCGATCCACAGGGATGTGGGCATGGAAAGGGTCGTGATCGACGAGGATCTGTGCATTGGATGCAAGATGTGCATCTCTGCATGCCCGACCGGAGCCATGGGGTTCGATCCGGACCAGGGCCGGTCCTACAAGTGTGACCTCTGTGATGGAGATCCCCAGTGCGTAAGAGCCTGTGAAGCCGGCGCACTGGCCTATGCGGATATTCACGCCCTTCAAGACCCTCGTATTCGTGAATCGGCGTACAGGCTGTATTGCCTGGTCCGCAGACAGGCGGCATAAGGGCTGAGGAGGAAGAGGATGTCATATTTCAAGGTTAACGAAAATTGCAACGGATGCCTGGCCTGCGTGCAGAACTGCCCTGCAAGCGCTCTGGATTACATCGACCAGGAAGGCAAGAGAAAAATCCTGCACAACATGACCCTCTGCGCGCGGTGCGGCAACTGCTGGCGAGTGTGCCCCCATGGCGGCGTTGAATTCCAGCACCTCCTCCGTGGAAGATGGGACGAGGTGGTAACCATGGATCTTGTCTCCTGCGCTGTCTGTGGAGACCCTGTTCATACGGTTGATCTCGGCAGATCGCTTGAAGAAAAGCTGACCCGGGAGGTCGTGCCTCTCTGCCCAAGGCATCGGAAGGCTCAGACATTCACTGCGTGGAAACGGCTCTTTCCGGACAACGACAAGGCCGGGGAGATGGAATTATGATCGTTGGAAAAATTAAATCAATAGAGGAGATCGCCTCTTCCATCGCTGATTTCAGAAAGGTCCTTATTGTGGGGTGCGGAAGCTGTGTAACCGTGTGCCAGTCTGGGGGCGACAAGGAAGCAAGGGCATTGGCACGGGACCTTTCGTTTGCCCAATGTTACAAGGACGGCCCCCCTTCGCTGAGCGTGGAGGTTTTTCAGAGACAGTGCGAAAGGGATCTCGTGAAGACTTACCTCCGGATTCCCGAAGACGTGGACGCGATCCTGTCTCTCGGTTGCGGAGCCGGAGTGCAAACCCTCGCCGACGTCTTCGACCCGCTGCCCGTTGTTCCGGCCCTTAACACGAGCTTTCTTGGAGCCCTCGACGAGCCGGGCCTCTGGCGAGAGAAGTGCCGCGGCTGCGGGGATTGCCTGCTTACATTCACCGCAGGCATTTGCCCTCTGACCCGCTGTGCAAAGAGACTTCTCAACGGTCCCTGCGGGGGTTCGGTGAACGGGAAATGTGAGGTCGGAGAGGATGTGGACTGCGCGTGGCATCTCATCGTCGAACGACTCGCCGAACGAGGCCGGCTTGAGGATTACGAAAAAATCAACGCTCCCCGGGACTGGTCCATCGAGAGAGCGGGCGGGCCTCGATCCCTTCAGCGTCATCGGGGAGATGCCTCACCCGACACCCTCTGCTGAAGGCCGATTTCGCCGCAATCCAGGCTCTTTTTTTGGATCGTCATCCGGTTTCCGGGCTCAACCCTCCTATCCTCCAAGCCCCCGCCGGACAAGCGCGGCCTCCCCGCTCACATTCCGTGCGCAGTTCCCGCTTTTCGCCTCTGGGGAATAAGGAAATTCCGGTCAGGAAAGCCTTCTGCATTTTAGATCGTCTTGGAGCTTGTCTTCCACCATACATGTACCTACACTTAATCACGGCCGGCATGACCGTCAATTCATGATATCCTGCGAAGGCCCTGTTCACTCCGTTGCCCCTTGAGAACCGACCCTCAGGGAGGCTGCTTGACACTCGGGAGGCAATCCCCTATAGTGTCTCTTATCGAAGGCAAATCTCCGGCACTGTGACAGCGGCGACTCAATTCCCCCCCCAGAGGCACTGCACTTAGCAGGAAGGAGGGAAGCAAAATGTATCATAAGGTACTCGTTCCGCTGGATGGGTCGAAGCTCGCCGAGTGTGCTCTGACCCATGTCAAGCAAATGGTTAAGGAGGGCTTCGCAAAGGAGGTGACCCTGCTGACGGTGGTTCATGTCGAAGCACCTTACTCTGAGCTGTACGGCAAGAACTTCGATATCAATAAGATGAGGGAAGCCTACTTCAACGCAGCGAGAAAATACCTCGCTGAGGTGGGAGCACAGTTCAGCCCTGAGGGAATAGCGGTGAGGACCGAGGTAGTCGAGCACGACCGGCCCGCCCCCGCGATCACGGATTATGCACTGAAAAATGGGGCAGACCTAATTGTGATAGCCACCCACGGCTACACTGGACTGAAGAGATTGATGCTGGGAAGCGTGGCCCTGAGCATTCTGCACGACTCCCCTGCCCCGGTGCTCCTGATCAGACCCGAGTCGTGTCGCTCGTAAAATCGTTCACATGCACTTTCCCCGCATGTCGACGGACCAGATATCCTTGACTACCTCATTCCGGATCATGAAGAGGACGTCGAAAAGGTTGACCGTTGGATCGCAATGGGAGACAACCAGTTCCAGGACATCGCCGAGTTCAAAGCGCGCCGTCCCCCTCGGAAATGAAACCTGCCCGTGCTCGTCGCCCCGCCACGTATACTCGAACTCCGCTGACGGAGGATGCAGCACATAAGGCGTCGCACCGTCGCGATACAGGGCCTTCAAGCCTGCGTCCACGGTTACATGATCGGCATGATTGTTGTTGATCACCGAAGTGAGCAGAGTCAAGGGTGCCGGAAATTCCGCAAAATGGGAAGGGTTCTCCGAAGACCCGATGCCCAAATACTCCGCATCCATCATCGTGTAAGACCCGGCCTGCAAATCGGTCAGTTCCGGGATTCTGTTGTCGATTTCCCAGGTCCCGGTGCCGGAACCGGTGAATATCTCGCTTGGCAGCCCGTCCTTTCTGAACCGTCTGACAATGTTTGCCGCCTTTTCCATCCAGCCGAGCGATGCCGCCATACGCTCATCGAAAGAAGCGATGTGCTGGACATGGCCGGCATAACACTGCACTCCCCGAAGCCGGAGTCCCGGCAGAGAATGGACGCTCCGTCCCAGTGCCGGACTTTCTTCGAAGGGGACCCCTGTGCGGCCCATCCCGGGATCGAGGTCCACCAGTACATTCAGCCTGAGTCCCCTCCTTACTGCCTCGTCATTGAGCTTTTGCGCGTTCCGGGGGTTGTCCACGACCACCATCAATTCAGGATCCAAAGCCAGACAGTTCATGAGCTTCAGGATCTTGAAATCCGTGACAACCGGAGATGTGATCAGCGTGCCTTTCAGCCCGCTTCGAACAAGAACCTCCGCCTCTGAAACCTTGGCGACACAGATGCCGACCGCTCCCGCCTCCATTTGCATCATGGCGATCCTCGAGCACTTGTGGGTCTTGGCATGGGGTCGGAGCTTCTTGCCGAAAGCGGTGACATGGGCTTGCATCGCCCGAATGTTGCGCTCCAGCTTGTCCTGATCCACAACGAGACACGGGGTGTCCAGTTTCCACTTGGAGACGCCCCTCCAATCCCTCCGTTCCGTCATCTTCCCCTCCTGAATTAGAACTCCGTCACTCCCGTGAACCTGAAGGATGAGATTTTCATGGCTGGAACTCGGGTTAAGCCCAAACTCCACTCATTCCCAACGCTCTGAAGCTCCGAGCCTATCATTTCCACGGATGAAAAAGCGTTCATGATGCTCTCGGTGAAGCGCATGTTGCGCACCGGGCCGACAACGGCCCCCTTTTCCACAAGAAAGAGCCCATCGCGGGTCATGCCCGTGATTACCGCCCGGGCAGGATCGGCGACATTTGAGTACCAGAACCGGTTCACCAGAAGCCCTCTTTCCGTCGAAGCCACCATCTGCGAAAGCGTCGCCTCTCCCGGCTGCATGACAACGTGCAGGGGAATGACTCCTGCGGCTTGTGGTCCGAAGGAGTGGCCGGTGGGCTTTGCGTCCGCCTTCTTGGCCGTCCTGAGACTGTGGGGGAGTTCTCTAGCCACGCCGCTCTCGATTAGGATCAGGCGCCTTCGGGGTACCCCGTCGAAGTCGAAGGGCAGCGGAATGGCCTCGGGAGAAAGGCCGTCGTCAACGATCGTTACCTCCTCGCTCGCAACCTTGGTTCCCATCCTGCCTGCGAGAAAACTCCGGTTTTCGAGATGGGCCAGGGAATCGAACCCCAGGTAAGCCAGGTATCCGATCAGGGTCGAGACCGCCCGCGGGGCTAGGATCACGGTCCACTCGCCGGACTCCTCCTTTCGGGGCTTGCGCGCATCCAAGGCCGTGTCTACAGCTTCGTGGCCGAACTCACCCAGGCGCGCTTCGATTCTGCCGGCCGACCATTCCTCCGATCCCGCCGCGCCCTCGATCATGGCCGTGCAGGCTGCGCTGAAGATGCTTGCCGACGCATACTGCCGGACGCCCAGCGAGTTGGCCACCGCGAGTTCAAGTGCGCCGCTCGCGATCTTGCCCGAAGCCACGGCATCCCTTGAAGCCGCATACCTGGTCGCAATGGCGACCAGGTCGGCTCGGGCCGTCGGCGACAGTGCGGCGGTCTCCCGGTCGCATGCTCCGGGGATCTCCGCCACAGCCGGCGCTTCGCCCGGCTCCGCCAGACCAGGGAACTCCGGGTCTTCGACCGCCCGGCCGGCAATGGCTGCAGCCTGCTCGGCGGCGCGCCCCATCCCCGCCCGATCCACCCGGTTAGTGCTTGCGGCGCCGAGCCTTCTGCCGATGACCGCAGTCAGCAAAAGGCCGGTGTCATTCTCCGCCACATTCTGATGAATATAGTTATTGGCGAACCTGGTCAGGCTGCTGGAGCCGCCTTGAAACCGGACATGTCCGGTTTCGGCCCCGGCCCTTTCGAGCGCTGCAAGCGCCTGTTCAAGAACCCGGAGAACCTTTTCGCGGCCGATCATTTCAGGACTCCTACCTGGACGTTTCGAAAACGCGCCGGGCCGGCCCCATGCCCTACGTGAGCCGTCTGACCCGGTTGGCCCTTGCCGCAGTTTGGAGTTCCCCACATCATCCAGAACTCCCGCGCGCAGATCGCGTCGCAGGATCCCCAGAACTCCGGCGTAATGCCCGTGTAGCTCGGGTTGCGGTACATTTTTCCGAGTTTGCCGCCGGATATCTCCCAGGCCGCCTCGGTGCCGAATTGAAAGTTGAGCCTGCGGTCGTCGATGGACCAGGAGCGGTTGGTGGCCAGGAAGAGACCGCCCTCGGTGTCGGCCAGCAGGTCGTCGAGCTTCCACGTTCCCGGGAGCAGGTTGATGTTGGTCATGCGCACGATAGGGACTCGGCTCCAGCCGTCGGCACGAGCGGCGCCCGAACTGGGGACCCCCAGCCGGCCTGCGCTCTCCCGATCGGAAATGTAGCCCACGAAGATACCGTCACGGACCACGTCCACCCGCTGTGCCGGCGTACCCTCGTCGTCGAAGCCGAAGGTTCCCAAACCGCCGGGCTCGGTTGCGTCGGCCACCACATTGACATGAGGCGAGCCGTACCGGAAACTGCCGCGCTTTTCCGGGGTCAGAAAGCTGGTTCCCGCGTACGCAGCCTCGGTGCCGAAGACCCTGTCGAGTTCAATGGGATGTCCGATTGATTCGTGAACCTGGAGCGCAAGTTGGCCGCCGTCGAGAATGATATCCCGCCGGCCTGCCGGACACTGGGAGGCGTCGAGCAGTTGCCGCGCCTCGGCCGCGACTCTCTCTGCGTTGCCGGCGAGGTCCATGGCCCTGGCGTACTCGAAGCCCGCGGTCGCGAAGTTGCCGCGGAAACTGTTGGGGTAGCTGCGCACCTGGATATCCCCCCCGCGCACGGCGGTTGCTGCGATCCCGGCGCCGGTCTGGGTGATCTCCTGCTCGAAGGAGACGCCTTCCGTGTTCGCGAAAAAGGTCCGCCTCCTGAAAAGGGACAGAAAGGCCTGGGTAACAGACAGCTCCGGCCCTTGAAGAAGCCTCTCGGCTCCACGTAGCAGGCCTAGTTTCTCGTCGACACTCACCGCAAAGGGGTCCTCTTTGACGAAGGTGCAGTACCGGCCGTGGCCGGGATTTTCGACCGGGCCCAGAACCACCGGTTTTTCACCCGGTACCCGGGCGCTCGCCTTCGCGATCTTGACCGCGAGCCGGGCTACCCTCTCCGCTCCTCTTCGTCCGGCCACGTTTCCAGCCGATCCGAATCCCCATGACCCGTCCGCTATTACACGAACACCCAGACCGACGCTCGCCAAACTCGTGGCCCGGGCGGGGTATCCATTCTTTATCTCGTAGCTCTCGGAGCGGTCCTCCACAAACCGGGCCTCGGCGAACGAGGCACCCAGCGCCGAAGCCGCATCAAGCGCGCCGGCAAGGATTGCTTTCACTTCATTTTCCTCCACGGAATAGGGCACGTACATTTCATTGTTTGCCATGGAATCATTCACCCGGTCGGGTCAACCCACCCGGTTGATGACGAAATTGTATAATCCCGTGGGTGGGTGTCTTCAAGGATCAGATCGTCTATTCATGTCCCAAGAGGCTCCCTGGCCCGCCATCCAGCCCGGGCCCGTCACTTCAACTGGCTGTCTTTGCTGCCGGTTCTATTAAAGAGGGTGAAAGCCTTCTTCTGCCCTTTTTCGACCTCCGATTGACAACTGACACACAAGCGAACTCCCGGGATAACCTCACAACGAGCATCGGGAATGGCAGTCCCGCACTCCTCGCAGTGGGTTGCGCTTTCCCCCTGTGACAACCGGCTCCTGGCTAATTGCACCCCGGATTCCACGGTGGCATCTATCTGACCCTGCACATCGCCATCGCGGGACCAACCTACGGCCATTACTTACTCCCATTTGGATTAGATACAACTATGCCATCCACACCGAAGGCAGATACATGTTTGTGAAATCGATCATCACTTGCGGTCGATTGTTTTCCAGGTCCCATGGAACAAAGCACGCGAGGGAATCGGCAACCGTCTCCTCTCGCAATCCCAGTCTTTCCGTGATCATCCCGTTTGTCTTCCGCACAGTGCTCAGAATCAGACTATCAATTTTCATGGTCTCGTTCAACTTCATCAACACCGGATCGCCCTGGAGTTCTTCCATCGCCTCCTCCCAGTGTATGCCGGCCACTTTGCGGCGCAAGACATAAAGGTTCCCTCCGTCCTGTATCGTCAGCAGAGGAGGATTGACTCTCAACTCGGCGTTTCCCGGTCTCCCGTCGGCCGTCGCCAATTCGATCCGTTTCAGCAGCTCTTCCCTTTTCTCGATATCACCCAGCTGTCTGGCCTGCATGCGCTCGAAGATGAATGCCTCACCGTCCATCACAATTTCCTTCAGGCGCGTGGGATCGAATCCCAGGTTCAACAGGTCGCCTATAGTCAACTTGTCCGTCGGGAACATCCCTCGTACTTTCAGCCAGGATGCGAACCTCGGCCTGCTGTAATTCGGCAGAGACTCGATGAACCGGGCGGGATGCTTCCTGAGTGTGTCCGGAAGTCGCCACCATAATTCCTTGTCTCCCCTCACCGAAGCGTTCCTCCGGCCGCTTAATTGTGAAGGATGATAGTTTCGCACCGGCAGGGCCGCTATCGCCGGAAGCAGGGCGACTTGCTGTATCGATTCACCTCCTGTGTATCCGATGAGTTCTCCTATGCGGCGGCGGAAGGATATCAATTTGGTGGCAAAACGGGTAAACATGAACTGGGCGAGCGCCGTAGGCCGGCCTGTCCTTATTTCCCGGCTGAAATAGGTGAGAAGGGCGGCATAAAGGTCCTTGAATTCACCGATTGTACGTTGGACCATGAGTTCATTGTCTCTCATATCGATAGCAGCGCGCTTGCGTTTCAAGTGGTGCACCATCTTCAAAATGGGATCCCTGAGTTGCCTGCCCTGCCATCTGGGAGGGACATAGATCATTAAGTTGCCTTCCCTGTCTCCTGTCCCTTCGCCTATGAAGGCTTCGAGAGGTTCCCAGCCGTGTTTGGAATAGATACTGTAGCTGGGGTCTTCCTCGGGGATGATGTTGTCCAGGATCCCTATGGCGGACTTCTCGATGAGGAAGTCCTTGAAATACTCTATGATTCGGTTCCCCAAACCTCTTCTTCGAAATGGGCCGCCGACCTCCACATAAACGAGATAGTAGCATGGGAGAGGTTTCCTCAAATACAACATGTTGAGACGCCCCAGATTTTCGCCGGTCTCCGAATTAATCTCGAAGTTCCTGAAACCGTTCTGGGCCTCTTCCGGCTTGAATCGGTCAATCCTGCTGCCGGACACGGTGGCGTTTACAAGGTCCCACAAGTTGTTGAACAGGTCCGCCACGATTGGGGTATCCTTTGACCCTGCGCGCGTACCTTCGTCGATCAGTGCGATCAGTCCCAGCCGTTCACTGAGGCTTATACCCCTAGGTTCGACTTCGCCTGAATCCTTCGCTGAGATTTGGGATTTCATCTTCTTTTCCTTCATGCCTTATCAGATTCCCTCGGCCCTTTCATTGAACCCTTCCGTTATTACGCCTCTTTTCGACGGCATTCCAACGATCCGGGTGTCGGGCACTACATGATGATGCTCTCTTCCCTGAGTTCCCTGATTTCATCCGCCCCGTATCCCAATCCGGAGAGGATTTCATTTGTGTGCTCTCCGAAGCGAGGAGCCCTCCTGCGCCAGGACGCAGGAGTTTGGCTGAAGCTCCACGGGAACCCCGCAACCTTGAGTCTCCCCCATTCGGGATGGTCCACTTCCATGAAATACTCGTTTGCCGCTGCCTGAGGATCCCGGGTGACCTCCATGAGGCTCTGAACAGGTGTAAAGATGCACCCTGCCTGCCTGAGGATCTCCATCCATTCATCTCGTGTCTTAAACGAAAATTTTTTATCCAGGATCGCAACAAGTTCTGGGGCGTTTGCCCCTCTCGCTTCTATGCTGTTGAACCGGCGATCCTCCCTGAGTTCTATTAGGCCGAGGGCTTCGCACAGGGCGGGCCAGTACCTGTCCGGGTCGAGATGTGCGATTGCAATCCATTTGCCGTCCCTGCACCGATAGTGGTTGTACAACGGGTTTCCTGCCTGGGCACGGACTTCTCTCGGGAATTCCCGGCCGAGAATGCATGCAGGCGCGAGCACGAACGCGAGCGCCGCAATCACGCTCCCCATGAGCGATGTGTCAACTAACTGGCCTTTCCCTGTTTTCTCCCTTGCATACAGGGCCGCCGTCACCCCCCACGCGCACATGAGTCCCCCCAACTCGTCGCCTATTCCCGGCAGAATCTGGGTTGGGGGTGCATTCCTTTCGCCGCAGGCCATCATGAGTCCCGACCGAGCGATGCCGGTGTAGTCAAAAGAGAGAGCCTGTGCATTCGGACCTTTGCGGCCCCAGCCCGAGGCGTGTGCATATATAAGTCTCGGGTTCCTGGCCATGAGCACCTCCGGTCCGATCCCCATCTTTATCGGCGCGCCGATGCTCATGTTGTTCAGAAAAACATCTGCCCCGTCGATAATTTTGAGGAATACCTCCATTCCCTTCCTGTTCTTGAGGTCCAGAACCATGCCCCTCTTGTTCCGGTTGTTGTGTTCGAAATAGTAGTTGTTGCCTTTCAGACCGGTCATCGCCTTGATGATTTTCATGAACCCCCTTGCCGGGTCTCCGGAGGGCGCTTCTATCTTGATCACATCGGCGCCCAGGTCGCCCAGCCTCATGCCGGCGACAGGTCCCTGCTGAAACAAGGAAATCTCCACAACCTTAACCCCTTCAAGCGGTCCAGCCATTTTTAAAATCCTCCCTTACCAATGGTCCCACAATCATCCTGACTCTTCCCCCAGTGCGGGTCTGCTGCCGCAACCAAAGCTTTCTCTGAGCCGGCCCATGGAGAGGTCCCTCGCGAGTCGCAACCGGAATTGGATTCGCTGCCGGCGGACACGGCGGCCCGCCCTGCGATCGCGCTTCGTAGGGTCGGCCACCGCGCCGACCTTTTCTCAGCTTCAGCCCCCGCCCCGACCGTGGACGCTCATCACTCCACGCCAATAGGAACAGGGGAAGAAATCTTTGCTCGGCACACACGAAAAAAGCCATGGGCAGGAGCCCATGGCTTTTCGGTAGTCTCGTCGTCCATGGGCGGCTTTCCTGTCCGCCCATGGCTCTCATTCTTTTATTTCAGAAGGAGCAGGGCAGACCCGATCCTAAAGCAATAAAAGCCGAGGTTCGTAGACTGGGTTTGCACTTTCTTCTCCATCAAAAAGTCTCCGTCTGAATGTTGTGAACTACTTTAGCCCATTCCGCGATTCTGTCAAGAAAAATTTTAATCGGAATGATCCCTTAAGATTCCTTGCCGAGGGCGGCCAACACAAAAAATAACCAATTCGTTGACATGCACGCCCGGTGTGAATTGCCTCGCGCGCAGGTGCCGTTTCCGACTCTGGATTCCAACAATCCAAGAGTTATTTTAAGTAAAGAGGAGAAACTTATGGAAGCCGTTTTTCGCGAGGCCGAGTGGAAAGTTCGTGCAGTATTCGATCAGACCTTCCAGTTCATCGGACTCATGACTCCCCAGGGCATACTCCTAGAGGCCAACAGGACGGCGCTTGAATTCGCGAGCGTAAAGGAATCGGATGTCCTGGGAAAGCCATTTTGGGATACGCCCTGGTGGACCCACTCGCCGGAACTCCAGGCAAGGCTCCGGAAAGCCGTCACGGCCGCCGCCCGGGGAGAGTTCGTCCGGTTCGAAGCCACCCACCCTTCCGCCGGAGGCGAGCTTCGCTATATCGATTTTTCCGTGAAACCCGTCCGCGACGATGACGGCAACGTGGTGTTTCTCATACCTGAGGGCAGGGACATCACTGAGCGAAAACAGGCCGAGGATGCGCTTCGAAGGAGCGAGAAGAAATACCGGCGCCTTGTCGAGAACTTGAAGGACGAGTATTTTTTCTACACCCACGACAGGGATGGTACTTTTCGGTTTGTCAGTCCTTCCATCACAAATGTGCTCGGCTACACTCAGGAGGAGTTTCTGACTCACTTCACGGCCCACTTGACCGACAGTCCGTTGAACCGGGAGGTGATTCGACACACCCGGCTCAGCATCGAGGGCAAAAAGCAGTCGCCCTACGAGGTGGAAGTCTTCCACAAGGACGGAAGCATCCACCGGCTCGAAGTCACTGAAGTCCCGGTCTTTGACGAGCAGGGAAAGGTCGCCCTGGTTGAGGGGATTGCCCACGACATCACGGAGCGGGTGCGGGCCGAGCAGGCACTGCGACAGAGTGAAAACACTGCAAGGGCCCTCCTCAATGCCCCTATGGACTCGGCTATCCTCCTTGACAGGGCCGGCACCATTCTTGCCCTGAACGAGCCCGCGGCGCGCCGACTGGGAAAGCCCTCATCCGAGTGCTTGGGGGCCAACATGTTCGACCTTTTACCTCCTCATGGTGCAGATCTCAGAAGGGCAAATTTCCACCAGGTTCTCGAAACCGGAAAACCTCTCCGTTTCGAAGATGAGAGAGAAGGGAGATTTTATGATAACAACTTCTACCCCATCCTGGACCGCGAGGGGACTGTCCAACGGATAGCCATCTACGCCCGGGACGTTTCGGATTACAGGGAGGCCGTGGCACGGCTCAAGGATCGAACCCGGGAACTGATCGAATCCGAAGAGAAATACAGGACCCTCGTGGAAAACCTGCCCTTGGTAGTTTACAGGATGGGGACCGACGGCCGCATCCTCTTCATCAATCATTTCGCAGAAGAACTATTCGGATACAGTTCATCGGAGATATTCCGTCATCCCGGTCTCTTGACGGAGAGGATCCATGAGAGTGACCGTGCCGAAGTGGAAAAACTCAGGCTGGGAAGTTTCCGGGAGGGAAAGGAGTTCGTTGCCGAGTATAGGGTAAAGCATAAAGACGGCCATCTGATATACGTGATGGATCATGCAATCCCTGTTCCGGCCGGCCAAGGCAGGGTCTACAGCGTGAACGGAATCATTATGGACGTGACCGGCAGGGTCGAACTCGCGGAGAAACTCGTGAGAGCGGAGGGGCTCAGGACTATCGGCGAGGTCTCGGCCCGGTTGGCCCATGAAATAAGAAATCCCCTGGTTTCCGCGGGCGGCTTCGCACGCCGGTTGCTTTCTTCCCTGCCGGAGGATGACCCCAACCGTTCCAAAGTGGAGATAATTGTGAAAGAAGTGAGTCGCCTCGAGATGATCCTTCGCATGATCCTCAATTACATCCGTCCTCTCGAGCTTCGCATGTCGCCCACAGACCCCAATCTCCTTGTTGAAAGGGCCCTGAACGCAGTCGAGGATGAAATCAGGGAAAGAAATGTTCGGCTCGATCTTCGATTGGCCCCTGTCCCCTCAAGTGTATCCACAGACTGCCCCATCATGGAGCAGGCTCTGAAAGCCCTGATCGGTAACGCCCTCAACCAGATGCCCGAAGGCTCGACCCTTTCCTTTTCGGCCTTTCAGGAAGGCAGCACATATAAGCTGTCGATGCACTATCCTGTCGAGCACATGGGAGCGGACGACGTGGAACACTTCTTCTACCCCTTCGCTCCTTCACGGGTGGTCTATGATGCGAATGATCTGGCCCTGTCTCGGATCATCATCGACAAACATGGGGGCGGGATTGAAGTCACAATGAAAAAACCGGGGGAACTGACCATCCAGATTTCCCTGCCTTGTCTATCCGATGAGTCCTGAAGTCGGGGGCTCCAGAACCAGGCCTTTTCGGTCTAACTGACGAAACTTGTGCTGCTGCTCGGGCTATGTCGATCGTAGCTTGGTACTTCATTTCCTCTTTTTGTGCTTTCGGCGAAACATCCGTTTCACCGCCGCCCGGGTTTTCGTTAGTGGCGATCTTTTGCGGCCCTCGATCCGCACCCTGAAATCGACGTAGAATTTGGA
>Ga0068714_10005212_pt1 | contig 13911 bp, 12 predicted proteins | sample MTBNYHSulfiMetaG_FD_62988 | JGI IMG/M metagenome (GOLD analysis project Ga0068714, IMG submission 62988) | Enrichment culture microbial communities from rom New York Harbor, USA that are MTBE-degrading - MTBE-NYH (New York Harbor Sulfidogenic)... | ecosystem: Environmental > Aquatic > Marine >... | reverse complement strand
TAAATATGGAAGACGTGCGCGCAGCCGTTTGCTCTCTGCAGGGAAGGGAGTGTACCATTATCCCTGGTTGCTGTTAACCGCTGAAAATGAAGGCTGGTCAGTTTGGCAACGTCATAGAGACGGCAGGTGGGAAGTTATTGGGAGGCGTCTTGTCAAAGGTACCTGGGAACTGGTTCAGCTGATCTCCGAAAACGGTAATCATGCTCTTTTCCCGGCACTGACTTCATTCGGAGCCGGCATTGCAGTGGCATGGGAGGATCATTCTGTTAATCCGCAGTGCATTAAAGTAAGAATATGGAATGGTTCGGAATGGGAGGAACCGGTTACAATCAGTCAGGTTGACAAGCCTTCCCACAGGCCTGAAATGATAACGACACCTTCTGGTGAGTTATGGGTTGTATGGGATTCCTACGACGGATTGAATTATTCTGTTTACAGCAGAAAAATCAGACCCGAAGCCGGTGAAATGGAGCAGGTATCAGGATCCGGAGATAAGGGAAGAAGCAATTTAAAGCCTGTTGTCATTTATAGTGAAAAAACAGGATTGATGTGTGCATGGATTTCGGTTATCGATATTACGGGAGGTAAGGGCGTAATTGATAAATGGAATACGATCAGGGTTGCCGCCAGGACAAAAGGTAAATGGCTGGCGGCAGGTGATGATGGTTCTCCTGATGTTGCCGACCTGAGACACGGCATGCTCTGCTCCATTGAACCACCAGGGCCTGTCTGGGGCTATTCCGGGCGACGCAGGAATCCCATGCTTGTTACTGATAACGAAGATGTTTGGTTGCTTTGGGAAAGAAAGACCGAACATGATGGTCCCGCCAGTTCAGCAGGAGAATTATGTGCCAGGAAATTTGACGGAAGGAATTGGTCTCAAGGGATTAAAATACATGAAGGAATGATAAGTTATTATATACCGGCAGGTAGAAAAATTAACGGTAATAAACTTACATTAACCAGTTTGAACACCCAGCATCAATATTACTGTTTTAATGTGTCACTTGACGAGGGACGGGTATTTGAACCGACCGATCTACCGGGCTGGAGTCCCCTCCAGCTTCCGGTAAATGATACAGCTCTGCGGAAATCAATAACTATAAATGGTGAAACCTATTTTCTTTACTGGGGTGATTTGCATTGTCATACTGTCCTGACACCGGATGCAGAGGGTGAAGTTGATGAAATGATGCATTTTGCTCGCGATAAAGCCAAAATCGATGTTGTCGTAATGCAGGAAAATGACGCCGCTTCATGGTTAAACAGCAGTTCGCAGGGAGCATACCAGGGTGAATGTCTGCCGGAATCAAATTATCAGTTATCTATCTGGTTCAGTGAGAAATATAATAAGCCCGGGCAATTTGTTGCACTTCCCGGATGGGAGTGGTCCGACCGTACGGACGACGGTAAGCCTAATCACAGGACAGTGATTTTTGCCGGTGTTGACAAACCCATTCTGCGACATACTGAAAATCGTGGAAATTTTACAGAGCTTTGTGATGCCGTGGAAGCTGCAGGAGGTGTCATGAACACTCAGCATGAGGCCTTCCGGTTAACCGACAGTCCGGTTGATGCCAATATTGAGGTAGTTGCCGGATGGGGGAATTACCTTGAACCGCCTGATAAGATACATGCCGATCTTTCAGCAGGTTTTAAAGTAGGTTTTATCGGCACCAGCGACGGGCACAGGCAAAATCCGGGCATCGGAGGTGGTTTGACAGGTATTTATGCCACCGAATTAAGCCGGGACGCTGTTCTTGAAGCCTTAAAGGAACATCGTGTTTATGCCACTAACGGGAACCGGATGTTTATAGATGCAAGGGCCAATGGTGTGTTCATGGGACAGGACCTGGAAACTGATAAATCTGTTGAACTAAGGATAAGGATTAATTCTGTACCTCCTCTTGTTCAGGTCACTTTGATAAGAGACGGGGAACGGATTTACACTATTCCCGGGAACGGACGGGATTCACTCGATGAGCTTTATACTGATACCCCTGGTAAGGGCTTTCACTGGTATTACTGGGAGGTGAGACAGGAAGGCGAATGGCCCGATTATCCCGGGAATATGAAGGTGGCCGAGGGTCATCTGGGGTGGTCAAGTCCTATAAGAGTCTTGATTGAATGAAAAATTAAATTTGGAGGTGTTATTGTTAAGATAATTAGCAAGGCAGGAAACCGAAATAAAGTAATCAAAAGTCTGGATTTTCCCAAAACACGGCAATAAATTGACGGATTATTTCACTTGGCAAAACCTTAAGCTCCCGGTATTTCAACTCCACAGTTTCTTTTCGCATTTGAAGATGATAACATAGCAGAAAGAGTCGTTTATTTTCTTGTAACTCGAATATAAAAACTTTTGGGCCAATTATAATTTTCGGATTTTTTTTGATTATATCGGCATTAATGAAATTAACCCATATTGCGAGCTTAGCCTGCATATTCCTGCGATTTCGGACAGAATAATTTTTTATCTCTGACAGGAATTTAAGCTTCATCTGGGTTTAAAAGTAAACTATGAAAAAAACTTACTATTTGTTCAATCCCGGACGGCTGCAACGCCGCGACAATACTCTGAAATTTACTCCGTACGATGAGGAAGGAAATGAGGAAAAACCACGTTTCCTGCCGGTGGAAAATGTAGATGAACTATACTGCTTTGGCAACCTTGATGCCAATTCAGCGCTTTACAATTTTTTGGGACGGCAGCAAATACCCATTCATTTTTTCGACTACTATGAAAATTATACAGGGTCGTTTATGCCACGTGATTCATTGTTGTCGGGTAAAGTGTTGCTGGCACAAACCTATTTTCATAAAAACAAAAAGAAAAGAATCGATCTGGCACAGCGCATCCTTACCGGTGCTGCGTTTAACATGGTAAAAAACCTGCGCTATTATGATAACCGGGGAAAAGACCTCTCGGAAATTATTTTGTCCATTGAAATACTTGCTGAAAAGATTCTGCAAACCACAGCCATTGATGAGCTTATGGGAACCGAAGGCAATATCAGGCGGAATTATTACGAAGCATTTAACCTTATTTTAAAAAATTTTGAAATGGGATGCCGAAGTTACCGTCCGCCGCTAAACGAAGTTAATGCACTTATCTCTTTTGGTAATATGATGTGCTATAGCCAGTGCCTGCGTGCTATTCACCAAACGCAGCTTAATCCGCTTATTTCATTTCTCCATCAGCCCGGTGAACGTCGATTTTCTCTATCGCTTGATCTGGCCGAAATATTTAAACCTATTTTGGTTGACCGTGTGATTTTTAAAGTTGTGAACAAGAGAGAGATCCAGCCCAATGATTTTGAAACCAGCCTCAATTCGGTTACTTTGAAACCTAATGGGAAAAAGAAATTTGTGAAGGCATTTGAAACCCGGCTCGGTGAAACCATTAAACACCGCACACTAAACCGGAATGTGAGCTATAAACATTTGATAAAACTTGAGTGCTACAAATTGGTAAAGCATATATTGGAAATGGAGGAATATAAACCTTTTAAAGTATATTGGTAATGTACATTATAGCAGTTTACGACGTTGGACAAAAACGGGTGGGCAAAATGCTGAAGCTTTGCCGTCAGTACCTCAGCTGGATTCAGAATTCAGTGTTTGAGGGAGAAATTTCGGAGGTAAAACTCGAAGAATTGAAAATACGGGCCAATGAAATTATGGATTTGGAAGATGACAGTTTTATTATTTTTAAAACCCGTCAGGAAAAGTGGCTTGACAAAGAAATTATAGGAAAAGAACGCAGCATCCTTGATAACATTTTATAGAAATGGGTTGTCGAAATCCCTGGTGCATTTTAAGACTATTACTTATAAAACGTTCTTCACAAAATCTATTGTTCTTTGACATACTGAAAATCAAAACGATAAGTAGTGTTGTCGAAATCCCGGGGTTTTTCCGCTATTGGTTATCGACAACCATTTGCCAGTTAAAACAGTTTGTTTATATTTGTAATTGATTCAAAATCAAATATATTTTTTAAGTCGTCGAACGACTTTCAGCCGTACCATAGTGGAATTGAAACGGATTAAGAAATATGGCTAAAAGGGTTTTATACGAACTTTCAGCCGTACCATAGTGGAATTGAAACGAGTTAATACACCTTTCGGTAATTCTCTTCCTTAGCTTTCAGCCGTACCATAGTGGAATTGAAACGCAGTACCCTTCCCATAATAGGGTTCAAGATCACTTCTTTCAGCCGTACCATAGTGGAATTGAAACTATAATAGTGTTGCCAATAATCTAAAGATTTCTTCAACTTTCAGCCGTACCATAGTGGAATTGAAACCAGTTTTATTCCTGTAAAGAAGGAAGAATAAATATTACTTTCAGCCGTACCATAGTGGAATTGAAACGAACTTCATCTGATTGTGGCACTTCAAGGATTCGAACTTTCAGCCGTACCATAGTGGAATTGAAACGGGGAAAGTTATATTGATGAAGACGGAATATTACAGGCTTTCAGCCGTACCATAGTGGAATTGAAACATGATCTTTATATAGCTGAACCTACTGCAAAATTAGCTTTCAGCCGTACCATAGTGGAATTGAAACAACTTAACAGCCATTGAATTTAGCTCAAGTCATAGTCTTTCAGCCGTACCATAGTGGAATTGAAACATCTTAATTGGAATAGCTGTACTACCAACTATGTCTCTTTCAGCAGTACCATAGTGGAATTGAAACTAAGGTTCCTTCTTTGATATTCCAGTTCTTTTTTTTCTTTCAGCCGTACCATAGTGGAATTGAAACGGGAAGTCACCTATTGAATACCTGTGTCCGGCTTGTGCTTTCAGCCGTACCATAGTGGAATTGAAACGAGCATATTGAACTCATCTATCATATCCCTCATTCGCTTTCAGGCGTACCATAGTGGAATTGAAACTGTGATGCATTCTGTGCAGCAAGTTTATAGAATGAAGCTTTCAGCCGTACCATAGTGGAATTGAAACTTTTGAGGGTTTTGGTTTTTAACTATCGTCTGTATTCCTTTCAGCCGTACCATAGTGGAATTGAAACTACAAAAAATGTGCTTTTAACCCCCTTGTTTTGCAATCTTTCAGCCGTACCATAGTGGAAATGAAACTACTACCCCTAAAAGAAAGTAAGAAATGTACTAATCCTTTCAGCCGTACCATAGTGGAATTGAAATCAATGAATAATACGGTTTTTCTGTCACGGAGTATAATATGGTACTCCCCAAAATCAGGACTACTGGTTAAGTTGAAAACAAGGATTAAATTCACCAGTGAATTATGAAAAAGTCAAGAAGGAAATTTTCGAGTGCCTTTAAGGTTACAGTTGCACGTGAAGCGCTCAAGGAGCGCGAGACACTTGCGAAGTTATCTAAGCGGTTTGAAGTACACCCGACATTCAAATGCAACGGAGGTAATGTCATTTTCTTTGAGGCACTAATGGAATGCAGGTCAATTGTGAAACATACGTATGCATTAATTTCTAATTGTTCAGAACTAATCGGGCAGGCTACCATCATTTATGTGTCTGACAAATCAATTCCTGCTGTTGCCGGCCTGATTACCCTTAATTGTGAAAACCTTTTCACTTTCTCATTTTTTGTTTTAATTTTACTCATGTTTTAAAATTTAAGCGTTAAACTTGCCCGCGCCTGATGGTCTTTGGGAGATTAATTCTCTTATACGGCATCCAACTGCCAATCGGGACTCTTAAAACCATACAGAACCAGACTAATTTGTGATATTAAAACATCATGGAAAAAACGGTTTTCTTTGCATGGGGCAACACTTAAATTTAGCATATTTTCTCAAGTTATTTTTTTGGAGCTATATTGCCCGACAATGAGGGACTAATTTGGCAAAGTAGAATTTAGATGCTAAAAACAATAAAAATTATGTTATGATGAAATATCAATTTTCCAGTGTCTTTAGAGAATTTTCGTTTTTGTTCAAAATCATTTTCATATTGTCATTGTCTATACTGTTGACGAATCTCAGGGGAAAAACTCAGAATAAACCTAATGTAATAAATGAACTGAATATAATACATTCACAGGGAGCAGGGGGGAAAGACAATACCTGGATTGAATATAGTGATGCTCACAATTCATTATATCATTACATTTCGGGGCAGGCTTATCCTTTGCTTGAAAGGCGGGCTAAAGAAGTCGCCGGATTTAAATCATTGGCTGATTGGCAAAAAAGACAGGAATGGCTTCGTAAAACACTTATAGATGTTGTTGGCGTTTTCCCTGAAAAAACTCCCTTAAATGCAAAAATAACCAGGACAATAGACAAAGATGATTTCAGGATTGAGCATATAGTTTATGAATCCCAACCCGGTTTTTATGTGACATCATCAATGTTTATACCTGTTGGATTAAAGGATAAGGCTCCGGTTGTGATATATTGCAGTGGTCATTCGGCCAATGGATACAGGGCATACCAGACTCAAATCCTTAACCTTGTAAAAAAAGGTTTCATTGTGTTTGCTTTTGATCCGGTCGACCAGGGTGAGCGTCTTGAATATTATGATCCGCAAACCAATCAGCCAAAAGCCGGTGGTTCGGATTCGTGGCATTCATACAGTGGAGCACAGGCTTTGATCTGCGGCAACTCCCAGATAATGTATATGATGTGGGATGGCATCAGGGCAGTGGATTATGTTCTGACCAGAAAGGAAGTGGATCCTGCCAGAATAGGGATAACAGGTCGATCAGGCGGGGGTACTCAATCTGCATGGATCGCCGCATTGGATGAGCGAATATATGCTGCTGCTCCGGAAAGTTATATTACCAATTTTACCGGATTGTTCAGAGGTCCTGGACCTCAGGATGCTGAACAGGAACCAATAAATGGTATAATCAGGGGGATAGACCTTGCAGATCTGCTTTTGGTCAGAGCACCTAAACCTGCTCTGATAATTGCAACAACAGGGGATTATTTTGGAATACAAGGATTCAGGGAGAGCGCTAAAGAGGCCAGAAGTATATATATGGCCTACAATAAGGAAAATAATTTTGATACAGCTGAAGATATTTTACCCCGTCATGGAGCAACTCTGAAGAACAGGGAGGCAATGTATTCCTTTTTTCAAAGAGCATTAAATAATTCAGGTACACCTAGCGAAGAGAAAATTGAGCCTTTAAGCCCGGAGGAGTTGCAGGTAACAAAAACCGGACAGGTGTATACTTCTTTAAAAGGAGAGACTATTTATAGCCTTAACCGTAAAGAAGCAGAGATTCTGGTCAATAAATTGAATTCTTCAAGGAATAATCTTGCACCACATCTTGCAGGGATATTGGATTCAGCTAAAAAGCTAAGTGGATATCAAGAACCGGGAATAATCAGTGAACCGGTATTAACCGGGTGTGTTAAAAGAGAAGGTTATTTGATTGAAAAGTATTTCGTCAGGGGAGAAGGCGATTATATAATACCATATCTGTTGCTAAACCCTGACAGGCCAAACAATAAAGCTGTGATTTACCTTCATCCTGAAGGCAAATCGGCTGAAGCATCAAATGGAGGAGATATGGAGTGGTTTGCCAGAAATGGATATACCGTGCTGGCTCCTGATCTGATTGGAACAGGTGAAACGGGCCCGGGTGATTTTCGCGGAGATTCATATATTGATGGAGTATCCCTTAACTTATGGTTTTGTTCCATGCTTATTGGCAGAAGTATAGTCGGGATTAGAGCCGGAGATGTGGTAAGGTTAACCCGGTTGTTGATGAAAAATAGGGATATAAGTGAGGTTTATGGCATTGCCAGTAAGGAAATGGCACCGGTATTATTACATGCTGCAGCCTTTGATTCCGAAATTTCGCGTATAGCACTTATTGAGCCCTATTCCTCTTACCGCTCCATTGTTATGAACCGGTTTTATATTCCCGCATTTATTCATAGTGCGGTTCCCGGAGCTCTTGAAGCTTATGATCTTCCTGATCTCGCAGCCAGCCTCGCACCAAGAAAGCTGATAATGTCCGGGACAACAGACGGAAACGGGGAAATGACTGATACTGCAAGTATCGCTGAAGATCTCACAATAGTAAAGACTGCTTATCAAAACAAGAATGTACCCGGACAATTGAATATTGTACCCTCTAAACCTACTGAAAGGTTATTTGATTTGTTCAGAGAATGGATTGAATGACCTGCTTATTGGAATAATTAATTTTGAATAGATATAAAACCTTAATTTATCCGACGTTTTATAATACTTAGTGCAAGTCTTATCTGTGTCCTGTTCCAAAATTGTAACAGATCAGTGAGTAATTATTCAAATTCCACTGTGAGTACGGTAAGCACTTTGCCTGATGTCCTGACCTAAAACCATGCTGATTTGATCTCAGGTAAATTGCGGTTTGAAGCTGTATTAAAATTTGCAGAACATCAATTGCCGGATAATCTGAAGGACAGGGACCATTCCCGTCAGTTATCAATATGCCGGGTCATTGGAGGAAAGGAAAAATTGATCCCAGTGGACCTCAACCGGTAGGACATAGTCTGGCTGTTAATGGTTACGTATGTCTGACTATTGATCCGTGGGATTCCGGAGAAAGAACTACAATCCATGGGATATTTGAGGACCATGGCGACGGGAATAATCTTGGATCATCACTTATGAATATCGGAGAACCTTTAATTGGAATTGAAATTTCAGACAATATGAGAGGTGTTGATCTTCTCTGTTCATTGCCTTATGTTGATCAGGCGAATATCGGAGCGACCGGAGCGAGTGGTGGTGGAAACCAAACAATGTGGTTAGCATCACTGGATGAGCGATTTTAACCTTCTTCAATCCCTAAAATTAAAAGAGGTACTGGTGGATTATTTCTTCCGTGTCTTAATACGTTATAAACTTCACCTTTATCAACATAATTTCCTGCCTGCCAACAAAGATTTCCTTTGTCTGATAAGGTTCTTATAAGTTTGTTAATAATTTCTTCCTGAGTCTCCAGGTATTTTTCTATACTGGTCTTTGTTTCATATGATTTTCCAACATTGTATGGAGGGGAAGTAATTATTAAATCAACTTTTCCGTCATCAATTTTTTTCAGTATTGAAATGCTGTCCCCGTTAACAATCTGATAAGAGATGTCAGGGTTTATAGAATCAAAAAGAGGTTCTTCAACTTTCATATTATTTATTTTTCCTACCAGCAAATTTAATATTTATCCATCAGTATCCCCTCTTAATTTTTCTGAAGTTATCAACGTATATTTTCATGGGACGCCAACGTTAAAGTATTTTACCCGGCTTTTAACTGGAGACTATCAACCGTATAATCGTGGAATTGAAATAGATGGCAGAAATGCCAACCTGCCAAAAAAGATGATCTGTTAACTGTAACATCATGTCATTGAAATATGTATAACCTGATATTCAGTATTGGGACTATATAATATCACCCATACATCTAAAAATGCAATAGGGAACCAATAGCATCAATAAATTCAAAAGTTGTATTTTCCTGGATTTACAGATTTATTTTATATAAATCAATTGCAATCTCCCTCAAGATCATTTTTGTGATTGCTATAGCCTCTTCTTCTGTATAGTATCCGGTTTTTACCATTTTAACGAGTACTTCGGTAACGATTGCCCGTGCCATTCATTAAATTAAATCTGTTCTGAACCAGCTTCGTCACAACTTGGCTTGAATTATGTCGTGCTGCTAATCAAAACCTTAATTGTCAAAGTTAATAATTTTCATTATTTTCTAAAAGAGCTGTCCTTCTTAAAAAGATTCCCGATCTATCTTTTATCTCTTACTTTGTATACTGTCATGTTTAATTATTAATACTTTAAGTACTGTTTTTTATGATGAATAATTGTATAGAACATTTTGCGGTGGGATATAAGTAACCCCGGTTATGTCAGATAATTATATTAAGACAATATTAAATGCATTCTACTCTATGGGTATTAACACAAGCCGCCAATTCTGTGTGTAGTGCGTTACAGGTTATGGTCGTATCGTGATGTAAAGACAAGATTTTGTTAAGGCACTGCCTGATTACGGACTCGTAGAAAAGAATTAGCTGATAAATCATTTGTATAACGAAAAGGGGTAATGCAGTTTTAATAATCAAGTTTTATTTCTCTAATTTGTTTTGCAGGATAAAGAAAAACAAGAAATAATATTCCAGTTAAGGCTAGTTCGTGTAATTCGCTTTCTTTTTTCATGCCAATAAAAAGCGGAATGAAAATATTTGCAGCCAATAAAGCCAGGATATGGTATAATTGGGGCAATGGTATGCCAAAGGCGAGTACTTGTTTACGAATCAATGTGCTTTTCCAGGTGAGAATTGGGAGAAGAATAAAGTAGATGATAAGTACAACGAACATTAATTGCGAAAAGATCATAATGTTTAGGTCTGTGCCTCTAATCTCAAGGTTATGCAAATTTATTTCTTCCTGGTAGTTATATTTCATGAAGTATTCGTTGGGTTGAATGTCAAAAATGCGTTGTCCCCAGGATATTTCCTCTCCTGCTCCGAAAATGAATGCCAAACAGCCCAAAGAGAAGAAAAGAATTTGTTTGGTTTTCCCTTTTTTTGCTGCCTTTACAGCATTGAAACCCAAAATGGCTGCCCCTAATATTAAAAAAAGTGTAGTGAGGTATTCAACCCAACCGTCTTCTTTTACCACATCCATAAACGCTTCGTAGCTTTCATTGCTCTTATATTTTGCGTAAGCAATGAAACCTGTTAATATTCCAAAAACAATGAGGTCTGTTATTAAATGGGCACTTATTTTTCTTTTCATTTTTATTTTATTAATCGTATTTTTGATAAAGATATAACATATTTTGCTTGATCTTTATTAATACAATTGTTTGTATGACCACAAATCGCATATTTTTACCAGCTGTTATTTCTTTAGTTTTTTTAACAATTCTGTGTTTTTTGCCTGTTCCTTTAATGATGAATGCTGCCAAATATGCACAGGTTGGTCGTGAAATTCTTATAAATAACGATTGGGTGAACTTAACTATTGGGGGAGTGCCATACGAACAAAAACCTCCTATGCTTTTTTGGGTAGCTGCAATTTGTTTCAGTCTTTTTGGCGTGTCGGTTCCAGCCTATAAAATTTCGGTAATTCTAATTTCGTTACTGGGGGTATATTCCACTTTTCGTTTGGCAAAGTTGTTCTACGGGCATGAAGTTGGTATGCTTGCTGCAACGTTTTGGATAACATCATTAGGTTTTTTGCACTTTCATAATGACATACATACCGACACAATGCTTGCCGCCTTTGTTGTTTTTTCGGTGTGGCAGTTTATGACGTATTTCTCGCAAAGAAAGTGGTTTCATTTTTTGCTGGGTGTTATAGGTATTGGAATTTCAATGCTGACCAAAGGACCAGTTGGGATGGTTATACCTGCTTTTGCTGTGGGGGCAAATTTGTTCTTGCACAAACAGTGGCGAGATATTTTTCATATACGGTGGTTGTTGGCAATACCTTTGCTGGCTCTGGTTATTGCCCCCGCTTTGGCTGGATTGTTCCGCCAGTTTGGCCTTGAAGGTATTAAATTTTATTTCTGGACCAATAATATGGGAAGGGTAACAGGGTCGTATTACGGCGATAATAACGATTATTCGTTTTATATACATACCGCGCTTTATCTTTTGTTGCCCTGGTCAATTTTTATGCTGGCAGGCATGTATAATGAGTTTAGAAGTCTGATTAGAATTAAAAGGGCCGACATTTCAAATGTGGAAGTGGTAAATATCGCCGCAGTTGTATTTTTTGTCGCTATTTTAAGTGTGGCAAAACAAAAGAATCCGCATTATCTGTTAAGCGTTACTCCATTTATTTTTATAATCACTGCCAAATGGTGTACGCGGCTGTTTGATAAAACTCAACTGAACAAGCGGGCGCGAATTATTACTTATATAAATAAAGTTGTTGCTTTGCTTTTATTGGGAGTTGTACCCATTGTGTCGTTGTATTTTTTTAAAGAGCAGAGTCTGCTATTTTGGGCAACAGTAATTTTGTTGGCAGTTGGGGTATTTTATTTTATTTTTAATGCAGTTGATCTTCGAAAACAAGTATTAATGTTGCTTTTGTCGTCATCGGCGTTATTGTTAACATTAAATGTGGTGCTGTTACCCAATATGTTTGAATTTTATTCTTCTATTCATGCTGCGGAACTTTTTAACAGTAAGGCAAATGAAAATGCCACACTCAACATGTATAAACCAAAGGCCCGTTTATGGGATTTGTTATTTTATTCCGGTAATTACGGTACTTATCTTGAAACAAAAGAAGATCTCGAGTGTTTTTTGCCACATAAAGGGGCCTGGATTTACACAACTGATGAGGGCTACCGGGAGCTGAAAGAGATGAATCCGGATATGGAGGTAATCGGTGTTTTTTACAAGCATAAGAACGTTTCGAGCATATCATTGAATTTCTTAAATCCAAAAACAAGAGCAGCCACGTTCAGGACAATGTATCTGGTAAAATTAAAATAAGCAGAAGCACCGGGATTCAGCTTTGTTAAATTTTCTTGTGTTAAGATATTGTTGCATAAATATTTCTAAATTAGCAAACCATAAAAATGGGAAATGTATTGGAGAGTTTGTAGTGTACTGAGTTTTTGAATAGCTATCTACGAGGATAAAGGGGAAAATGGAAAGATTTATAAAGATTTTAATGTATGTGGTGATTGCTGCCGGGGTAATTGCGGCTTCAAGTTTTTATTTTTCAGAAGGATTTTATCATAAAATGGTCGCAGAAGACGGACCTTTCGAGAATATTACAGCAGCAGTATTATTGTTGATTTCGGTGCTGTTTTCGGGGCGTTTTATTAAAACCTGGAAGACACGAAATAAATTTTGGATTATTTTAAGTTTGATTATTATCCTCGGGGCTTTTTTTGGTTTTGGTGAAGAAATTTCGTGGGGGCAACGGATATTTGCGTTAGAGTCAGGCGATTTTTTTACTCAGAATAATCTGCAGGGAGAAACCAATTTGCACAATCTTGAAGTTGGAGGAGTTAATCTGAATAAGCTTATTTTTTCGCGAGGCCTGATATTGGTTTTTGGTTTCTATTTTCTATTATCACTGATTCTTTTTCATCGTTGGTTTTTCTTTAGGCGTTTAGTGGATATGTTTGGGATTCAAATTCCCAAATTTAAGTACACGGTTATCATGTTGTTGTGCACGGGGATCATTTTGATGGTGCCAGATCTGCGTATATGGGAACTTTGGGAGACCATTTTTGTGGCGATATTGTTGTTGGTTTTTCTTGAGCCGTATAATGAGAAAGAGAAATTAATTATCTGAATCGACACTACGGGAAGTCCTCTCTGGTATTCTTTTTATTTCGAAAATCCTAAATTAATATAAGCACTGTAAAAGCGTTACAATTTTGTTAAAAAGTGTTTTATGAGCTTTGGTTGTGTGGTTGTTTTGAATTGAAAAAAAAGTAACCATTTAATTCTTTTTTATAAAAGCAGGAAGCGGGATATACTTAAAGAGAGATGAACGAACTTTCTTTTTCTTGTTGTAATAATAGTTACTCTTTGCACCAATATGAGTATCGCTATGATCTTTCACTTCGCAGAGTGGGCCTTCAGCTTCAGAAGAATGTTCGTTTGCAAACGACAAACTTTAAATCCCGACAGGAGGTCCGGCTGGTTTCTGCTCATTTTCGTTCCCAATTCTTGTACCCCTTGGTTCGGGGATGGGCTTATAAACATACTCTTGTTCATATTATATTAATTGTTAAACATTAAACCGGAATTTTAATAATTTTGGCAGGTGGAAGATTGTTTCTAATTTTATAACAAAAGTAAATGATTATAATTAAACTCAAATTATCTTGAAAAAATATATTTTCTTTTTTGTTCTTTCAATTTTTGTATTGAGTTGTAAGCAAATGCGTTATGAACATATTCTTTTA